>JAESFO010000076.1_pt1 | contig 333785 bp, 294 predicted proteins | sample 9269421 | NCBI WGS metagenome assembly JAESFO01 (sample SAMN14502839, study PRJNA617101) | algae metagenome | isolation source: Nostoc desertorum CM1-VF14 and co-occurring heterotrophs from rocky... | place: USA: Clark Mountains, San Bernardino, California | collected 2000-06-05
GATGGACCGGATACTACGGAAAACCCGGCCCCGTCGTCATGCTTCAGGGCTGGCTCGAAATCCAAACCGCCAAGCGCGCCGTCCAAACCCTCGCCGCACACCTCAATGTGTGAATCTAGTAGCCCCGACGGGGGAGAGGAAAAGGGGTGATTGCCGGGCTCTCTGGATTCTTCTCCCCGTCGGGTCACGGGACGAGGGCGTAGCCCTCGCCCGGAGGTGGCGCGTAGCGCCGGATGAGGGGTAAGCCACGATGAACGAGGGAACCCTCTAGGCCGTCGCCGGCCGGATGCCCCGGAACATCGCTATGGTGGTCACTGCCGCGACAAGCACGATGGCGGCTCCCAGCAGCGAGGTCACCAGCATGGCGTCGGCATAGGCGACGCGCGCCGCTTCCAGCAGCGCCAGGCCGCCCTCGGGCAGGCTCTCGGCAGCGCTGTGGGCCCCGCCGATGCCGCGCAGCGCCATCGCCACGGCTTCCCCCGACAGGCCCTGTGGCAGGGTTTCGCCGAGCCCGCCGCGATACAGCACCGTGAGGATGCTGCCGAGCAGTGCAATGCCCAGCGCCCCGCCGAACTCCGAGCTCGTCTCGTTGAGCCCGGACGCCGCACCGGCCCGCTCCGGCGGAGCCGAGCTCATCACCAGGTCCGCCGCGATCGTCGCCACCGGGGCGAGGCCCAGCGACAGCACGGTGTCGGCGGTGATCAGCGTGATCAGGTCGCGTGACGGTGCGGTAAGGCCGATCACCAGCAGCGCCACGGCGGCAACGGTCAACCCGAGCGCCAGCACATAGGCCGGCCGCATCCGGCTCAGCAGCGACGGCGTGATCAGCGAGCCGACGACGAAGCCGAGCCCCGGCGGCAGGCTCCACAGGCCCGCTTCAAACGGTGTCAGTCCCAGCACCAGCTGCATGTACTGCGCCACCACCAGGAACGTACCGAACATCGCGAAGAAGCCGAACACGTTGATGCCGAGCGCCGCGCTGAAGGCCGGGCGGCCAAACAGGCTCAGGTCGAGCAGCGGGTGCGTGAGCCGCAGCTGTCGCCAGGCGAAGACGATGCCGGTCGCCAGGCCCAGGGCGATTGCGCCGACGCTGATCGGCAGCTCGCCGCCCTCGGCCAGCGACTTGATGCCATAGATGATCGACAGCACGGCGGCTATCGACAGGGCAGCACTCAGGAGGTCGAGCTTGCCGGCCTGCGGATCCTTGTATTCGGGCAGGAGCCGCGGCGCGACGAGCAGCAGCAGGACCATCACCGGGACGGCGATGAGGAACACCGAGCCCCACCAGAAATAGTTGAGCAGCACGCCGCCCACCACCGGACCAAGCGCCCCGCCGGTCGAAAAGCTCGCCACCCAGACGCTGATGGCAATGGTGCGCTCGCGGTCGTCGCGGAACATGTTGGTAATCAGCGACAGTGTCGAGGGCGCGAGAGTCGCGCCGGCGATGCCGAGCAGGGCTCGGGCAAAGATCAATGTTTCTGCCGTGGGGGCGAAGGCGGCGACGATCGAGGCCGCGCCAAAGGCAACGGCGCCGATCAACAGAAGTTTCCGCCGCCCGATGCGGTCGCCCAGCGTCCCCATGGTGAGAAGCGAGCCGGCAACGAAGAAGCCGTAGATATCGACGATCCACAACAGTTGCGCCGCCGTAGGGTTGAGCGAGGCGGTCAGCGACGGCACCGCGAGGTTGAGGACCGTCAGATCCATGGCATAGAGGATGCAGGGAAGGGCGATGACCGCCAGCCCAATCCATTCGCGCCGTGTGGCGCGCAGCGTCGTCGTGCTAGACATGCAGCGTCCCTTCCTGTCCATCGTTGGCAGGATGGTACAGCTCTAAGACTGCCAGCTCCTGTCAGGCTATCCGGCTGCAACTCGACCACCAAAGACTGGCAGCTTTGCGAGGTTGACCGGCGTGGCCGGCTCGACCCGCTGGTCGGGAATTGGCGGGCGCCTCGTGCGCCCCCATATTACCGGCATGACGCTTTCCCCGGACATCTCACCGGCCGCAGTCTGGACCATCCTGACCTCGTGGCCACGCGGTTACTTCACCGCCCGCTTCGCCGGGCGACGCTACGGGGTCACCAACACGGCGCACGCCAATGGCCGGAGCTTCAAGCTCTATGCCGAGGAGCTAGGTGGCGCCGACCGCATCAGCCTCAACATCTATCGCCCACCCAGCCGCGTCGAGCCGGCGCTTAAGCCCTGCGAGATGCCGGTCGACAAGGTGACCGCCTTCGTCGTCGGAGCGGTGCCCGAGTAGCGCTGTCGCCTCAGCGGCGGTCCGGCGCGCCCCGCCGCAGGCCTTCTACCAGCCGCCGGTAGCCCGCTGTGGCGCGCTTCGACACCGCCAATGGGTCTTCGGCGTTGGCGATCCATTGCGCCGCGTAACAGGAGGCACCGTTGACCATGCGGGCAGTCGCCTCCGGGTCCACGTCGGCGATGATACCGCTTTCGAGCAGCCCCTCGAGGCTTTGCTTCATCGCCGTTATGCAGCCATTGGCGCTCGGCCACGACGCCGGATCGCCGAGGATGGCAGGACCGTCCCGCAGCACGATACGCCGGATCTCGGGCTCCAGCGCCATCTCGATATAGCCGATGCCCTGCTCGAGGAAAGCCTCCCAGGCGTTCGGTGCGCTGGCGGTGCGGATGGCGAGTCGGGCGGTCATCTCGGCGTCGATCTCGGTGACCACCGCCTCGAACAGTCCGCGTTTGTCGCCGAAATGGTGGTAGAGCGCGCCCCGAGTCAGCCCCACATCCGAAGTGAAATGATCCATCGAGGCCTCGGCATAGCCGACTTCGGCAAACGCCTTGCGGCCTGCCGCCATCAGCTTGGCACGGGTTTCGACGATCATCTCGCTGCGGGTTCTCTGTGCCATGGCCTGCCTTCTTCACATACGCTGCGTATGCCAATTGACATACGTCGCGTATGTCACTAGATCATTCGCATACGCCGCGTATGTAAATCATGTAGTCCGCGGCTCATCGATTGTCGAGGGATCGCCATGCCGAATCCATATGTAGAGATTTTCCGGGCGCCCGGCGCCAAGGGCTTTGCCGCCGCCGGTTTCGTTGCCCGCATGCCGATGGCGATGGCGCCGATCGGCATCGTCGCCATGCTGTCGCAGACCCATGGCGAGTTCTGGCTGGCCGGCGCCGTGTCCGCCACCTATGCGCTTGCCAACGCCTTGTTCGCCCCGCAGATCTCGCGCGTCGTCGATCGGCTGGGCCAGTCCCGCGTGCTGCTCCCCAGCACCATTGTCGCGGTCGCCGCCTTCGTTGCCCTGATGCTCGCAGCCTGGCAGGATTGGCCGCTCTGGACGCTGTTCGCGGCCGCGCTGGCCGCAGCGGTGATGCCGAGCTATCCGGCGATGATCCGGGCCCGCTGGAGCGAACTGTTCCGCGATCGTCCGGAACTCAACACCGCCTTCGCCTTCGAATCCTCGGCCGACGAGCTGGTCTACATCGCCGGGGCGTCGCTGTCGGTGGGCCTCGCGGTAGCGCTGTTTCCCGAGGCCGGGCTCCTCGCCAGCACGCTGTTCCTGGCGCTCGGCGGCTTCGCCTTCATCGCGCAGCGACGGACCGAGCCGGCACCCGGCGCCGCAGTGGCCGGCGGCGGGCAGTCCGCCATTCGGCAGCGGCCGGTGCAGATCATTACCCTCGCCCTGATCTTCGTCGGCGCGATCTTCGCCACTGCCGAAGTGAGCGCCGTGGCGATTACCGAAAAGCTCGGTGAGCCAGGCGCTGCCAGCCTCGTCATTGGCGTCTACGCCGTCGGCTCGTTCGTTGTCGGCCTGATCGTTGGCGCCTTGAACCTGAAACTGGCGCTGGAAAAACAGCTGGCGATCGCGCTGGCCGTCATCGCCGTCACCGCCTGGCCGCTCTTGTTCGTCGACAGCGTACCGACACTGGCGCTTGCCGTGTTTGCCAGTGGGGTCGCCATCTCGCCCACCTTCATCACCGCCTTCGGCCTGATCGAACGCCGGGTGCCGGCCGCGATGCTCACAGAAGGCATCACCTGGGTGATGACCGGCATCGGCATCGGCATGGCGCTCGGCTCGTTCGTTACCGGCTGGGTGGTGGATACCTACGGCGCCAGCAACGGCTTCGTCGTCTCGGTGGTGGCGGGCGCCCTCGCCTTGCTGACCGTGCTGCTCGGCCAGCGGACGCTCTCCGGGCGAGGTCGCAGTGTCGCGGCGGGAGCTGAAGCTCAGCCGGCCGAATAAGCCGCAAGGAAAGGAACAAGGGCCCGGCATAAAGCCGGGCCCTTTGCCTTCTGCAGGCCCTGACGACTACGTGCGGCCTGTTCTCTACAAGTCCCCCAAGCTCGGTATCATCCCCGCGAAAGCGGGGACCTCCGTTTGCGACCGTACGGCGGGCACTAAAACAGAGGTTCCCGCTTTCGCGGGAATGACCCGGTGGGTGGGACACAACGTCTTGGTTCCAAGGTGAGCGTGGAGGTCAACCGGCGCCTGCCGCCTCACGGCTTCTCCCAGGTCAGCGCTTCCGCCTTGGCGCCCAGGCCACCCAGCGCCGCCTTGAGGTCGGCGACCATCGGGTCCGGGCCGCAGAGGTAAAAGTTCTGGCTGATGTCGTGCACCTGCCGCTTGAGGAACGTCTCGTCGATCCGCTCGTGCAGCACGCCCGTCGCGTTCGGCTCGTCGGTTACCGTCCAGGTCGTCTCGAGTCCCGCCATCGCTTCGAACTCGTCGCGCAGGATGATGTCCTCGGCCTTGCGGTTCGAGGCGATCAGCCGGTGGCCGTCGAGCTTGCCGGCCTGGTGGAGTTGCCTGAGGATGGCGATGAACGGCGTCACCCCCGCCCCGCCGGCAATGAAGGTGCCGGGCCCCTTGTAGGTAATGGTGCCCCAGGGGTCGCGCAGCACCAGCTTGTGGCCCGGGCCATAGCTGAACAGCCGCTCGGTCATGCCGTCGCCGCCGGTGTTGAAGTAGCTCTTGATGGTGAACTCGAGATAGTCCCAGTCGTTGAGCGAGGTGAAGGTGAAGGGGTGCTTCTTGTCGCGCCAGCCATCCTCGTCGAGCGAAAGCTCGGTGGCCTGGCCCGGCTCGAAGCGGTAGCCGGCGGGCTTTTCCAGCACGTAGCGCCGCACATTATGCGTCACTTGCTGAATATTTAGAATTCTCACGGTTTGGTGCACGGCGCGTCTCCTTGTCGCTCTGAGACGCTGAAAATGCGCGCCTGGTTCCCACAAAACCATGACCGATCGGCAGAGAAAACGATGCTCAAGCCCAGCTTTTGCCGATGGTTTCCTTGAGGCAACCAACCCCCTTTGAGGGAGGTGGGTTTCTCACAAGATGGTGGCGTTCCCACGTGTAACCCTCTGCACACATTATCGAATTTCAAGGGCAAGAAGTGCAGATTTCGTGTCTTGCGACTCCGCCGCCGGAGTCCGATCTCCCTGTTGTCCAGAAAACGAAAGGGACATGAAAAATGAAGACTTCTGCTCTTGGCCTTGCCGCTCTCCTCGTCGTTGGCGGTCTCTCGGTTCCCGCTTTTGCGGCCTCGGAAGATTCCAGCTTCGACAGTGATTTCCTGGTGACCCAGCTGAACCACAAGGGCGTTGCAGCCACCGACGTCTATGAGAACGCCGACAACGTTATCCGCGCCGTGGTCAAGCAGGCCGACGGTTCCTCGAAGTTCGAGTACTTCTACAAGGATACGCTGACCCCGGTGAAAGCTTCGATGGGCGGTAACACCCGTGTGCTGAGCAAGATCGACACCGGCGCCCGTACGGCTCCGGTCAACGAGGGCTCGCTGCTCGTCGATAACTTCTTCGACTGATGGCAATCCTCCGAGCCGGCGGGCTACGTGCCTGCCGGCTCGCTGATCCCGGGAGCCATCCGGGGATCAACGGCCGGTGCTGATCCGCAGCACCGGAGGCTCGAGCTGATCGGCGTCACGCGCGTCGAAAAGCTGCCGCGCCTCCAGCACCCGATGCCAGTGGCGCGCGGCAAAAGCCTCGAAGGCTTCAAAAGCCTTCAGCGCCTCGGCACCGAGTTCGGTGAGCGCATAGTCGACCCGCGGTGGAATCGTTGCGTAGCTGGTGCGGCTGACGAAGCCATCGCGCTCCAGCGCCCTAAGGCTCGAGGTCAGCGCCTTTTGCGAAATGGTGCCGATCTCACGCTGCAGCTCGGAAAACCGCAATGTGTCATGCCTGAGATGCAGCACGACGGTGAGCGTCCACTTGCTGTTTCGAGTGGTCAAAAGTTCCTCGAGCACGGCCTGGTTGACGGGCGAACGGTTCTGCTGACGCATACGCCAACTCCACGCAGAATAGTGGCCAGCCGTTACCGGATGGCGCGAAATCCCCATCGTCGCATATCGTTCACGAGGCGGCGTTTACCAGAGGCGGCGGCCAGATTTCCTTGGCCGGTTGCCTGAACGTTGCATTAACTACCGGTACGCGATGGGGTGGACCTGTTGCGGTCTAGCGGCGCTCGAAGCTCAGGTAGAAACTGATGTTCCGGCCCGCCGCGCGGGCTTTTTCCTCGTACCGCGTCGGCGCCCAGCCGGTATACGGCTCGTGCCAGATCCGCGGTCGCTCCGGCGCGAAAACGAAATCCGGCGAGCGCAGGATATGCGCCAGCGTCCAGTTGGCATAATCGTCGATATCGGTGGCAAAGCGGAACGGCGCTCCCGGCTTCAGCGTGCGCCCGAGCTCGCTGAGCGTCAGCGGTGAGATGAAGCGTCGCTTATGGTGTCGCGTCTTCGGCCACGGGTCGGGATAGAGCAGGAAGGCGCCATCGAGGCTGGCGTCGGGGAGCTTCTGCAACAGCTTCAGCGCGTCGTCGGTATAGAGCCGGATGTTGCCGAGCTCCTCTTCGTCGATCTGCTGCAGCAGCTTGGCGATGCCGCCGGAAAACACCTCGCAGCCGATATAGCCGGTTTCAGGATGGCGGCTGGCCTCGAGCGACAGGTGCTCGCCCCCGCCATAACCGATCTCGATCTCGCGCCGTGTCGATCCCGGAAACAGCGTCGCCGGATCGAGCATCTCGTCGCCGAGCGCGACTTCCAGCTCCGGCAGCAGCTCCTTGAACAGCTGGTCCTGCCCCTTGTGCAGGCGCTTGCCCGAGCGGCGGCCAAAAAAGGCGCGCGGCTCGCCATCGACATTGAGGGGATGGTGGGGTTTGTCGGTCATGGGGTCCCACTAGCACGGAGTTCCGGCTCCGGCTGCCAAAAACAGAGATCCCCGCTTTCGCGGGGATGACTTGGTTGATTGCCGTACCTCTAGCGGAGGCAGGAACCTCAGGCGGCTGCCTTCACCGCGGCCTTGAGCGCCGGGACCAGGTCGATCTTTTCCCAGCTGAACGAGCCGTCACGGCCCGGCTTGCGGCCGAAATGGCCATAGGCCGAGGTCTTGGCATAGATCGGCTTGTTGAGGTCGAGATGGGTGCGGATGCCGCGCGGGCTGAGGTCGAACACCTCGCCCAGCACCGTCTCCAGTTTGTCCTCGGCCACCTTGCCGGTGCCATGCAGGTCGACATAGATCGACAGCGGCTTGGCGACGCCGATGGCGTAACTCAGCTGGATGGTGGCGCGGTCGGCCAGGCCGGCAGCGACGACGTTCTTGGCGAGGTAGCGTGCCGCATAGGCGGCCGAGCGGTCGACCTTGGTCGGGTCCTTGCCCGAGAAGGCGCCGCCGCCATGCGGGGCCGCCCCGCCATAGGTATCGACGATGATCTTGCGGCCGGTGAGGCCGGCATCGCCATCCGGGCCGCCGACCACGAACTTGCCCGTCGGGTTGACGTGCCAGACGGTGTCCTTGGAGATCCAGCCCTCGGGCAGCGAGGCGCGCACATAGGGCTCGACGATCTTGCGCACATCCTCCGAGCTGAGGCTCGCATCGACATGCTGGGTCGAGACGACGATCTGGGTGACGCCGACCGGCTGGCCGTTCTCGTAACGGATGGTGACCTGGCTCTTGGCATCGGGGCCGAGCTTGATCGCGGCGCCTTCGCCGGCCTTGCGCGCGATAGTCAGCGCCTCGAGGATCTTGTGGGCGTAGTAGATCGGGGCGGGAAGCAGTTCCGGGGTCTCGCGGCTGGCATAGCCGAACATGATGCCCTGGTCGCCGGCGCCGACATCCTTGTTGCCGGTTTCGTCGACGCCCTGCGCAATATCGGCCGACTGGCCATGCAGCAGCACATCGATCTTGGCGGTCTTCCAGTGAAAGCCCGACTGCTCGTAGCCGATCGCCTTGATCGCCTTGCGGGCGGTCGACTTGAACTTGGCCGGGTTGACCACCGGATGGCCGGCGGCGTCGGTGAGGATCTTGCCGTCCTTGCCCTTCTTCAACAGCGTCTCGGGCACCCGAACTTCGCCGGCGATGATCACTCGATTGGTGGTTGCAAGGGTCTCGCAGGCGATGCGCACCTTGGCGGGATCCATGCCGGCCTTCTTGGCCTCGCGGAACACTAGGTCGACGATCTCGTCGGAAATCCGGTCGCAGACTTTATCCGGATGGCCCTCCGAAACCGACTCCGAGGTGAAGAGATAAGAAGACCGAGCCAAGGCGAAACCCCCGAAAAATGGTCAAAAAGTGCGAAAATCGCACAGTTGAGCGGTGTTCTGCCACTCAGACACTGCGCGGTCAAGCCATATAAAGGAAGCTTTATGTCCCAGTCGGGCGCTGCCGCAGAAAATTCATGCGATGCGCCTGGGGCGTCGGGCCGCCACCAGTGAGCCAAGCATGCCCAGCACCACCGCGCCCCAGAATGGCAGGTCGCCGACGCGGTTGAACAGGGTGCCGCCGGGCACCGGCTCGCTCGGCACCACATCCAGCACGCCAACCTGATCTTCCGCCAGTTGCGCCGCCACCCGGCCGAGCGGATCGACACTGAGCGTCATCCCGGTATTGGCGGCGCGCAACATCGGCAGCCCCGTCTCGACTGCCCGCATCCGCGCATGGTGGGCATGCTGCGCCGGGCCAATCGAGCCCATGAACCAGGCGTCATTGGTGACATTGAGGATGAACTGCGCCGTCTCGACATCTTGGCGGTCGCCGATATCGCCGGGGAACACCGCCTCGTAGCAGACCAGGGCCAGGAACGGCGGGGTGCCTGGTGGGCTCATCAGCCGGCGGCCATCGCCAGCCGCCCAGCCATTGGTGCCCGGTACGAGCTGGTTGATGCCGAACAGCCGCCAGAAGCTTTGGAACGGCAGGTACTCGCCGAACGGCACGAGGTGCGACTTGCCATAGCTCGCTACCACCTCGCCGTTACTGTCGATGGCGAGGATCGAGTTGAAGCCCGGATTGTCGGGGATCGGCAGGCCATCGTCGCCGAGCGGCTCGCGCGGCGCGCCGGTGAGCAGCAGCGTCGTATCGGGCAGCATGCGCGCAATGCGCGCAATGCCGTCCGGGTAGTTGGTGAGGAAGAACGGGAACACCGATTCCGGCCACACCAGGTGGGTGACGCCGGTAAGACCGGGGTCGGTCGGCGTCAGCTGGCTCTCCGACAGGCTGATCAGCTGGTTGATGATGGCGTCGGGGTCGGCCACCGACCAGTCGGCATGTTCGAGGATCATCGGCTGCACCATGCGCACTTTCATGTCGGTGCGCGCCGTGAGCGTCGTCGTGCTGAGCCGCCAGTTGCCATAGGCGACCTGGGCCGCGATCACTGCAATGGCGAGAAAGATCGGGATCAGCCGGCGTACCAGCCCACGCTGGTCGGCCGGCCAGATCAGCGCCGGCGTCATGGCGATCAGCGCTGCAATGAAGGTGAGCCCGTAACTGCCGACCACCGAAGCGAGCTGCAGCATCTGGTCATTGGCGGTCAGCGCATAGCCGAGAAGGTCGAACGGGAAGCCCGAGAACAGGTGGCCGCGCCCCCATTCGGCCAGCGCCAGGAAACTGGCGAGGGTGACGATACGAAATGCGCCGCCCGACCAGACGAGGTGCGCCAGGGCGCTGCCCAGCCCCCAAAAGAGCGAGAGAATGGCGGCAAGCCCGACAATGGCGAACGGCATCAGGACGAGGAAGACGCCGCCTTCCTGCAGGAATGCCGCCCCGAGCCAATGCAGCGCCACGGCGAAATAACCGAGCCCGAATCCGAAGCCGATCTGGAAGGCTGGCCCGACCAGCCGGCGCCAGCCGCGGCGATGCTCGGCGCCATCCAGCGCCCAGACCCACACCGGCAGGGTGATAAAGAGCGCCGGCAACAGGAAGAATGGTGGCGCCGAGGCGGCGGCGATCGCGCCGGCCACGACGACGATCAGGAAGCGCCGCCAGCCATGGCTCAGCATCACGGTCTCGGCGAGCCAGGTCATGCGGCGCTCGAATCACAGGGCATGTGGCAAGGTCGCGAGGCGGGAGCGCCGGGTCAAGCTCGGCAACGCGAACACCAGCGCAACCGTGATCAAGCGCGCGGGCTCGGCCATAGTTCAGCATGCGGTCGGCAAACTGAGGAGGCGATGGTGACCAACTGGACCAGGGCAACGCCCGAAGCGGCGGGCTTTGCCGCCAATCTCGAGCGCAAGCTCGCAGCGGGCTTCGAATCGGGGCTGCTGCTGCCCATCCACGCCCTGCTGATCGGCCGCGCCGGCAAGCTGGTGCTCGAACAGTACTTTGACGGCGAGGACGAGAGCTGGGGCGATCAGCTGGGCCGCGTGCAGTTCGGCCCCGAGGTGCTGCACGACCTCCGCTCGGTGACCAAGAGTGTCGTCGGCCTGCTCTATGGCATCGCGCTCGAGCGCGGGCTGGTGCCGGCGCTCGATACGCCGGTAGTCGACGGCTTTCCCGAGTATCCCGAGCTCGTCGCCGATCCCGAGCGCCGCAAGATAACGGTAGCGCATACCCTCAACATGACCATGGGCATGGAGTGGGACGAGAACAAACCCTATACCGACCCGACAAACTCCGAGATTGCCATGGAGATGGCGGCGGACCGCTATCGATTCATCCTCGATCGCCCGATCACCGGCAAACCGGGCGAAAAATGGGTCTATTCCGGCGGCGCCGTGGCGCTGATCGGTGCGTTGATCGAGCGAGGCTCCGGCCAGAAGCTCCCCGACTTCGCGCGTGAAACGCTGTTTGCGCCGCTCGGCATCACCGATTTCTACTGGCTGGCGGGGAGCGACGGCGTGGCGTCACCCGCCTCGGGCCTCCGCCTCACGGCTCCGGATCTGTTGCGGATCGGTGCCATGCTGGTCGATGGCGGTCGCCACGAGGGACGACAGGTGGTGCCCGAGGCGTGGCTCGAGGCGTCGTGGACACCGGCAATTCAGACCTGGGATGGGCTCGGCTACGGCCGCCTCTGGTACATTCACGAAGCCCCGGCGCCCGGTTACGACAAGCCGCTGCGTTGGGTCGGCGCCTTCGGCAATGGCGGCCAGCGACTCTGGCTGGCGCCGGAAGCCGGTGTCGCCTGCGTCATCAACGCTGGCGACTACAACAAATTCGACCGCTGGGTGACCCCGGTACGGATCTGGCGCGAGATGGTGGTGGGGAACCTGGTGCGGGCTTGAGGGGGCTCGGTCCCGTCAAGCAAACCACCGGCGTCATCCCCGCGAAGGCGGGGACTCAGTGCGATTTCTCCACCTTCAAAGGTGCTGAGGCATCCCACTAGGTTCCCGCCTTCGCGGGAATGACGCCGGTGTAAAAGTGCCGTCGGATCATTCCGCCGCTGGCGCCTGGTTATCCTCCGGCGCCTTCGCCACCGGCGGCTTCGGCGGCCGGGGCTTCGGCTGCTTCAGGCGCTTGATCTTGACGCGTTTCACCTGCCGGCTGTCGGCCTGCAGGATTTCGAACTCGAAGCCCTTGATGCCGTTGACGTGCTCGCCCTTGGCCGGCACGTGGCCGGCGAGTTCGAACACCAGCCCGCCCAGCGTATCGACTTCGTCGGCATGGCTGCCGGGATCGAAATCGGGGCCGATCACCTCGCGTACTTCCTCGAGCTCGGCGCGCGCCGAGGCGATGAAGACGTTGGAATTCACCTTGCGCACCAGCGCCACGTCGTCGTCGTGCTCGTCCTCGATCTCGCCGACCACTGCTTCGAGCAGGTCCTCGATGGTGACGAGGCCGTCGGTGCCGCCATATTCGTCGATCACCACCGCCATGTGCACGCGTTTGAGCTGCATCTGCTGCAACAGATCACCCACCGGCATCAGCGGCGGCACGAACAGCACCTGGCGCACCAGGTCGAGCTTTTCGAGCCGCGACCGCAGCGGCGTCGACACCAGCTTCACCGGCACCGTCGCTTCTGGGTCGGTTACCGGCTCGGTGATCCGGCGCAGCGCGTCCTTGACGTGGATGAAACCGATAATGTTGTCGAGGCTGTCGCTGTAGACCGGCATGCGCGAGTGGCCGACCTGCCGGAAGCGGGTGACCAGCACGCCGAGCGTTTCGGTGGTTTCGATCGCCTCGATGTCGGCGCGCGGAATCATCACGTCTTCGACCCGCTTCTCGGCGAGGTCCAGCACGTTCTTGAGGATCGTGCGCTCGGACTGGGTGAAGTCGGCGGTGCCGCCGTTGTTCTCGGCTTCAAGCGCCACTTCGAGGTCGTCGCGCAGCGACACGGTGCGCATGGCGATCAGGCCGCGCAGGCTTTGCCACAGACGTTGCCCCCACGTGGCCGCGGGGGCGGGACTAGAAGGAGGCTCGTTGCTGGATTTGGGTTGCGCCGGCTTCTTGGGCGGCGCGGACGGACTGTCGGAGTCGTTCATCGGGTATGGCCGCATGCGGCCTTCAGTTCATCGGAGGGGCTAATTTAGCTGTCGGCGTAGGGATCGGCAATGCCGAGGCTCTGAAGGATCTCGGTTTCGAGCCCCTCCATCTCCTCGGCGTCCGCTTCTTCGATATGGTCGTAGCCGAGAAGGTGCAGGAAACCGTGCACCACCAGATGGGTGAAGTGGGCCTCGAAGGCAATGCCCATCTCCTCGGCTTCCTTCGCTACCGTTTCGCGCGCCAGCGTGATGTCGCCAAGCAAACCGGAGACCGGCGCGAACGGCTCGATCTGCGGGAAACTCAAGACGTTGGTGGATTTGTCGAAGCCGCGCCACTGCCGGTTGAGCTCGCGCTGCTCGGCATCGTCGGTGAGCACTACCGAGACTTCGGTAACGCCGGTCACCTCGGCTTCCGAGTGCTGCAAGGCGGCGCGGATGGCGGTTTCGGCCACCGCCTCGAGGGTTTCGGGCCAGCCCTCCGCGTTGACCGCGAAGGCGATTGATAGTGGCGCTTGCATCAGGCCTTCGTGTTGTTCTCGGCCAGCCGGCGCGCCGTATCGGCTTCGTAGGCCCGGACGATCCGGCCTACCAGCGCGTGACGCACCACATCCTTGTCGTTGAAGCGTGAGATATGCACGCCCTCGACGCCATCGAGCAGATGCACCGCCTCGATCAGCCCGGATTTCTCGCCGCGTGGCAGGTCGACCTGGGTCGGGTCGCCCGTGACGATCATCTTCGAATTCTCGCCCAGGCGGGTCAGGAACATCTTCATCTGCATCGAAGTGGTGTTCTGCGCCTCATCGAGGATCACCACCGCGTTGGCGAGGGTGCGGCCGCGCATGAAGGCGAGCGGCGCCACCTCGATGATGCCCGAGGTGATGCAGCGCTCCACATGCTCGGGGCGCATCATGTCGTAAAGCGCGTCGTAGAGCGGCCGAAGATACGGGTCGACCTTGTCCTTCATGTCCCCGGGGAGAAACCCGAGCCGTTCGCCGGCTTCGACCGCCGGACGGGAAAGGATGATGCGGTTGATGTCGCCGCGTTCCAGCAGCGTCGCCGCATGCGCCACGGCGAGATAGGTCTTGCCGGTACCGGCGGGGCCGACGCCGAACACCAGTTCGCTCCGGTCCATGGCGCGCATATAGGCGTCCTGCGCCGGGGTGCGCGCGACGATGGTGGCCTTGCGGGTCGCGATCTGCGCCATGCGCACCCTGCCCTTCTTCTCGAGCGTCGGCAGCGTCAGCTGGCTGTCCTCGGTCTCGATCATGCGGATGACGCCGTCGACAGTCGACACCTCGATCTGCTGGCCTTCTTCGAGCTGCTCGTAGAGCGACTCGAGGACGCGCCGCGCCTGGTCGACGGAAGTTGCGCCGCCCTTCAGCATCACGTGGTTGCCGCGCGGCGTCGCCTGCACCGACAAGCGCTGTTCGATCAAAGCCAGATGCTGGTCGAAATCGCCGTAGAGCTGCGCGGCGAGCTTGTTGTCTTCGAAAGCGAGTTCAAGCTGGGAGGATGGGCCGTGGTCGGTAGACGGGGGCAAATGCCTGCTCAAATCTCTGGGGCTCCTTGGAACGGCCTCTCAGATATGGGCCGCGATGGCTTGAGACTCAAGAACGCTAGCAGGATTCGGTTCCGCCACTGTGACAATCTTGCCGATCAGAGAATTATTCCGGGCCTCGACGATCTCGACCGGAATGATCTGCCCGATCAGCCGGGTCGGGCCGTCCATATGCACGGCCTGCAGGTACGGCGAGCGGCCGCCGATCTGCCCCGGCTGGCGACCAGGCTTTTCGATCAGCACCTCCAGCGTGCGGCCGACCACCGAGCGATGGAAGGCATGCATCTGGGTGTTGATCTGCTCGTTGAGGCGCTGCAGCCGTTCGGTCTTTGTGGCTTCGGCGACCTGGTTGTCCATCGTCGCGCCCGGCGTGCCGGGGCGGATCGAGTACTTGAAGGTGTAGGCCGAGGCGTAGCCAACTTCGCGCACGACCTGCATCGTCTCGTCGAAATCGGCATCGGTCTCGCCGGGGAAGCCGACGATGAAATCGCCCGACAGCGCCATGTCCGGGCGGGCGGTCATGATGCGCTCGATCACCTGCATGTACTCGGCCCGGGTGTGCCGGCGGTTCATCGCCTTGAGGATGCGGTCCGAACCCGACTGCACCGGCAGATGCAGGTAGGGCATCAGCGCCTTGAGGTCGCGATGCGCCTCGAGCAACTCGTCGCTCATGTCGAGCGGGTGCGAGGTGGTGTACCGGATCCGCGCAATGCCGGGGATTTCGGCGAGCCGGGCGCAGAGCTCACCCAGGCCGACGCTGCGGCCGCGGCCATCGAGGCCGTGATAGGCGTTGACGTTCTGGCCGAGCAGCGTGAGCTCGCGCACTCCGGCCTCGGCGAGATTGCGCGCCTCGCGCAGCACCTGCTCCACCGGGCGCGACACTTCGCTGCCGCGGGTATAGGGCACAACGCAGAACGAACAGAACTTGTCGCAGCCTTCCTGCACGGTGAGGAAGGCAGTGAGGCCGCGGGCGAGGGTGACTTCCTTCTTTGCCGCCGGCAGGTGCTCGAACTTGTCTTCCTCGGGAAAGTCGGTGTCGACCACCTTGGCGCCATTACGGGCGCGGGCGATCAACTCGGGCAGGCGGTGGTAGGATTGCGGACCGAACACCAGGTCGACCGCTGGAGCGCGGCGGACGATCTCGTCGCCCTCGGCCTGCGCCACGCAACCGGCAACGCCGATCATCAGGTCCTGGCCCTGAGCCCGGCGCTCTTCGCGCAGGTCGCGCAGCCGGCCAAGTTCCGAGAACACCTTCTCCGAGGCCTTCTCGCGGATATGGCAGGTGTTGAGCACGACCAAGTCGGCATCTTCCATCACCTGCACCGGCTCATAGCCGTGCGGCGCCAGGGCATCCGCCATACGGTCGGAATCGTAGACGTTCATCTGGCACCCGTAGGTCTTGATGAACAGCTTCTTGGGCGTGTGCTCGGTCATGGCCGGGTGATACACCGAAGTGACGGGGAGTGCAAAAGTGGGGCCGGTGTGGGCTGACCCCCACCCCTGCCCCCTCCCCCTAAACAAGGGGAGGGAGACCAAAACACTGACATTGCAGCATGTGTCTCCCTCCCCAGTAGGGGGAGGGGACAGGGGTGGGGGTCCACAGCCACCGGGTTGTCAGCAGGCGCGCCCCGTTGCACGTTCCCACCCCGGAGAAACCACCATGACCAATAACCTCGACACCCTGGCCCTGCATGGCGGCGATGGCGCCCGGATCGTCGGCGAACCGCTGGCCCCGGCCCCGGTGCTGTCCACCACCTACTTCACTCACCCCGACGCAGTGGGCTTTTCCGCCTCGGACCTCGAGGCGGATGCGCCGCATTTTTACACCCGTTGGAGCAACCCGACACTCGAGCTCCTGGAGAAGCGCCTAGCGCTGCTCGAGGGCGGCGAGGCGGCGCTGAGCTTCGGCTCCGGCATGGCGGCAATCACTGGGTTGTTTGCCGGCCTGCTCAAGGCCGGTGATCACCTGGTGCTGTCCGACGTCTGCTATGCCGGGGTCGCCGAATACGCGCGGCACGCCCTGCCGCGACAGGGCGTCGAGGTGTCGTTTGCCGACAGCTCCAACCCTGACAACGTCGCGGCGGCGCTGCGACCCAACACCCGGCTGGTTCATATCGAGACGCCGGCCAACCCGATCCTCAAACTCACCGACATCGCCGCGGTCGCTTCCATCGCCCATGCCGGCGGGGCCGAGCTGTCGGTGGATTCGACCATTGCGACGCCGGTCGGCACCAACCCGATCGCGCTCGGCGCCGACTATGTCTGCCACTCGCTGACCAAATATCTCTGTGGCCACGGCGATGCGCTGGGCGGCGCGGTGATCGGCCGCGCCGACGCCGTCGCGGCGCTCCGCAAGGATGTGCTGATCCACCACGGCGCCGTGCTGTCACCGTTCTCGGCCTACCTGATCCTCCGCGGCATCGAAACGCTGGGCCTCAGGATGGACAAGCACCAGGCCAACGCCCGGGCAGTGGCCGAATGGCTGGAGCAGCACCCGAAAGTGCGCCGGGTGCTGTGGCCGGGCCTCGCCAGCCACGAGCAGGCGGGACTGGCCCGCCGGCAGATGCGCAATTTCTCCGGGCTCATGAGCTTTTCGGTCAACGCCGACAGCGCCGGCATGGCCCGGCAGCTGGCCGAGCGCCTCAAGCTGGTGAGCTACGCCGTGTCGCTGGGCAAGACCAAGTCGCTCTGCTTCTACATCCCCACCGAGGACATCCTCCGCTCCTCCTTCGCCCTTTCCGACGAGCGCAACTATCGCGATTGGGCTGGCGACGGAGTGTTCCGGATATCTGTCGGCATCGAGGACGCCGACGCGATCATCGCCGATTTCGATGAGGCGCTGCAATGAGCGGCAGGCTGACGCAGATCGTCTTCGATTGCGGCCGCGCCGCGCCCCTGGCGCGCTTCTGGGCGGCGGTGATCGAAGGCTATGCCGTGCGGCCCTACGACGACGAGGAGATCGCCCGGCTGGCGGCGATCGGTTTCACTCCCGAAACCGATCCGGTGGTGATGGTCGACGGTCCCGGCCCGACGCTCTGCTTCCACGAGATCGAGCGCGGCCGCGTCCAGGGCCGCATCCATCTCGATGTGAAAGTGGTCGATCGCTCCGCCGACCGCGCCCGTCTCATCGACCTCGGCGCCAGCGTGCTGCGCGAAGCCGATGGCTACACGGTGATGTCCGACCCGGAGGGCAACCACTTCTGTTTGGTGGATTGATGCAAAAAAAAAGGCCCCCTCACCCGCCGCTACGCGGCGACCTCTCCCCCAAGGGAGAGGTGGTGTAGAGGCGCGATCTCGCCCCCGGCGCACCTCTCCCTTGGGGGAGAGGTCGGTCCGAAGGACCGGGTGAGGGGGCCTTTCTAAAGCCTTTGGCCTAGCTACTCCGCCGCCACCGGCAGTGGCGTACCGCGGTTGAGCGCCACCAGCATGCGGCGGACTTCGTTCTCGGTCTGCTTGGCCAGTTCCTTGCGGTTGGCGCCCGAGCTGAGCGGGCGGGGTGTGCCGAATGCCAGCGTGACTTCGCGAGTACCGCCGGTCAGGATTTCCTTGATGTTCTGCTTCACCGACTTGGACTTGATCCAGGCGATGAACGACCGGTCGGTGCGGCCGACCGGCAGGCCCTGCAGCTTGGTATAGGCGATGGTCAGCGGCTGGATCATCACCTCGGCGGCGCCAGCCTCCTCCATGGCGTGCTGCGCCGCGCCGATCAGCGCCGAGCGGAACGGCAGTACGTGCGTCCCGAGATCGGACTGGCCCTCGGCGAACAGCAGCACCGCGCCGCCCGAAGCCATGCGCTTGCCCATCTCCTCGCTCACCCGCTTGGCGTCGCTGCGCTTCTTGCGATCCACGTAGAGGGTACGCTGCAGCGAGGCCATGAAGCCGACGAAGAACCATTTCTGGATTTCGGATTTAGCGACAAAGGTCACGTCGGCCTTTGAGCCGATGGCGATGATGTCGGTCCACGAGATGTGGTTGGAAACGATCAGTGTCGCCCGGTCGGTGGAAGGCTTGCCGATAACGTTCACCTTCATGCCGAGGAAGGTGCAGCCGAACCAGTGAAACCAGCGCGGGATGCGGTTGCTGAACCACGGGCTGCGCGAGACCAGAAACTGCAGCGGCACGAAGACGATGAGAAACGGCACGTAGCAGAAGATGAAGAACAGGACGCGCAGGATCATTTGTGAGGTTCGTCCGACTTGAGCGGCACAGCATAAAGCTCCAGCCGATGGTCGACCAGCCGATAGCCCAGCCGCTTGGCGATCACTTCCTGGATGGCTTCGATTTCTTCGTTGCGGAACTCGATCACCTTGCCCGAGCGGATGTCGATCAGGTGGTCGTGGTGTTCGTCGGGGATCAGCTCGAAGCGGGCCCGCCCGTCCTTGAAGTCATGCTTGGTGACGAGCCCCGCTTCCTCGAACAGGTTGAGCGTGCGGTAAACGGTGGACAGCGAAATGCGCGCGTCGATCGCCGAGGCGCGGCGATACAATTCCTCGACATCGGGATGGTCGACCGCCTGCTCGATCACCTGCGCGATGACCCGGCGCTGGTCGGTCATCCGCATGCCCTTCTGGGCGCACTGCTCTTCGAGGGTCTGAATGCCGGGTTTGCTCATCGGGCGTCCCCCGTTTCCGAATGAGACAACCGGTTAGCCAATGTCGCGCGCCATGACAATAGCGGTGGCCGGCGTACCGTCTGGGCGAGGATAGTAGCCCTTGCGCTCGCCGACTTTTGCGAAGCCGAACTTGCCGTAAAGCTTCAGCGCCGAAAGGTTGTCGGCGGCGACTTCGAGCAGCATCCGCTTGGCAGGGCTCATCCGCACCGCTTCGAACAGTGCCCGCATCAGTTGCGCACCGACCCCCTTGTTCCGCCACTTGCGGTCGACCGCGATGCTGATCAGCTCAACCTCATCGCCCAGGTGCCGCAGCATGGCGAAGCCGGCAATGCGGCGCCGGCTGTCGCAGGCGACATAGATCGGCGTGTCCTTGCCCGCGACATAGGCAGCGAATTCTTCGCGCGTCCAGCCGCGATAAAACCCCTCGGCATGCAGCCGGGCGATCGTTTCGGCATCGCTGCCCTGCGCCGGCTCGATATGCAGCGTCCCGGGCGAAAGCCAGAAGTTCATTGCCCGACCCTCGCGACGCGGAACCTTTCCTGCGGCTTGGCATCGGCGTCGCGGATATAAGCCGCCTCCGGAGGATAGCCTGCAGGGTCGGCGGTGGCCGCAAAGCGGGCCAGCGCCGCGATATCGACCAGCGGCGAGGTGATCAGTCCCGCTCCAGCAGGCACCCGGCGGCGCGCCTCTTCCATCGGCAGCACCTGCGGTTCGCCGACCGGGATGGCGGGGCCGCTGAACAGCTGGAAATAGGCTTCCTCGCGCCGTGCATCGAGCAGCACCGCAGTCGCGTCGCATTGCGTCACCAGCGACAGGCCCAGCAGCGAGGGCACCCCGATCACCGGGACGCCAAGCGCCAGGCCGAGGCCGCGCGCCGCGCTGAGCCCGATCCGCAATCCGGTGAACGAGCCGGGGCCGGTGGTGACGGCGATGCGGGTCACGTCCTTGTAGGCGACGCCATTGCGCGCCAGCAGCTCGTCGATCGCCGGAAAGATCCGTTCGGCCTGACCCTGTGCCATGTCCTCGACCAGCGTGTCGGCACGATCGCCGAGCAGCAGCGCCAGTTGCAGGCGCGGCGCGGCGGTATCGATGGCGAGGAGGACGCTGGACATGTCGGAGAGATAGGGGTTCGGGCGGGGGTTGTCACGGGGGATCACCGACAGAGACGGCCCCCTCCCGGCCTCCCCCATGAAGGGGGAGGTGAAGAGTCGAGGCTCTGTCTTCGATCGTGCCCCATGAACCGGCGAGGCACCTCCCCCTTCATGGGGGAGGATGGGAGGGGGCCGTCTCTCTCAGTGAGTCCCGAAAAACAAATCGCCCGGCACAGGCCGGGCGATCCAAAACTCGATCTGCAGCTGGACTCAGACCTGCTGCACGGCCTCGACGCCGGGCACGAAGTGCCGCAGCAGGTTTTCGATGCCGGATTTCAGCGTCGCGGTCGAAGACGGGCAGCCCGAGCAGGCGCCCTGCATATGGAGGAACACCGTGCCCTCCTTGAAACCCTTGAAGGTGATGTCGCCACCATCCATGGCGACGGCCGGACGCACGCGGGTGGCAAGCAGTTCCTTGATCACCTCGACGGTCTCGGCGTCGCCTTCCTCGAAGAACTCTTCGCCGGCAACCACTTCCGCCGTGCCGTCAGCGAGTACCGGCTTGCCCGACAGGAAGTGTTCCATGATCACGCCGAGGATCGCCGGCTTGATATGGCTCCACTCCGCCGTGTCCTTGGTCACCGAAATGAAATCCGAACCGAGGAACACGCCCTCGACGCCGGGAACGTCGAACAGCGCGGCGGCCAGCGGCGAGATGGCAGCCGATTCGGCCTGCCGGAAATCCCGCGGCTCACCCACCAGCACGTCGCGGCCGGGCAGGAATTTCAGGGTCGCCGGGTTCGGCGTGGCTTCGGTCTGGATGAACATCGGACGGTTCGGACTCGTGTTAGAACAATTCCAAACTAGTGTTTTGAAGCCCGAAATGCAAGGGTCTGGGCACGTGCCATCAGGTCACCGCGACGATCTGTTCGTCCGTCATGGTGCCCGGAATAATGGTGACGATCACCGGCAGCGCCGCCTGGCCGGCGCGGGTGGCGAAGGCGCTGACCAAGGGGCCAGGGCCTTCCTTGCTGCCGGCCGCCGCGATGACCAGGATGGCGATGCCCGGATCTTCAGCCACCAGCCGTTCGATCTCGCCGACCAGGCCGCCCTCGCGGATCACCGTCTCGGTGCGGATGCCTTCGCCGATCTGGCTGATGCGGGCGCGCTTGGTATCGAGCAGCCGCTCGGCTTCCTCGCGCGCCTCGGCCCGCATCACTTCCTCGACGCCGAGGAACTGGGTGAAATCCTGGCTGTCGATCACCGAGAGCAGCACCACCGTGCCGCCGGTGCGCTTCACCCGGTTGGCCGCAAAGGTGATGGCGCGATCGGCTTCCTTGCTCTCGTCGATGACGACGAGAAACTTGCGTTTGTATTCGCTCATGCTGTCAGCCAAAGCGCCGCACCTTCAGCTAGAGCGCTTTCAGGAAGAGTTGCAGACTCTTCCGGTGCGAAAGCGCGACCAAGTCAATGCTCTGCAAGATACGCCATTGTCCCAAATGCGCGCCGCCGCCGCAAGTCAGCGGACGAAACCCACGATCTTGCGCACGTCCTTCATGGTCGCCTCGGCGATCACCGAAGCCCGCTCCGCGCCGTCCTTCATGAAGGCATCGACGGTTGCAGGATCAGCCGTCAGCCGACGCACCTCGGCGGCAATCGGCGCCAGTTTTTCGACCGCGAGTTCCGCCAATGCGGGCTTGAATACCCCCCAGCCCTGACCACCGAACTGCTGCAGTACGGCGGCCTTGGTGGTGTCGGAAAGCGCCGCATAGACGCCCACGAGGTTATCGGCTTCGGCGCGCCCCTTGAGCCCGGCCTCTTCGCTGGGCAGCGGCTCGGGGTCGGTCGTGGCGCGCTTGATCTTCTTCGAAATCTGGTCGGCGTCGTCCATGAGCAGGATGCGGGCGCCCTCGGCCGGATCCGACTTGCTCATCTTCTTGCTGGCGTCCTTGAGGCTCATCACCCGCGTTGCAGGCCCGGCAATGACCGGCTCGGTGATGGGGAAGAACTCTGCATCGAGTCCCTGCTCCACGATCGAGCTGGCGTAATCATTGTTGAACTTGGTGGCGATGTCGCGCGTCAGCTCGAGGTGCTGCTTCTGGTCGTCGCCCACCGGCACGTGGGTCGCCTTGTAGAGCAGGATATCGGCCGCCATCAGCGAGGGGTAGGCGAACAGGCCGAGCGACACGTTTTCCGCATTCTTGCCGGCCGTCTTGTCCTTGAACTGGGTCATGCGGTTCATCCAGCCCATGCGGGCGACGCAGTTGAACACCCAGGCCAGCTCGGCGTGGCCGGAGACGCGCGACTGGTTGAACACGATGTTCTTCCTGGGGTCGACCCCCGCCGCGACATAGGCCGCCGCCACTTCGCGGGTCGCGCGCCGCAACTCATCTGGATCCTGCCACACGGTGATGGCGTGCATGTCGACCACGCAATAAATGCACTCGTGCGTCTTCTGCATCTCGACGTAGCGCTTGATGGCGCCCAGATAGTTGCCCAGATGCAGGTCGCCCGAGGGCTGAGTGCCGGAAAAGACGCGTGGGGTGAAAGCCATGACAGATATTCCAGTGTGAGGCTGGGCTTATCGCCGATCAGCGCCCCCGCGCGCAAGCCGTCTACCACTCAAGCACGATCTTGCCCTTTTCGCCGCCGGCCGCCAGCCGGAACGCCTCGGCATAGTCGTCGGCCTGCATGCGCCGGGTGATCACCTTCCGGACGTCGAGCCCCGACTCGAGCATCGCCAGCATCTTGTGCCAGGTCTCGAACATCTCGCGCCCGTAGATGCCGCGCAGCGTGATCATCCGGAACACGATCTTGCCGAGGTCGAAGATGAACGGCCGCGCCGGCACGCCGAGCAGCGCGATCCGCCCGCCCATCACCATGTGGTCGATCATCTGGTCGAGCGCCGCCGACGCGCCGCTCATTTCTAGGCCGACGTCGAAGCCTTCCTTCATGCCGAGCCGGTCCATCACCGCCCGGAGGTCCTCGGTCGCGACATTGACCGGCACCACATCGGCGACTTCGGTGGCGAGCGCCAGCCGCTCGGGGTTCACATCGGTGATCACCACATGCCGCGCCCCGACATGCCGGGCAACCGCGGCGCCCATGATGCCGATCGGCCCGGCGCCGGTGACCAGCACGTCTTCGCCGACAATGTCGAAGGCCAGCGCCGTATGCACGGCATTGCCGAGCGGATCGAGGATAGCGCCCAGCTCGTCGTCGATCGCGTCGGGCAGCGGGATGATGTTGAAGGCCGGGATCCTGACGAACTCGGCGAAGGCGCCGGGAAGATTCACCCCGATCCCCTTGGTGTCGGGGTCGAGGTGGAATTTTCCCGCCCGCGAGGCCCGGCTCTTCATGCCGACGACATGGCCTTCGCCCGAGACGCGCTGGCCGACCTTGAGGTTCCGGACCTCGGTGCCGATTGCGGCGATTTCGCCGGAATACTCGTGGCCGGTAACCAGCGGCACCGGCACGGTTTTCCTGGCCCAGTCGTCCCAGTTGTAGATGTGGATATCGGTGCCGCAGATGCCGGTCTTGTGCACCTTGACCAGCACATCCTCGGGGCCGATATCGGGGATCGGCTGCTCTTCCATCCAGATGCCCGACTCGGATTTGGCTTTGACCAGGGCGCGCATCAGATCACTCCCACTTCCCTGCCGGCCTCGGCAAAGGCGCCGATGGCGAAGTCGATATCGGCAGCCGACAGGGCGGCCGACATCTGCGTGCGGATGCGGGCCTTGCCCTTCGGTACCACCGGAAAGAAGAACCCGGCGACATAGACGCCGCGCCGGTCGAGGGCGGCTGCAAGGTTCTGCGCCAGCATCGCTTCACCCAGCATCACCGGAATGATCGGGGTTTCTCCGGGCAGCAGATCGAAACCGAGTTCGGTCATTCGCGCACGGAAGCTCCGGGTGTTGTCGGCGAGCTTTTGCCTGAGGTCGTCGGCGACCCGGGCGATCTCTATCGCTTTCAGCGAGCCGGCGGTCACTGCGGGGGCGAGGGCGTTGGAGAAGAGGTAAGGTCGCGCCCGCTGCCGCAGCAGGTCGATCACTGCCTGTGGGCCGGTGATGAAGCCGCCCATGGCGCCACCAAGCGTCTTGCCGAAGGTGCCGGTGATGATGTCGGGCTCGGCGCCGGTCAGCGCGCCGGTGCCACGCCCCTCGGGGCCGAGATGACCGGTGGCGTGGCAGTCGTCGACCGCAATTATGGCGCCATACTTGTCCGCCAGCGCGCGGATCTCGGGAAGTTTTGCCACGTAGCCATCCATCGAGAACACCCCGTCGGTGACGATCAGCCGGAAGCGGGCATTGTCGGCGACCGCCTGCTTCAGCTGGCTCTCGAGATCGTCCATGTCGGATGTCTGGAAGCGGTAGCGCTTGGCTTTGCTGAGCCGCACCCCGTCGATGATCGAGGCATGGTTCAGGCTGTCGGAGATGACGGCGTCGTCTTCGGTGAGCAGCGTCTCGAACAGCGCGCCATTGGCGTCGAAACAGGCGGCGAACAGGATCGCGTCGTCCTTTTGGAGATAACGCGCTATGGCGGTCTCGAGCTCGCGGTGCAGGTCGAGAGTGCCGCAGATGAAGCGGACCGAGGCCATGCCGAAGCCGTACTGCTCGAGCGCTGCCGCGGCGGCGTCGGCGATCGCTGGGTGGTCGGCGAGCCCGAGGTAATTATTGGCGCAGAGGTTGACCATCTGCCTGGGCCCGCCGGCCCCTGCCACGGTCACTTGGCCACCCTGCGGCGAGGTGATCAGCCGCTCGCGCTTCATCAGGCCCTGCGCCTCGATGTCAGCAAGCACGGTCCTGAGGTGATCGAGATATCCGGTCTGCATGGTCGTTCCTCCGATATGGAGGAAATTCCGCTATAACGGACGGATAGTCAAGGGATCGCGGAATTTCCGCTTGGCAGTGCCAGCGTACTTGGCGATAAAGGCAGCATGGCAAGCACCGAAGCCCCCGATATCGGCCCGATCATCCAGCGCGAACGCAAGGCCCGGCACCTGACGCTGGAGCGGCTGGCGGCGCTCTCGGGCGTGTCGCGCTCGATGCTGAGCCAGATCGAGCGCGGCGAATCCAACCCGACCTTTGCGGTGCTGTGGGGGCTGACCCAGGCGCTGAAGATCGATCTCGCCGACCTGATCGCCGGCGGCGTCGCGCATCGACGCGCGGCTCCCGTCGACGTGGTGACGGTGCCGCTGACGCCGGAGATCAACAGCCCCGAGGGGCATTGGCGGCTGCGCATCCTGAGCCCCACCTCGATGGCGGGCCGCGTCGAGTGGTACGAAGTCGAGATTGCTCCGGGCAGCCGGCTGCACAGCGCCCCGCACGCCGCCGGCACTAATGAGCACCTGACGGCGCAGACCGACGGGCTGCGGGTGAAAACGGCTTTGGGCGAACAGGTGCTGGGTGCCGGCGAGACGGCCCGCTACCGGGCCGACGTCGAGCATGAGATCGTCAATGACGGCAAGCTGCCGGCGCGGGCGCTGATGGTGGTGGTGTACGAGTAGAGACACTCGTCCGCAGCCGGTGGCCGTAGCCCCCCACCCTTGATCCCTCCCCCCAAAACATGGGGAGGGAGATAATCGCCTCGATATCAGTGTTTTGGTCTCCCTCCCCATGTTTAGGGGGAGGGGACAGGGGTGGGGGTCAGCCCTCGCCGGCTGTCCGATTCTTAGCCAGCCTTCCGCCGCCGCAACCGCCGCAGCAGCCCACCCAGCCGTTGCACCCCGGTGAAATGTGCCAGCGCGAAATACAGTCCCGCCCCGAACACGCAGAGCGCCAGCAGCGCCAGCGCCTGTGTCGGGAAGAAGTACCCCGGATCGAACACCGGCCCGAGCAGCACGACGAGGCCGTAGAGCGCCCCGGACATCACCAGCGTCAGCAGCAGGATCATGCCCTCCTGCCGCCACTCCGCTCCGCTGATGGTGAAGTGGCCGCGGCGGGCAAGGAAAATGGCCAGCAGTACGACATTGGCCCAGGCGGCGATCGAAGTGGCGAGCGCGATGCCGACATGCTTGAGCGTCGGAAAGAACGCCAGCGACAAGACGATGTTGATGATCAGCGACACGAAGGCGAACCAGGTCGGCGTCCTGGTGTCCTTGCGCGAGAAGAACCCCGGCTGCAGCACGCGGATCAGGACGAAAGCCGGCAGGCCCACGGCAAACGCGATCAACGCATGCGAGACGTTGACGCTGTCGGTCGGCCCGAAGGCGCCGCGCTCGAACAGCACCCGCACCACTGGCAGCGCCAGCGCGATCAGCGCCCCGGCCGCCGGCATCGACAGCAGCATGGAGAGGAACAGCGACTGGCTCTGGCTCTGCCGCGCCTCGGCATCGCGCCCGGCGCTGAGATGCCGGCTGAGTTCGGGCAGCAACACCGTGCCGATGGCGATGCCGATAATGCCGAGCGGCAATTGGTACAGCCGGTCGGCATTGTAGATGATCGACATGACCTCATCGGCGCCCGAAGCGATGATGGTGCCGACGAAAATGTTGATCTGGGTGATGCCGCCCGCAATGATTGCCGGCACGGCGAGGATCCAGAAGCGCCGCACGTCCGCATCGAACCGCGGCAGCCGCAGCTTCGGCACGAACCCGGCGCGGCGGATCGCCCAGTAGACCAGCGCCAGCTGCGCGATGCCGCCGAGCATGGTGGCGATCGCCACCCAGAATGCCGTGTCCGGCGCCTCGAGCGTCAGCATCGCCAAGGGGATCAGCGCCCCGATATTGACGATGTTGAGGACGATCGGCGCGAAGGCGGCAGCAAAGAACCGCCCCAGGCTGTTGAGGATTGCCGCATAGGCCGCCATCAGCGACATGCAGGCGAGATAGGGGAACATGATCCGGGTGAGAAACACCGTCAGGTCGAACTTCGCCTGATCGCCGACAAAGCCGGGAACGAACAGCACCATGATTTGCGGGGTGAAGATCTCGACCAGAATGGTGACGACGAGGATCGCCGCCACCAGCCAGCTCATGATCCGCCCGGCGAGTTCCTTCGCCCCCTCATTGCCCTCGGTTTCGAGCGCACTCGAGAACATCGGCACGAACGCCGTGTTGAACGCGCCCTCGGCGAACAGCCGGCGGAACAGGTTGGGAAAGCGGAACGCCGCGTTGAAGGCGTCCGATACCGGCGAAATGCCCAGCACCGCCGCCATCAGCGCATCGCGGGCAAAACCGAAAATGCGCGAAACGAGGGTCAGCCCGCCGACCGAGAGGAAATTACGATAGAGGCTCATTGGAACGCCGGTGCGAGCCGACCCCCACCCCTGTCCCCTCCCCCTAAGGAAGGGGAGGGAGACGAGAACACAACCGCCGCGGGGAGCGTCTCCCTCCCCCTGTTTGGGGGGAGGGGACAGGGGTGGGGGGCCATAGCCACCGGATTACCCATTCGCCACCCTGGCCTTCTCGTCCCCGCCCTGGAACACCGCGAGCAATGCGTCGTGAATCTTCTTCTGGCGCGACTTCGACTCGATCTTATGGCCGGTGAGGTCGGTGACGTAGAACACGTCGACCGCCTTTTCACCGTAGGTGCCGATATGGGCCGAGCCGATGGTGAGGTTGAGGTCGGAGATCTGCCGGGTGAGCTGATGCAGCAGGCCGGTGCGGTCGAGGCCCATCACCTCGATAACGGTGAATTTTTCCGAGATGGTGTTCGATACCGCCACCTGTGCCGGCAGGGTGAAGGGCTTGAGCCGCTTGTTGTGGCGGCTCTCCTTGCCGAGGTCGATCAGCACCTGGCGCTTGCCCTGCAGCAACTGCTTCACCGTATCGATGATGCGGGTAGCGCGGACCTTCTCGTCCTCGTCCGAGGTGAAGGAGCGGCGCAGCCTGAACGTGTCGACGGCGCGGCCGTCGCGGGTGCCGAAAATCTGCGCGCCGATGATCGAGGCGTCGGCCATGGTGCAGGCGCCGGCGATCAGCGACAGCAACCGCGGGTGGTCCGGGGTATAGAAGCTGACCTCGGTAATCGACTCGAAGGATTTCACCCGGATCGAGCCCGCAAACATCTGCCCGGCCTGGTCGGCGGCGCGGATCATCCGAGCATGCTCGACCTGCAGTTCGGGTTCGGCGCGCAGCCAGTAGTGGTCGTAGTGGCGGCCGAGATAGGCATCGACCTCCGGCGCCGGCCAGGCCGAAAGCGCGCCGCGCAGCACGGTCTTCGCCGCTTCGATGCGGTCGCGCTGCGTCACCTGGCTGTGGCCGCCCGAGAGCAGCGGTTCGGTCGCGTAATAGAGGGCGCGAAGCAGCGAACCCTTCCAGCCGGTCCATACTCCCGGGCCGACCGCGCGGATGTCGCAGGCGGTGAGGATCATCAGCAGCGCCAGCCGTTGCGGCGATTGCACTACGTCGGCGAAGGAGCGGGCGGTTTCCGGATCCTGGATGTCGCGGCTCTGGGCGATCTCGCTCATCAGCAGGTGATGTTCGACCAGCCAGGAGACGGTGTCGGTTTCCGCCGCATCGAGCCCCAGCCGCGGGCAGAATTTCTTGGCGATGCGAGCGCCGGCGATCGAATGATCCTCCGGCCGGCCCTTGGCGATGTCGTGGAGGAACAGCGCGACGTAGAGCAGCCGCGTGTCGTTGAGGTGCGGCAGCAACTCGTGCGTCAGCGGTAATTGTTCGCGCAGGCCCCCATTGGCGATGTCGGCCATCACGCCGACGGCGCGGATCAGGTGCTCGTCCACCGTATAGTGGTGGTACATGTTGAACTGCATCAAGGCGACGATCTTGCCGAATTCCGGCACGAAGCGGCCGAGCACGCCGGCTTCGTTCATCTGCCTGAGGATGCGCTCGACATAGGTCGGCGCGGTCAGGATCTCGAGGAACCAGGCATTGGCCTGCTTGTCGTTCCTCAGGTCATGGCCGATCAGCTTGAACGAGCGGCGGATCAGCTTGATGGCGTCGGGGTGAAGGTGCGCATCGTGTCGCCCCGCCAGCATGAACCCCTTGATCAGGTTGCGCGGGTCCTTCTGGAACACCTCCGGCCCAGCGACATTCAGCCGACCGCCCTCGATGACGAAATCGCTTTCGCCCTTGATCGCGACCTTGCCGCGCTTGAACGGCGCCAGCACCCGACCGACCATGTCGAGCGGCTTGGCGTGGTCGAATTCCAGCGAGGTGCAGAAGATGCGGGTCAGGTCGCCGACGTCCTTGGCGACGAGGAAATAGCGCTTCATGAAGCGCTCGACCCCCAGCATGCCGGCGCGGTCATTGTAGCCGAGACGCTGGGCGAGGTCGGGCTGCACGTCGAAGGTCAGCTTCTCGTCGGCCCGGCCGGTGAGGAAGTGGAGGTTACAGCGAATGGCCCAGAGGAAATCCTCGGCCCGCTGGAACAGCCGGTATTCCTCGGCGCTCAATACGCCTTTGCCCACCAGCTCGGCACTGGATTTGACCCGGTAGAAATACTTGCCGATCCAGAACAGGGCGTGGAGGTCGCGCAACCCGCCCTTGCCGTCCTTGATGTTGGGCTCGACTACGTAGCGGGTATTGCCCATCTGCCGATGGCGTTCATCGCGCTCCGCCATCTTGGCGGCGATGAACTCCGGCCCGGTCTTGGGCATGATCTCGGTTTCGAACCGGTGCACCAGTTCGTCGAACAGCTTCCGGTCGCCGGTGAGATAGCGCGCCTCGAGCGTCGCCGTGCGCACCGTCATGTCGGAGCGGGCCATGCGGATACAGTCATCGACCGAGCGCACGGCATGGCCGACTTTCTGGCCGAGATCCCATAGCATATAGAGGATGTATTCGGTGATCTGCTCGCCCCACGGCGTCTGCTTGTAGGGCAGGATGAAGAGCAGGTCGATGTCGGAGCCCGGCGCCAGCGTGCCGCGGCCATAGCCGCCCACCGCGGCGATCGAGATCATCTCGGCGCCTGAGGGGTTGTCGACCGGGTAGACGTCACGCACCGCGAAATGATGCACCGCGCGGATGATCTCGTCTTCCGCCGCACTCAGGTTCATGGCGCAGCGCGTGCCCTTGCCGGTAGCCATGAGTTCGGCCTCGGCGCCCAGGCGGGCGTCGGCGAGAACGGAGCGGACATGCTGGAGCACGATGCTGCGGGAGGCAGCGGACTTGGGGTCCTGACCGGCGACGAGACGCCGGATAGCACCGAGGATGGCCTCGGCCGAGGTGAGCTGGAAGGCCGGTTTTCGCGGTCGGGCGTCAATTTCGGCGAGCTGCATCGCGGATTTTCTTAAGCTCGTAGATCAGGTCGATGGCCGCGCGGGGCGTAAGGTCGTCGGGGCGCACCTGATCGAGCATGTCATGGATGGGATTAACGGCCGCCTTCGTGGGCGGTTGATGCGCAAAGAGCGGCAGATCGTCTAGCACGACGGCTTTTCCGCCGGAAGAGCGCTGTTCGAGCACGCCCAGCACCTGGCGGGCCCGGGCCAGCACCGATTCTGGCAGGCCCGCGAGTTTCGCCACCTGGATGCCGTAGCTGCGATCGGCCGCGCCGTCGGCCACTTCGTGCAGGAACACCACTTCCCCCTCCCACTCGCGCACCTTCATGGTGTGGTTGGAGACACGCGAGAGGGTCTTCGAGAGTGCCGTCATCTCATGGAAGTGCGTCGCGAACAGGGCGCGGCAGCCGGTCTGGTCGTGCAGCGCTTCAACGGCCGCCCAGGCGATGGAGAGCCCATCGAAGGTGGCGGTACCGCGGCCGATCTCGTCGAGGATGACGAGCGAGCGCTGCGTGGCGCGGTTGAGGATGGCGGCAGTTTCGACCATCTCGACCATGAAGGTCGAGCGGCCGCCGCCGATATCGTCACTGGCGCCGACGCGCGAGAATACCCGGTCGACAACGCCGATATGCGCTGCCGACGCTGGTACGTAGCTGCCCATCTGCGCAAGGATGGCGATCAGCGCGTTCTGCCTGAGGAAGGTGGATTTACCGCCCATGTTCGGGCCGGTGACCAGCCACAGCGCCCCGCCGGTGAGATCGCAGCCATTCTCGACGAACACCTCGTGCTGGGCTCGCACATTGCTTTCGACCACCGGATGCCGGCCGCCTTCGATGTAGAAGGCGAGGCTGTCGTCGATGGTCGGACGGCAGAAATTGCGGGTCATCGCCAGTTGCGCCAGCGCCGCCGCGACATCGAGTTCGGCCAGCGCATCGGCAATGGCGCGGAGCCGGGTGTTCTCGGCGGCGACGGCATCGGCTAGCCGGGTGAAGATCGTCGCCTCGATGGCGAGCGAGGCGTCATGCGCCTTGGCGATGCGCCCCTCGAGCTCGGCCAGCTCAGCGGTGGTGAAGCGCATGGCATTGGCCATGGTCTGGCGGTGGATGAAGGTGTCGCGATGCGGCGCTTCGAGCAGTTTCCCGCCATGCCCGGCGGGCACCTCGACGAAATAGCCGAGCACGCCGTTATGGCGGATCTTCAACGACTTGACGTCGGTCTCGTCGATCAGCCGAGCCTGCAGCGCCGCGACCACGGCGCGGGTTTCCGACGCCAGCGCCCGCTCCGCATCGAGCGGTGCATCATAGCCGCGTTTGACGAAGCCGCCGTCGCGAGCGAGCGGCGGTGGTTCCTCGTCGATCGCCGCCGCCAGCTCTGCCGCAAGCGCCGCCGGCGCATCGGCGAGGCGAGCCGCGATCGACCGGAGTTCGGCCGGCGGCCGATCGAGCGTTAGGAGGCGCTCCGCGAGCGCAATGGCGGCAGCAATGGCGCCGCCCGTGGCGCGGAGGTCCCGCGGGCCACCGCGGCCCAGCGCCAACCGGGTCAGCGCCCGGGTCAGGTCGGGCACCGACTTCAGCTCGCCACGCAGCCGCTGGTTGAGGAGGCCATCCGCGACGAGGCACTCGACCGCATCGAGCCGGGCATTGATCTGGTTCGCGTCGCAAAGCGGCGCCGCCAGCCGGCGGGCAAGGAGGCGCGAGCCGGGCGGGGTGACGGCGAGGTCGATCTCGTGCCGGAGCGAACCCTTCTCCTGGCCGCGTTGCGTTTCGAGCAGCTCGAGCGACACGCGGGTTGCGGCGTCGATTGCCATGTGGGCGCTGAGTCGCTCGGCCGCGGGTGGGCGGAGCGCCACCGGCACACCCTTCTGGCTGTCCCTGATATAGTCGAGCAGCGCCCCCAGTGCCGCACGCCCGGCGCGCGAATAGGCGGTGGGGTCGACTTCGCCGGCGGGGAAGGCGGCGGCAATCCGCTTGCTGGCGAGTTCGCTGTCGAAGGCCCCGGTATCGAGGTTGACCAGCGCCGCGTCGGGCAACGGGACTTTGGCGCTGGACAGTGTGGCGAGTGTGGCTTCGGTGAGCAGCAGCTCCGCCGGGGCAATGCGCGCCAGTTCATCGCCGAGCGCGATGGCCGAGACGTCGAGCACCGCGACCTCGCCGGTCGAGACATCGGCCCAGGCCAGGGCGAAATCGGTTTCGCCGTGCCGCACCATGCTCAGCGCCGCGAGATAAGCCGAGCCGCGCGTTGGCAGCAGGTCATCCTCGGTGATGGTGCCGCGTGTGACGAGACGCACCACGTCGCGCTTTACCGGCGATTTCGAACCGCGCTTTTTGGCTTCCGCCGGGTCTTCCACCTGCTCGCAGATGGCGACGCGATGGCCCAGCCCGATCAGTTTCTTGAGGTAGTCCTGCGCCGCATGGATCGGCACGCCGCACATCGGGATGTCCTGTCCCTGGTGCTTGCCGCGTTTGGTGAGGACGATGCCGAGCGCCTGGCTGGCGATCTCGGCGTCCTCGAAGAACATCTCGTAGAAGTCGCCCATCCGGTAGAACAGCAGGTACCCCGGGTTGACCGCCTTGATCTCGAGGAACTGCGACATCATCGGCGTGATGGGCGCGCTCTCGACGGCACTCGGGGCAGAATAGGGCGCTTGGTCCATCGGCTCGGCAGCAAGTACAGGGAGGCCGGGACGTTAGGGGGTTTGGGGGGAGCGGGCAACTGAGTCGGGGGCGCGGTCCACAGTGAGGAGCCGGCGCGAGCTGACCCCCACCCTTGATCCCTCCCCCTAAGAAGGGGGCGGGAGACGACAGCCTCGATGTCCGTGAGAGGGTCTCCCTCCCCTTCTTCAGGGGGAGGGGACAGGGGTGGGGGTCAGCCCGCACCGGCCCCGCAGCGACCCTCAATACCGATCGCTCGGATCCCGCACCGGCCGATACACGAAATCCGAGAACACCGCTTCCTTCGCCGTCCCATTCAGATCCGATGCCGCCATGCCGACGAATGCCCCGGTAAAGCTGCCATGCTCGGCATGGCCTCCGCATTCGTCGGAGAGGAGCGATGCATCGAGCGTGCCGCCGACCGGCTGCCAGTTGCCGGCGGCCCTGGCATCGCCCGCCGCGTAGAAGAACTGCAGTTTCGGCCCGCGGATCTCGATCTTCAAACGCACCGGGCCGTCCTGCGGTAACGGCACCGGGGCGGCGGGATAGCTGAGCTTGCCATCCGGATGGCTGGCGAGCGAGCTCATGATCAAGAGCTCCCGCTTGCCATCCGAATGCGCGGTGACGGTCAGGTAGTGGAAATTGTAGCGGCCATAATAGCCGGTTATCCCGGCAAACTGCCGCTCATCGACGGGTGCGAAATCGAGCGTCACTTCGGCATCGTAGGAAAAATGCGTTTGCCGCCTGGCGACCAGCGCCTGCTCGAACCAGCTGCCGATCGACTCGCGCCCGAACAGCGTCAGCTTGTTGTCGCCGAGCTTGAAGATGCGCTCGGTGTCGGGGGTGCGGAGCCACTGGAAATCCGGGTGCAGCGTCTCGAACGCGTAGCGCTGCTCGGCCCAGTAGCCGCTGTCGTCGCGCGTGCCGGGGATCTCCACCTCGAGCGACGGCACCGGGCCGTTCTTCACCCACAGCCAGTCATCGGCGCCCCAATAGGCCTCCTGGATGCCGGTCTCGCGGCCGAGCACGCAGCGGCGCTTCTGCGTTGTCGGCCGACCCATCAGGTGCACGAGGAAGGTCTTGCCGTCGGGCGTCTCGACGATATCGCCATGCCCGGCGCGCTGCACCGGGTTGAGCGGCGCATCCTTGGCGGTGAGGATGTGCTTGATCGGATGCGTCTCGTACGGCCCGTCGATGTTGCGCGAGCGCGCGAAGGTGACGGCATGTTCGTATCCGGTGCCGCCTTCGGCGGTCAGCAGGTAATACCAGGGCCGCCCGTCCTTGCCACGGCGCTTGTAGAGATGCGGGCCCTCGACCAGCTTCAGGTCGGTCCCCTGGTAGATGTTCTTGATCGGCCCGACGAGCTTTCGCTGCTGATGGTCGTATTCCTGCAGCGCGATGCCGGCGAACAGCAGCGGCCGGGTCCTATGGTCCCATAGCATGTTGACGAACCACTTGCGGCCGTCGGTGTCGTGGAACAGCGAGGGGTCGAACCCCGAGGAGTTCATGTAGACCGGGTCGGACCACGGCCCTTCGATCGAAGGCGCGGTGACGAGGTAGTTGTGCGCGTCCTTGAACGAGCCGTCCTTGCGCTTCACGTCGGTGTAGATGAGGAAGAACTGCTCGCCGTCATGGCTGAGGCAGGGCGCCCACACGCCGCACGAATCCGGATCGCCACGCATATCGAGCTGCGACTTGCGGCTCAGCGGCCGGGTCACCAGCTCCCAGTTGGCCAGATCCTTCGAATGATGGATCTGGACCCCGGGGTACCACTCGAAGGTGGAGGTGGCGATGTAATAGTCATCGCCGACCCTGAGGATCGAGGGATCGGGGTTGAAGCCGGGGAGGATCGGATTGCGGATTGTGGGCATGTTCGTACTCGGGTGTTTCAGTCAGGATCACCTCCCCCTCGACGGGGGAGGTAGCAAAGCTTGGCCGAAGGCCTAGCGGCGCTGGGTGGGGGTGAGAGGCGGGCACAGCGCGACGCTCCCCCCACCACGGCTACGCTAGGTCGCTTGCGCTCCCGAGCTGCGCCACCCTCCCCGCAAGGGGGAGGGTGAGGCTGGGGCTCACACGAACCGGTTCACCAGGTTCTCGAGATATTCCTGCTGGCCGGAGCGGGGTTCGGGGTTGATGTTGTCGGCTTCCACCCACTGGGCGATCTGCTCGAGCGTGCGTTCGCCCTTCAGCATCGCGGCGGCGCCCTTCTCGTTCCAGCCGGCGTAGCGGACGTCCTGTGCCTTGTCGAAGGTGCCGTCCTCGATCATGGCGGCGGCCGCCTTGAGGCCGCGAGCCAGCACATCGAGCCCGCCGACATGGCCATAGAGCAGATCGACCGGTTCGATCGACTGGCGCCGGACCTTGGCGTCGAAATTGAAGCCGCCCTTGCCCAGGCCGCCGGCCTTGAGGATCTGGTAGAATGCCAGCGCCATCTCGCCGGGGTTGTTGGGGAATTGGTCGGTGTCCCAGCCCGACTGCAGATCGTTGCGGTTGGCATCGACCGAGCCGAGAATGCCGAGCCCGCCGGCCACCGCCAGTTCGTGCTCGAAGCTATGGCCGGCGAGGAAGGCGTGGCCGACTTCGATGTTGACCTTGACCTCCTTCTCGAGGCCGTAGGTCTTCAAGAACCCGTACACCGTTGCGACGTCGTAGTCGTACTGATGCTTGGTCGGCTCCTGCGGCTTGGGCTCGATCAGCAGCTGCCCCTTGAAGCCGATCTTCTTGGCATGCTCGATGACCAGCGACAGGAAGCGCGCCGCCTGGTCCTGCTCCTGCTTGATGCGGGTATTGAGCAGTGTCTCGTAGCCCTCGCGGCCGCCCCACAACACATAGTTGGCGCCACCCAGCTCATGGGTGATCTCCAGCATCTCCTTCACCTGCCCGGCCGCATAGGCGAACACATAGGGGTCGGGGTTGGTGGCGGCGCCCGCCATATAGCGGCGGTTGCTGAACAGGTTCGCGGTGCCCCACAGCAGCCTGGTGCGCGAGCTCTGCATCTTCTTGGCGAAGATGTCGGTGATGGTCCTGAGGTTCTTGTTGCTCTCCTTCAGCGTCGCGCCCTCGGGGGCGACGTCGGCGTCGTGGAAGCAGTAGAACGGCGCATCGAGCAGGTCGAACAGTTCGAAGGCGACATCGGCCTTGATCTTGGCGCCCTCGAGGCCCTTGTCGTACCACGGCCGGTCGAAGCTGCGGCCGCCGAACGGGTCGCCGCCTTCCCAGGCGAAGGTATGCCAGTAGGCAACCGCCGGCCGGATGTGATCTTCCATCCGCTTGCCCAGCACCAGTTCGTCCTTGTTGTAGAACCGGTAGGCGAGCGGGTTGCTGGACGCCGGTCCTTCGAACTTGACGGGCTTCAGTCCCTTGAAGAAATCAGTCACTTACGGGCCTCCTCGATGGCGGGGTAGAGGGCGCGGTAGCGCGCATATTGCTCGGCATAGGCAGTCTTCAGGCCGGCGTCGGGTTTGATCACCCGCTTGATCGCCGGCATGGTCATGATCTCGGCGGGGTCGGCGCCCTCGGCGGCGCAGAGCCCCAGCCGGGCGACGCCCAACGCACCGCCGAAATCGCCGTCTTCCGGCAGCGCGATCTCGGCATCGAGATTGGTGGCGATGAGCTTCAGCCACAGCTCGGATTTCGAACCGCCGCCGACAGCGAGCAACTGGCCCATTTCGGTGCCGGCGTCCTTGAGCACGCGCTGGCAATCGCGAAAGGCAAAGGCGACGCCTTCCATCACTGCCTGCGCGAGCAGCGCCGCATCGGTGGAGTGGCTGAGGCCGGCAAAGCTGCCGCGCGCCGCGGCATTGTTGTGCGGGGTGCGTTCGCCCGAGAGATAGGGCAGGAAAATCTCCTCGCCCGGTCCCTTGAACCCGGCCTCGGCGGCGCCGGCGAGCTTTGCCGGGTCCTGGCCGGTGATCTTTGCCAGCCAGTTGAGGCTGTCGGTGGCAGAGAGGATCACCCCCATCTGGTGCCAGGTGTCGGGGATCGCGTGGCAGAACGCGTGTACTGCGCCCTGGGTGTTGGGACGGAAGCGATCGTTCGAAACGAACAGCACGCCGGAGGTACCGAGCGATACGAAACCTTCGCCCGGCTGGATGGCGCCGATGCCGCAGGCCGCCGCGGCATTGTCACCGGCGCCGCCGGCCACCACGACATCATCGGCCATGCCCCAGCGGCTGGCGAACTCGCGCTTCAGCTTCGCGGAGGCGGCGGAGCCTTCAACCAGTTGCGGCATGTGCGAGCGATTGAGGCCGGTGAGCGCCAGGAGTTCGTCCGACCAGTCGCGCTGGCCCACATCGAGCCACAGCGTGCCCGAGGCGTCCGACATTTCCTCGATATGCTCGCCGGTCAGCAGCAGCCGGATATAGGCCTTGGGCAAGAGCACCTTGGCGATCCTTGAATAGATCTCCGGCTCGTGCTTCCGGACCCAGGCGATCTTGGGGGCTGTGAAACCCGGCATGGCGATATTGCCGGCGATGTCGCGCAGGCGCGGCAGCGCCGCTTCCATTTCGGCGCATTCGGCGGCCGAGCGGCCGTCGTTCCAGAGGATGCAGGGGCGCAGCACCTGGTCGTTCTTGTCGAGCAGCGTCGCGCCATGCATGTGGCCCGAAAGCCCGATGCCGCGGACTTTCGCCATCTCCGCCGGATGCGCCTTCGACAGCTTGTCGATCGCCTCGAGCGTGGCGTTCCACCAGTCGGCCGGGTTCTGCTCGGACCAGCCCGGATGCGGGCGGGTCGGCTCGACCGCTTTGGCGGTGGCTTCGCCGAGCGGCTGCCCGGCCCGGTCGATGAGCAGCGCCTTGACGCCGGACGTGCCGATATCGATGCCGAGATAAGTCATGAGGCACGTACCTCAAGACTGCGCATACGCAACATGCCGTAGTCCTCCCGGGGCGTCGTTATGATGGATTACCCTCTGGGGAGATTGTCGCGCAGATAGAGACCGATTTCAATGGGGGCGGGGCGCCGCTCGACATCCTGCCCCAGCGCCAGGGCGCGGGCCACGGCGAGCGCCGCGGCGATTTCGCCATCCGGGTTCTGGTCGATCACCACGTCGATGGCGCCGCTGGCGAGTCCGATGCGGGTCGCTTCGGTCAGTTCGTGCGCCACGACGCGCACCTTGCCGGTCTTGCCGCTGCGCTCCAGCGCCCTGAGCAACCCGGCATAGCCACCCCCCATGTTGTAGATGCCGGTGAGCGGTTGCTTCAGCAGTTCGATCGCCGCAGCCTCGGTTTTCAGGTCATCGTCAAAACCCTCGTACGGACCGACGATTTCGTGGCCGGGGAACTCGGTGCGCAGCACCGCCTCAAAACCCTCGCGGCGCTGGTGGTGGTCGGCGAGGCTGAGCGAGCCGGCGATGAGACCGATCCCACCTGCCGGGCAGAAGCGGCCGATGAGCGAGGCGGCAGTGCGCCCTGCCGCGACATTGTCGATGCCGACGAAATGCCGGCGGGCCGAGCCGGGCAGGTCGGAAACCAGCGTCACCACTGCGATGCCGCGGCGCGACGCCTGGTCGATGGCGCGGCGCACCTTGTCGTCTTCGGTGGCAACCACCACCGCACAGTCGCAGCTTTTGGGGTCGAGGCCACCGAGTGCGCTCGCCAGTGCCGTCGGATCAAAGGCATGCACCAGTCTGGTGGTGATCGAGATGCGCTCGCCCTTGGTGGTGCGGGCGCGTCGGGCAATGGCGTCGACCAGTCCCAGCATGAATTCATTGCGGCCATCGGGAATCAGGAAGGTGACGCCGAGGTCGCGCGCCCGCGCCAGCAGTGACGCCGACAGGTCGCGCCGGAAGTCGAGCGCCTTGATCGCCTCGGCCACCTTGTCGGCGGTTTCGGTACGCACGCCGGGCCGGCCGTTGAGCACGCGATCCACCGTCGCCAGCGACACGCCGGCCTCGCGCGCCACGTCGTGCACGGTGGCCCGCCGCTTCACTTCGTCCATCGCCTCCCCCTCCCCAGTTTCCGCTCAGACTTCCGCTTGGTGACGATTGCGGTTATCAACCCGTCGCACGAAAGAGGAGATAACGGCAATGAGCGTCGCGGTGGAAGAGTTCGGCAGCTTCGATGGCAAGCGGGTCGAGCAGTTCAAGCTGAAAAGCGCCACCGGGGTCGAAGTCGACATCATTTCGTGGGGCGTAGTGGTGCGCGATTGGCGCGTGCCGGTCGCCGGCGGCCTCCGCTCGGTGGTGCTCGGCTACGACAAATTCGACAGCTATCCCGCCCATTCGCCCTATTTCGGCTCGCTTGCCGGCCGCGTCGCCAACCGCATCAAGGATGCGAAGTTCACCCTCGACGGCACGACCTATCAATTGAAGACCAACTTCGTCGGCCACACCCTGCATGGTGGGCCCGAGGGCATCGGCCGATTGGTTTGGGATGGCGAGGCCGACAGCTCCAACAATGCCGTGCGCTTCACCCTTGATTCGCCCGATGGCGCCATGGGCTTTCCCGGCAATGTGAAATTCACCGCCACCTACACGCTGACCGGCAACCGGCTACGGCTGGACTTGAGCGCCACGGCCGACCGCCGCACCCCGATCAACGTGGTGCAGCATCAGTACTTCAACCTCGGCACCGGCGCCGATGCGCTCGACCACAGCTTCAAGATCGATGCGGCCGCTTACACCGAACTCGGCGGCCCGCTGATCCCCACCGGCGCCATCCTGCCGGTCGATGGCACCATCTGGGATTTCCGCCAGGGGCGCACCATGCGCGACGCTGCCGGCAAGCCGATCGACTATGACGGTAACGTGGTGCTCAATACCGACCGTCGCTTCGAGGATCCGGTGGCCGTGGTCACCGGGCCGGATAAGTTGCTGACGCTGAAGCTCTATTCCGACCGGCCGGGTCTGCAGGTCTACAACTCGGTGACCACCGATGTCAGCGCCGAGGGCAAGCACTACGGCAACCATTGCGGTTTCTGCCTCGAAGACCAGGATCTGCCGGATGCGGTGAACCACCCGCACTTCCCCTCGACCATCTATGGGCCGGGCCGCGACTACAGCCACCGCGTCGATATCGAGATCGCCTGATGGCGGCCTACGTCGCCCTGATTCGCGCAATCGGCCCGGTGACGCATGCCAAAATGAAGATGGCGGCGCTGCGCGATGCCTGCGCCGCCGCCGGCCTCGACGATGTCTCGACCATCGGCAATACCGGAAACATCATCCTTCGTTCCCCTCAGACGCTCGTCGCGGTGCGGAAGCTCGTCCAGGGTGCGGTCGATAGTTTCGGTCTCGGCCCGGCCAACGAGGTGTTCGTGGTCAAGCCGAAGGATATGGCCGCGGTGGTTGCGGCCAACCCGTTCCCCGAGGTGGCGGCCGAGCGCCCGCACGAACTCGGCATCTGCTCCTTCCACAAAGCCCCCGACTGGACGCCGCTCGGCGGTTGGGACGGGCCGGAACTCCTGGCGACGGTCGGCGCCCAGCTGATCGTCGCTTATCCCAAGGGCATCAGCACGACGAAACTCAACATCGAAAAGCGCCTCGGCGCCCGCATGACGCAGCGCAACTGGACGGTGTTCGCCGGCCTTGCCACCAAGGGTGCGGCGCTGGCGAAGACCTGAGCTCAGGCGTTTCATGTTCGGACGAGCCGCCCGCGGTGTCATCCCCGCGAGTGAGAGCCGATGGGTCGTCCTAATGGCGCGCCGTGGTCGTGCTGACACACTGAAATCACCCCAACCACGATGACAGCCGGTGGGTGTGTCTAGCGCCGAGCCCGAGCAGTTTCGCCGGTGCAGCCCAATCGTGGAGTGCTCTAGGGGCCCGCCTTCGACGACTGCCCCAGCCGCGGCTCGGTGCCGGCCAGCAGCCGCCGGATATTCGCCCGATGCCGCACGATCACATAGATGCCGCCGGCGATCACCAGCAGGCGAGTGGGTAGCGGTTGCTCGAGCACGAGGACCAGGGCGATCGCCGCCGACGACGCCAGCACCGAGCTGAGCGAGACGATTCGCGACGCGGCCAGCGCTACGCCGAACACCGCCAGCGCGCCGAGGCCGACTGGCCATGACAGCGCCAGCAACACGCCCAGGCCCGTCGCCACGGATTTGCCGCCGGTGAAACCGAGCCAGATCGAGCGGCTATGCCCCAGCAACGCGGCAAGGCCGGCAAAGCAGATGGCCCAGGGCAGCAGGCTGGTTCGCTCGAGATCGGCCGCCACCGCAACCGATGACAGCCATTGCGTCAGCCAGCCGGCAAACGTGACGGCCGCCGCGCCTTTCAGCACATCCAGTGCGAGCACCGCCGCGGCCGGCCCTTTGCCCAGTATGCGCAACACGTTGGTGGCGCCGGTCGATCCCGAGCCGTGCTGCCGGATGTCGATGCCCTTGAGCAGCTTTCCCGCAAGATAGCCGGAGGGGGTTGCGCCCAGGAGATAGGCGACCGCCAATCCGGCGGCGCTCGCCACCCAGAAAACCATCTGATCCACTGCGACGCTCCAGTTCGGCGCCATCATCGCCGTTTGCCCGCCTCCAGCGCAACAGCTCCGGCCAGCGCGCAGACTGCTGACACCATCTGGCAGCAGGCATCAGGCATTCGTCTTTGGGCACCCAATGTGGAGACGACTGCATGACCCCGTTCACCATCGCCATTGCCGACACTGAAATTGCCGAACTCAGGAGCCGGCTGCAGCACGCCCGCTTTCCCGATGAAGTCGAGGATGCCGGCTGGGACTATGGCACCAGCCTCGCCTTCCTTCGCCGCTTCGTCGCTTACTGGGGGACTGAGTTCGATTGGCGCGCTGCCGAGGCGCGACTCAATCGCACCCCCCAGTTCACCGATCTGGTCGATGGCGAGACGGTGCATTTCGTCCACGTGCGCGGCAAGGGCGCCAGCCCGGTGCCGCTGCTTCTCGCCAATGGCTGGCCAAGCAATTTCGTCGAGCTGCTGCCGCTGGTCGACCGGCTGACCGCCGAGACCGACGGTGTGTCGTTCGACGTGATCATCCCTTCGCTGCCCGGCTACGGCTTTTCCAGCCGGCCCCGGAAGAAGGGCATGAACCTGACGCAGATCGGGCATCTTTGGGCCGAACTCATGGGGCAACTCGGCTATTCCCGTTTCCTCGTGTCGGGCTCGGATCTCGGCGGCGGCGCAGTGCTGGGGCTGGTGCGTCACTACCCGGAGCGCCTTCTCGGCGCACATTACTGCAACGTGTTTTCTGGGTATCCGCGGCCGCCTGAGCTTACGGCGGAGGAAGTCGAGTACTTCAAGCGGGTCGACTACTCCGGCTTCGCCGAGGGCGCCTACGCGCTGCTGCACGGTACCAAGCCGACCTCGCTGGCGGTGGGGCTCAACGATTCGCCCGCCGGCCTTGCGGCGTGGATCATCGAGAAGTTCCACCACTGGGGCGATACCGGTGGCGATGTCGAGAGCGTCTTCCCATTCGAGACGCTGGCGACGCTGCTCTCGGTTTACTGGTTCACCGAAACGATCGGCTCCTCGGTCCGGCTCTACAAGGAAGCCTTCGCCGATCAGGAACTGCTCGCGCCCATGCCGACGCACGGCGTGTTGCAAGGCGTGCTGGTACCCGCCGAAAGCGACCTGCCGGCGCCGCGCGCCTGGGGTGAAAGGAATCTCCAGAACCTCATTCATTGGAACGACGCGCGGCAGGGCGGGCATTTTCCGGCGCTGGAGGTGCCTGACGTGCTGGCCGGTGACATCCGGGCGTTCCATCGGGAAATCACCCGACGCAGCTAGCGCTCGAGTGGGGTGGCCGTCAGCGCGGCCACCGCTCACGCTTCGCATGGTGCGGCAGGCCAAAAAACTGGCTAGAACCAGGGACCTCGGGAGATGCTTGCTTGGATAAGACTGAACGCCTGTTTGCCGTCATGGATGCGCTGCGCCGCCACCGCCGCCCGGTTACGGCAGCCGCGCTGGCAGAGGAGCAGGGGGTCTCCGTCCGCACGCTTTATCGCGACGTGCAGACGCTTATCGGGCTGGGCGCGCCGATCGATGGCGAGGCCGGAGTGGGCTATATGCTGAGGCCGGGCTTCTTCCTGCCGCCGCTGATGTTCACCCCCGAGGAACTTGAGGCACTGGTGCTGGGCGGCCGCTGGGTAGAGGCGCAGCCTGATGCAGGCCTTGCCGGTGCGGCGAAAAACGCCCTCGCCAAGATCGCCACCGCCTCGCCCGACGACCTGCGCGACCGCATCAAGGATACCGGGCTCTGGCCGGTGCTGATGCGCGGCCCGCAAGAGCCGACCCCGGTGCTCGGGCTGGTCCGTGCCGCCATGCGCAACGAGAAGGCACTGCATATCGGTTACGCCGACGAGAGCGGCAGGCAGTCCGAGCGCGACATCTGGCCGGTGCAGCTCGCCTATTACGAAGGCAAGCAGATCGTCGCCGGCTGGTGCTGCATGCGCGAAGCCTTCCGCAACTTCCGCACCGACCGTATCGTCTCGGCCGCCGAAACCGAGCAACGTTACGGCCGCCGCCGCCTGCAACTCGCCAGGGAATGGCGGGAGGAATGGGCGCGACGGCACCCGGACTGGGCGAGCCAGCCGGGCTGAGGTCCCGGCGTGTGGACGACCCTGGCCGTGACCTCCAAAAATCCCCGCCCAGAGCGGGGACTTTGCTTTCGTAACAACCGGATAACGCTGCTGCCACGCCCTGTCAGCAGGGTAGGCGGAAGGTCTCCTCAGACGCCGGGCCATGGTGGTCCCGCGTGACTGAGGAGCCGACGATGACCGATCTGGATCGCAGGAGCTTTTTGAAGGCCGCAGCTGCGGCGGCAGTCGTCCCGGCGCTCGGCGCCTTGGTTTCCCATGCAACCGGAGCAGACGAAATGACCATCACCCCGTTCAAGGTTCAGGTGTCCGACGACGAGATCGCTGACCTCAGGGAGCGCCTGACTATGGCGCGCTGGCCGCATGCCACCACCACCGACTGGAGCCGCGGGCAGCCTGTGGCCTTCATCAGGGAGCTGGCCGACCAGTGGCTGAACCAGTTCGATTGGCGCGCCTGGGAGGCGCGGCTCAATGCCTATCCGCAATTCCGCACCGAGATCGACGGCCAGACCATCCACTTCCTCCACATCAAGTCGAAGGAACCCAACGCCTTCCCGTTGATCCTTACCCACGGCTGGCCCTCGACCGTCCTCGAGTTCTTCGAGGTGATCGGGCCGCTGAGCGACCCGCGGGCGCACGGCCTCGACCCGGCGCTGGCCTTCGACCTGGTGATCCCCTCGCTCCCCGGCTACGGCTGGTCGACACCGCTTGCCGAGCCGGGCTGGGATACTGCCAAAGTGGCGAAGACTTGGGACGCCTTGATGAAGCGCCTCGGCTATACCCGTTACGGCGCGCAGGGCGGCGACATAGGCTCGCTCGTCGGCAAGGAGCTCGGCATTCTCGCGCCCGACGGCCTCGTCGGTACCCACCTGCAGCAGATCTTCGCCTTCCCGACCGGCGCCGCGGGCGAGATGGAGAAGCTCAGTGCCTTCGAGAAGGAAGGCTTCGCCAACCTCGACAAGTTCTCGAAATACAACGGCTATCAGGACATCCAGTCCAAGCGCCCCGGCACGCTCGGTTATGGCCTCGTCGATTCGCCGATCGGACAACTGGCCTGGAATACCGAGCTGTTCTTCGGCTTCGAAGGCGAGGGCGTGCAGTATGTCGATCGCGACCGGTACCTCGCGCACGTCTCGATCTATTGGTTCACCGCCTCGGGCGGCTCCGCCGGCAATATCTATCTCGAGGACGTGCGCTCCGGCTCCGGCTACCGCGAAGCCCGCAACGACACGCCGACCGGCGTCGCGGTGTTCCCTTGGGATTTCCGCTCGGTCAGAAGTTTTGCCGAGCGCGCCAACAACATCGTGCACTGGACCGAAATGCCCACCGGCGGCCACTTCGCCGCTACCGACGCGCCCGACCTCCTGGTCGAGGACATCAGGACGTTCTTCGGCAAGCTGATCTAGAGCTCGCGCGCCGGCCGTCGGCGTCCCTCCCCATGGGGAGGGACTGAGGGGGGTAGTTCTGTGATCACCGATTGACCCCCACTCCCTGCCCTCGAGGGGGAGGGGAGCAGGTCTGCCCGCCCTTACTGCCTCAGGACCGCTGCCAGCCGGTCGATATTCTCGTCATTGGAGCGGCTGACCAGCTCTCGCGCCGCGCGCTGCGCCTCGGCGCTCTCGAACGTCATTCCGAGCGAGAACAGCGTCTTGCCACCTGGCGCCGGCCTGAAGCTCAGCGTGATATACTTGCCGGAGTTGTGCTCGTATTCGACGCGGGAGTCCGGCTCGATGACGGTGAAGCGGGCCTCGTTGTCATGGTCGCGGCCGTCCGGATTGTGCAGCGTATGCCGCCAGATGCCGCCGACGCGAAAATCGAAGGCATGGATGGTGTCGCGAAACCCCTTGGGTCCCCACCAGCACGACAGCACCTGTGGATCGGCGAAGGCGGCGAACACCGCCGTCGGAGGGGCGTTCAGCACGCGGCTGGTGACGATATCGAACCGGTGATCGGGCGCGGGCGCAAGATCGTCCATGGCGGACCTCACTTAAGTCGCAGCTTTAGTAATTGCCGATGCCGTCACAGTCAACCGCTAGGCAGGATATCGGCGAGTGTCCACCACCCGAGGCCGAGGCTCGCCAGCACCGCAAGGTGCATGATGGCGATCAGCACGGTCACCGCGACAAAGCCCTGCTTGCTGGTCTTGTGGCGGAGCAGCTGCTGCGCGACAAGCCCACCGGCAATGCCGCCGATCGCGTCGATGAGATGGAGGCTTTTCTCTGTCACCCGCCACCGGTCCGCTTCGGCCGCCCGCTTGTCGAACCAGTAGACCGCGATGCTGACCGCCCCCAGCACCAGGTATGCGATGGGCAGCCAGACGGGCACTCGACCAAGTAGGTAATCGGCGAGGCCGAGCGCCACGATGCTGCCGGCTGCTACCCCACGCCCGCCAATGCTCGGTGCGGTGGGTGTTGGGGCGCCGCGTCGCCTCGCTTCCACGTTGAGCGGGTTGGCTCCGGCGATCTTCACCTCCTTGGCAGCCGGCCGCCCGTCGATGCCGCGCCCGAGCGTGAAGGATACGCGATCGCCGGCACGGGGTCGCGTCGCGATCCGGCCGATGTCGCTGATATGGACGAAGCTGCGTCTGCCATCGTCGCCGGCGATGAAGCCGAAGCCGCGCTCATCGTTCCATTGCACCAGTTCGCCATTGTGCCGAGCCACCGCTACGCCCCGAGCTCGGCTTCGCTCCAGCCGAGAGCCGCCATGTCGTCGATCCGGTCGCGGAAATCGCTGGCGGTGAGGAACTCGTCGAGCTGCGGCGGTTTCACCGAGCTGCCGGCCAGCATGGCATGCACCTGGCCGCGGTGGTGGGTCTGGTGCATGAACAGGTGTAGCAGCAGGTCGTCGGTGCGCTCCACCTGGATGCGGCCGGTGCGGTGCACCCGGGTCTCGGCGGCGAGCCGCGCATCGGTGAGGCCGGTGCAGAAAGCGAGGAGGCGCTGGTCGACAGCGAACTGCGCTGCCGCCAGCGGACCGATGGCGTCGAACGGCTCCTCCGGATCCCAGGCTTTTGGCCCCAGTGTGCCGCCCTCCAGCGCATCGACGTAGAACCAGTCGATGGTGAGGATGTGATTGAGAGTCATCTTCAAGGTCGGAAAGAAGCTCGTGCGCACCGCCTCGAACTCGCCGGGCTGCAGCCCGAGGCAGGCGGTGAGTAGCCGGTGGTTGGCGAGCCGGTTGTTCTGCGCCAGTTTGCGCATGATGCGGGTGGCAATGGTCACGGTTCTTTCCTCTTCGCGTCGCCTGCCGGGTCGCCGCCAGATACTGAAGAAAGCCCGCGGGACCGCATTTCGTCAAACACCCGATTGAACATCTCGCCGACCTCGCCGCCGATGGCGGCCAGCGCAACGTTGCCCTCATCGACGCGCTGGCGGCTGATGGCATCGATCAGCTGACGACCGGCCTGGCTCAAGCGCAGGACTTTGGCACGCCGATCGGTGGCGACCTCCTCCCGGATGAACATCCCCCGCTGCACCATTTCGCTGGCGAGGCGGCTGGCACTGGGCAGCGGCAGCGCCAGCACTTCGGCGAGCTCTCCAATCCGCATTTCCTGCTTCTGGTCCAGCACGTGCAGAGCCGCCAGCTGCCTGAGCGACATGTCCTGGGTGCTGAGGCTGCGGGCCATGGCCGCAAGCAGATGAGTGAACATCGCCCGCATGTAGAGTTCCAGCGGGCTGGCGAGCTGGTCGACCGGCTCGATGGACTTTGATTTCATATGGACAATACTTTCAAATATGCAACTATTGTGAACGCGTACTGAATGTTGCCCTCAAAGCCGGTTCAGTGGAAGCCCGTCATAAGGCCGCCGTCCAGTCATCCACCGGGAATGCTGGACCGGTGACCGCAGAACCGGCGCCGTTTTCCTCCCGGCACAGGAGACAACAATGACCTTCGTGAAATCCACGAGCCTTGCGATCGCAGCAATCCTCGTCAGCACCAGCCTCGCCGGCGCCGGCGGCCTCCATATTCCGGGTCTTGGCGACTCGGGTTCGAGCAGCCACTCGGGCGGCGACGTTTTTGAGCAGGCGCGGCCTCATAGCGACCCTCCCGATTTCGACAGGATCTTCAACCCGCAGCCCGAGATCACCGTCAAGAAGGAGGTGTTCAAGGCGCTCAATCCGCCGCTGGAGCAGATCGACATGGGCGTCCGCGACGGTGGCAAGCCGGCTCCGGGCAAGACGCAGCTCGACGCCAGGGTGAAGTTCGGCGCGGTGCTTACCTGCGTCGTCTCAGGCACGCCGAGCGAGTTTCCGGACGATATCCGCATCGCCAATTCCGGTGTGGTGGCGCTGCCGGCCGGCACCGCCATCAAGTGGCAGGCGGCCGGGCTTGGCGGCGTGGCGAGCCTCGGCAAGACGCTGCAGCCGGGCAAGGCGCTCAAGCTCAGCAACGTGCTGCCGGGCGGTGTCGAAGCCGGCACCGTCTGCTCGGCCAAGGCCATCGGGCTTTGACAGCAACCGGGGAGCCCCGCCGGCTTGGGTCGGCCGGGTTCCTCAACCGGGCTTTCCCGGCGCGCGCGTCAGGCCGGCCTCGAACATCGCCACGAACAGCCGATTGAAGTTCTCGGTGACTTCGCCCTCGAGCCCCGCCATCGTCAGCGGCGCTTCGAGGGCGCGCTGCTTCGACATCCGTTCGATCAGCGCACTGCCGGCCGGGCTGATGGTCAGCACCTTGGCCCGCCGATCGACGGCGTCCTCGCGCCTGACCACCAGTCCGCGATCGACCAGATCGGCCACCACTTTGCTGGCTCCGGACAATTGCATCGCCAGCGCCTCGGCAACGTCGCTGACCCGCAGTTCGCCCCGCTGTTCCAGCAAATGCAGCGCTGCCACCTGCGCGAGGCTGAGATTATCGTTCCGCAGCGCCCGCGCCATCGACAGCATGATCGAGGTGAACATGACCCGTTCGTACTGCTCCAGCGGGCTGCCGGTTTCGACCGTGAAGGCAGATACAGTCGGATCGGACATTATTTCCACATGGACGCAATTATGAACCGGACCTAAATCCTGCGCTCAACTGCGGTTCAAGCCAAGGGGGCGATATGGCGCGGCATTGAAGCCGGCTTCCGCCGCGCACAGGAAAGAACCGAAATGAACACCCTGACCAAGCTCACCACCCTCGCCCTCGCAGCTGTCGTGCTCAGCAGCGGCCTCGCAACTGCCGGTAGCATTTTCGATCGCGAGGACCGCAATGAGACCACCCACGACGTCTTCAACGATGTCATCGACTCGATCGGTGACCGCGATGTCGACATCGAGATCCGGCATTCCGAGATGGTCGATGCCGATATCGACGGCCTTGCCCGCCTGGTTGACCCGCACGTCATCACCCACCCGGGCGTCAATGATGCCGTCCTGTACCACCCCAAGCAAACCAAGCAGATGAAGCTTGCCCTGCGGCAGGGGCTGCTGGTGCTCAGTTGCATTGCCGGCGGCGACGACGTGCGCCTGGCCAACGCCGGCGACATCGATCTGCCGGCCGGCACCAGGCTCGCCTGGAAGGTCAAGGCCACCGGAGACAAGGGGACGGCCCGGCTGACCAGCGGTCTCGAGGCAGGCGAAAGCGTCCGGCTCGCCGACGTGCTCGATGGCACTGTTGCCAAGGGCACCAACTGCTCGGCCAAAGTAGCCGGACTTTGACCCACGGCGAGGTCCCGGTCGTTCGCCGGGACCTCAGCCCGTGAACTTCGCCTGAACATGCTGCTCAATCCGGGTTCAAGCCGCGGCAGCGATACGGCGCCCAAAGACGCGGCAACCCCTGCCGCTCCAAGGGAAATCCCAATGCACAACATGAACTGCATCGCCCTCGTGGCGATGACCACGCTGTTGCTCGGCACCGGCGTTGCTTCGGCCTACGATCCGATCGGCGGCCTCAATAGCCAGATCAGTCCTTCGCCGCAGGACAGCATCAACGATGCGGTGATGCCGACGACCCAGGATCATATCAACCGGGCGGTCCTCACCAACCCCGAGGCCGGCCTCAACGACGCAGTGCTCAGCGGCGCCGTGCGCAGCGGCGCAAAGCTGCGGTCGGCGGTACGGAACGGCAGCCTCGCCCTCGATTGTCGCGTCGGCGGCGCCGATCTGCTGGTCGCCAATGTCGGCACCATCGATATTCCGGCCGGCACCAAGCTGCGCTGGAGCGTCAAGCGCTATGGCGCCCAAGGCTATGTTCAGCTCAAGCGCGGCCTTCAGGTCGGTGCGGATGTGCGCGTTGCCGACGTGCTCGACGGGGTCGGCGCCGCCGGCGCGCCGTGCTCGGTCAAGCCGACCGGGCTTTAGCGGCGCCCGGTAGAGATTCTCTGCCCGGACTGCCGCGGCGTGTGGCGCGAAACTCGACCACCCCAGGCGCGACGCCTTTCCGGGCGACCCGCGCGACTGGGAGAAAAGACACGCAACGAGGGCAAAACTGACCGAGTTGGGCGAGAAGCTGCTGGGCCTGTGCAGCTCGGGTTGAGGCGGAGCCCAGGTGCAGAGGCCTCCGAGTAGAGTCTGACGAGGCGGCAGGCGACTGCCGCCTCGTTCGTTTGTTCAGCGGCAGCCAGCGATGCTGACCAGGGCGTTGATCAGCAGTGGCGTCGCCGCGGTCTCCCCCCAGCTCTTGGCGCTGGGGGCGCCATTGCTCAGCACGTCGCGCACCAGCGCCGCGTCGAGTGCCATCGGCTTGGAACAGGTGACATAGGGTTTGCCCTTGGCGTCGGTGGCGTTGAGCAGCACGCCGGCCGATTCACCGACGCCGCCCAGGTAGGCGTAGAGCAGTTGACCGGCATGTTTGTCGGTATTGGCGCGGTCGAGCATTTCCATCACCTGTGCCACCGAGATCTGTCCTTTCGAGGTGCTTGACGTGGCGGCCATCGCCGGCGCAGCGGCGACGAGCAGCAGGGCGAGGAGAGGCAAACGGATACGAGACATGCGAGGCTCCTGTTGAAAAGCGAACGGCGAGCTTGTTACACAGCGATTTCTTATTGCGCAACGATAATTTGTTGCTGTATGATATGGATAGTGACGCAAAGGAGCGCCCCATGCCGCAGCCAATTGCCCGAGATGCAATGCGCCAGAAGCGCATTGCCACCCTCAGCGGGGTAACGCGCATCGCTGCGCTGGTCATTGCGGCGGTGCTGCCGCTGGCCGGTCTGCTCTATTGGGGGTTTGCACCTGCCGGGACCCTGGCGGGCGCTGCTTTGGTGCCGGCAACCTGGTTGGCCGAGTTCGGATTGGCTCAGCGGTTGCTCGCGACAGTCCTGGCCTTGCTGCCGGTCCTGCCCCTCAGTTGGGGTCTGCTGCGGCTAGCGGCGGCGCTCTCGGCCTTCCGTCAGGGCCATCCGTTTGGCCTCGCCGCCGCCACCGGGATGCGGGACTTCGCCATTGGTGTCTTCGCCTGCACGGTGCTGAAACTGATCACGGGGGCACTGCTGAGCGTGGTGCTGAGCTGGAATGCACCCGCCGGGCAGAAGCAGCTGGCGATCTCGGTCAGTTCCGACATGCTGCTGATGCTGCTCGTCGGCGCTGTGCTGACCCTCGTCGGCTGGGCGCTGGCCGAGGCCGCCGCCATTGCCGAAGAAAACGCGCAGTTCATCTGATGCCGATCAAGGTCAACCTCGCCGTGCTGCTGGCCGAACGCGGCATCAAGTCCAAGGATCTGGCGGAGTTCGTCGGCATCACCGAAGCCAACCTGTCGCTATTGCGGCAGGGCAAGGTGAAGGGCATGCGCTTCGATACGCTCGAAGCGATCTGTACCTATTTGAAATGCGAGCCGGGCGACCTGCTGAAGTTCGTCCCGGGCGAGGTGGAGGAGCCCAAACCTTAGGGTTTGCCTCCGGCCCCTGACTCGGCTTTTCTTCCGCCCGACGAGGAGACACCGATGAAACTTCTGCACACCACGCTCGGGCCGAAGCGGGCCGATGAACTGGGCATGATCCTGCCGCACGAGCACGTGTTCGTTGATCTCAGGACACCTGATCAGCCTGGTTACGCCGAGGCCGATCCCGCCGATGTGGTGCGGCTGATGGGCCCTGAGATCGAGGCGATCAAGGCGCGCGGCATCACCGCGCTGGTCGAATGTTCGACCGGCGGCGTCGGCCTCAGGGTCGATATCGATCTCGCAGTCAGCCGGGCCACCGGCCTGCCGATCGTCGTCCCCACCGGCAACTATCGCGAGCCGTGGATCCCCGACTGGGTGCGCGATGCCGATGAGGCCGAACTCGAGACCCGGATGTACAGCGACCTTGCCGAAGGAGTCGGCGACACCGGGGTGAAGGCCGCCTGGATCAAGGTCTCGGCCGGCGACGACGGCATAACCCCGATGGAGGGCAAAATTCTCCGGGCCGCAGCGCGGGCGGCGCAGCGCACCGGCGCGGTGATCGGCAGCCACACCATCAAGGGCCGGGTGGTGATGGACCAGCTCGATATCATCGAGGCCGAGGGCTATCGGGCCGATCGCTTCATCTCGATCCACACCCAGGAAGAAACGGATTTTGGCCTCAACATCGCGGTGGCACAGCGTGGCGCCTGGATCGAATACGACCATGTCGGCCGCGCCCCCGATGCGGCGGTGAGCGAACTGATCCTCCGCGCCCTCGATGCCGGCCTCGGCTCACAACTGCTGCTCAGCCACGACCGTGGCTGGTACGATCCGGCCATTCCCGGTGGCGGTACTCCGATGCCATACACGCATCTGAGCGATGTGATGCTGCCACTGCTGCTCAGCAAAGGGGTCGACGAGGCCACCATTCGGCAACTCACCGTGGCCAACCCGTTCGCCGCGTTCGCTCGCTGACGACGGTAGCCAAACCAGTTCGACAACCCGGAAAAGCGAATGGCAGCATGGCGTTGCCGGGGCTTGCCCGGCGATCGGAGTGGCGCTAAAATTTCATTAGGATCATAACTATCGAGGTTCCGCGATGAGCGCCGGGCCAAAGTCCTATTTCACCTCCATCCTCAAAGACGCAGGCATCGAACTCGGCGGCAGCCGGCCCTTCGATGTCACCGTACATGACGACCGATTGTGGGGGCGCGCCATCAGCCACGGCACATTGGGGTTCGGCGAAGCTTACATGGATGGCTGGTTCGACACCGATGCGCTCGACCAGTTCATCTACAAGCTGCTCGAATACGACATCTACGCCCACCTCAAACCCGATCTCGGGCTGGCCCTGAGCTTCGTGCGCGGCAAGCTGCTCAACCTGCAACGCTCGCGGGTAGCCGAGGTCGGAGAGCGGCACTACGACATCGGCAACGACCTCTACGCGGCGATGCTCGACAAGCGGATGATCTATTCTTGCGGCTACTGGGCCGAGGCGACGACGCTCGACGCGGCGCAGGAGGCCAAGCTCGACCTGATCTGTAAGAAAGTCGGGCTCGAGCCGGGGATGAAAATCCTCGACATCGGCTCGGGCTGGGGCGGCTTTCTGAAGTTCGCCGCCGAACGCTATGGCGTCGAAGGCGTCGGCATCACCATCTCGAAGGAACAGGCGGCCTTTGCCGAGGCCAACAAGGGATCGCTGCCGATCGAGACGCGGCTGATGGACTACATGGCGCTCGAGGGCCAGTTCGACCGGGTGATCTCCATCGGCATGTTCGAGCATGTCGGCTACAAGAACTACGACGCCTACCTGCGCAAGATCCGCTCGCTGCTCGCGCCCGACGGGCTGTTCCTGCTCCACACCATCGGCAACAACTTCACCTCGACGCACGGCGATCCGTGGACCGAAAAGTATATCTTTCCCAACGGCATGCTGCCCTCGATCAAACAGATCGCCGCCGCCAGCGAGCGGGTGTTCGTGATGGAGGACTGGCACAATTTTGGCGCCGACTACGACAGGACGCTGATGGCCTGGTGGGCCAATTTCGACGCCGCCTGGCCCAGCCTCCGCGAAAAGTATGGCGATCGCTTCTGGCGTATGTGGCGGTTCTACCTGCAGGTGTTCGCCGCCATGTTCCGGGCCCGCAACATCCAGTTGTGGCAACTGGTGCTGAGCCCCGGCGGGGTGCGTGGCGGCTATCGGCGGATCAGCTGAACAGCTATGGAAGGCGGCAAACTCGAGGGAACCGCTGCCGCCAGTGCTTGTGTCGCAGAACCTGACAGGCAAGCTGGCTCACCCCAGCGCCAGGTTCAGCCGATAGCTCAGTGCCTCCGCCAGATGCGGGCGGCCGACCTTGTCGGCGCCCGCGAGATCGGCGAGGGTGCGTGCCACCTTCAGCACGCGGTGGTAGGCGCGGGCCGAGAGGTTGAAGCGCTCGGCGGCCTGCAGCAGCAGGGTCTGGCCCTCCTTGTCCGGGTTGACCAGCTTTTCGATCAGCGATGGCCCGGCGGCGGCATTGGTGAAGACATCGGGATGGCCCGCCTCGATATAGCGCTGGCGCTGCCGCTCGCGCGCTGCTTCGACCCGGGCGGCGACGGCTGCGGAGGGTTCGGCGTCGGCCGGGCCGATCATGTCGGCGGCGGAAACCGCCGGCACGTCGATCCTCAGGTCGATGCGGTCGAGGAACGGACCCGACACCCGGCCCTGATAGTCGAGCGCGCAGTTATCGCCGCGCTTGCACACATGGCCGGGCGTGCCGGCGAGCCCGCATTTGCAGGGGTTCATCGCCGCAATCAGCTGGAACCGGGCGGGAAAGCTCACATGCGCATTGGCGCGGGCGATCACCGTCTCGCCGGCTTCGAGCGGTTGACGCAGGCTGTCGAGCACCGAGGGCGAGAACTCCGGCAACTCGTCGAGGAACAGCACGCCGTTATGCGCGAGGCTCGCTTCGCCCGGCCGCACCTTGAGACCGCCGCCCACCAGCGCCGCCATCGAGGCCGAATGGTGCGGGGCGCGGAACGGTCGCCGGTCGCTGAGTGCGCCACCCGCCAACTCGCCGGCGATCGACTGGATCATCGACACGTCGAGCAGTTCGCGTGGGTTGAGTGGCGGCAGGATCGAGGGCAGCCGCGCCGCCAGCATGGATTTGCCGGCGCCCGGCGGCCCGACCATCAACATGTTGTGGCCACCGGCTGCTGCGACCTCGAGCGCCCGGCGCGCCACCTGCTGGCCGCGCACTTCGCTGAGATCGGGCAGCCCCACCGTCTCCTCCCGCCGCCGCGCCACCGGCCGGCTGCAGAGCTGGAAGCCGCCGAGATGATTGACCAGCGCCAGCAGCGTTGGCGGCGCGACGATCTCGAGGTCCTCACCCGCCCAAGCCGCTTCCGGCCCCGACGCCTCGGCGCAGATGATCCCCATGTCGCGTGACAGCGCGGCGATGGCTGCCGGCAGCACTCCGGCGGTCGGCGCCAACTGGCCGTCGAGCCCGAGCTCGCCCAGCGCCAGATAGCCTTCGAGCGCATCGGAGGGAATGGCGCCGATCGCCGCCATCAGCCCGAGCGCGATCGGCAGGTCGTAGTGGCTGCCCTCCTTGGGCAGGTCGGCCGGGGCGAGGTTCACGGTGATGCGCTTGGGCGGCAGGCTGAGGCCCGAGGCATAGAGCGCCGCCCGCACCCGCTCGCCCGATTCCTTCACTGCCTTGTCGGGCAGCCCGACAAGAAAGAACTTGGGCAGACCAGGCGCGATCTGCACCTGCACATCCACCGGCACCGCCTCGATCCCCTGAAACGCCACGGTGGCGACCCGCGTGACCATCGACTACCCCCAACATCCGCGCGGCACGCTAGCAGGAGGTCTGCGGAGCAGGCAAGAACATTTAGAGAACAGAGCGCTGGATCGAATCTCGATCGCCGGACCGCCGAACGGTGCCTACGGGTAGTGGTTGAACAGATTTCCGGCGTCCGGGATGTGGGCCATGATCGCATCGCTGATCTCGGCAAGCTCCTCGAAGGCCGAGGCCGGGATTGCCGCCTCGAGTGCCGCCGTGTTGATTGCCACCTGCTCCCTCGTCCGGCCTCCGGCGACGACCGCCTTGACGCCGACCTGACCGAGGATCCAGCGGATCGCGAGGGTCGAAAGCGGCAGGTCGAGCTCGGCGGCGAGCCGCTTCATTTGCTCCACGCCGGCATGCACATGCGGCCAGATGTCAGCCCGGAATGGCAGGATCGAGTGACGCTGGTCACCGGCAATCAGACCCGGATCGCGGCCGAACTTGCCGGTAAGGATCCCGTGACCAAGCGGGCTGTAGGCCACCACGGCGATATCGTGGGCGCGGCAGTATGGAATTGCTTCAGCTTCGGCATAGCGCCACAGCAGGTTGTATCCCAGTTGATGGACTTCGATCTTGCCGACTTCAGCAACCTGCTCCATCTGCGCGATGCTGAAGTTGCTCACCCCGACGGCGCCGATCTTGCCCTGAGCGCGGGCGGTTTCGAGACCTTCCATGACCGGGCGCATATCTCTGCCGGCGCGGGGCCAGTGAATGTAGTAGAGGTCGATGAAGTCGACACCGAGCCTGTTGAGGCTGCCTTCGACTTCGGTAATAGCGGCGGCTGCGGTCAGCTCATCCGTGTGCGATTTGGATGCGAGGAAGACGCTCTCCCGCTTGCCCTCGAGGAACTGGCCGAGCAGCGTTTCCGACCTGCCGTTGCCGTAGCCCGCGGCAGTATCATAGTGCCGTATTCCAGCCAGATACGCGGCATGCAGCGCGCCGAGCAGATCGGTGTCCGTCGCGTCTTTGGCGTACCACGAGCCGCCTTGCGCCATCGGCAGAAGGGGCAACGGACTATTGGCGAGCGGGGCGGGGCGGGGGGCGGGCGAGAGCATCGTCACGATCGGTCAGGTACTTTCGCGAATGATGAGCTCGGGATCGATCAAGGTAACCCGTGGCGGCGGTAGCTTCTCGCCGGCTGCGATCAGGTGCATCAGGCGATCGACGGCCATTTGCGAGACGGCCTGGGCGTCGTAGTTCACCGTCGACAGCGGCGGCTCTCCGAATTCGGTGAAGGCGATGTTGTCATAGCCCATGATGGCGAGGTCGTCGGGAATGCGCACGCCCTGCTTGTGGCACCAGCGCAGCGCCCCCAACGCCAGCGAGTCGTTGTCGGTCAGCACCGCGGTCGGCCGCTTCGGCCCGTTCATGAGCATGTCGAGCGCGAAATAGCCGTGCCGCGCATAGTGGCCATTGGTCGGCGCGATCAGCTCCACATCGACGCCGATGCCGGCCTCCAGCAGGGCCTGCTGGTAGCCTTCGAGCTTTTCGTCATTGCCATTGGCATGCGAGGCGTCGAGAAAGCCGATGCGCTTGTGGCCCCGGCCGATCAGGTAGCGGGTCGCCTGGTAGCCGCCGCTGCGATCATTGACGCTCACCCCGTCAATGCCGGCGTCGGGATCGGCAATCAGCAGGACGAGGGGAAAATTGGCGCGGCGCAACGGCCTGAGGTGTTCGAGGTCGCGATGCCGCGCCGGGTAGATCAGGATGCCGTCCACCTGGCGGGAGCGGAACATGTCGACCACCCGGATTTCTTCCTCGAGCGTGTTGTTCGAGGTGGCGAACAGCGTGCCGTAGCCCCTCTCCGCCAGCGCGATCTCGACCGACTGGGCCGTCTGCGTCAGCGTCGGGTTGAGGATGTCGGTCAGCACCAGGCCAATGGTGCGGGTCGCTCGGCTCACCAGCGACTGCGCCACATGGTTGGGAACGTAGCGCAGCTCAAGCGCCGCCGACTGGATCTTGTTCCGGGTTTCGACGGGAATGCGCTCGCTGTTGCGTAGCGCCAGTGACACCGTGTTCAGTGAAAAGCCGGTGCGCGCAGCAATGTCACGTAACCGCACGATCCCCTTACCCAAATTCGGCACCCAATTCCTGCACCGGCGATACGTCGCCCGTCGCTGTGCGACACCGATAGCATGCCGGTGTCGCGCCGGTCACCTTGGCTCGATCGTCCATCCGAACGGACATCGCGCTCAGGCGATCGCTCCCGTTTCCTGCAGCCGGCGGATCGCCTGGAGTTGCAGGCTGTCCTCGGCCATCTCCATCAGTTCGATCCGGTTGCCGTCCGGGTCTTCCAGCCACGCCTGGCGGTTGCCGTCGATCGCTGTCTTGAGCGGCAACAGCAGCTCGAGCCCAGCGGCCGCCACTTGCGCCAGCGTATCGTCGATGTTCTCAACGGTAAGGCACATATGGTTCATGCCGTTGGCGTTCCAGCCCGGCGCACGATCGTTTTCGGCCCCCGGAAAAACCTCGAGATACTGTGCGTCGGTGATCCGCAGATAGACCAGCCAGACGCTTCCGTCGTCCTTGTGGAGCCGCAGCATCTCGGGAAAGCCGAGCTTGTTGATGTAGTAGTCGAGCGAGCGATCGAGGTCGGTGACCTTGATCGCCACATGGCCGACGCCATTGATTCCGTGCATGATTTTTCTCCCCTCAAGCGACTTTGTCGATCCGGCTCAAACGGCTCGTCCGCGCATTTTGTGTGAACGCTAATACCAAGGGATCATCCAAACCGTGGGGTCCTGTCAATCGGCATTTTCTTCGTTTGCCAGAATGCCCGCATGTCGACCTCTTGCGGCATGATGTATTAACCCATTGAAATAAATAGATAGTTTTGGTGGCGATTTCGGCGCGTATCGTCGGCTTTCATCATGCTCCGCAAGCGCATCCACCCGGGGGGATCTGCTCTGCTCGGATTATTGACCATTGACGAGGCCGGCAGCGCGTACTTAGATTAGCGATAATACGACCTCAACGGTCAGGGAGGCGCACCACGGTCCAGAGGCCGGGTGGCGCTGCAGGGAGGGAAGCATGGCCTTTCGGTGGAGCCGAATGTCGCCGCAGCTCGCGCTGACACCGGCGGTGGCGATAACGCTCGTCGCTTTCATCGGTTCGATCCTGTGGACGATCTATGTTTCGTTCACCTCATCGAAGGCCTTTGCGACCTACGGCATCGATTTCACCGACTGGGCCCGCCAATACGAACGGCTGTTCAAGGACAAGGGCTGGACCATTGCGCTCAAGAACATGCTGGTGCTCGGCATCGGCAGTTTCCTGGCCATCGTCTTCGGGTTCATTCTGGCTGCCCTGATCGATCGTGAAAAGCGCGGCGAGGGCTTTTTCCGGACGGTGTTCCTCTATCCGCTGGCGGTCTCGCTGATCGTCACCGGCGTGGCGTGGCGCTGGATGTTCAACCCCAGCTTCGGCCTGCAGGGTGCGCTGCATTCCATCGGCCTCACCTTCATCAGCTTCGATTGGCTCTCCAAGCCCGAGACCGCCATGTATGGCATCATCCTCGCCTCGGTCTGGCAGGGGGCCGGCTTCTACATGGCGCTGATGCTCTCGGGCCTCAAATCCATCAACACCGAGATCTGGAGCGCGGCCCGGCTCGATGGGGTCAGCTTCTGGCGGCTCTACGCCGAGATCATCATCCCGATGATGAAGTTCACCTTCCTCACCTGCGCCATTCTGCTCTCGTTGGGCGTGGTCAAGGCCTACGACATCGTCGTGGCCATGACCAATGGCGGGCCGGGGCAGGCCACCTGGGTGCCGGGCTACTTCACCATCAACGCCTACTGGGTGAAGTCCAACCTCGCCTATGCCTCCGCCGCCGCCGCATTGATGCTGGGCATCACGGCGCTGATCTTCCTGCCGCTGGTGCTGCTCACTGCCTGGCGCGAACGGGCGAGGACCTCATGAGCACCGGTCTGTTATCGGGCGAGGCCCGCGTCGAGGCCGCGCCGCGGTTCCCCCGCAAGCGCAAGGGCATCTCGGGGCGCTCAATCGCCATCCTGGTCTTCCTGAGCATCTGCGCTGCCTTCTTCTGCGTGCCGCTCTATGTGATCGTCACCACCTCCTTCAAGACGATGGAACAGATCCGCGAAGGCGCGATCTTCTCGCTGCCCTCGCCCATCACCTTCGAGCCCTGGGTCAACGCCTGGGACCATGCCTGCTCCGGCATCCGCTGCGAAGGTCTCAAGGTCGGCTTCTGGAACTCGGTGGCGATCCTTTTCCCCAGCCTGGTGCTGTCGATGACGCTGTCGTCGGTCACCGGCTACGCGCTGGCGCTATGGCATGTGCGCTGGGCCGGCACCTTCCTTTTCATCCTCTTCATCTGCGCCTTCGTGCCTTTCCAGATCATCATGATCCCGCTCATCATTCTGAGTTCGGGCCTCAAGGTCTACGGCACCATATGGGGCATCGCCATCATCCATGCGGTGCTCTCCATGCCGTTCCTGACGCTGGTCTTCCGCAACTACTACAAGGGCATTCCGCAGGAGATCATGAGTGCCGCGATGATGGACTCCGGCTCCTTCTGGCGCGTCTTCGGCGAGATCATCCTGCCCATGAGCGGCAACATCTTCATCGTCGTATTGATCCTGCAGGTCACTTCGATCTGGAACGACTTCCTGCTCGGCCTGACCTTTGGCGGCCTCGGTACCCAGCCGATGAGCGTCGTACTCGCCAATGTCGTCATCACCACCACCGGCGAGGCGGCCTACAACGAGAACATGGCGGCAGCGCTGCTCACCGCTATTCCGCCACTCGTCATCTACTTCATTCTCGGCAAGTTCTTCGTCCAAGGCATCACTGCCGGCGCAATCAAGGGGTAAGCGGGCATGCCACGGGTCACCTTTGAAGACATCATCAAGAGCTACGGAAAGCTGACGGTTCTCAAGAACCTCGATCTGGCCATCGACGACGGCGAGTTCCTGGTGCTGCTCGGCCCCTCGGGCTGCGGCAAGACCACCCTGCTCAATCTGCTGGCCGGCCTGCTCGACGTTACTGCGGGCCGGATTACGATCGGCGACCGCGACGTCACCGACCTCGACCCCAAGGACCGTGGCCTTGCCATGGTCTTCCAGTCCTACGCGCTCTATCCCACCAAGACAGTGCGCGGAAACCTGAAGTTTGGCTTGGCTGCTCACAAGCTGCCAGCCGCCGAGATCGAGCAACGTATCGCCTGGGCCGCCCGCTTGCTGCAGATCGAGCCGCTGCTCGACCGCAAGCCGGCCCAACTCTCGGGCGGCCAGCGCCAGCGCGTCGCCATCGGCCGGGCGCTGGTCAAGAAGGTCGGCGTGTTCCTCTTTGACGAACCGCTCTCCAATCTTGATGCCAAGCTGCGCACCGAGATGCGGCTCGAGATCAAAAAGCTCCATGACGAGCTCAAGTCGACAATCGTCTACGTGACGCACGACCAGATCGAGGCCATGACCATGGCCACCCGCATCGCCGTCATGGATGCCGGTGTCATCCAGCAGTTCGGATCGCCCGACGAGATCTACGGCCGCCCCGCCAATCTGTTCGTCGCCGGCTTCATCGGCTCCCCCGCCATGAATCTGCGCCCCGCCACCCTTTCGGTGGCCGGCGGCAAGGTCGCCGCGCGCGCCGCCGGCGTCGACCTCGACGTCAGCCGCTACGGTTTTGTCAGCCCGCCGCAGGATGGCCAGAGCGTCGTCGTCGGCTTGCGGCCGGAACATTTCGGCGAGCCCGACGCGGCCGTAACCGATCCCGCAGGCAATTTCTCGCTGCCCGTCCAGTACAGCGAAAAGACCGGCAGCGACGCCACCGCCTATCTCAAATTCGGCGATGGCCTGATTGCCACCCGTGTCGACCCCGAACAGATCGGCCGCTTCAGGCAGGGCGATACGGTCAACATTTCCTTCCCACAGGGGAAGCTGCATGTCTTCGACGCCCAGAGTGGGCGCCGACTCTAGATCGAGCGTCGCACCCCCTATTCTGCTGAGGGTGGCGGTGATCGATGAGGCGACCCGGCCGAAAGGCAACGGGACGCCAATGCCCGGGCTCACCGGCCCGAGCCTACCAGGTTCTCCCGGGTAGCGGGCGAACCGCACGCGAGCCTTGGAGGAAGGGCTTGAGCGTGACCGATGGCCGGATCTTCCGGCAGGCCCTGCCGCAAGACAGGGACGTGAAACGTCGACTCGTCGGAAGGCGAGCCCAAAGGGAGAGACACGAATGCATATGAAATCACTGGCGACCATGGCGGCCACACTGCTGCTCAGCGCCGCGCCGCTCGGTGCCACCGCCGAAGAACTGATCGTCTATCACGGCTGGTCGTCCAAGGCCGAAGTCGCGGCCCTGAACATCCTTCAGGCTGCCCTCAACGAAAAGGGCCACACGTGGAAGGATCTGGCGATTCCGCACAATTCGGGCGTTAACGTCTCCATCGTCAACATGGTGACTGGTGGCGATCCCCCGAACGCCTTCGTCACCTCCGATCCGCATATTTTCCGCGACCTTGCCGGTCTCGGCCTCGAGCGTGACCTGACCGACTACTACAAGGAAATCGGTGCGGCCGACAATTTCTTCCCGATCGTGCAGGATCTCTCCACGGTCGACGGCAAGATGGTGAAGGTGCCGCTCTTCCTCCACATCGACGGCATGGTCTACTGGAACATGGAGGTCGCCAAAAAAGCCAGTGTCGATCCGACCGCCTGGAAGAGCGTCGACGACATGATCGCCGACTTCCCCAAAGTCAAAGCCGCTGGCTTCGTGCCTGCTGCCGTCGGTGGCCAAGCCTTCCAGGTCGGATACCTGTTCCATGCCATGGTCGCTGCCATAGCCGGGCCGGACATCTACGACCGCATCTATTCGGAAGCCCCCGACCCGACCGCCTTCGATACGCCCGAAGTGCGCAAGGCCATCGAAGTCGTACGGGCCTTCTCCAACGAAGCCACCCCGGAAAGCGAGAATCGTCCCTGGAACGAGACCACCAATACGGTGATCGCCGGCCAGGCCCTGTTCCACATCATGGGCGACTGGATGAAGGGCGAATGGCTCGCCGCGGGCAAGGTCCCGGGGGTCGACTTTGGCTGTGAAGTCATCCCCGGCGCCCTCGCCGTTCCGGTGACCTCCGATGCCATGGGCATCCTCGGCGGCCAGCCGCCGGAAAAGGACAAGGCCGAACTCGACCTCGTCGCTGCCTTCGTCGACCCGGTCGTCTCGGCCAAGGCCAATCAGCAGAAGGGTTCGACCAGCCCGCGCGCCGACGCTCCGACCGAGTTCCGCGATGCTTGCAACCAGGTCGCCATGGACGCCATGAACAAGCCAGACGGCGCGGTGAAGAACCCCTTCAACGTCATCACCGGCGACTGGAACAACGGCATCTGGACGGCAATGTACAACTTCTGGAGTGACAAGAATCAGACGACGGACGATGCCGTCGCAGCACTCAAGGACGCGTACGACCTGACGTTCAACTGACCGTTCGTGGCCGGCGGGGAGAGCTCCCAACTCCCTGCCGGTCCTCCCGGTTTCGACCGGCCCCCGACAGCCGGCGCTTCGCCCATGTAGCCGACCGATGCGCAAAGCGGCCTGAGCCTCGCGCCCCTGGATTTGGAGATCAACGTGCAGCCTTTCACCAGCCTCGGTCACTTCAACCTCAAGGCCAACGATCTTCAGGCCTCGATCGACTTTTATGCCAAGCTCGGCTTTCCCGAATTCCTGCGCCTGACCCAGGCGGACGGCCGCACCTGGATCGTCTACCTGCGCATCACCGACGAGCTCTATATCGAGCTGCTGCCGGGAGGCACCGGCCGCGCCGGTGACCAGCAGGCCGCCGGCCTCAATCACCTCTGCCTGACGACGCCTGACATCGAGGACACAGCCGCGCACCTGGCGAGCGTCGGCATTCCTCTCGTCTCGCCGCTCGATCCCACCAGACGCGGCGTGGATGGCAATCGCGGCATGTGGATTGTCGATCCCGACGGCAATCGGATCGAAATCATGGAAATGGCTCCCGGCTGCGATCAGTATGCTGCGATCAAGACCTTCCACGCCACGGGCCGCGCCACGACGCTGTCCCGTCCGATCTAGAGCATTTCACCGCTTCATGAATCGCTGCAAGGAACTCAAGTGAGCAAACGCATAGTATTCACCGGCGGCAGTGGGAAGGCCGGGCGGCATGCCGTTGCCTATCTTCTTGCCCAGGGTCACAGCGTCTTCAACCTTGACCTCAAGCCGCTCGACATCGAGGGCGTCAACACGCTCAATGCCGATCTCACGGACAGCGGCCAGGTGTTCAACGCTCTTTCGATGCATTTCGACTTCGACGGCTTCAGGACCGGAAAGGGGCCAGCTCCGGTCGACGCCGTCGTGCACTTCGCTGCCATTCCCCGTGTGCTGCTGCAGCCCGACAACGAGACGTTCAAGGCCAATGTCGTTTCGACGTACAATGTGATCGAGGCCGCGACCAAGCTCGGGATCAGCAAGATCGTCATCGCTTCCAGCGAGACCACCTACGGCGTGTGCTTTGCAGAAGGCGACCGTGACTACCAGGCGTTCCCGCTCGAGGAAGACTACGACATCGACCCGATGGACAGCTATGGACTTTCCAAGCTGGTCAACGAGAAGACCGCGCGCGCCTTTGCCGCGCGCACCGGCGCCGACATCTACGCCCTGCGCATCGGCAACGTGATGTCGCCGGAGGACTATGCGAACTTCCCCGGTTATCTGGCCGATCCACCGTCGCGCAAGCGCAATGCCTGGAGCTATATCGACGCCCGCGACCTCGGCCAGATCGTCGATCTGTGCATCGGCAAGGATGGGCTGGGGTTTCAGGTCTTCAACGCGGTCAATGACGAGATCGTCGCCAACGAGCCGACAGAGACCGTATTGCGCAAGTACGCGCAGAACACGCCGATCACACGCCCGATGGGCGAGCGCGAAGCCCCCCTTTCGAACCGCAAGATCCGCACCATTCTCGGATTCAAGGAACAGCACAACTGGCGCAAGTATCTCCCGAGCGGCTGAACCCGGTAAGGTGCTGTTGTTCGCGGTGAACGGTCGGGCATGTAGACATCCTCCGTCGCTTGAGAATGCCCACCTGCTCTGGTGCCGATCTATGGTGCGGCGACCTCCTTGGCTTACCGCTGCTCGGCGCTGGTTTTTCACCGCTCTGTTGGAGAAAGCAGGCTGCGTCTCATCCGAGACCGCCGCCGATCCGATCGGCGGTGGCGAGCGCCGTAGCGCGCACCAGCTGCTCGTATTCGGCGTCGCGGCCGGCGAGGAACGGGATGCTGACGGCGGCGACGACGTCGCCCGAGCGGTCCCGGATCGGCGCGGCGTAGGAATTGACCGAGGCGCTGAACTCGCCATGGTCGCGCGCCCATCCCTGTTCACGCACGCGCGTCAGCTCCTCCTCCAGCGCCTCCGGCTCGATGAGAGTACGCTCGTTGTAGAGCGTCAGCGGTCGCGAATAGATGCGCTGGCGTTCCGCCTCGGGCAGGAAGGCGAACAGCGCTTTGCTGCTGCCGCCGGCATGGATCGGCAACTGCTCGCCGACCCTCGCATGCAACGCATGCTGCTTGATGCCGGGGGCGACGGCGACGACTAGCACATGGCCGCGATCGTAGATCGAGACCTTCGCCGTCTCCCCCAGCGAGCGCGCCACGAAGTCCAGATGCGGCTGCGCCGCCTTGGCGACCTGCCCGCCGGACGGCATCCCCACGGCATCTGCCAGCGACAGCAGCCGGCTCCCCAGCACGTAGTCGGAATTCTCCAGCTGCCGCACCAGCCCGTGCGCCGACAGTGAGTTGAGGATGCGGTAGACGGTCGAGCGCGTTACTCCCGACTGCTCGACCAGGCGCTTGAGGCCCAGTCCGTTCGGCGCCCGCTCCAGCTGCTGCAGAATGGCCATCATCCGCTCGATCGTCGGATTGCGGTTCTGCGCCTCGATCTCAGACTCACGCACGGCTTGACATCCCATCGGTTTGTCCTCCACGGTTATCATATGGTACCAAGAGTTTCAAATAAGAAACTCAAACGCCATACGGTTACGGGAGGAGTCCGGTGACTCATCGAATCTTGCGCGTCATTGGCGGCGCCGGCCGGCCGAGCAATCAATGACCGTCAGGGAGTCAAAGACTCGCGTCGGCGCGCGCCGCGGCGGGTTGTCGTCGCGCGACAGCCTGGTGCTGCTGCTGCTGGCGGTGCCTGGCATCGCCTGGTTCCTGGTGTTTGCCTACGGCCCGATGGTTGGCCTCGTGGTGGCGTTCAAGGCCTTCAACATCCGCGACGGCATCTTCGGAAGCCCCTGGAACGGGCTTGCCAACTTTCGCTACTTCTTTACCAGCGGCGATGCGGTGACCGTCGTCTTCAACACGGTGTTTCTCAACGCGCTGTTTCTCGGCGCGTCGTTGTTCGCCGGGCTCGTGCTGGCGCTGATGCTGAACGAGATCCGCGGCGGCCCGTATCGCCGCTTCATGCAGTCGGTGATCTTCTTTCCCTATTTCGTCTCGCCGATCGTCATTTCCATCATGCTGCAGGTGATCCTCTCAGGGGTCGGCGGGCGGGGCGGCCTCGTCAACAACCTGCTCAGCGTCGTCGATCTGCCGCAGGTCAGCTGGTACACCGAGCCCGGGGCGTGGCCGTGGATCCTCACCATCGTCAAGGTGTGGCAGCTGGGCGGCTACACCTCGGTGATCTTTCTCGCCGCCATCACCTCGATCTCCGAGGAGGTCTACGAGGCGGCGGCGCTCGATGGCGCCAGCCGCTGGCGCATGGCGCTGTCGATCACCGTGCCCCTGCTGCTGCCGACCTTCGCGGTGCTGGTGGTGCTTGGCGTCGGCCGCATGTTCTTCGGCGATTTCGCCACCATCTACGCCATCGTCCAGGACAATGGCGTGCTGTTTCCGACCACCGACGTCATCGACACCTACGTCTTCCGTTCGCTGCGAACGATCGGTGACTTCGGCACCACGGCTGCCATCGGCCTGTTCCAGTCGGTCGTCGGCTTCGTCTTTGTCGCGGCAGCGGTCCTCGTGCAGCGCCGCTTCCACAAAGAGAGCAGCATCCTGTGAGCGCCATCGATCAGCAGAGCGCAGCTCCGGGGGGCGCGGCGAACATCGCTGCGCAACCCGTTCGAAAGCCGGCGCGACGCCGGCTGGAGCCGTTCGCGGCCGTCAGTTATGTCACCGTCACGCTGTTCGGGCTGTTTTGCCTCGTGCCGCTCTGGATGATCGTCGCGGGCTCGCTGACCGACGAGTCGGTGCTGGGCCTCAATGGCTACAGCCTGTTCCCGCAGCCCTTCTCGTTGCGGGCCTACGAGTTGCTGTTTACCGGGCAATCGCTGCTCAACGGCTACATCGCATCGCTGTTCATCACTGTGGTGGGCACGATCCTCTCGATCTCGTGCACCGCGTCGATCGCCTGGGTCATAGCCCGGCGGCTGCCGTTCATCAGCCGTCCACTGACTATCTTTGCCTATGTGCCGATGCTGTTCAACGGCGGGCTGGTGCCATTCTACCTGCTGGTGACGCAGGTGCTGAACCTGACCAACAGCTGGTTCGCGATGATTCTGCCACTGATGCTGGCGCCCTTCCTGATTTTCGTGACGGTGAGCTTCTTCCGGCAGATGCCGGAGGAAATCCTCGATGCGGCCCGCATCGATGGGGCCGGCGAATTGCGCATCTTCTTCCAGATCGTCTTGCCGCTGTCCAAACCCATCCTCGCGGTGCTCGGGCTGTTCTACGCCGTCACCTACTGGAACGAATGGTTCACCGGCCTGCTGTTCATCTCCGATCCGGACAGGTTCCCGCTGCAGCTGATCCTGCAGAACCTCATCTCCAACGTCACCAATGCGGCCAGCCTGCCGAGCTCGGCCGGGGCTGCGATGGCGCCGGTCTACCAGCTGCGCTTCGCCATGACGGTGCTCACCGTCGGCCCCATTCTGCTCGCCTACCCATTCGCACAACGCTTCTTTGTCAAGGGCATCACCCTTGGCGCCACCAAGGGGTGACGACGGCACCCAAGCACGTCGCACAAAATGAGGAGGAGACTACCAAGATGAGACTCACGCGCAGACAGTTCATGGCCCTCAGTGGGGCCGCCGGCATGGCCACGGCCCTTTCGGGCCTGTCGCCGGCATTCGGCGCCAGCTCGGGCACCTCGGTGGCCCTGCTGCCGTCGCAAGCGCCGACCAACTGGAAGGCCGTGCTCGACAAGGCCAATGCCAAACTCTTGGAGGAGCATGGCTTCACCTTCGATGCGCAGTTCATCAACTGGTCCAACTACGGCCAGCAGTCGCTGCTGAAATTCACTGCCGGCGCTCAGTTCGATACGGCGCTGCAGGCCCTGTGGCTCAACATGGCGCAACTGCAGCAGAGCGGAGCGCTCGCCGACCTGACCGGGCAGATCGACAAGTGGCCCAACCTCAAGAAGCAGATCGCGCCCAAGCTTATCGAGGCCAATTCCTGGGGTGGCAAGCTCTGGGGCATCCCGCAGGTGAACAGCGCCGGCCGCATCCAGCACTTCGGCATTCGGCAGGATCTGGCGGAGAAACACGGCTTCGCCGAAATCAATGATTTCGGTACGCTCGAGAAGTTCTTCTACGCCATCAAGGAGAAGGAATCGGGGGTCACCCCGTTCGCCCTCGCGTCGCAGACTGGCTGGCAGACGGCAGTGGCGACCCCCACCGGCATGTTCAACGAGTACTCGTGGGAAAATCCCTACACCATGCAGTACTCGCTGGCGGGGTCGGGCCTGCGCTTCTACTTCGACAAGGATGCCGCCACCACCGGCTCGTCGCGGCCGATCCCCTGGTGGGACGATGCCGGTACGGTCGCGGCTTTGCGCAAGATCCGCCAGTACTACCAGGATGGCATCATCAACGCCGACGCGCTCAACGTCGATCAGGCCACCATCGAAAGCCAGTTCGGTGCTGGCCGCTTCGCGGGCCTCTGGTCGATGACGGATGGCCTGCAATCCAACCGGTTGGCTGGATTGCAGCGAGCCGTCCCCACCGCGGCTCTGGGTCAGGTCCTGCCATTTGGCGGGCCGCTGGGCAGCGTCAAGCCGGTGCAGACTTTCCAGGCCGACAACATGATCGTGGTCAATGCCAATGGCGGCGACGTCGATCGCGCCATGGCGCTGCAGGACTGGTTCTCGGTGCAGGAGAACCACGATCTGGTCGGGCTCGGCATCGAGGGCACGGACTGGAAGGCGGTTGGCGACCGCGGCTTCGAGCAGCTCAGCACCTACAGCTTCCCCAGTTACGCCATCCTCTGGCGCGCCGGACTCGAGCGCCTCACCTCGTCGATGACCGAGTCGGAAAAGCAAGTGTTCGGCTGGGCGCAGAACTACGACAACTTCACCTCGGACACCTTCGCCTCGTTCATCGCCGATGTGACGCCGGTCAAGGAAGCCGCGGCGCAGATGAGCAACGTGATGACCCAGTACGCCAACCCGCTGTTCTACGGCGTCGGCGACGTCGATGCCGGGCTCGACAAGCTGAAAAAGGCCGCCGACGCGGCCGGCCTCGACGTGATCATGACCGAGCTGACCAGACAGGGCGACGCCTATCTGAAGGCGCGCGCATAGGCTCTGCCGACCGCGGATCCGGAACGGAGAGCGCCAATGGCGCCCTTCGCTCCGGGGGCCGCTGAGCCGGCTGGAGTTACTGCCGCCGGAAAGGCACCTTCGTCGTCAACGTTTGTCCTGACCGATTGAGCTCAACCGTAAAATCGACGGTAATCTGCTTGCCGCTGAGTTCGAGGATGGCGTTGATCTGAATGGGCGTGCCGACCCGGTCGCTCTGCTTTTCGCTCAGCCTGAAGACGATGCTGCCGCCTCGCGCCACCCCCACCGCCCCGGCGGAGAGGCCAACGTTGGAGCGCATCGTCGCCTCATAGCGGTTTGCCTGGTCGTTGAAGTAGATCGTACCCGACACCGACAGGTTCATGTTCACCAGGCTGCAGCGCCCGGCATAGTTGATCTTAACCAGCCTGCCCTGCGTCACTTTCAGGCGGCAGCTAAACGCCTCGGGCTGGTCTCCCCCGCGCAGCACGCTGCTCCCGCTCCAGTTCCCAATATAGGAGCGCAGCAAGGCAGTCTCGGCGTCTGCCGCATGGCTCGGCGCGGCGAACAGCGCGGCAATAGCGACCGCCGCCAGAAGCACTTTCAAAATATAACGCATCGCTGTCCCCTCACAATGCCGTATAGCTAGCCCTGACGGGCGCCCCAATACAACAAGTATGCACGAGGTAACGGGCGTTGTGAACCTGCCTGCAGTTGGAGGTCGGCTGGCCAACAGCCTGCCCAGCGTGACGCAATTGCTTGGGTCCGCTCGTCGTGGACGGCGGGCTTGTCTCCGCGTTGGCATCGGAGGCCCTTCACGCACCGGCATTGCCGCTGACGATCCCGCCTCAGGGACGCAGTGCCTCGTAAGCCCGCCGCGCGGTCATGAAGGTGATCGATATGCCGGCAGATCCGGACCACGGCCGTTAACCATGCTGGAATAACAAAGGGTTAGCGCAAGGTTTCGTTAAGCGGCCCATGTTGATTCAAAGGCTTCCGATCTCCGTCCGAAAGCCAGACGTCCAGCATGTTCGCCGCCGCCCGTCCCGCCCTGCCGTTTGCCAGAACCCTGCTGCTGGTCGGGCTGACCCTGCTGCTTGCTGCCTGCGGGCGCTCGCCCACCCATGACTATCGCGGCATCCCCGGCGATAACGACCCGCATGACGGGGTGCGCCGGGCCTGGGGCCTGCCGATCCAGGGGCTCGACGTGGCGCGCTACCAGGGCCGTATCGATTTCAACGCGGCGCGCGGCGGTGGGGTGCACTTCGTCTACATCAAGTCGACCGAAGGCAAGGACTACATCGACCCCAATTTCTATGACAACTGGCGCGGCGCGCAGGCTGCCGGCATGGCGCGCGGCGCCTACCACTTCATGACCTGGTGCAGTCTCGCCTCGCAGCAGGCCGCCTGGTTCAAAAGGATGGTGCCCAACGATCCCGACGCGCTGCCACCGGTGCTCGATCTCGAATGGAACAACCATTCGAGCTGCAAGAACAAGTTCAACCGGACTGACGTGCTGGAGAAGGTCCACGTCATGCTCGATGAGATGGAACGGCACACCGGCAAGGTGCCGATCATCTATACCGACATGAATTTCTACAACGACATCCTCGCCGGAGAGCACTTCGATTCATCGTTCTGGCTGCGTTCGACTGCCGCCGAGCCGCATACCAAGTATGGCGACCGGCCGTGGATCTTCTGGCAGTGGACGCAAACCGGCACCATGTCGGGCATTCGCACCGAGGTCGATCGCAATGCCTTCTATGGCAGCGAAGGCGACTGGGTGACGTTCCTGCTTACCGGGTGCGATCCGCGCACTGTCGATCGGCTGGGCCCCCAGGGCCGCTGCCAGAGCCACAAGTAACGGCCGGAGCGTTTTCGGGAAAACTTGCAGACTTTTCCACCTCGAAAGCGCGACAAATCAAAGACTCTCGCCTGGCGGTGACCTTGTCAGGATTCTGCCTTGGTTCTAGCCTCAGCTAGTGATTTGCCGGAGTTGCTGCCGGATCAACAATGGAAGGGGATGCCGATGGCCAAAGGTCAGCTGAGATCCAACAAGGAAGCCAAGAAGCCCAAGAAGGAAAAGCCGAAAGTGCTGGCCACGGCCGGGATGACCCCCGCCACCGCCGCACCGGCAAAGAAGAAGTAACGGGGCGACTTGCAGCTTGAATTCGCGAAGGCCGTGGCACCCGCCGCGGCCTTTGCTTTTGAGAGGTGGAGCGAGCCGCACGCTCGATGTCATCCCCGCTTTCGCGGGAATGACCCGGTGGCGGATGTTATTTGGGTGCTCTTCTCTGAACTGCAGCCAACCTAGCCGGCAAGCCCCGGGATCAACCCGCTGGATTTGAGCCCGTCGAGCAGGAACTGCACCGCCAGCGCCGCGAGCAGCACGCCGACGACACGGCTGACCACGGCAAGGCCGGTAATGCCGAGCAGCCGCTGGATCGGAATGGCGACCAGCATCACCACATAGCAGAGCAACAGGATCGCCAGCAGCGCCAGCACCACCACGGCCCATTCGACGTTGAAGCCGCCCGAGCCGGTGGTGAGCAGGATCACCGCGCTGATCGCGCCGGGACCGGCCAGCAGCGGCGTTGCCAGCGGGAACACCGAGATATCGGCGCGGCTCTGCGCTTCGTTCTCTTCCTCGGGCGTCGTGCCGGTGCCGCCGGAATGGCGGGCGAACACCATGTCGATCGAAATCAACAGCAACAGGATCCCGCCCGCGATGCGCAACGCCGGCAGGGTAATCCCGAACAGCCGCAGCAGCACCTCGCCGAACACTGCAAAGAATAAGAGGATCACTGCCGCAATGACCGTACCGCGCAGCGCCATGGCGCGCCGCTCGGCCTGGGTGTTCTTCTGCGTCAGCGCCGCATAGACGACCAGGAGGTCCGCCGGCCCGAGGGTGGCGAAGAAGGTGGTCAGCGCAAGCAGGAACGTGTCGATCGGCATGGCCGGACAATGGCTGAGCCGGCGCCGAAAGGCGAGGGGGCCCTGAGGATTTCGCCCCGAGCCCCCACAAGCTCCGCAAATCAGCCGCAAAGCCGCCCGACTGACAGGGTGTCGCCATGTCCATCACCCTCGACGCAGCCCCGATCGACCTGCCACCCGCGCCGCGATCGGCGTGGGGAACTGTCACATCGCTCGCGATTCACGCCGCACTGCTCGGTTTGGTGTTGCTGGGACCGGATCGCGACGCGCCGAAGTCGGTGCTGCCACCTTCTATCGCGGTCGAACTGATGACGGCGGCGCAGTTTGCCGCCCTCACCGCACCCGAGGAAGCGCCGCCGGCAGCGGCACCCAGTGCGCCCGCCGCCGCAGCGCCGTCAGCCTCCAATCCCGCACCGCCTGTTGCGAAGCCCCCACCCGGCGGCACCATTCGCGCCACCCAGTTCTATGCCGGCAACCTGCTGGCCGAACCCGCCAGCGCCAAGGTCCGTGCCGCCATGAAGACGCTCGATGGCAGCGAGCGGCTGGTCCAGCTCTGCAGTATCGAGGCGATCGAGCAGATCCGCCGCGCTCGGCCGGAATTCGATCCCGACACTGTCGTCGCCTATGCCATGGCCGACATGGCGACCCGCGACGGCGCGCTGATCGCCGATGGCGGTGCCTTCCGCAGCCGGCGCGAATGGTACGAGGTGAAGTTCAGTTGTGCCGCCACCGCGAACTACTCGACGGTCGAGCGCTTCGAGTTCTCGATCGGCGGCTTCATCCCGCACGACCAGTGGGAGGAGCACTATCTCACCGCCGCCGAGAGCGACGAGTGATCAGCCGATATCCTCGAGCACCGCGCTGACCAGCCGGTTCAGCGTCTCGAACGGTGCGCCCGCCGCCATGCCGACCACCGCGATCCCCAATGCCGGGCTGCGCACCGCTTTCGCCGCCGCGCCCGTCCATTCGCCGCCATGGATCAACAGCGCCTCGCCGCAATGCCTGCGTAGACCGAGGCCCCAGCCATAGTCGACGGAGCTGCCGTCACTGAGGTGGCCGGCAGTGGTGACGAGGTGGGCAATGCCGAGGGTGTCGCGGTTCTGCTGCTGCAACCACTGCGCCAAGCTGCGGGCGCTGGACCACAAGCCGCCATCGCCGTGGGTGAGCGGCAGATGCGCACCAAGCAGCGGCAATTGCGGCTGGCCTATGGGAGTGCTGGGAAAGCCGATGCCGTCGAGGCCCAGCGGCTCGAGCAGCCGCGCTGTGGCGAACTCGGCGAGCGGCATGTCGCTGGCTTCCGCGATGACACGGCCGAGGAGGACATAGCCGGCGTTGGAATAGCTATGGGCAACGCCCGGCGGGGAGGGCAGCTCGGTGAGCTCGCCCAGCGCCTCGAAAACGAAGGCATCGGTCCAGTCGCCGGCCATTCGCGCCTCCAACTCGCCGGCAGGAGGCAGGCCACTGCTGTGATGGGCAAGCTGGCGTGGCGTGATGCGGGCCGACCAAGGCGGCAGACCGGCAATATGGTCGGAAACCGGCCGATCCGGATCGATCCGGCCGTCGCGCACCAGCAGCGCCAACGCCGCACCGGTCACCTGCTTGGCGAGGCTTGCGACATAGAACCGGTCGTTCGGCGCAACCGGCCGCCCGTTGGGCCAGGCGCCGCTGATGTGATCCTCGACGGTGTCGCCAACCACTCGCGCCACCGCCACCGGCGTGCCGGGAGCAAAACCCGCTCGCTCGACCAGCGTCGCGAGCGGGGTCACCGGGCTCAGGCCCGCCGCTTCTCGATGGCGTCCCAGATCAGCACGGCGATATCCGGCCCGCCGAAGCGCTTGATCTCGCGGATGCCGGTGGGCGAGGTGACGTTGATCTCGGTGAGGTAATCGCCGATCACGTCGATGCCGACAAAGATCATGTCGCGCTCCTTCAATGCCGGCCCGATGGTGGCGCAGATCTCGCGCTCGCGGTCGGTGAGCGGCGAAAGTTCCGGGCGGCCGCCGACATGCATGTTGGAGCGCGCTTCGCCTTCGGCCGGGATTCGGTTGAGGCCGGCCACCGGCTCGCCGTCGACGAGGATGATGCGCTTGTCGCCCTTACGCACATCCGGCAGATATTTCTGCACCATGAACGGCTCGCGAAAGCTCTGCTCGAACAGCTCGATCAGCGAGTTGAGGTTCTGGTCGGTCTCCTGGATCAGGAACACCCCGGCGCCGCCATTGCCGTAGAGCGGCTTGACGATGATGTTGCCATGCTCCTTGCGGAATTCATGGATCATCCCGCGGTCGCGGGTTACCAGCGTCGGCGGCATCAGCTCGGGGAACTCGGTGACGAGGATCTTCTCGGGCGCGTTGCGCACGGCCGCCGGCGGGTTCACCACGAAGGTTTTCGGGTGGATCCGCTCCAGGAGGTGGCTGAGCGTGATGTAGTTCATGTCGAACGGCGGATCCTGCCGCATCAGCACCACGTCGTAGCTCTGAAGATCAACGCGGGCGAATGCGCCCAGCGCGTAGTGCTCGCCCTTGGGCTTGTCGAACAGGGTGATCGGCGCGACTTCGGCCGAGACGTGGTTGTCGTGCAGCGCCAGGCTCTGCGGCACGTAATAGTCGATCTGGTGCTCGCGCGCCTGCGCCTCGAGCATCAGCGCAAAGGTCGAATCCCCCTGGGGGTTGATCGAAGCGATGGGGTCCATCTGCACGGCGATCTTCAAAGTCACGTTTTGGCTCCGACGCTCAAGCACCAAGCGGTGTCATTCCCGCGAATGCGGGAATCTCTGTTTTCGAGGGCAAGGCGTACTCAGCAAACGAAGGTTCCCGCTTTCGCGGGAAAGACACCGAGGAGAGGTAGGAAGGATGCCTCACTCGCCCTGAAAAGCGTTCATCACATGGCGCGGCCAGGTGCCCGGTGCAAGGAAAATCACGTCGAAACGGAGCGGCGTTTCGGCAAGGGCCGGGTGGCGCGCCACATAGTACTGCGCAGCACGGGAAATCCGGCTGGTATTGACCGCCTCGAGCGCCTCGGCTTCCTCGTTGCGGTGCTGCCGCGCCTTTACTTCGATGAAGGCGGTGGTGCCGAAGCGGCGGGCGATGAGGTCGATCTCGCCGACCGGCGTCTTCACCCGCGTTGCGACGATGCGATAGCCCTTGAGCCGCAGGAACCAGCCCGCCAGCGTCTCACTGCGGCGGCCGAACGTTTCGGCACCGAGCCGGCTGCTGCGCGTCCGGTTATTGCTCGGCCTTGCGCGCCAGGGCGGCATCGTAGACCTCCTTGCGCTTGAGGCCGAAGCGGGCGGTGATTTCGTCGACGGCGGCGCGCAGCGGGCCGGTGGCCAGCGCCTCGTCGAGCGCCGCCTGCCAGTCCGCGGCTTCGACCACCACACCCTCGGCGCCGCCGACAAGGATCACCGCTTCGCCCTTGGTGTCGCCATCGCCGAACTGCGTCGCGAGTTCGGTAAGCGTGCCGCGCTCCACCCGCTCGAAGCGCTTGGTCAGCTCCAGCGCCACTGCGGCAGGCCGATCGCCCAGGGCTTCCGCCATCGCCGCGAGCGTATCGCCGAGCCGGCGCGGCGATTCGTAGAACACCAGCGTGTCGGTGCGGGCCTTGAGCGCGGCGAGTGCATTGGCCCGCGCCCCGGATTTGGACGGCAGGAAGCCGATAAAGCCGAAGGCGTCGGTGGGGAGGCCCGCACTGGCCAGCGCCGCGAGCAGCGCCGAAGCGCCGGGATTGGCGAACACCGGCAGCCTGGCCTCACGCACCGCGCGGACCAGCGGGAAGCCGGGGTCGGAGAGCAAAGGCGTCCCGGCATCGGAGATCTGCGCGATGGCGCGGCCGGCCTCGATCGAAGCGATCACCTCGCCGATGCGGGCCCGCTCATTATGCTCGTGCAGCGACTTGCGCGGGGTGCGGATGCCGAAATGATCGAGCAGCGTCGCCGAGTGGCGCGTATCTTCGCAGAGGATCAGGTCGGCCGACGCGAGCGTCTCGAGTGCCCTGAGCGTGATGTCCTTGAGATTGCCGATCGGAGTGGCGACCACATAGAGCCCCGCCGCCAGTGGCGGCGCCGGAAACTCAGTCCCGGCAATGAAATAGCTCTTTTGGCGATCGTCCACGCAACCCCCGAAAGTTAAGCCAAGGTTAAGCTCGGTCTTTATGAGCCGGGCTCGATTCTGTATAGACCACGCTTGGAGTGGCGCTCTACGCCACAGTGCGGGACTCGATAAAGGTTGGGCAAGTGAGAATTGCTGGTGGTGCCGGGGTGCTGACTGGGCTCAGGTATGTTGGGCTCGGCCTGGCCGCGGCAGCGCTGCTGTCGGCCTGCTCGGCGGGCAACTTCAACTTCGGTCCGGCCGGCGGCACCAGCGGCGGCGCCTCACGGCCGCTCGCCACCGGCAAGACCTTCGGCAAGGGTCCGGTGCGGGTGGCCTTGCTGCTGCCGCTGTCGGGCGACCCCAACCTTGCCAGCGTCGGCACCTCGATGGCCAATGCCTCGGAACTGGCGATCAGCTTCGTCGAGACCAACCCCAATATCGGTGAAAACATCACCGTGGTGCTGAAGGATACCGGCGCCACCGCCAGCGGCGCCACCCAGGCGGCGCAGCAGGCGCTGAGCGAAGGCGCGAGCCTGATCCTCGGGCCGCTGCGGGCTGACCAGGTGACGGCGGCGGGTCAGGTGGCGAAGGCCGCCGGGGTGCCGGTGATCGGCTTCTCCAACAATTCGGGCGCCGCCTCGCCGGGCGTCTACCTGCTCAACATCCTGCCCGAAAGCGAAGTGAAGCGCTCGATGGGCTATGCCAAAAAGCTCGGCAAGAAGGCCTTTGCCGGGGTGTTCCCGACCACCGATTTCGGCCGCATCCAGGAAGGCGCCTTCCGCCAGGCGACGGCTGACCTGGGGCTCAATGCCCGCGCCGTCTACAACTTTTCGTCCGAGGCCGAGGCCCGTAACGTCGTCACCCAACTGGTGCCGATGCTGCAGGCCGGACAGATCGATGCGCTGTTCATCCCCGACCGGGCGACGGCGCCGAGCTTTGCCAACCTCCTCAACGAGGCTGGCATCGCGCCGGGCAAGGTGCAGTTGATCGGCTCGGCCGACTGGGACGGCGATCCTTCGGTGCTCAACACCACGACGCTGGCCGGAGCGATCTTCCCCGCCATCGACGACACCGGATATAACGCGTTATTGCCGGAGTATCAGGCCAAGTTCGGCTCGGCGCCGCACAAATTCGCCACCATCGCCTACACCGCGACCATCCTCGCCAATGCCGGCTCGCTCGCCAATGGCACGCCAAAATACGATCGCGCCCAGCTGACCTTGCCGGCGGGCTTCAACGGCCGCGACGGGGTGTTCCGTTTCCTCCCTGATGGACGCAGTGAGTATGCGCTGGTGATCAAGCAGGTGTCGATCGGCGCCGCCAGCGTTGCCGAGGGGCCGAAGCTGTAGTCACCCTGTTCGAGTACCATTGGCTCACCAACTCGGCGTCATCCCTGCGAAAGCAGGGACCCAACTCACAGCCACCGCAGGATGGACAGATGGGTCCCTGCCTTCGCAGGGATGACATCCGGTGGGTAGGCTAGCAGTAGAAGCTGTCTTCAACGGCGATGCAGTTGCCGTCCCCGGTGGTTGCCTGGTTGCCATCGAACGGGATGATCGAGACGAACGAATCGGCGCCCGCCGATGTGCTCGCCACCCACTGGCCGCCGCTCCAGAACCACAGGCCGGCCTTCGGTGACGGCTTCATTTCCTTGACAATGCCGGGATACTGGATGTGAGGGCTGGCGAGCCCGTCAGTGGAGTAGACCCCGCTCGCCGTTTCCATGACGTTCACGAACGTGGTGCGCCCATAACCGATCTTGCGAACCACGGTTTCGCGGATCGGCTCGACCGAGACGCCCGGCTGCACATAGTAGTTCCAGCGCATCAGCCGGTCCGGATCGAACGCCGGCGGCCAGATCTCGCGCGGCGAGCTGAACAACGTCCGCATCGGCTCTTCCTCGGCCACGGCGCGCGGCAGCACGTTCGGCAGCGACAACAGTAAAGCTGCCCCCAGTCCGATTGCTCCTCCAAGCATGATCGTCTTGGTAGCGTCCATGGCCGTTCTCCGGTCGGTTTGTTAACCAACCATCAACCATGGCGCCGAAAGGCGTGTCAAAATGGAACAGCGATTAAGGTAAATTTAACCAGGGCTTTGCCGGACCGGCACTTAGGGCAGCGCGGCCGCCAATTTCTCGACCACCTCGACGAAGCGATCATAGGCCTCGCGGGTCGGCCAGGGCCGGATCAGCCTTTCGAACGGCTCGAATTCGAACACCGGGAAGCTCGGCTCGCCGAAATACCGCCGGGCCTCCTCCGCCTCGAACCCGGCAAGGTGTGTCGCCTCGAGAAAGGCCGCCTCGCGGTCGGCGCGCTTGATCTGCTTCTGCAGCGCTGCAGGTGGCGTTGCCGGCAGCGAGAAGCGCAGATGCACCGCGCCCAGCAGCCGGTTTTCCACTTCCTTGTAGTTGCCGCCCATCGCCGCCTTGAAGGGCGAAATGATGTCGCCCATCACGTACTCGGGCGCATCGTGCAGTACCGCATAGAGCAGGGCGCGCGGCTCGGCGTCGCGGTTCAGCGCGCGGTAGAGTTCGAGCACCAGCACCGAATGCTGCGCCACCGAGAACGGGTAGTCGCCGATGGTCTGGCCGTTCCAGCGCGCGACGCGGGCGAGGCCGTGCGCGATATCGCTCAGCTCGACGTCGAGCGGGGACGGATCGAGGATATCGAGCCGCCTGCCCGACAACATGCGCTGCCACGCCCGCTCCTTGCCACGCGCCATCATCGACCCCTCTGTTCCGAAGCCGAGGAACGTAGTGGGAACGGCGCTGATTCGCGAGTTAGTCGTCCGTGGTGGCGTCGCCGAATTGGTAGGTAGCATAAGGCGGCAGTGTCACCGTCACCGGCTTGCCGTCGACCGTGACGGCGGCCGGATCGGTGATGCGGTCGAGCCTGAGGATGGCGACGGCCCGCCCGTCCACCACCTCGCCGATCGGACCCGCGTCGCGTCCCCCCGCTACCACCGGCGTGCCGGCCGGCGCATCGATACCCGAAACGATCACCGGGCGACGACGGGCCGTGCCGCGATGTTTCATCCGGCTCACCACTTCCTGGCCGATATAGCAGCCTTTGACGAAGTCGATGCCGTCGAGCAGGTCGAGCCCGATATCATGGGCGAAATTCTGGTCGATGCCGAAATCCGGCCCCTCCTCGGGGATGCCGGCGCTGATCCGATGGGCCGCAAAGCTGTCGTCGGGCGGCAGCCAGCCGGCGGTCGCGGTATTCTCGGCGATCACCCGTTCGCCGAGGCCGCGCGGATCGGCATGGACGATCCCTTCGGTCCAGCCGTCAAAGCTCCAACCGACCGAATGGGTGTCTCTGAGGTCGTCGATCTGCACCTGGGCGCGCAGCCGATAGAGCTTCATCTTCTTCAAGAAGGCGTCAGCCACCGTGGCGTCGACATCGAGCCAGAAGGCGTCCTCGGCCCAGCCGCTCAACCCTTCAGCCTGCACCTTGCCCTGCGGAGACAGCAGCGCCCACCACACCGCCGGGCCGGGCGCCGCCAGCAATCGTCCGGTAACCACGTCGAACAACAGTTTCTGCGCCTCAGGTCCGGAGAATCGGAAGGCAGCACGGGACGGACGGAGGATTGTGGGCATGGGATGGTTCCGCTACACCCGCCGAAACGGCAGGCGGACTTGAGACATGGCGCAGTACGAGACGATCTTCAAGAACGGCACGGTGGTGAACCACGATGGTGTGCACCAGACCGACATTGCAGTGAACGACGGACGGATCGTCGCGCTCGGCAACCTCGGCACGGCGTCGGCAGGCGAGATCGTCGACTGTGCCGGCCTCCATGTCCTGCCCGGCGTCATCGACACCCAGGTGCATTTCCGCGAGCCGGGGCTGACCCACAAGGAAGATCTGGAGTCAGGCTCGCTCTCGGCGGTGATGGGGGGCGTCACCGGGGTGTTCGAGATGCCAAACACCAACCCGCTGACCACGACGCGCGAGACCTTCGAGGAAAAGATCCGCCTCGGCACCCGCCGCATGCATTGCGATTTCGCTTTCTATATCGGCGGCACGCACGACAACGTGGGGCAACTGCCCGAGCTCGAGCGCCTGCCCGGTTGCGCCGGGGTGAAGGTGTTCATGGGCTCCTCTACCGGCTCGCTGCTGGTGCCGGACGACGATGGCGTCGAGGCGATCCTCAGCGCCATCTCCCGCCGCGCTGCCTTCCACTCCGAGGACGAATATCGGCTCGAGGAGCGTAAACCCTTGCGCGTCCCGGGTGATCCCGGCTCGCACCCGGTGTGGCGCGACCCCGAAGCGGCGATGCTTTCGACCCGGCGGCTGGTGGCCCTGGCGCGAAAGACCGGCAAGCGCGTCCACATCCTCCACATTTCGACCGCCGAGGAGATGGTGTTTCTGGCCGCGCACAAGGACGTGGCGAGCGTCGAAGTGACGCCGCACCACCTGACGCTCGACGAGACGGCCTACACCCGGCTCGGCACCTATGCGCAGATGAACCCGCCGGTGCGCGACAAGGCGCATCGCGAGGGCATCTGGGCCGGGGTTCAGAACGGCGTCGCCGACGTGCTCGGCTCCGATCACGCCCCGCACACGCGCGAGGAAAAGGATCATCCCTACCCGCAGTCGCATTCCGGCATGACCGGGGTGCAGACGCTGGTGCCGATCATGCTCGACCACATCAATGCCGGGCGGATGAGCCTCGAGCGCTTCGTCGATATGTCGAGCCACGGGCCGAACCGGCTGTTCGGCATCGCCAACAAGGGCCGCATTGCCGTGGGCTACGACGCCGACCTGACGGTGGTGGATATGAAGCGGCGCGAGACCATCACCAACGCCTGGGTGAAGAGCCGCGCCGGCTGGACGCCCTATGATGGCGTGACCGTCACCGGCTGGCCGGTGGGAACGATCGTACGCGGTAACACCGTGATGTGGCAGGGCGAGCTGGTGACGCCAAGCGTTGGCCAGCCGATGCGGTTTCTGGAAGCGCTTTAGGGGACACTCCTACCGTCGTCTTCTCCGCGCGGAGCCACAGGTCGAGCCTCACTCACCGCGTGTCATCCCTGCGAAAGCAGGGACCCAACTCGCCACAGCGCACGTGGATGAATGGGTCCCAGCTTTCGCTGGGATGACATCGAGTTTGATGAACGCGCGGAGCGTCGCTCGAGTCCCGGCGCTGCACCGTACGGTGGCCAACGGGACCGTAGTCAGAGGGCGTGCGAACGCTACTGCAGTGAGCGGCTGAGGCTGTATTCGCCGGCCTGGATGCGGTCGGGCAGGGTGGCGATCAGTTCGGCGATCGCCGTCTCTCCATGGTGTTCGACCAGCGAGGTGATCGCCGCGAACAGCGAGGCATGCGCCAGCGCCTCAGTGGCGATGCCGTCATCCTCGGCCGTGTTCCAGGCCTCGGCAATATACTCGAGCGCCACCTGGCGCTCTTCGCGCTCCGCCTCGGCGAGTCGCTCGATGCTGCCGTTGTCACCCTTGAGGGTCTTGGAAAGTTTCATGCTATCGGCCCTAGCACGAGCCGACCGATGGCGCGCCCCATCCGTCTCCAAAAGGTTAATATGCACTCTGCAATTATTGTTAACCGGCAAGGACAAAGCCTGTCGCAGGCCTACTCGGCGTAGCGCGAGTGGATGTCGCGGGCGGTTTTTTCCGCTTCGACCAGCAGCCGTGACATCGCCTGCTCGGCCGACACCGTGCACACCCGGTAGAGCCGCGCATAGGCCTCGTAGCCGGAGTTGAATGCGCCGCTGAGCCGCTGCCGGCGGTCGTCGTCGGGTTCATCGAGCGCGATCAGGTCGGCCATCTCGCTGCGCCAGTCGGAGCGGGCGTCGGGTTTGCACAGCGGATTGAGGAAATACAGGCTCCCGAGGATCTCGGATAGCCGCTCCATTTCGGCCTGGTAGGGCGGATCGATGGCGCGTGCCGGAGCCACCGCCAGCAACAGGACAACGACAGCAATGCGAAGCGGGCGAAGGCGCATGGCTTGACCTTTATGTGAAACGCCCAAATGCCTCAACTGCGATCGAAGACCCGGAAGGCGCCCGCCACCACCTCGCCGAGGTCCGGCGTGGTGTACATGCCGCCGATCTCGTCGAGCCGCACCCAGCGCCAGGCGCTGACTTCGTCCGAAGCGCCGATCTCGCCCTCGAACGCTTCGGTGGCATAGACCTGCAATACGAACTTGCCCTCGCCGAGCAACATCCGTCGGATCGGGTGCAGCCGCCAGACCCGGAGGCCCACCTCTTCCATGATCTCGCGCTCGGCCGTCTGCTCGGGTGTTTCGCCCGGCTCGAGCCGCCCGCCCGGCAGGCTCCACATGCCGAAATATGGCTTCCTGGCGCGCTGGATCAACAGCACCTTGTCGCGATCGATCAGGGCGACGCTGGCGGCATTGGGAGGCTGTCTGAGTTCGGGCATAAACCGATGATTGTGGTTTGTCCTCGCCGCGGCAAGTGCCTAACTAGGGGGTGAAGAGAGGCCTCGACTATGTGCGGACGCTACGCCACCACCCTGCCGCCGGAAATGCTGGTCGAGCTGTTCAACCTGCTCAACCAGATCGAGTTTCCGCCACGCTACAACATCACCCCGACCCAGCCGATCGCGGTGGTCTGGGAGCAGTCGGGGCGCCGTACCATCCAGCTGGTGCGCTGGGGGTTCGTGCCGAACTGGGTGAAGGATCCGCGCGAGTTCTCGCTCCTGATCAACGCCCGGGCCGAGACCATGGCGGAAAAGCCCTCGTTCCGCGACGCGGTGCGCCATTCGCGCTGCATCGTGCCGGCCTCGGGTTACTACGAGTGGATGAAGGGGCCGGATGGCAAGCGCCAGCCCTACTACATCACCATGGCTGACGACTCGCCGATGATCTTTGCCGGGCTCTACTCGAACTGGTCGGGGCCGCAGGGCGAGGAGGTGGATACCGCTTGCATCGTCACGGTAGAGCCCAATCTTGGGATCAGCTCGGTCCATGACCGGATGCCGGCCATGCTCACCGGCGATGCCGTCGACATGTGGCTCAACACCCGCGATTTCGACGTCAAGGCAGCAACCCAGCTGGCCTTGCCGCTGCCGCCGGGCTCGCTGAAATACCACCCGGTGAGCAAGGCGGTCGGCCGGGCCGACGCCGATGGGCCGGAGCTGATCCGCCCGATCAGCCCCGAACAGGCGGAAGCCGAAGCCGCAGCGGTCGCAAAGCCGAAGAAAGTCGCCGCCGGCGGTGGCGGGCAGCTCGACCTGTTCTAGAACAGCTCGAAATAGCCCAGTGCGTCGCCGATCGCCTCTTCCTCGTAGCCGAGATGGCTGAGCAGCACCCGCTCGAGCGCCCGATAGATTTCGAGCGTGTCGGCGAAGCGGCTCGGACCCGGGTCGGCGGCGAGTTCGCCAAGCCTATCGATCAGCCGCACCAGCAGCTCGTGCACCACCACGTGCTCGGCGCGCAACCGGTCGGCGATTGCCTTGAAGACGGCGCCCTGCGCGGCGATTGCAGGGAATATCGCCTCGTCTTCGATCGAATGATGGACATTGACGATGTTGCAGTGCTGGCCGCAGAGGTTGCCGAAGCGCCGGTAGTTGGCGACCATGGCGAGGCTCGCGGCCTCGTCGGTCGCGGCCTTGGCGCCGATCTCACCCGAGGCAGCACGATCGATCAGTACCGCCAGGGTCTTCATGTTGTCGCGCAGGTGATCGTGCACCTCCTTGAGGTGCAGTCCGGGCGCGCGTTGCGCCTCGGTCAGGCCTTCGAGCCTGATCGGCGCGGGCCGGGTGGCGTCGTCGAGAAATCCGATATCGAGCAGCATGGCCGTGAGATGGGACGACCAGGTCGACCCGTCAACAGGGTACCTCGGGGTGACCGAGGGTTTCACGGACGAACTGCACCATCCGCGATGTCACCTCCGGGAGCGCGCGCAAGGTCAGGGGTAGTGCCCCACGCACCGGGTCATTCCCGCGAAAGCGGGAACCTCTGTTTTTCTTGCCTGCCGCACGATCGCAAACGGAGGTCCCCGCTTTCGCGGGGATGACACCGAGTTCGGGGAACCTGCAGAGCAACGCTCTAAAGCACCTTACCTGGGTTGAGAATGCCGTTGGGGTCGAGCGCCGCCTTGATCGCCTGCATCATCTCGAGCGCCACCGGGTCCTTCACCTGCCGCAGCAGCCCAGCCTTCAGTTGGCCGATGCCGTGCTCGGCCGATACCGACCCGCCGAGCCGGCGCACCACCTCGTAGACCGCCGCATTGGCGTCGGCCTCGCGCGCCATGAACGACTTGGGATCGGCGCCGGCGGGCTGGCTGAAGTTGAAATGGATATTGCCGTCGCCCATGTGCCCGAACGGGCAGGGCCTGACGCCGGGGATGGCCCGCTCGACCGCGGCGCTGCCCTCGGCGATCAGCTGCGGCACCGCGCCGATCGGCACCGAAACATCGTGCTTGATCGAGGCGCCTTCCTTCGATTGCACCTCGCTCATCTGCTCGCGCGCCGCCCACATCAGGGTGCGATCGGCCTCCGATTCGGCCACCACGGCATCGGCGACGAGACCGCTGGCCAGCACGTCCTCGAGTGCTGCCTGCAGCGCCCCGGGCGCGCCGCCCTTCATCCGGTTGACTTCGGCGAGCACATACCAGGGCGACAGACTTGCGGTGGGGTCGCGCGGCAACAGCCCATATTCGAGCTGCAGGTCGATGCCGAACCGGTTCATCAGCTCGAACGCCGTGAGCCGCGAGCCGGCGCGCTCGCGCAGCAGGTAGAACAGTTCGAGCGCCACGCCGGGGTCGGCGACGTTGATCAGCGCCGTCTCCTGCGCCTCGGGGACCGGAAACAGCTTCAGCGTCGCCGCGGTGATGAACCCCAGGGTGCCCTCGGCCCCGACCAGCAGGTCCTTGAGGTCGTAGCCGGTATTGTCCTTCTTCAGCGCATTGAGGCCGTTATAGAGCCGGCCATCGGCCAGCACCGCCTCGACTCCCAGCGTCAACTCGCGCGCATTGCCATAGGCCAGCACCTGCACCCCGCCGGCGTTGGAGCTGAGCACGCCACCGATCCGGGCCGAGCCCTGCGACGCCAGCCAGAGCGGGAAAATCGCCCCGGCGGCTTCCGCCACCTTATGCGCTTCTTCGAGGATCAGCCCGGCTTCCACCGTCATGTGCCCGGCCGCGGCATTCACCTCCCGCACCCGGTTGATGCGGGAAAGGTTGACGATCACCTCGTTGCCGCTGAGCGGCACCTGGCCGCCGACGAGGCCGGTATTGCCGCTCTGCGGAATCAGCGGCACCCGATGCTGGTTGGCCCAGCGGCAGATCGCCTGCAGCGCCGCGACGCTCCCCGGCAGCGCCACCGCTACCGCCGGCGCATGGAAGCGCTTGCGCGGCTCGCTGAGATAGCTCGTCATCTCCCGGATATCGGTGAGCAGCGCGCCGCCTTCGCCGACCAGCGGCTTCAGGGCGCGGACGATGTCTTTGGGCGTGAGCGTGGTCATGGCGGGGGAAGATAATCCCGGACAGGGTTGGCGCAAGGGCGAACTTGCCCGCTACCGGTCGCTATGCGACAAGCGGCGCCAACGAGACATTCCATCTGGGAGCACGACGATGGCGCAGGGTCTGATGGCCGGCAAGAAGGGCCTGATCATGGGCGTGGCGAACAACCGCTCGATCGCCTGGGGCATCGCCAAGGCCCTCGCCGACCAGGGAGCAGAAATCGCTTTCTCCTACCAGGGCGAAGCACTGAAGAAGCGCGTCGAGCCGCTGGCCGCCGAGATCGGCGTCACCACGCTCGTCGAATGCGACGTGTCGAACGACGCCGCGATGGACGAGACCTTCCGCGTGCTCAAGGACAAGTGGGGGACGATGGATTTCCTCGTCCACGCCATCGGCTTTTCCAACAAGGAAGAGCTCGAGGGCCGCTATATCAACACCAGCGCTGAGAACTTCGCGCTGACCATGAACATCTCGGTCTACTCGTTCACCGCCGTCGCCAAGCGCGCCGAAGCCATGCTGAACCCCGGCGGCTCGCTGCTGACGCTGACCTACTACGGCGCCGAAAAATACGTGCCGAACTACAACGTCATGGGCGTCGCCAAGGCGGCCCTCGAAGCGTCGGTCCGCTATCTGGCGCATGACCTCGGCCCGCAGAACATTCGCGTCAACGCCATCTCGGCCGGCGCCATCAAGACGCTGGCGGCCTCCGGCATTTCGGGGCTGCGGACCATGCTGCATTTCCAGGAGAAGGCGGCGCCGCTGAAGCGCAACGTCACCCAGGAAGAAGTCGGCTCGGCCGCGCTGTACCTGCTCAGCGATCTTGCCTCCGGCGTCACCGGCCAGGTGCAGTATGTCGATTGCGGCTTCAACATCATCGGCATGCATGTCGACGATGAAGCCGAAGCCACTGCCTGATCAATCCCGGGGCTGCCGCAAGGCGGCCCCAACTGTTTCCGAGCGTTCTGATGTCTATTATCTGGCCTGAACTCTACTTCATTCGCCACGGCGAAACCGACTGGAACGCCGAAGGACGCTATCAGGGCTCCAAGGACATCCCGCTCAACGATATCGGTCGCGGCCAGGCCGATCTCAACGGCAAGCTCTTGGTGCAGATTCTCGATCGGGCAGGTCGCAGCCCGGCCGATTTCACCTGGCACGCCTCGCCGCTCGGCCGCACGCGCGAAACCATGGACCGGGTGCGCGCGGGCTTCAGTGTGCCGCTACCGGATGTGGCCTACGATCAGCGGCTGGTCGAGGTGTCGTTCGGAATCTACGAGGGCCGGCTTCATACCGAGCTCAGTTCCGGCGAGATGGCGATTGCCGGCGAGCGCGATGCCAGTTTCTGGGATTTCCGCCCGCCCTCGGGCGAGAGCTATGAGGATGTGGCGCAGCGCATCCGGAGCTTTGCCGCCGACACGCTCAAGGGGCCGGCGATCGTCGTCGCGCATGGCGGCATCCTCAGGATTCTCCGCCGCCTGATCGAGGATTTTCCGGCCGAGCGTGCGGTTAACTGGTTTCCGCCGCAGGATTCGGTGGTGCACTTCATCGACGGCAAGAGCGTCGTCTATCCGGCCGGTCACAGCTGGGACGATTGAGAGGCGGCGGATGTCGACGGCCCTCGCCACCATCATCCACGATACCGAAGGCCGGCTGGCCGAGCCGATCCGCGATGCCGCACCGGCGCTGCGGCGAATGTTCTCGGAGTTTGCGGCCAGCCTGACGGAGGCGACTGATCCGCAGGTCGCCACCGCGCTGACAGAGGCGCTCGGCGCCCGCGTCTCCAGGCATCCTACCGGCGAGGCAATCATTGGCCTCGCACGGCGCAACGCGGTGGCGCTGGCGCTCGAAGGCGATGCGGCGCGGGTGCTCTATTCCGACATGGACCACGTACTGCGCTGGATCGATGCCGACCCCGCCGAGATGCTGGCCGTGCTGTCGTCGGAGCCGGAGGCGCAACTCCTCATCATCGGCCGCACTGCCGAGGCGATGGCGGCAGTGCCACGGCGGCTGCGCGACACCGAGGCCCCGGTCAATCGCGCCTATGAGCTGCTGACCGGTCGCGCCGCCGACCTGCTGTTTGCCGTGCGTCGCATCGATAGAGCGACGGCCCGCGACATCGTCGCCCATAGCCGCGTCGACAGCATCGCCAACGATGTCGAGTGGCCGCTATTGGCCGAGCAGTTGGGTCGTCGCGTCGGTTATGCCCAAGCGCATGGCCTCAAGTACCGCACCATCGATGAGTACGGCGCTGCAGCCGACAGCTACGACCACGATCCGCTGCAATGGATTCGGCGTCTCGAGATGGCCGGCGACATGGCGCGGGCGATGCGACCCTACCTGAAGTCGTCGTGAGGGTGGGTGTGAACGAGATCTCGATCCGCCCGTGGCAGCGGACCGATTCGGCGGCTGAGCTGACCGAACTGCTGCACCGCGCTTACGCGCGATTGGCGGGCATGGGCCTGCGCTTCTGGGCGACGCACCAGAGTGCCGAGGCGACCGAGAAGCGGATCGCCGAAGGCGAATGCTTCGTCGCCGTCGCCGATGGGGTGATTTGCGGCACCATCGTGTTCCGCGCCGCCGCCGCCACCAAGGGCAGCCCCTGGTACGATCGTCCGGAAGTCGCTTCGTTCGCCCAGTTCGCGGTCGAACCGGGCCTGCAGAGCAATGGCCTCGGCCGCCGCCTGATCGCGCATGTCGAAGCGCATGCCGCGGCTTCCGGCGCCCGCGAACTGGCGCTCGACACGGCTGAGCCGGCTCTGCATCTCGTCGAGTGGTACACCCGGCTCGGCTACCGGTTCATCGAGCATGCGCAGTGGCAGCACACCAACTATCGCAGCGTTGTCCTCAGCAAGACGCTCGATATCCGTTGAGCGGCTGCAGCGAACCGCCGATTGACCTTCATCGGGCAGCTTCCTAGAAGTCCTCCCACGCTGAGGACTTCCAATGTCGTTCAATACCTTCGGTCACCTGTTCCGTTTCACCACCTGGGGCGAAAGCCACGGGCCGGCGCTGGGGGTGGTGGTGGATGGCTGCCCGCCTGGGCTGCCGATCTCGGCCGAGGCGATCCAGCGCGATCTCGATCGCCGCAAGCCCGGCCAGTCGCGCTTCACCACGCAGCGGCGCGAGGACGATGAGGTGCGCATCCTCTCCGGTGCCTTCGAAGACGAGCGCGACGGACAGCTGAAGACCACCGGCACGCCGATCTCGCTCATGATCGAGAACACCGACCAGCGCTCGAAAGACTATTCCGAGATCAAGGACAAGTACCGTCCCGGGCACGCCGATTTCACCTATCACCAGAAATACGGCATCCGCGACTACAAGGGCTCTGGCCGCGCTTCGGCCCGCGAAACCGCCGCGCGCGTCGCTGCCGGCGCGGTGGCTCGGCTGGTGATCCCCAATGTCACGGTTCGCGCCAGCCTCGTCCAGATTGGCCCGCACAAGATCGATTACGCGCGCTTCGACTGGGCCGAGGTGGACAACAACCCGTTCTTCTGCGCCGATCCGGTGGCCGCCAAAGAGTGGGAAGCCTACCTCGATGGTATCCGCAAGGCCGGCAACTCGGTCGGTGCGGTGGTCGAGGTGGTGGCCGAGGGTGTGCCGCCCGGCTGGGGCGCCCCGATCTATGGCAAGCTCAGCGCCGACCTCGCCTCGGCGATGATGTCGATCAATGCCGTCAAGGCCGTCGAAATCGGCGCCGGCTTCGAAGCAGCCGAACTCACCGGCACCGAGAACGCCGACGAAATGCGGGCGGGCAATGCCGGGCCGTATTTCACCTCGAACAAGGCCGGCGGCATCCTGGGCGGCATCTCCAACGGTGATCCGATCGTCTGCCGCTTTGCGGTGAAGCCGACCTCCTCGATCATCACCCCGCGCCAGACCGTGACCACGCATAACGAGAACACCGAGGTCATCACCAAGGGCCGGCACGACCCTTGCGTCGGCATTCGCGCCGTGCCGATCGGTGAGGCGATGATGGCGGTGGTCCTGGCCGACCACTTCTTGCGTCATCGCGGCCAGACCGGGCGCGAGGGCGGCATCGGCTACTGAGCCCGCCTGGACCGCTTGCGCGGCCCTCGGACACCCAAGGTGAGCGCACCCACCGGGTCAGTCCCGCGAAAGCGGGAACCTCCGTAGACTGAGTTCGCGGCAGGCCCAGACAACCGAGGTCCCCGTTTTCGCGGGGGGCTGACATCGAGTATGGGGCAGCCAGCGAACGAGTTCGATCGCGCGACAATCCCTGGCCCGTCGGGGCTCGCTGGCACACACCCGCGGGGTGACGCTTAGAATCGAGAAAATTGTCGCCGCGGACCACGCGCTAGTGCGCATTGACCGTTGCGGCGGCAAGGCGCTTGCTGTGGGCGTCGGCCGTAAGTCATTGCTCTCGCTGGTGTATTTCTAAGGGTAAGCGCGAGACGACTAAGCGGTCGCACTGAGACAGCTGAGGGTCGTCCCATGTTCGATTCCTGCCGCGCTTACGTCATGGCCGCCAATCTCCGCGATAGTCTGGCGCTGGAAACCGCAGCGCATCACCTGGGATTCGGCGACGTGGTATGCGGCCTCGGCAGCACCGCGGCCACTGGTCGTCCCGGTGCGGCGATCACTTACTTCTTCCTCGATTATCGCATGCGTGACGAGGAATTGGTCGACACCATTGCCGCCATCCGCGAGGAGCGGACCTCACGGCTTTGTTTCTCGCCGGTCATCCTGTTTACCGCTGACTGGACCGCCGAAACAGTTGTGCGTTACGTCCGCTTCGGCTTCGACGACGTCATCAGCCTGCCGGCACGGCGCGACGACCTGGCCGAACGATTGGCCGGTCAGCTCCATGGCGAGCAGCTTTACATCGAGACCAAGGACTATTTCGGTCCCGATCGGCGTCGGTTGGACCGGGGGGCCGAGTTGCGGGTCGGCATCTCGCCGCACACCAGGCTGGTGTTCGAGCGCGATCCGCGCCGCGGCATCAAGGTGCTGGATCGCGAGGTGCGCGGCCACCGCTTCAAGGCGCGGCCGGCACCGCACACGCACTTCATGGCTAAGCTCTTCGGCCAGCACGCCTCCTAGCCGCAACGCCCTCTCCGGAACGGTTAACAGATCGACAAGCACCCGCGAGCTAGAGTGCCCGGACCTGGCATTGGAGGGGGCCGATGGATTGGCTTGGCGATGTGATCGGCCGCGGCGGTTCGGCGCTGTGGGACGGCGCCGTGGCGCTGATCGTGCCGGCGCTGTTCTTCGCCATCCTGGCAATACTGGTGAAGAAGGGTGAGGCCCTGGCCGCGTTTCGCCGCGCCGCCAGCGAGGTTCGCATCAACCTGGGGCTCTATCTGTTCGACACGCTGATGATGCTGCCGATCCTCAGCCTGGTCACCGGAGCGGTCTATGTGGCGATGCAAAGTGCCGGGTTGATCCTCGTGCCGTCGGCGTTCTGGGCAGCACTGGGCCCATATCCGACGCTGTTCATTGTGGTGTTTGCCGGCGACTTCATCGGCTACTGGCGCCATCGCCTCGAGCACACCAACCTGCTTTGGCCGAGCCATGCGGTGCACCACAGCGACACCGAAATGAGCTGGTCCACGCTGTTGCGCTTTCATCCGATAAATCGGCTGACCACCACGCTCATCGACTCGACCTTACTCCTGGCGCTGGGGTTTCCGGCCTGGGCGGCCGTCGCCAACGGGTTGGTGCGGCACTACTATGGCTATTTCATCCATGCCGATCTGCCCTGGACCTATGGTCCGCTCGGCAAGATCTTTGTCTCCCCGGCGATGCATCGCTGGCACCACGCCAAGGAATACAAGTACGCGGGCACCAATTTTGCCACGGTGTTCTCGGCGATCGACCGGGCCTTTGGCACCTTCTCGCTGCCCGGCCCCTGCAATGTGCCGCTTGGCCTCGAAGCTGACATGGGGCGCGGCATACGCGGACAGCTGACCTATCCGTTCCGTCGCTGGTTCGACGCCGCGTTCAAGCGCGGCTGAGCCGGAACACCGCTACCGTCTCGTGGTTGCCGTCGCCGCCGGCAATCGGCGAAGCGACGGAAACGAGGTGCGTCCAGCCGCGCGCGCCGAGGAACGCCACCACCCTGGCGATCGAGCCGGCGATTGCGACCTCGTCAGTAACGATGCCGCCCTTGCCGACATTGTCGCGGCCCACCTCGAACTGCGGCTTGATGAGGATAACCGCCTCGGCATGCGGGGCGCACAGCGATAGCGGCACCTCCAGCACTTTCAGCACCGAGACGAAGCTGATGTCACACACCAGCAGCGTGATCGGATCGGCGATCAGTTCGGCGTCGAGATCGCGACCGTTGACCCCCTCGAGCGAGACTACCCTGGGCTCGGCCCTGATCCGCTCGTGCAACTGCTCGTGACCGACATCGACGGCGTAGACCCGCCTGGCGCCGCGCTCCAGCAGCACCTGGGTGAAGCCGCCGGTCGACGCACCGAGATCGAGGCAGGCCCGCCCGGCAGGATCGATGGCGCCCGCCTCGAGGCCGGCCACCAGCTTCAGTGCGGCGCGCGAGACATAGCCAGCGGCCGGGTCGTCGAGGGCGATATCGTCGTCCGGTCCGACCTGCTGGTTGGGCTTGCTGGCCGTGGCGCCATTGACCTTCACCGTACCACGCAGGATTGCATCACGCGCCCGGGCCCGGCTGGGGAGGAGGCCACGTGCCTCCAGCGCCTGGTCGAGCCGGATGCGGTCGCTCACGAGGCGATGAGCTTCTTGATCTTGGCGACGGCATTCTCGGTCGGCTCACCATAGGCGATGGTGCCTTCGAAATTGCCGTCCTTGTTGATCAGGAACACCGAGGCCGTGTGGTTGACGAGGTAAAAGCCATCGGCGCCGGGTTCGGTCGTCTCCGAGGCCGCCCCGAACGAGGCCTTCACCGCGCTGGTCTGCTCGTCCGTGCCGACGAGGCCGATCGTGCCGGGGAACGGGCTCAGGTAGTTGGCCAGCACGTCCTTGGTGTCGCGCTTGGGATCGACCGTCACGAAGATGGTGCGCAACTGCTCGGGAGTGAGGCCGAGCTGCTCCCTCCAGGTCACCGATTCCGCCAGCGTGGTCGGGCAGACGTCCGGGCAGTTGGTGTAGCCGAAGAAGACGAGGCTCGGGGTGCCTTTGAGGCTCGCCTGGGTAAACTCGCCGCCCAGCGTCGAGCCCATGCTGAAGGGCTTGCCGGTCACCCCCAACGGCGCCGAAGGCGGGCGGAAGATGAACAGCGCCGTGGCGCCGAGCGCGGCCACGATTACCAGCGTCCAGAGGATGATGCGGAAGCGCGCCAGCGCCGGTGAGGTTGTGTCGGCCATTATGTCCTGCCCAGCTGTGTAGGCGCCTTATAGCGCCCGCTGATACAGTGTGGCGCGCGTCATTGTCGCGCACTCACCGAGGCGTGAAAGCTTATTGCGGGTCGAGCGGCTCGGTGCCGGTGGGCTGGCCGTTGCGCAGTGTGATCTTTTCGATCCGCATCTCGGCCTGCTTCAGCAGCGCCTCGCAATGCGCCTTCAGCGCCTCGCCGCGTTCATAGATGGCGATCGACTCGGCCAGCGGCGCCTGGCCGCTCTCGAGCTTGCCGACAATGCCCTCGAGCTCGCGCAAAGCCGCCTCGAAGCTCATCAGCTTGATGTCGTCGGCGGGAGCGGGGGAATCGGCCATGTCAGTTCCTTCGATGAGACCTGTTGCTAGCTTGCAGCCATCAACATTTCAACATGCGCGGCGGCGCCGGTGGCGAGCCCGTGCCGGTCGTAGCCGCCCTCGAGCATCGAAACCAGCCGTCCATCACACACCCGCCCGGCGACTTCGGTGAGCCGCTCGGTGACCCAGGCAAAATCCTCCGGGTGCCAGTTGAGCCCGGCCAGCGGGTCGCGGTAGTCAGCATCGAAGCCGGCCGAGACCAGCAGGAAATCCGGCTGGAATGCCTCGAGCTCCGGCAGGATCCGGTCACTATAGGCTGCCCGCATCTCTGCGCCGCCACTGCCGGCTGCAAGCGCCGCGTTGCAGATATTGCCGACCCCGGTGAAGCTCGGCGAGCCGGTGCCGGGGTAGAGCGGCATCTGGTGGCTCGAGGCGTAGAACACCGTCGGGTCGTCCTTGAAGATATCCTCGGTGCCGTTGCCGTGATGCACGTCGAAATCGACGATCGCCACCCGCTCGGCCCCGAACTTGCGCTGCGCCTCGCGCGCCACCACGGCAATCGAGTTGATCAGGCAGAACCCCATTGGCCGGTCGATCTCTGCATGATGTCCCGGCGGCCGCACCGCGCAGAAGGCGTTGCGCACCTCGCCCAGCGCCACCGCCTCGAGCGCCGCGAGCCCGCCGCCGAGCGCGGTCGCCGCCGCTTCCAGCGAGCGCGATGAGATAAACGTGTCCTCGTCGATCTGGCCAATCCCTTCGGCCGGGCGGGCCCGGGTCAGGATGCCAAGATAGTTGGCGTCGTGCACCAGCTCGGCGAGGCTCAGGTCGCCGGAGGGCGCCTCGCGACGGATGAGCCGGGCGAAGCGGTCGGCGCTCAGTGCCTCCTCCACCGCCCGGATGCGGTCGGGCCGTTCGGGGTGCCCGGTCGGGGTGGCGTGACTTTCGAAATTGGGCTGGGAGACGAGGAGAGTGGCCATGGGCTCGGGAACTGTCGCTGCCCCAATAGCTTGACGTTGTGCTCGCGAGCTTGTCAAACCTCGCGCCATGGCCAATGCCGTTCATTCCCCCTCCGATCTGCCTCAGCTCGCGGTGCGACTGCGTGCGGGCGAGCTCGTCGCCTTCCCCACCGAGACCGTCTATGGGCTGGGCGCCGACGCGACCAACTCCGACGCCGTGTTGAAAATCTACGAGACCAAGGGCCGGCCACGCTTCAATCCGCTGATCGTCCATGTCGCCGATCTCGCCATGGCGGAGCGCTTTGTCAGCTTCAGCCCGATGGCCCGGAAGCTGGCGGCGTTCTGGCCCGGCCCGCTCACCCTGGTGCTGCCGAAGCGCCCGGACGCCGGGCTCTCCGACCTGGTCACATCAGGGCTCGACACGGTCGGCATCCGCATCCCGAACCATCCGCTGGCGCTCGAGCTGATCCGCGCTGCCGGCCGGCCGCTGGCCGCACCCTCGGCCAACCGCTCGGGCAAACTGTCGCCGACTACCGCCGCGCAGGTCGAGCGCTCATTCGGCGGCCTCGTGCCGGTACTTGACGGTGGCGCCTCAGAGGCCGGGGTAGAGTCGACCATTCTGGCGGTGGAGGGCGACGTGGTGACGCAGCTGCGCGCCGGCGCCCTGCCGCGCGACGAGATCGAGGCCGCCATCGGCCAGCCGGTAACGGTAGCCAAACACGATGCGGCAATTGCTGCACCCGGCATGCTGGCGAGCCACTATGCGCCCAACGCCGCCTTGCGCCTCGATGCCGAGCGGGCAGAGGCGGGAGAGGCCTGGCTCGGCTTCGGACCCGGCCCTCAGGGCGCCAACCTGTCGCTGAGCGGCGACCTGCGCGAGGCCGCTCGCAACCTGTTCGCCATGCTGCACCAGCTCGACGAGGGCGCTACGCGCATTGCCGTGGCGCCGATCCCGCGCAAGGGGCTCGGCGAAGCGATCAACGATCGGCTGAAACGGGCCGCGGCGCCACGGCCGCAATCGTGATCGAGCCTTGGGCAAGTAAGGTTATCATACCAACTAAGTGTTAATGCCTATCTGGGCGGAATGTCGCCATGCGCCGCGATCCCGCCCCAACATCCGTCCGTACCCAGCTCGGTCTTGCCGAGTTGGTAAGTGCGTTGAGCCACGCGCTCGACATCACGGAAGGCCAACCGGTGGGGCATGGCGTACGCTGCTGCTGGATCGGCATGCAACTGGGCGAGGCGCTCGGCTTCGACCAGGCGACGCTCGGCGATCTCTACTATGCGCTGTTGCTCAAGGACGTCGGCTGCAGTTCGAACGCGGCGCGCATCTGTCAGCTCTACCTGGCTGACGACCTGAGCTTCAAGCACGGCTTCAAACAGCTGGACTCGGCGCTGCCGGAGATCCTGCGCTTCGTCTTCGCCCATACCGGCCTCAAGGCCGGACTTGCTGCGCGCTTTCGTTCGATCGTCCACATCGCCATGCATGGGGGCGAGATTGCGCGTGAGTTGATCGAAACCCGCTGCACGCGTGGCGCCGAGATCGCCCGGCAGATGCGCTTCTCCGAGGCAGTGGCCAGTGCGATCCTCGACCTCGACGAACACTGGAACGGCAACGGCAAGCCCGTCGGGCGGATCGGCGGCGCGATCTCGCCGCTCGCCCGGATCGCGCTGCTGGCGCAGGTGGTCGACGTGTTCTTTATGAGCTCGGGGCCCGAGGCGGCGCTTCGCGAGGTGGAACGCCGGACCGGTGCCTGGTTCGATCCGGTCTGCGCCGCGGCGTTTCTGGAAATCGCCCGTGACCCACAGTTCTGGACCACGCTGGCGGCTCCCGACCTCGAAGAATGGGTGATCGCGCTCGAGCCGCAGAAGCGCTCGATCGAAGTCGATGACGACTATCTCGATGACATCGCTGCCGCGTTCGCCAAGGTGGTGGATGCCAAGAGTCCATACACCAGTGGTCACAGCGACCGGGTGGCGCTGTTCGCCGATCTCATCGCCGAACAGTTTGGTTTCTCCGACGAACGTCGACGCTGGCTGAAGCGGGCGGCGCTACTGCACGATATCGGCAAGCTGGGAGTGTCGAACCAGATCCTCGACAAGCCGGGCAAGCCAGACGCCGACGAGTGGGAGGCGATCCGTCGCCACCCGGCGCTCGGCGAAACCATCCTCGGACGGATCAGCGCGTTCGCCGAACTGGCACGCGTCGCCGGCGCCCACCATGAGAGGCTCGACGGCAAGGGCTATCCGCGCGGGCTCGACGCTGCCTCGATCGACCTCGAGACGCGCATCGTCACCACAGCCGACGTGTTCGATGCGCTGACCGCCGAACGCCCCTATCGTGCCGCCATGCCGGTATCCAGGGCCTTCGCCATCATGGATGCCGACATCGGCACGGCGATCGACCCTGTCTGCCTCGCCGCCCTCAAGCGCGCCATGCTGGAAGTCGCGGCAGTCGCAGCCTAGTTGTCCCGCACCTTGTAGGGCTTCTGGTCGCGCCAGAAGCGCATCAGGCTTTCGAGGTCGGGGTCGCCCTGTTCGGGCAGCACCACCCGGAGCGTGGCGTAGAGATCGCCGGCGCCATGCAGGCCTTTGCCCTTCAGCCGCAGCGCTTTGGCAGTGTTGACCGAGGCCGGCAGGTTCAGTTCGGCCGACCCATCGAGCGTGGGAACGCGGACCTTGCCACCCAGCACCGCCTCGTAGAGCGTGATCGGCACATCGACCCGCAGGTCCGCTCCGTCGCGACGGAACTGCTTGTGGCGCTCGAACTTCACCGTGACGATCGCATCGCCCGGCGCGCCGCCATAGGGCGAGGGGTGACCCTGGCCCTTGAGCCGGATCTGCTGGCCTTCCTCGACCTTCTCGGGCAGCTTCACGTTCAGCACCTTGCCGGTCGGCATGCGCAGCGGCACACTGCCGGCAGTGTGTGCTTCCTCGAGCGTTACCGTCACGGTGGCGTTGATGTCTTCGCCGCCCATGCCCGTGGTGCGGCCGCCCTGGAACCCGCCGCTCGAGGCACCGGTGAACGGATCCCAGCTCTGGCTGCCGCCGGCGCCGCGGCTCGGTCCGCGCTGCTGCCCGCCAAAGCCCGACATGAACTCCTTGAGGATATCCTCGGCCGAAAAGCCGCCTGCACCGGTCCCGGCGCCCGGACGCGCACCGCCGCCGGGGCCGCGGCTGAAGCCGGCGAAGCGAGGATTGCCGTCGGCATCGATTTCGCCGCGGTCGTAGCTTGCACGCTTTTCCTTGTCGGACAGGAAGTCATAGGCCGACGAGACCTCGGCGAACTTCGCGTGGGCCTTCGGGTCGTCCTGGTTCTGGTCGGGGTGATGCGCCTTGGCGAGCTTGCGGTAGGCGGACTTGAGGTCTTTTTCGGTAACGGACCTCGGCACCCCGAGCACGGTATACGGGTCGCGCATGGGTTCCTTCAATTCGGGGCGGGTTGGGATTTGCTTTCGCGGCCCGCGCCATCCTATATGGCCATGCGCTCCGGGCTTGTCCAGACTGGCGCGTCACGAGGGTAAAACCATGCCGGCAACGACACTTACCGAGCGGCTGTTCGATGATTCGGATACCGCGCCGATCGACCCCTGCTCGCTGTTCGAGGAATGGTTTGCCGCCGCACAGGAAAGCGAGCCGAACGACCCGCACGCCATGGCGCTGGCCAGCGTCGATGCCGACGGCCTGCCCGACGTGCGCATGGTGCTGCTGAACCAGCGCGACGCGCGCGGCTTCTGCTTCTTCACCAATTTCGAGAGCGACAAGGGGCGCGAGTTGCTTGCCCACCCCAAGGCCGCTTTCGTCATGCACTGGAAGACGTTGCGCCGGCAGATCCGGGTGCGCGGCCCGGTCGAGGTGGTGGCCGACAAGGAAGCCGACGCTTATTTCGCCACCCGCGCCCGGGTCAGTCAGATCGGCGCCCATGCGTCCAAGCAGTCGCGTCCGCTGGCCAACCGCTATACCCTCCTGGAGCGGGTCGAGACCCTGCAGAAGAGCTTTCGCGAAGACGAGCCGGTGAATCGCCCGGCCTACTGGTCGGGCTTTCGGGTCATCCCTCAGGCGATGGAATTCTGGAAGGATGGCGCCAACCGCCTGCACGACCGCGTTCGTTTCACCCGCACCCTGCCGGACGGGTCGTGGGCCCGGCAGCGGCTCTATCCGTAAATCCTGAGCGCCGGCAATTGCCTGGCGCTTGCCAATAACGCGGCGACTACCGCAACATGCCCTCCGGGTGGGGGCGGTGGCGTGAGCAGTATTGCAACCTTGTTGGGCAACGTGCGGATCACTCGTGTGCCGGTCAAGTTCACAGGTACGCGGGCCGAGCTGTTCTGGCGCCTGGTCCGCGGCTACCTGCTGATGATTCCGACGCTTGGGCTCTACCGCTTCTGGGTTACCACCATGAAGCGTCAGTTCTACTGGCACAACACCAGCATCGACGGCGACGCGCTCGAGTATTCCGGCACCCCATTGCAGCTGCTGATCGGTTTTCTTTTCGCCCTGGCGATCTTCCTGCCGCTCTATTTCGTCTTCTTTTATCTCTCGACCCAGGTCGGCCCCGTCGTGCTGGTGGGCTACGCCGTCGTCGCGGCCCTGTTCTGGTTCCTCTTCGGCTATGCAAGCTATCGCGGGCGCGACTTCCGCCTGTCGCGCACCCTGTGGCGCGGTATCCGCTTCGATCAGCAGGGCAATGCCTGGGCCTACGCGACGCGGCAATTCCTGTGGTCAATGCTCGTCCTCGCCACGCTCGGGCTGGCCTACCCGTTCATGTCCGCCGACCTTTGGCGCTACCGCTATACCAACACCTGGTACGGCGATCGCCAGTTCGGCTTCACCGGTACCTGGCGCACCATCGCGGGTCCGTTCTACCGGGCCTATGCCACGTTCGCCGTTCTCGTCGGGGCCCTGCTGGGCGTCGGGTTGCTTACCGGCGGTGCGGCCATGGCGGCGGCGCCGTTCCTCGCAGTCGTCCTCGGCTTCGGCGGTTTCTTCTACTATCGCGCCCGCGAGAGCAGCCGGATGTTCTCAGAGGTGCAGCTTGGCACGGCGCGCCTCAGGGTGGAGATCAAGGCCCGGGCTTTGGCGGCGCAGTTCGCCGCTTACTCCGGCATGCTGACGGTGGCCTTCATCATCATCGGGCTCGTCGGCTACCTCGTCACGCTGCTGGTGCAGGGCCAGTTCGACTTCACCTCGCTTGCCGGCATCGCTCGAGCCGGCTGGATCGGCGTGGGGCTCGCGCTGGGCGGCTATCTGGCCAGCCTCGCGGCGCTCAGCCTGATGGCCGAGGTCTATCTCGATTGCGGCTACTGGATGCTGGTCGCGCGTGGCGCCACCATTGTCGGCATTGAAAGCCTCAGCACCGTCCGGGCGGGTAGCGAGGACAAATCCCTCGCCGGCGAAGGCCTCGCCGATGCGCTCAATGTGGGATCGTTCTGATGGAGATGGAGCCAACCGGCCGCTACTACGACGGTCTCGTGGCAGCGCGCCGCTATGTCACCCTTGCCCTGACGCGCGATGCCGGCTCGGCCGAACTCATCATTGCCGACCGCGACACGCGCGAGGAGCTCGATCGCTGGCCGGTCGACTCGGTGTTCGAACTGGCGGGGCTCGGCGACGATCTGCGCCTCGGTGCCGCCGATCGGCCCTATGGCGCCCGTCTCACGCTGCCAACAGGGGAGTGGAGCACCGCCTTGCGCGAGGCAATCCCCGGCCTCGGTCGCCGATCGCGGCTGGAGCGCGGGCAACAGCGACGCGTCCTCGCGGGCGCCGTGGCGGCGCTCGTCTCGGTGATAGCAGCCTATGTGTTCGGCGTTCCGGTGCTGGCCGACAGTGCTACCAATCTGGTGCCGCCGGCCTGGGAGATCCGCCTCGGCGAAGGCGCCCGCCTGCAGATCGAGGCAATGCTGGGCAACGGCCGCCGCTTCGAGGCCTGCGGTTCGGAGTTCAGTCAGGCAAATCGCGCCATCGACCGTTTCGCGGCCGAAGTGATGGCAGGGACCGCCTCGCCCTTCACCCCCAGAGTAACCATCGTTCGGTCGCCGTTGACCAATGCCTTCGCCCTGCCGGGCGGCCAGGTGTACTATTTCTCCGGCCTGCTCGAGCGCACCGAGACGGCCGACGAGTTCGCCGGCGTCCTCGCCCATGAGCTCGGCCACGTCGTCCACCGGCACGGCATGGAGATGCTGATCGAAAGTTCGGCCACCGGCCTGCTGGTCGGCTTCGTGCTCGGCGACATGACCAACCTGTCGGTTGCCGCGGCCGCCGGCGCAACGCTGATCGACAGCCGCTTTTCCCGCGAGGCGGAACACGAGGCCGACGCCTTCGCCGGAGCTGCGGGCAACCGCCTGGGCTTTTCACCGCAGGCCCTGGCCGACCTACTCGGGCTGGTTGCGGAGGACACCACGATGACGCGCAGCCTGGCCCTGCTCAGCACCCATCCCTTGACCGACGAGCGCCGCGCCGCGCTGGAAGCGCTCGAGGTGGCGCCGGCGATCACCCGTCCGGCGTTCTCCGACATCGAATGGCAATCGATCAAGTCGATGTGCTAGGCACACCACTTTGATGTCTGAGCACATCGCCTTGATATGCCTGGGCCACCGCCCTCAACAACTTTCTTCTGCGAGGCTTTGCACGAAGCGGCGCGCCGTGCTTATCCCTTAGCTCTCCAGCAGTTCCGGCCGGCACGATGCGCATTCTCATCCGCACCTCGAAATGGGCGATCTGGGCCCGGCGCTTCGGCAGTCTGGCGCTGCCGCTCACCATCATTCCGGTGCTGCTGCACCGCGAACAGTTGATCACCAGCGCCGACTTTACCGTCGTCGAGGCCGTCGCGGCAGGCGTTGCGGCGTTGGCGGTGTTCCTGGCGCTCGGGGCTTTCGGGCGGCTGTGGATCACCGGCGACCAGGGCTGGAGCAAGGCGGGGTGGGGGCTGTTCTTCGGCATCGTCTGCCTGCTGCCTTTCGCCTATCTCGGCTATGAGGCGATGCGTTACCCGATGGTCGACGAGGTGACGACCGACAGCGCCGATCCGCTGCCGCTGGTCTCGCCGGTGCGCGTGGCGCCGACCGGTAGCCCGTTGCGCGACGAGATCGCGGCCATCTTCCCAAATGCCCAGACTCGCAGCTATCCGGTGGATGCCACCGAAATGTTCGCCATCGTCGATGGTCTGGTCGAGGCCCGCGGTTGGGACGTGCGCACTCGCCGCGCGCCGCCGACTGCGCTCGATATCGGCCAGATCAATGCCATCGCAGTGACGCTGTTCGGCTGGCGTGACGAGGTGGCGATCCGAGTCGCCGGCACCGCGCTGGGTTCGGTTATCGACATGCGCTCGGTGCCGCTCGGCGGCTTCCATGATTTCGGCGAGAACGGCAAGCGGATCGAGGAGTTTCTCGTCGCGCTCGACCAGAAGATCACACTGACGCTGCGTGACGCGCCGCAGGCCGCAGCCGCGCCCGACACCGAAGCTCCGCCCCTGCCCGAGGGGGACGACGCCGAGTAGTCCGCTGCTCGCACCGGCTTGTGCGGTAAAGCGTTCCCAACCCGATCAAGCCCGCGACGGAAACAGCGTCGTGCCGAACGGACCGTAGGTCGCGCCGATCAAACCGCGATCGACCAGATACTCGACATGCGCCTTGAGCGTCATCAACGCCGCGCCGTGCAACGGCTGGGCCAGCGGCGGATAGATCGTCGCCAACAGTTCACCGATCTTGCGGGCGCCGGCGTTCACAGCCGCGACCACCTGCCGGTTGCGCTCCTGCCGGTGCGCCAGCAGCGCTCGGGCATGGTCGGGGCCGTCCTCGATGGTCCCGCCATGCGCCGGCACGTAGTGCGCGTAGCCGAGGCCGATCACCTTCTCGAGCGAGTGCAGGTAGTCCGCCATCGAGCCGTCAGGCACCGAAACCAGCGTCGAATTCCAGCCCATGATATGGTCGCCGGTGAGCAGCCACGGCGTTCCGGTCAGCCCGAAGGCGAGGTGATTGGCGCAATGGCCAGGGGTGGCGATCACCTCGAGCGCCACGCCGTCAACCGCCAGCTGCTCACCATCCTCGAGCACCCGATCAGGGGTGAGGCGCCAGTCGCTGTCGCCACCCACCGCATTGATCTCGAACAGCCGCCCCGGGCGGCTGAGCCGATGCTTGCCGCCAGACCAGACCGGAGCGCCGGTCGCCGCCTTGAGCTTGGACGCCAGGGCCGAATGATCAAGGTGCGTGTGGGTGAGCAGGATCGCCTCCACCGGGCGTCCGGCGATGGCGCTGGTCAGCGCCTCGAGATGCAGGTCGTCGTCCGGGCCAGGATCGACGATCGCCACCCGAGCCGTGCCGATGATGAAGCTGTTGGTGCCCTTGAACGTGTAGGGGCCGGCATTGGGCGCAGTGACGCGTACGAGGCCGGCGGCCACCGCCACCGGGCGGCCGGTCTCAGCGTCGAACGTCGTGTTGAAGCTCAGCGCCGGCGTCTGGCCAGCCATTGCGCTCTCCCAGGCGAGCGACTAGTAATCGGCGCTAGCAATGCTCCTGTTGATGAAGGATTGGCAATGGCCTTGACGCTCACCACGCCCAATACCGTTCTTGGCGTGCTCTCGCCCAAATCGCAGTCGGCGCGCCTTGTGGCAAACTTGGTCACCGTGGTGCTCGGCTCGCTTGTTCTGGCGCTGTCGGCCAAAATCTCGGTGCCGGTGATGCCCATCCCGGTGACGCTGCAGACCATGGCCGTCGCGGCGCTGGCGGCCGGCTTCGGCTGGCGCATCGGCGTCGCCACCGTGGCGCTCTATATCGTCCAGGGCCTGTCGGGCCTGCCGGTTTTCGCCACCGGCGGCGGTCTCGACTACATCATGCGCCCGTCCTTCGGCTTCATCCTGGGCTACCTGCCGATGGCCTACATCATCGGCCGGGCCGCTGATCTGGGCGCTTCGGGCCGCATCGTGCTGCTGTTCGGCGCCATGTTGCTGGCGGATGCCGTGCTGTTCGCCTTCGGCTTCGCCTGGCTGCTGGTCGTCGCCAACGCGATCGTGCAGTCGGGTGCCACGCTCCCGGGCTGGCTCGATGCCACGAACCTCATCGGTACGGCGTGGAACGGCGCCGTTGCCCCGTTCATCCTGTGGGATGTGCTGAAAATGGCCTTCGCGGCGGTCAGCGTGGTCGGCGTGTGGAAGCTGCTGCCCAAGCGGGGCTGAGCCTCGGACGCCCACAGAATTGGCAAGGGCCGGTCTGCTGACCGGCCCTTTCTCTTTGCCAGCGCCCTGAGGGCGCCAAGGCGCGACCAAGCCAAAGACCGCTAGTTGGTGAATACCGCCAGCGAACCGTCAGCGGCGACGCCGATGGCGATCACCTCTTCGGCCGAGCTATCATTGGCCGCGAGCCAGGCGCCGAGCGCCACATTGGAGTTGAGCGCCACCCTGAGCTCATCGATCTCGTCGGCATTGTCGTTGAGCGCCAGGTCGAGCGCCGCAGCGTTGTCGGCATTGATCCAGCCGCTGATATCGTAGGTGGCGCCCTCGATTTCGCTCAGGCTGGCGAGGCTCGTTTCGGTCCAGTGGCTGCTCTCGATCAGCGAGATCACCACGCCCAGCTCATCATCGGATGTTAAGGACGCGCTCGCGGAGGCATTGGCGGTGAGGCTGCTCGCCGTGCTATCAATTGCCTCGAGGTCGTCGTGTCCGAGGCTGGCCGTAGCGTCGAAATCGGTCGCAACGCCGAGCGACAGGCCGCCTTCCCCCGACGAGGCAGAAGCGCTGCCGCCGAGCGAGACGCCGACACCGATGTCGAGCGCCAGGGTGGGCGTGCTGAGGACGCAGAGGCAGGTGAGCGCTGCGGCAAGGGTTTGAGTTTTCATGATGATGGCTCCGTTGCAGTTGCGTCGTGGAGCTTCCCGGATACGCCCTGACACGTTCATGAGATCGTTGTCAGGCATTGGTCAGGGTCGGGAATGTAGTCTGCCAGACATGCTCCTCACCCGTCCGAATCATCGCTTGGTGCTCGCACTTGTCTGCGTCGCGGGGCTGTTCCTCCCATCCGCCGCGCTGGCGCAGATCGACCTTGGGCTCGACCTGGGCGGCCTCGGCGGCGTCGATGTCGGCATTGGCGGCGATGACGGGCTGGGCGTCGATGTTGATCTCGGTGGCGACAGCGGGCTGGGCGTCGACGTTGGTGTCGGTGGTGACGGTGGGCTGGGTGTCGACGTCGATCTTGGCGGTGACGGTGGGCTGGGCGTCGACCTTGACCTCGGGGGCGACGATAGCGGCCTCGATATCAATCTGGGCGGGTCGGGCGCCGGTGTCGGTGGGCTGGGGCTCGATCTTGAGACCGCCGGCAAGCCGCTGGGCCAGAAGGCGGCGCTGCAGGCGGTGCGCAGCGGCCGGGCGTTGCCGATGGAAGACATCATGCTGCGCGCCCGATTGCTCACCGACGGCGAGATCATCGATGCGCAGTTAGTGTCGCTGCAAGATGTGCTGCTGTATGAAATCAAGGCGCTGGCGAAATCCGGCGAAGTGAGCGAGCTGTATTTCCTTGCCCAGACGGGTGAATATCTCGATCTGAACTGAGCGTCACATGCGCGTACTGGTTGCCGAAGACGATCGGCGCATCGCCGAGGCCCTTGCCGCCGCCCTGCAGGCGGCCGGCTTCGTTGCGGAGGTCGAATCCGACGGCGAGGAAGCCTGGTATCGCGGCGACACCGAGGAATTCGACGCCATCATCCTCGACCTGGGGCTGCCGACCTTGGACGGCCTGACCATCCTCAAGCGCTGGCGCAAGGCGGGCCGCAGCGGCCCCGTGCTGATCCTCACCGCGCGCGGCCACTGGGAGGAGCGGGTCGAAGGCATCGAGGCCGGCGCTGACGACTATGTGGTCAAACCCTTCCGCATCGAGGAAGTGGTGGCGCGTATCCGCGCCATCGTCCGCCGCTCCGGCGGCTTCGCCTCGTCGCGGGTGGAGATCGACGATCTGGTGCTCGATACCCGCGCCATGCAGGTCACCCGCGACGGCATCCCGATCAGCCTGAGCCCACAGGAATACCGGCTGTTCGCCTATCTGGCGCATCAGCGCGGCCGGGTGGTGTCGCAGATGGAGATCACCGAGCATCTCTACGCTCAGGATTTCGAGCGCGAATCCAATTCCATCGAAGTGCTGGTCGGCCGGGTGCGGCGCCGGCTCGGCACCGACATCATCAAGACGCGTCGCGGTTTCGGCTACTATATGGGGACGCTCGAGGAATGAATCCGCGCTCGCTGCGCCTGCGCCTGCTGGGCGGCGCGGCGCTGTGGATCATCCTCGCACTGCTGGTCGCCGGTTTCGCCATCGGCTGGATGTTCACCGCCAATGTCGAGCGCTCGATGCGCGACGGGCTGACCGCCAGCCTCAACCGGCTGGTGGCGCAGATCGACCCGTTGGCCGAGGAGCCGGTGCCCGGCGATGCGCTGCCGGACCCACGTTACGGCACGCCGCTGTCAGGCATCTACTGGCAGGTCGAGACGCCGGGTTCGGATGATGCCTGGCGCTCGCGGTCCCTCGGTGATCACGTCCTCGCCACCGGCGCCGCGACGGCGCCCGGCGGCGCCGAGCGTTTCGGCACGCTGGCCGGCCCGAGCGGGCAGTCGCTCTCGGCCATGCTGCGCGAGGTCAGCTTTGCAACCGATGCCGGCCATAAGTTGTTTCGCGTCACCCTCGCCGAAGATCGGGCGCTGCTCGACGAGTCGATCCGCCGGTTCGGCGGCGACCTGATGCTGGCCCTGGCAGTGCTGGGGGTGGCGCTGATCCTAGCGGCCTGGCTGCAGGTGCAATTGGGCCTGAAGCCGCTCGAGCACCTGCGCGAGGGCATCGGGGCGGTGCGCCGCGGCGAAGCGCAGAACCTGCCGCCGCGTTACCCCGCCGAGGTGCTGCCGCTGGTCGGCGAAGTCAATGAGCTGCTGAGCCAGCAGCAGAAATCCATGGAGTTCGCGCGGGCCCGCGCCGCGGATCTGGCGCACGGGTTGAAGACGCCGCTCTCGGTGCTGCGCAACCTCGCAGCCCACATGCAGACCACCGGCCATGCCGAGGCCGGCGAGCAGGTCGATGAGATCGTCGGCGAGATGGATGATCGGGTCGAGTATCAGCTGCGCCTGTCGCGGCTGAGGATGCGCACCCGGGCGCACCAGCTCAGCGCCTCGCTGAACGAAGCGGTCGACCGGACCATCGCCGTTCTGAGCCGCACCCAGGAAGGCGAGGAGCTCGATTGGCAAGTCCAGCTTGCCCCCGGGCTCAAGGTCGATATCGATCGCCACGACCTGATGGAACTGGTGGGTGTCATTCTCGAGAACGCCGCCAAATGGGGCCGGTCGCTGGTCCGGGTGGAGGGCCGGCGCAACGGCGCGTTTGCCGAGCTGACCATTGCCGATGACGGGCCCGGCCTCACCGAGGAGCAGATCGCCCGGCTCGGCGTGCGCGGCCAGCGCCATGACGAGAGCCGCCGCGGTTCAGGCCTCGGTCTCGCCATTGCGCTTGAGGTGGTGGCGCTCAATGCCGGCACGGTGCATTTCGCTCGCGCTGCCCAGGGTGGGCTGGCCGCCACGGTGCGCCTGCCGCTCGCCTAGAGCACTTTTCGTGCTTTGGATGCGCCGGCAGTTTCGTCTCAAGGCGATTCCTCCCAACCACCGGCGTCATCCCCGCGAAGGCAGGGGACCTCTGTTTTCTGAGCCCGCCGCACACTCGGCAAACGAAGGTTCCCGCTTTCGCGGGAATGACCGGTGGGTGCGATAGGGCCGAGACAGATCAGTGTCACGGTTAACTTCGCCTTACCCACTTTGCTCGAAGTCACCGCGCTTTGGAACGAAGCCGTGAGCCTTTTCGCGTAGACCAGTACGGCCGGTCGAATGCCGGTAGTGCCAAGGGTCTGGCGGCTCAGCGAGGAACGCGTGCTTCGGCGTACACAAACGATCGCTCTCAAGGATGACGGCGAAATCCAGGAGGCCCTGCGGCCCGAACTGCCGCGCACCGCAGCGCAGCGGGCCGATCCGGAGCAACTGGACAAGGTGCTCGCCGAGGTGACCTGGACGCCGCCCCCCAATCAAACCGAACGTCGCAACCTCGATGCCTGGCGCAACGAAGCGCTGCAGACCGTCGTCACCAATACGGATCGCCGCAAAGGCGGCGATCGCCGCAAGGCCGCGCCACCGCCGCCGCGTACCGGTTGGCGCTGGAAGGTTCCCCCGTCCCGTCTGGCCCTGCTCGCCGTGGCGCTGATCGCCGGCGGGCTCGCCGCCTACCTCACCACCCAGACCAACCAGCCGGCGGCCCAGCCGGTCGCCGAACCGGTGACCGAAGTGGTGCAGGAAGCGCGCGTTCGCGTCCTTGCCGCCAAGGCCGGCATCGGCCTCGGCCAGCGCCTGAGCGCGGCATCGGTCGAATGGGTCGATTGGCCGGAGGGCTCGGTACGACCCGAGTACATCACCGTCGAGGCCAAGCCCGATGCCATCGCCGAAATGAGCGGCGCCGTGGCGCGCTTCGAGTTCTTTGCGGGCGAGCCGATCCGTGCCGACAAGCTGGCGCTGGCCAGCGACGGGTACCTCTCGGCAGTGCTCGACAGCGGCACCCGCGGTGTCTCGGTCACCGTCTCCGCTGCCTCGGCTTCCGGTGGCTTCGTCGTCCCCAACGACCGGGTCGACGTCGTCCTCACCCGCAGCATCGGCCAGTCGGATAGTCCTCAGACCCAGGTCTCGGACACCATCCTGCGCAACGTGCGCGTCCTCGCGATCAACACCCGGCTCGGCGAAACCGGCAGCACCGGCGCCGCCACCGATCCCGAGAACCCGCGGGCCGAGATCTTCGCTGACGAGGCGATCGCCACGCTGCAGCTCGATCCGGGCCAATCGGAGGTGATCATCAACGCCACCGCGCTGGGCCGGCTGACGCTGGTGCTGCGTCCCTTCGTCGACACCGCCGAAGCGGCGGCGGCTGACGATCGCAGCGCCAATCAGGCGATCCGCGTTACCAGCCCGTTCTGGACCAGATGACCGGTCAGGCGGCGGTCGCGCCGCACTCCACTCGCCCTGCCGTTAAATCGCCGTTGACCCGGCCCTGCTAGAACTTTGCGGGTTGCTTGAGAACGTTAGCAAAGATGACCAACATGACGGCATACCGGGACTTCGGCAGAACGCTGCTGTCCCAGTCACTTAGAGCACTTCGACGGTTCGTTGAGACGGCGAAGCGATCGGGAGCGGGGCTCGGCCTTGCGGTCGTGCTTGCGGCCCTTTGCGTGGGCGTGGTTCCCGCGCTGGCCCAAACCGTCAACTACGACCTGAAGACCACCTCGGTGATGCGGATCAAGCTGCCGGTGTCGCAGGCGGTGACCGTCGTCATCTCCGATGCGGTGGGCAAGATCGTTTCGGCCGACCCGGCGATTGCCGATGCGCAGCCGATCACCGACAAGTCGCTGTACCTGGTCGGGCGGGGGTTCGGGACCACCACGGTCAACCTGTTTTCCGCCGATGGCGCGCCGGTCGGGCTGCTCGCCGTCGAAGTCGGCGTCGACACGGCCGACATCGCCCGCTCCATCCGCGATGCGGTTCCCAGTTCCAACGTCAAGGTCAGCTCGGTCAACGGTCGGGTAAGGCTGGGTGGCTCGGTCACCGATGCGGTCACCATGCAGAAGGTGCTCGATATCGTCGCCCAGTACGGCAGTCCGGCAGTCATCAACACCATGACGGTCAGCGGCGGCCAGCAGGTCAACCTCGAGGTCCGTATCCTCGAGGCACAGCGCGACGCCGGCCGTGAACTGGGCATCCAGTGGGGCGGCAGCGTCGGCGGCGTCACCACCAGCATCAAGGGTGGCCCCAACAACCCGGCGCCCAACTCGTTTGCCTCGTTCGTCACCAACATCATCTCGACCGGCGGCGGCATCAACCTCACTGCGACGATCAACGCGCTCGAGGGCAAGCACCTGGTGCGCACCCTGGCCGAACCGAACCTCACCACGCTTTCCGGCGTCAGCGCCAGCTTCCTCGCCGGCGGCCAGGTGCCGATCCGGGTCGCCGATCCGAACGGCAACGCCACGCTCACATATCGCGATTTCGGCGTGCGGCTGGTGTTTCAGCCGACCGTGCTCGATGACGATCGCATCCAGATTCACCTGACGCCGGAAGTCAGCGGCATCAACGGTTTCACCACCTCGGGCGATCCCGTGTTCAACACCCGCAACCTCGATGCCACGGTCGAGCTGCGCGACGGCCAGAGCTTCTCGGTGGCGGGGCTCCTGCAATCCAACACCAACCTCAACCAGAACCAGTTGCCCTGGTTGGGCGATGTGCCGATCCTCGGTTCGCTGTTCAAGTCGTCGAGCTTCCAGAAGCACGACACCGAGTTGGTGGTGATCGTCACGCCCCGTCTGGTGCAACCGAGCGTTCCCGGCCAGATCGCCGCCACCCCGCTCGACGCCACCCAGCCGGCCAACGACCTCGAGTTCTTTGCGCTCAGCCAGATGGAAGTGACGCCCAAGATGCTGAAGAGCTTTCAGACCGGCAACGGCGTCATCGGTCCCTACGGCTACATCATAGATCTGGGGAGCGGCAATTGAGCCCGGCCATGCTCAACGCCCTGCGCGCTGCCGCCGTACTTGCCATACTCGCGGCGCTCCCCGGCTGCACCTACGACTATCGTCAGCGCACCGATCGGGTGGCCTACAGCGCGGGCGACGCGGTGAAAGCGAACCTGGCGCGCGAGACCACCAACCCGACCAAGGCGTCGATGTACCGGACCAAGGGGCTGGGTCGGAACGGCGCGCTCGTCGACCCGGCGGCCGTCCCCGCCGAATAGACCCGGGGCGGCGCAGACGAGGTAACAAGCAGGGCGGGGGTCTGAGCGACCACCCGCCCTTTGCTTGTGCGATTCGACCGTTCAGGCGCGCGCTTCGGCGGCGGCGCGCTCGAGGATCTGGATGTTGTTGGCGACCACCAGGTTGTCGGGCTCGAGCTTTTGCGCCTTGCGGAAACTCTTCAGCGCCTCCTTGAGGCTGCCGCGCAACAGGTAGGAATAGCCGACATTGTTGTAATACTGCGCCGTACCGCCGGTCATCTGGTAGAGCGAGGCATAGACCCGGTCCGACAGGTCGAACCGGCCGAGCCGGTCGTAGGAGGCGCTGAGCCCGACATAGCCCTCGGCCTTGGTGGGAGCGAGCTCCACCGCGCGTTTGTAGAACGCCGCCGAGTACCCGAAATTGTCGTTGCGGAAATGCGCCCGCGCTTCGGCCAGGGCACCGTCGGCAGTGTAGGTTTCGATGTTGGAGATCTCGGCAACGGCCAGCTTGTTGCTGCCGAAACTGCTCATCCCTGCCGAACTGCAGCCGCTGAGCGGCAAAGCGACGATAGCTGCGGCAAGCAGCCCATGGCGAAACAACCTGCCGATCCGGCGCTTCATCTCAATGCCCCCATCGAGAGGCCCGCTTCTGCAGGCCGTGACTTGAGGGACAACGCTAGGCACCACAGGGATTACGCTTGGTAAATGCCGGCCAGCAGCCGGCAATCAGGCTTAACGGTGCGTTACTGCACAAGAGCCGGCCAGAACATGGTCCGGTGGAACGCCAAGAATGTCGTGATGCCAGACGGTCCCTGCAGTAGGTTGCCTCCACTGGCGGTGGGGGAACCATGAACGGGGCGGCTGAACCTTTCAGGGGTGTCGATGCAGTGCTTGCGTCCGAGTTGGGGGCACGGGCCCTGGAGCGGGCGCTGACGCTCGGTTGGATCGATCGGCTTACGCATCGCAATCTTGAGCTGCGCGAACTGCCGCATGCCGACGAGCTGACGCCGACGGGATCGGCCTTGCTGCTGGGACAGTTGAAATCCAGTGGTGTGCTCGAAGGGGCTGGTTCGATCGGCTTGACGGAGCGCTTCCGAAGGGTGCTTCAGGCCCGCGACCTGCTTGAAGCCCGGCTCTGGTTCCTCCTTGCTATCGCCAAGGACGTGCATGAGCACTTTCCGTTGCTGCTCGCCGACCCCGGCGCCTTCGTGCAGCAGGCGGAAGTGTTTCGCCTGTTCGATTACTCCCGGGCGCTGACCATGTCGCCGGAGAACCTCGCGGCCACCGCGCGCTGGGTCGGCTACACCACGGCGCTGACCAAGTACGAAGGCCCGCTGCTCAGTCCGCTATTGGGGCTCGAGGCGACGCGACGGCTGCTCGACGTCGGCGGCAACAGCGGCGAGTTCGCCCTGCACGTCGCGGCCACCCACCCGCAGCTGCGCGCCGCTGTCGTCGACCTGCCCGGCGTATGCCATCTCGGCGCGCTCAATATCGCCAACCGGCCGGGCGCCGAGCGGGTGGCGTTCGTGCCGCGGGACATCCGCCGCGAGCACCTGCCTGGGCCGGTCGATACCGTCGTGTTCAAGTCGGTGCTACATGATTGGCCCGAAGATATGGCGGCCCGCTTCATCGCCGCCGCGCGTCAGGTGCTCGATCCGGGTGGGCGGCTGCTGATCGTCGAGCGCGCCCCCGAACTGCCGCTCGATCAGCCGATGCCGTTCGCGATGCTGGCGAACCTGGTGTTCCTGCCCTTCTTTCGGCCCGCCCCGGCTTATGCCAAGCTGCTCGAGGCGCAGGGCTTCGTGGTGGACACGGTGCGCCAGGTGGTGCTGGATATGCCGTTCCAGGTGATTGCAGCGACGAAGCCTGCGGGCTGATCGGGGAAGTCGATGCCAGAGGGTATCTCACTGCTGGACCAGCCCCTGACGGCGGCCGACATGCGGCGCTTCGTCGAAGCGCTCAGCGGGCCGCACGTCAGCGAACGCTCGACCAAACTCTGGCCGGGGCGGCAATCGACCGACCGCTTTCTCGTCACCTGTCAACCGGAGGTGCTGGGGTCGGATCCGCGCCGCCGCTTCCGGGACATAGCCCTGGCGCTCGGCTGCGATCCCTCCGCAACCGATCGGCTATTGGCGTCGTGGGATCGGGTGATCACCGTGCACCTTGGCTGCGATGGTATCGATCCGCCGCTGTTCAAGCTCTATGTCGAGTATGAACTGGGACGCTCCGGCCGGTCGGACATCCCTGACGATACGATCTTCCTATCGGCGAAGTGGCGACCTGGGCGCGAGGCCAATTTCTCGCGATACCGGCACCTGAGCCATCCCACCAACGGGGTCGAGGCCCGTGACGCCCTACGCCGGAATTTCGCCGGGGATGTCGGCGAGGCCTCGGCGGCGTTCACCGATCGGGTGCTGTCGGAACTGATCACCCCTGAGGGCCGCGTCGATGTAATGCTGGTCGAGGATGAGGACACGCCACGCAAGTCGTTCGACATCAACCTCTATCGGGTCGATACGCCGCTGGCGCGCCATCGCCGGGCGCTCGAAGAACTCTGCGCCGCCTTCGGCCTGCCTGCGGCAGCGCCCGCGATTCTTGCCGATGGGCAAGGCACGATGCTCGGGCATGTCGCCATCGGGCGCGACGCCGCCGGCACCGAGTTCGTCACCCTCTACTATGCGGCCACCAAGCATGACCATCGCTGAACGGCTCCCGACCTCGTTGGCGGCCGCGGCCAACGACCGGCTGGCCGATTTCTGTCTCTGGCCCTACGAACCGCTGGGGCCGACGGCCGGAGCCCTGCGCAGCGAGGCGGTGCTGTGGGCCGCGGCGCAGCTAGATCCGGCCGGCGGAATGCTGACGGCGGTCATCGGCGCGCTGCAGGACGAGTTGGGGCGCGGCCAGACCGTCTGGGGCATCAAAGCGGCCGGCGGCCGGCTGAGCTACGAGTTCTACTTTTACGACTATGGGCGGGCCGAGCGGCAGGTGTCGCTGCAGCGCGTCCTCGCCTGCCTCGCCCGCTTTGTGCCATGCCGGCTCTCGATACCGGACGAGCGGCCCTATTTCATGTTCTCGATCGATCTCGAGCCGCAATGGCTTGCGGCCCGCCGGCCGATCGACGAGGTCAATCTCTATTTCGGTAACCCGAGCGGCGACCTGTCCTCCGGCCTCTCCTATCGTCTGACCGAGACTGGGCTCGAGTTCGCCAACCTCTACCATTTCTTCCACACCCGCGAAGATGCTGCCGCCTTGCGCCGCAAGCTCATCACTTCGGCCCGCCTCGATGATGCCGAGGGCGTCGCCGACCAACTGCTGGAGCAGCACAGGCTCGGCATTGTCACTGTCGTCGCCAACAAGCGGCAGTCGGACGGTATCTACTATTCGCGTGTAAGTGCCGCCCAGATGGCGGATTTCGTTGTCGAGCATCACTATCCGCAGCCTTTCGCGCAGTTCGTGCAAACCCATCTCAACCGTTTCCAGCATCTCTATTTCGATCTGGGGGTGGATTATGCGATGGTGGATGGCAGCTTCGAGGTCAGAAAGACCGCGATCTACGGTTTCGCCTGACCGGCGGGAAACGGCATGGGACGCTACGACAACGCCAGCTACGTGTCAGCGACACTGGAGTTCCGGTGCAATCTGCGCTGCGTCCACTGCATGATCGAGGGGACGATGGATCGGCTGCAGCCGGTGTCGGATGAGGCTTTCGATCACGTGCTGCGCCGCAACGAGGAGACCCGGCAATATAGCGGCCTGATCATGACCGGCTCGGAGATTACGTTGAGGCGCGATCTTCCCGATCTGGCGCGGCGCGCCCGGGCCGCCGGCTTCGAGCACATCCGCATCCAGACGCATGGCATGCACCTGAGTCGCGCCGGCTACGCCGAACAACTGATCGAGGCGGGGGTCAACGAATTCTTCGTCTCGGTCGCTGGCAGCGATGCGGCCACCCATGACGGCATCACCACGATCAAGGGCTCATTCGACAAGATGCTGAGGGGGATGGAAATCGTCTCGAGCTTCCCCGGCACGTCGATCATCACCAACACGGTGGTCACCGAGCGCAGCTACCGCCTCTTGCCCGACGTGGTCGATGCGCTCCAGGGCATCGAGGCGTTGAGCCAGATGGAGTTCTGGCACTATTTCCCGATGAGCCGGACCGACGACAAGCTGCTCCTCGCCGACTATCGGTTGATCGTGCCTTACCTGAGGCAGGCCTGCGAGCGGGCCGACGCGCGCGGCATAGCCGTGGAGATCAAGAACGTCCCGCAATGCCTGCTCGGGCCGGACGACTGGCGGCTGGACAATGGCCAGGCTGCGCTGCTGATCGATCCCGATTTCTGGATCGAGTTCGACAAGAACGGCTTCTATCGCTGCCCGCACCGGGAACGTTGCGCGTCCAAGGCCTGCCTGGGGCTGACAGAGGCCTATATCGCGCGTTTCGGCGACATGGCCGCTGACCTCGCGCCATATGTTTAGGTCGCATTAACCGCCCGTTAATTGCGCTCGATGCGGGTTTTGTATGGCAGGCGGTATTATTTACACTAGTTCGTCAGCGGCAGTTGAATGTGTCGAAGCACATTGATACGCATGACACGTTGGTCGGCCGGCGGGAACCGGAGCATTTCATGGCCAACGCCGAGGGGGCGCTTACTTGGCCAAACAATTATTGATTTATGAGACTGCCACGCCGGTCAATCGCGGCCGTCACGCGAATTTGGCGGTCAAGACCGGGAACGATTTCAGTTTCGCGGCGAACGTCAACTCCGTGCCACTGATGGTGGCCGAGTTTTCGCAGGTGGCCAACGAGATGGCGATCGTGTTCGCCGGCAACGGCGAAGACGTCATCCCGGCGGTGCTGCTGGGCATCCGAGAGAACGAGAACCTGTTCATCGACGACAAGGGCAAGTGGCTGGGTAAGTACGTTCCGGCTTTCCTCCGGCGCTACCCCTTCGTCTTCTCCTCGAACGACGAGGGCAAGAACTTCACGCTGTGCATCGATGAGTCGTTCGAGGGCGCCAACAGTGACGGGCGCGGCGAGCGGCTGTTCGATGCCGAAGGCGAGCAGACCCAGTATCTGAAGAGCGTGCTCGGCTTCCTCCAGGCCTATCAGGTGCAGTTCCAGCGCACTAAGGATCTGTGCGGGAGGCTGCGCCAGTTCAACCTGCTTGAGCCGATGCAGGCGCAGTTTACCCTTCCTGATGGCCGCAACATGATGCTGTCGGGCTTCGAGGTGGTGAGCCGCGAGCGGCTCAAGGCGATTTCCGCCGACCAGCTCGCGCTGCTGTTCGGCTCCGACGACCTCGAAGTGATCTACCTCCACCTGCAATCGCTACGGAATTTGCAGGCAACCGCCGGGCGGCTCGGCGTTGCGCCGACCGAGCCCAGCGCGGCGACCGCTCCAGAGCCGGTCGCGCCGTAGCGAACTAGAACCCGCGGGGGCGCCCGCGGGACGGCCGAACCCGATTTTGCGGCTCGGATAGGCGACGGTAAGGATCCCCGCGCGTTGGCGGGAATCCTGGTGACGTAGTGCGTAACTAGCATTGCAACATCTGTCGGTGTGCGAGGGCGCGCCGGCCAGGAGTCATGATGGCCTATCCGTTCAGATCCGAAGGCATCTTCGGGCGTCCCACCTCGCAGCGCCGGGTGAAGCTGGCCAGTGCGCTGCAGGACAGGCTGAAGCGACTCCTGCGTCGATCGAGGTCGGACCGGCAACTCGCTGAGCGCGTCCGCCTGGTCTTTGATTCGCTCGAACCGCGGCTGCTGCTGAATGCCGACCTGAACCTCAATTTCTCGACCGACCCGACGGTGCAGGATCACGACCTGCTGGTACGCCTCATCGAAGAGGAAAAGGTCGTCGGTCCGTCCACCGTTACCGTGCGCCGGGTCGAAATCCTCGACCAGAAGAGCGGCGGCAAAGTGCTGGCCTTTGGCGATCTGGATGAGATCAACGCGTCCGGCAGCATCAACATCACCGGCGGTTCGGGCAATGATACGATCCGCATCGACGAGGATTCGTTCGGCTCCAACACGCTCATTCCGTCCATCACCCTCACTGGCGGTGGCGGGACTGACCGGCTGATCTACGACACCTCCGATGCCACGGCTTGGTTGATCAACGGCAACCAGTCGGGCTCGATCAATGGCCAGGCGGTTGACCTCACGTTTGAAGGCTTCGGCAATCTTGAGGGTTCCGACGGCAACGCCGACACATTCACCTTCACTGCGGCCGGCAAGCTCAGCGGCACCGTCGATGGCGGCTTTGGCGGCAATGACCGGGTCATCTATTCCGGCGTCAACACCACTGGCACTGCCACGCTTGGCGCCAACGGGTCGGGTTCGGTGGGGCTCGACAATCTTTCGACGCTGACCTTCGAGAACATGGAGCCGTTCGACGTCGGCGGCGGCGTCAGTGTTGTCGACATGCGGAACACTATCGCCGCTGCGGCCAGCAAGGACGTCTCGATCATCGCCAGTGGCGCCAATGTGGTGCGCGCGGTGATCGATGGGATCAACCACGATACGGCCGCCACCGGACCGGTCTGGCTCTACCTGGGCGACCTGGCCAACGTCACGACGATCAGTTCGCTGCCCTCCAATGCCGCATTCTCGCTGATGATCGACGCTGGCGAGCAGATCGTCGTCGCCGGCAATGTCACCGTCGGCGGTACGCTCGGGCTGAGTGCGGAAAACGTCAGCATCCAGGCGGGCGCAGATGTCGTCGCCGAGGCGATCACCATCAAGGCCGTCGACTGGTCGCGCGTCTCGCTCGATGCGGCAAACGCCAACGCCGATGGCGATGGCAATGCCACGACGCTGAGCGTTACCCGCAGCACGTCGGCGACAGTGCTCGTCAACGGCAGCATCACCGCCGATTCGGTGATCATCAGCTCAGTCGCAGCCAATACGGTGCGCAGCCATGGTCAGGCCGCGTCGACGATCAGAACCATCGCGCTGAACCTTAACAACACCTCGACGATCACCATCGGCAGCGCCGCTGAGATCGCTGGCGAGGTCATCGGCATCGCCGCAAATACCGATGTCGACGTCGATTCGATGATCACGGAAGTGCAGATTCCGAATCTGCTCGGGCTGACCAACGTTATCCTGCCCGACACATCGCTCGCCGGGCTAGGCCTCGATCCTGACGTCTTGGCGGAGATTACCGCTGATCCTTCGACCTCGTTCAGCACGGCGGATGCGGCGTTCAAGGACGCCATTGCCCGTGGCAAGATCGGCATGGAGCAGTTGAAGACGCTGGCGGAAAGCCTCGTCGCCTTCAAGAATGCACAGCTCGAAGCTACGCTCGACATCTCCAACGCGACCAAGGTTCTGATTGCCGCGAACGCGGATATTGTTCAGACCGGCGGCACCGCCGGCGATGATGTCGACGACCTTACGATCGCCGCCAACGACAATACGACAGCACGCGCCGCTTTGCAGACCGAGATCGACGCATTGATCTCGGCCTTGTCGAGCGTCGTGGTCTTTTCTGCGGTATCGTCCGACATCACGCTAGACCGCAGCGCCGAGGTGCTGGTCGGTCCGGAAACGGGCGCGGTGTCCAGCGCGCCAATGGTGATCAGCGCGGCGGGCGACGTTCGCATTGCCGCCGGCAGCACCGGCGACGTCCGCAACGACATCGTCTCCACTTCGATCGGTTCGGCGTCGACGAAAACCAGCGACGGCGGCGACCTCGTCAAGGTGCTGCTGCGGGGCGTCGCCGTGGCGGCAGGTGGTCTTGCCGTCGATGCTGCCAGCGGCACGTCCTACACCGCGCGTAGTCTCGATTCCGAGAACATTGTTTCCGGCGCAACAACCGCAACGATTGACGCGAGCGTCATCACGGCTGGAGCTGGCGGGCTCTCGGTAACGGCAACCGACGCGTCGCGCTTCATCGCCATCGCAATGCCCTTCCAGCCCAGGCTCGATCCCAACGTCGCGTTCCCGACGATTCAGGTGGCGCGCGTCAGCATCGTCAACATCGTCGACAAGCTGACGACTGCCACCATCTCGGCATCTACCGTCGAGAGCTCCGGCGGCGTGACCGTCTCGGCGAGCAACGAGACCAACCTTCTCGCCTACGCGTCTTCGGCGCCAACGGGCCAGGATACCACCGCCGATCCGGTCGAGGCAAAGAACGCCGTGGCTGGTATTCTGGCCGCCAACGTCGTCAATGGCGGGGTCGCGGCGAGGATCGCTGGCGGCGCGATCACCACAACTGACGGCAGCGACCTGGTGGTGACGGCCGCAGATGACAGCTTTATCGACGCCACGATCTATATGAGCGTCGACGGCAACGGGGCCGTTAGTCTCGGCATGGCTTCGTCCAACGGAGTGACTGCGCTCGAGGCGCTGAACGTCATCGGCTTTGACATCGGTTCCACGGCGGGCGATCTCGCCAAGGCCTCGCTCGATGTGCTGTTGGGGACCGAGTTCTGGACCAACGAAACGCCGGTCGAAGTTTCTGCCTCGATCGTCGACACGGTCGTTGTCGCCGCCGGCGCGGTGGTGGTCACCGCGAACTCCCGCGGCGTCGCCAACACAACGGTGAGCAACGCGCTACGCAACCGGGGCGAAGGCGGCATCCTGTCGAGCAGCGCCAAGTCGATTGCGGCGGTGCTGTCGTCCAACCAGATCAGCCGCTCTGCGGTCGCCACCATCGATGGCGGCGCGACGTCCAAGAAGGTTGGAGCGCAGGGCGACATCGAGGTGCGCGCCTGGGATGATTCGACCGTCAACTCGAACACCAAGATCTCCACCGCGGCGATCTCGTCGAGCGATGGCGGCCTGCATGCCCTCGAGGATTATTTCGCCGAAGGCCAACAGCTCGACAGCGACCGGACGCTGATCGACGGGCTCGGCACTGCAGTGCCCTACGGCACCACCGTGACGCTGAACTACGACACCAAGACCGATGGCTACACCGGGTCGATCGACGTCGCCACCGGTGACATTGTCTACGTGGCCCGGCTGGGCACGGCCGGGGTGCTCTACAAGTATGTCGGGACCGGCGCCGATGCGACGCGGACCATCAATTTCGAGCAGGCCGACGACGCCGCCGATTTCTCCGATACCGGCTACTGGATCGAGATTCCGGGCGTCGAAGGCAACACCTATACCTATCTGGGTGCCGACAACCCGACTCTGGACCTCACCGACCCCGACGCCGTTGACTTTACCGATGCGGACCTGTGGAAACCCGAACTCGACTATTCGGTGCTATCCGGCGGGCTGAACCTGCGTGGCAGCGGTGGCATGTCGATCGGTGCCGGTATCGTGTTCAACGACGTGCGCGGCGGCGCCAAGGCGCTGATCACCGACGCGGTGATCGATGCAGGCGCCGTAACGGTGAAGGCCGACTCTACCGGAACCATCCAGGCCGTCGCCGACGTACTCAGCGTCGTCGAGGGCGGTTCGCCATTCGACCAGGACACGCTGGTCACCAAGGCGCTCGGCAAGGTCAAGGGCTTCCTGTTCATGGCCGGCGGCACGGCGGCTCAGAGCGCCGTGGTCGCGACCAACCTCATCCAGGGTGAGACGTCTGCCAAGATCGTCGATTCGGCCGTCGGAACGACGCTCGACAAGGTCGGCGATATCCTGGTCGAGGCGACAAACCGGTCGATCATCGTTTCGGAAAATTCCACGGTTTCGACCGCCGAGAACGGCGCGACGGCCGGTGCCTTCCAGATCGCCAACAACACGATCGGCTGGGAGCGCGGCAACTTCCTGTTCAATACCGTCGAGACGTTGCTGGGCGATGTGGTGGCCGACGTTGCCGGGCAGACCGGGTCCGATCTCAGGCTGCGCACGCCGAACCCGTTCGACGTCGAAGCCTCGATTACCGACAGCAGTACGTTTTCGAGTGCCACGGTCGCGGTGAACGCGGTCTCCAGCGCCGAAATCATCGCCACGGTCGACAGTTCGGCTTCGGCCGCCTACGAGGCGCTGTTCGATGGCCAGTCGTCGGCAACAGGCGCCGTCATTGCCGGAAACAAAGTCGCAACCGCCGCGACTGCCAAGATCAGCGGCGGCACCGTCACTGCCAAGGCCGTGAGCGTGACCGCCGAGGATACCGCGAGCATCGATGCCGCCACAGCGCTCGGCGCGACGGCTTCGCTCGACAACAATAACGGCGTCACCGCGGTCAACGCGATCGCCGCCAATCTTCTCGACGACTACAAGTTCACCACCAAGTCGGGCGTGCCGCAGATGGTGCTCGGCGACAAGGTGCGCATCGAGCAGCCGGAAGTCGACCTCGACGACGGTGACGATCCGGCCGCGGTCGAGATCCAGACCGGCGATCGGGTGCTGTCCGAGGAAACCATCTACCGCTACATCGGCGCCGCGACCCTCACCGACATCTCGTCGGTCGACTTCGCGAACGATGCCGACTGGGTGGAGGCGGCCGGCGCGCCGGGATCGATCTACCAGTATATGGGCCCTGACAACGCGGCGGTGGTGCTGGCAGAGGCCGATTTCAACGATTTCGGTCTGTGGAAGCAGCTCAACTCCGAATCGATCGTTCCGGCCGACCTCGCCAAGACGACGCTGCTTGCAATGGGCATGTCGGAAAAGTCGGTTTTCGGCAACGCGGTGGGCAAGGGCGGCATCTTTGCTCGCAACCAGGTCAACAGCGATGTGCTGGCCAAGCTCAACCAGACGACGCTCACCACCCTCGAGGCTGTTACGGTTTCGGCCACGCAGGCGGCTAGCATCCTGTCGTTCGATTCCAGCATCATCGACGCTTGGGATTCGGCCAGCGTCGTCTCGGTGACCAATACCGTCCTCGGCGGCACGACGGCTGCCGTTGACGACAGCACGGTTACCAAGGCGAGCGGGGCGGGAGCAGCGAACACGCTGTCCGTCACCGCCACCACAGACGCCCTGATCGATGCCACCGCGCTCAGCGCCGCCTATGGCTCGGGAACCGTCTTCGGGGCCGTCATCGCCTTCAACTCCATCGGCTACCAGCCGCAGAACCTGCTGTTCGACGCGGTCGACGCGCTGATCGGTTCCCCTGAAGTCGGCAAGGCGCTCGGCCTCGAAACACCGATGCAGACCACGGCCTACATCAAGACTTCCGAAGTCGATATCGCCGGCAACCTGAGCGTCAGTGCCATCAACACCGCAGGGATATCCGCCACCGTCGGCAACGAAAGTGCGATGGAATGGGAGAATACCTTCACCCCCGCAGCCAAGTACGGGGTGAGCGGCACCGCGGCGGGAGCTATCCTCGCCAGCAATAAGGTGAGCGCCGGCGCCTCGGCGTATGTCGACAACAGCGCCGTTATCCTGGACGACGGCAATCCGACGCGGCAGATCGATGCCGGGGGCGATATCGCCATCACCGCAAGCACCGACGCCGCCATTTCGGCGGACATCAAGGTCGTCTCGACCACGGCCCCCGGCAGCACGCTGGGAGCCCTCGAAGACGTCGTCCGCGGCGTTGCCGACCGGCTGGGCGCTGGTTCCTACGACTACACCACCAAGTCGGGCGTCCGCACCATCGAACAAGGCGACAAGGTCCGCGTTGCGCTGGACTACCTGACAGCCGAGATCGACCTCGATTCGTTCGCCCCCGGCGATACGCTGCCGACGACCATCGAGCACGGCGATCTGGTCGAAATGAACGGCACGATCTACCGCTATCTCGGTAATACGGTGATCGGCACCAATACCGGCATCAACCTGTCCGACACGACGCAGTGGCTGGCGCTCGACGTCAACGCCGGTGAAATCTACGAATATATCGGCGCCGCCGCGCTCGGCCCGGTCGATCTCGCCTCGCCGACGGTCAACTACTCCGACACGACGAAGTGGCGTCAGCTGCGGACCGCCGACTACGAGGACATTTTCTTCCCCGCCATCGGGAACGTCGTTACCACCAACTCCAAGGCCATCGGCCTGTCGATCGCCTATAACGACGTCCGCGGCAACGCCGAGGCCTATATCAAGACCGCGACCGTCACCGCGCACGGCAACGGCCCTGCCGATGGTTCGCTGCTGGTCGAAGCCACGGCCTCCTCGAGGATCTGGGCCTACAGCACCAACACCGTTTCGGCCGGTGGCGGCAGCGGCATAGACGGCTCCGGCGATGTGCTCGGTTTCAACGGCCAGATCGTCACCAATGTCGTGCTCGGCGACGCCGCCGCGACCCTCGACGATGCTAGGATCACCACCGCGGGCGACCTAGAGGTTCTCGCCACCAACGTCGCCGCCATCGATGCGCGCAACTACAGTTCGGGCGTGTCGGGCGCCACCGCTGCCGGGATCACCCTCGCCTTCAATTCCGTCGGTTGGGACTCGCAGAACGTCCTGTTCAACGCCATCGACACGTTGGTCGGCGCCAACTACATAGCGGGAGACGGTTTCGGACTCGACGTCGGGGCCAACGCCACGGCAACCGTCATCGGCGGCACGATCAACGCCAGCGGTACGATCAGCGTGCTCGCCGATAACAGCGCCCTGATCAACTCGACCGTTTCCAACACGGCACAGACTGTTACCGCGGCCCTCTACGGGGCCTCGGGTGCCTCCTATGGTGTCGTGCTGTCGGGTAACAAGGTCGTTGGCAAAGCGACCGCATCGATCAAAGACGCCAAGTCAGCGACCGGCAAGGACATAACCTCGGCGGGAGGAGTTATCGTTTCCGCCGCTGACCAGAGCGGCATCTATTCCAACACCAAGCTGGTGGTCGAGACCTCGGTGACCAATGATGCCGGCGTCGGCATCATCCAGGAAACTCTCAACGACGTGATGGGGGCCGACTACGACACGACCGCCGACGCTTCCGGCGACAAGATTCGCAGCCTCAAGTATGGCGACCGTATCCGGCTGGATGACGGGTATGGCTCGGCAGCGGTCGATATGACCACCGGTATTCCGCCGTTCGACGTCGATGTCGAACCTGGCGATGTCATCAAGCTGCAGCCCGCCGATGGCGAGGACGACGGCCTCAAGTACCTCTACATCGGTAGCGGTCCGTACACGATCGCCGACGTGGACAGCGAGGATTTCGAAAACGGCGACTGGCTGCTGATCGGCGGCGATGCCGGGGCCATCTATACCTATATGGGGACCGCCGCGACCGGACAGGGTACCGACCTGACTCAGGTCGACTATTCCGATCTCAACTACTGGAAGAAAGACCCGGCCACCGAGATTCTCCTGCACGACCTGAACCTGTCGGTTGCACCGGCAACCAGCGTTGGTGCGCTGGTCGTTCTGAACGACGTGCGGGGTGGTGCCAAGGCCAGCATCGACAATGCCGAGGTCGAAGGCGGAACAGGCGACGTCACCGTCAGTGCCTACGAGACGGCGACATTGCGTGCCACCGCCGACAGCGCCGTTGCGGCAATCGGCGGCAATTCGCTGCCGTCCAATACGTTCGCGCCCAATCCGAAGCCGGATCCCGAGACCGGGGAAGTCAAACCTCCCGAAGATACCGTATTGGCCATCAACGGCACCATTGCCACGAACCTCGTACAGTCGAGCGCCGTCGCGGAGATCGTCAATTCGACCATCACCGGGCAGGGCGGCGCCTCGGTCGAGGCGGTAAATGACGCGCAGATCCATGCCAAGACGCTCGCGGCTGCTTCGACCAGTGGCGGCGAAACCTTTGGGGTTGTGCTTGCCTTCAATTCGGTCGGCTGGGAAACGCAGAATGTGCTGTTCAACGGCCTCGATGCGATCCTGGGCGATGACGTGCTGGCCGATGACGCGTTCGGGCTGCAGAATCCGGCAATTGCCGACGCGCACATCACCTCCAGCACCATAGACGTCGCCGGCGATCTGACCGTCAGCGCCGACAATACGGCGATCATCGACGCCGAGGTCAGCAACGAGGCGACGTCGTCGACGACCTCGATCGCCGGCACTGACGGCAAAGCGATGGGTTTCATCGTCGCCAGCAACAAGGTGGCGGGCGGCGCAACGGCGACAATCGACAATTCTGCAGACTCGTCAGACACGATCGAGGCGGACGACGTGCTGGTGCAGGCGGTCGACGATGGCGAGATCATTTCGGTCGGCGACATCAAGGCCATCGCCGAGATCAAGAACGACTACGGCGTGAGCATCGCCACCAATGTCATCCAGTCGCTGATCGAGAGCTACAAATACACCACCAAGTCGGGCACGCAGACCCTGAACGACGGGGATCTCGTCTATATCGGTGATGACTACGCGGTCGAAGCCGACCGGGGCAAGATCTTCAAGTATTCCGGCCCCGATGGGGTCGCAGTCGACCTCGGCGGCCTGATCGCGGCTGACGCCCGGTTCTCCGAGTTCAGCCTCAGCGCCGGCGTCGAGCTGATCAATGCGCTGGCTTCGAACCTCGCGGGCGGCAGCGCCACCGGGGTCGGCGCGATGGCCATCCTCAACATGGTCGAGGGCAAGGCAGAGGCGCTGGTCAAGGACGCGAAGCTGACGCTGACCGGCGACCTCGATATTTTCGCCGACAAGACCGGCATCATCGACGCTGACCTGACGGCGCGGGTCGAAGTCACTGGTGGCACCGCTGCCAAGTCGACCTCGATCGCCGTCAACGCCGTCATCTCGACCAACAATGTGCTGGGCACCACCAGCGCCAAGCTTACCGGCAGCACCGTCACGTCGGTCGACAACGTCTCGGTCATCGCCAACAACACCTCGACCATCGACGCCACGCTCGATGCCGACACCATCTCCAAGCAGACCTCGGTCGGGGTGACGCTCGCCTTCAACTCGGTCGGCGTGCAGAACCAGAACTTCCTGTTCAACACCGTTGATGCGTTGGTCGGCACCGACCTGGTCGACACCATCCAGGGTGCTCCCCCGGTCGCCACCACGGCGCTCATCGACAACACCACCATCGATGCCACTGGCAACCTCAATGTCGAGGCGCATGGCGACCAGACCATCAATGCCGAAATCTCGAACTTCGTGCGCACCCTGCGCGCTGGCGGCGGCGATACCATCAGCGTCGGCGCGGTTATCGCGCTGAACCGGGTTACTTCGACTGTCAGCGCCACCATCAGCAACTCGAGCCAAGTCTATTCCGACGGCGACGTGGTGGTCGATGCCGACAACACCGCGAACATCACCTCGGAAGTTGTGCAGCCGGTCATCGCGCTGGCGGCCGACCTGTTCACCGGCGGCGGCACCAAGAGTTTCGCCATCAGCCTTGTGGTGTCCCGCAACATCATCAGCGCCGACATCGACGCGGCGATCGACGGTGTAGCGGACATGGACGCCGGCTCGGTCACCGTCACCGCCGACCAGGCGAGCAAGATCGAGAGCATGGCGGCTGCGGCCGCGGTTGCCGCGGCCGTGGCGCTCAGCGGCGCCACCACGGGCGTCACGGGTGGCGGTGCCATCTCCAACAATGCGCTGCTGGGTAGCGCCGAGGCGACGATCCTCGATTCCGACGTTTCCGCCCCGACGGGTGCCGTTGAAGTGCATGCCGGCAATGCCGCCGACATCGACGCCACAGTGCTGGCGGCCGCCGTGTCGGTCTCCGGCAGTTTTGGTGGCGCCTCGAACGGCGTCGCCATTGGCGCGGCACTGGCCTTCAACTATGTCGGCTATACCGGCTCGATCACCCAAGTCGGCACGGCGACGCCGCTGAAGACCGAGGCAAGTGTCCGCAACTCAACCGTGTCGGGCAAGAAGCTCAAGGTCGACGGCAGCTCGACGGCTACCATCGATGCTACCGTCGCAGCCGCGGCCGTGGCGATCGGCGCCTCGTCGTCGAGCGCCAAGCAGTTCGGCATCGCCGGGGCGATCGTCGAAAATCGTATCGCGGCCGATACGATCGCCACCGTCGATGGTGGCGATACCGGCAGCTCGACCATCATCGTGGGTATCGATGGTCTCGAGATCCGCGGCTACAGCAAGTACACCATCAACGCCATTGCCGCGGCCGGCAGTGTGACTGCCGCGCTTTCGGGTGGCACTTCGGTCGCGGTGTCGATTGCCGCCGGCGTGGCGCTCAACGACATTAAGGGCACCACCAAGGCCAACCTCGAGGATACCGGGGTAACCGGCTCTGGCGGCGTCTCGGTCAAGGCCGAGGACCTGTCCAAGATCAACGCCACCGCCGCAGCGGCGGCATTCACCCTCAGCGGCAGCCCGAGCAGCGGCGTGTCGGTCAGCGGCGGCGGCGCCGGGGCCAGTAATGTCATTGCCACCGATGTGCTCGCCACCATTCTGACTTCGACCATCACGGTTGATGGCGGCGTGCTGGTTGATGCGCATTCAAAGCAAGATATCGACGCCACCATTGTCGCCGCGGCATTCGCGGCGGGCATCGGCGGTTCCAACGGCGTTGCGGTCGGCTTCGGCGTCTCGGTCGCCGAGAACGTGATCAAAGGCGCCGCGGCCGCGCAGGCTCAGGTCAAGGCCCATATCGGCAGCAGCGACGTCACCTCGGGTGGAGCGGTCGAAGTTAACGCCCTCTCCGAAGGCAAGATCGACGCCACGGTTGTCGCGGCCTCCATGGCCATCGGCATCGGCGGCTCGGTGGGCGTGGCGCTCGGCGGCGCCGGCGCAGGCACCCACAATGCCATCACCGTCGCGACCTCGGCGCTGATCGACGGTGCCACCTCCGACATCATCGGCGATTCGATCAAGGTGGCCGCCGAGGACAAGTCCGATATCGACGTGCTGACCGGTGCTGCTTCGGTGGCGCTGGCGGTCGGCTCGACCGGTGCCGGTATCGCCCTCGGCATCGCCGTGGCGCTCAACGAGATCAGTGCCGGCGTCACCGCTTCGGCGGCCGGCGTGGCGCAGCTGAAGACCAATTCGGGGAACTTGTCGGTCAACGCCAAGCGCGACGAGAAGATCAACGCCAAGGCTTATGCGGCATCCTTTGGTGCCGGCTTCGGCAGTGTCGGCGTCGCCGTCAGCGGCGCGGGCGCCGCGGCCCAGAACAAGATCGGCGGCGACGTGGTCGCTTCGATCGCCAGTGTGGCCAGCGTCGACGTCACCGGCAGCGTGCTGGTCGAGGCCGACTCCATCTCGACGATCGATGCAGAGATCGCCGCTGTTGCGGTTTCGGTCGCCGCCGGCGCCACCGGTGTCGGCGTCGGCATCGGTATCTCGGTCGCCCTCAACACCATCGGCGATTGGGACGATGGCGGGCTCACCTACCAGGAGCTGATCGACACCGAAGATCCGCTGACCACCGCGGAACTCACCACCACGGCCGAGGTCAAGGCCTTCATCGACCAGTCCAAGGTCACCGCAACCGGTGCGGTCGATGTGAGCGCCATCTCCGACCAGACCATCGATGCGACGGTGGTCGCCGCGGCCGGCGCCCTGGCTGGCGGCTCGGTCGGCGTCGGTGTCTCCGCTGCGGGCGTTTACGTCGAGAACCTCATCGCTGTCGAAACCAGCGCTTATATCTCAGGCCAGCCGGCCACGAAGGCGGAGATCGATGCGGCCAGCGTCAGCATCAACGCCGAAAGCACCTCCGACATCGACGCGTTCGCCGGCGCAGCTTCGCTTGCCGTTGGCATCGGCGCCACCGGCGTCGGGGTCAGCGTCGGCATCGCCGTCGCCAAGAACACGATCGATGGTGGCGTCAGCGCCTATGCAGCCGACGCCGATATCTCGGTGACCGATATCGTCGACCGGCCGAGCGGCTCCAATCCGCCCGCTGCGGCGACACCGGGGACGATCAGTATCTCGGCGACGCTCGATAACACCATCGAAGCCACCTCCGCGGCAGCTGCAGTTGCCATCAGCGGCGGCGCGGTCGGCGTCTCCGTCTCCGGCGGTGGCGCCGTGGCGCTCAACACTGTGCTTGGCAGCGCCAGCGCCTATGCGGCGGACAGTATGCTCGATGCCGGCGGCGACATCAGCGTAACCGCCGACAGTACCTCCGACATCGATGCCGAGGTCCTCGCAGTGGCGGGGTCGGCTGCGTTTGGCGGCGTCGGCGTCGCAGCCTCTATCGGCGTCGGCATCGCCCGCAACAATATCGGCTACGTCACCAACGGCGCCGACCTCGCTCCGACGTACGATCCGATCGTGGTCAAGGCGTATCTCGAGGATACGGAAGTCGAGACCTTCGGCGAGCTCTCGCTCGAGGCCACCTCCAGCGAGACCATCGATGCCAAGGTGATCTCGGGTTCGGTGGCCATCGCTGCCGGCGCCGTGGGTGTCGCCGCGGCAGGGGCCGGCTCGGAGACCAGTAACCACGTCGGAGTTGAGGCTTCGGCCTATATCTCGGGCGACGGCGCCGGCATCACCGCCGGTGACATCAGCATCGCTGCCGCCGACACCATCGACATGGAAGCCTACGCAGGCGCAGCATCGATCGCCGGCGCGGCCGGCGCCTATGGTGGTGCGGCATCGGTTGCGGTGACACTGGCCGACAATTTCAGCAAGTCGGCAGTCAAGGCCTACATCAAGGACGCCGGCGCGGTGCTTGTCACCGGCACGGTGGCCAAGGACGCCCTGGGCTATCTCGATCGGCTCGAAGACGGCGTACTGGCGACGCCCGATCCGCTGCAGTTCCAGCTCGGAACCGGCAAGGTGACGATCGACGCCACCAGCGACATCACGCTCGACGCCACGGCCGAACTTGCTTCGGTTGCCGTCAACCTCAGCATCGGCCCGACTCTGGCCGGCGGCGGCGCCGAGACGACCAACAACGTCGTCGCGGTGACTGATGCCTATATCGACCACAGTACGCTGCAGGTGAATGGCGATGTCGAAATCACCGCCGATACCGACGTCACGACGACTGCGGTCAACCGCGCGCTGACGGTAGCGGCCGGGCTGTTCAGCCTCGCCGTTTCGGGCCTCGATGCCGACACCGATATCGATATCGATAACACCGCCCGCACGCTTGGCACCTCGAGCATCGACGCGCGCGATGTGACGCTGCGCGCCACGGCGACGCCATCGGCCAGTGCCGAGACCGAGGCGGCCACCGGCGGCGTCCTCGCGGTCGGCGTGTCGAAGGCCGATGTCGACGTCAACGTGCTGTCGGAAACCAAGACCAACAACACCACGTTCACCGTACGCGATCTGACGCTTCAGGCTGAGGAGGCGCGCGCCTCCGCGGGCGCCAACACCGCCTATGCATCGTCGCAGGGCATCGTCGGCGCACTGATCGGCGCCGATGCCACCGTCACCAATGCTGATCATATCGGTGCGATTTCGGCGCTGCTCGGTGCCGGCACCTCGATCGTCGCTTCGGGCACCGTGGCCGCCACGGCGCGCGGCGACAACCGGCAGCGCGCCGCCTCCGACAGTGCCGCTTATGGCCTTGTCGCCGCAGGAGCCACCAAGGCCACCGCCACGTCCAGCTCGACCACCAAGGCAGAAGTTGCCGGCAGTGTCAGCATCACCGCCGGCGACTTGGTGGTACGCGCCAACGGCAATGACGACAACGCTTCGTCGGCCAGCCCCGGCGCCGGCGGCCTTGTCGGCATCGCCTCGGGCGAGGCCGATACCGTCGCCAACGTCAACTCGGAAGCCAAGATCGGCGCCAATGCGCAGATCACCCTGCTCGCCAATACGTTGAGCGGCGCCACCGGCGCCCTGCTGCTGGCCTCGGACCAGAACACGCTCGCCAACAACGAGATCAAGACCAGCTCGTATGGCGTCATCTCGGGCAACGGCACCTCGGCCACCAACGACGTCAATGCCAGCAGCACGGCGCGCTTCGCCAACAGCGCCGACATTACCGCCGCCAACATTTCGGCTTCCGCGGCCAACCACTTCACCAAGGCCGATATCGGCACCAATGTCGACGGCATCTCGGCCGGGGCCATCAGCATTGCCGGCTCGGAAATCCGGACCGACCTTTCGCTCAACACGCTGACGATTGTGGAAGACAACGTCACGCTGACCGTGCAGAACGCCTCGGCGGATGCCGGCGGGATTTCGCTCTCGACCTTCAACGATATCTTCTATGCCGATACCGTCGCCTATAAGGGCGGTGGCGTCATCTCCGGCATCGGCGCCTCCAGCACCCTCGACACCAAGGACGACGCCGGCGACGACGATGACGACGGCAACGGCGTCGTGGGCACGGTGCAGATCGGCACCAACCCGGCAACGACAACCAACTCCAACATCAAGATTCGTTCGACCGGCGACGTTCGCCTCGCCTCCAACAGCGAGGTCGACGCCACCATCAAGGTCAGTGTCGACAACTACGGCTTCCTCACCGCCTCGGCGGCGCAGAGCGTGCTCGAGATCAATCCGGTCCACAACATCACCATCGGCGGTGGCGCCGAGATCAAGGCGCTGCGCCATGTCCGCATGCTGACCGGCATGGACGAAAGCTTCAACCGCGACAGCTACAAGCTTGCGACTTATGCCGACACCCTGGCCGGCAGCGTCATCCCGCTCGACAAGGTGCGGAACGACAGCTTGCTGTTCATCACCAATCGTATCGACGTGATGGATGGCGCGACGGTGCTGTCGGGCGGCAATGTCGACGTGCTCGCCGACACCTTCGCGCTCGCCAATATCATCTCGCAGGGCAAGAGCCGGAACTGGGCCAGCGCCATCAGCGACGGCATCAACAGCGCGCTCGGCGGCGCCGAGACCTTCACCAGCAATGGCGGCTCTGAGGTGGATTCGGTCGTCAATGTCGATGGCGTCATCCGCACCGGGCTCAACCGCGTCGTCAACGTGGTGATCGAGTCAGTCGGCGGCACGCAGGCCAATCCCACTGCGGTCATCACCGCAACGGGCGCGGACGGCGCGGCGATCGACACCGTCACGGTGAAGCTGGTCAAGAAGCAACTCACCTCGAACTATGTCGACGAATTGGTCAAGGCGCGTGTCGAGTACGACAGGTACCGCGACGACGCGCAGGTGCGCGCTTTCTGGCAGAGCGAGATCAAGCGGCTGACCCGTGAACTGATCTTCCTCGGCCTCGCTGAACCGCCGCGTGACGACAATGGCAACGTCATCGTCGCCATCGATCCGATCACCGGCCAGCAGGTTGTCATCCCGGTGCTGCGCGAAGTGCTGACGATTGTCGTCGACCCGATCTATGCCTCGGCCGGCCGCATCCATGTCATGGCCGACGTGTTGCAGGGCGACGGCACTCTCGATGCGCCGGGCGACGTGTCGGTGAGTATCGAGAACAAGACCCAGGCCTTCCTCGAGATCAAGGGGATCACCATCCCCGAGAACAATGGCGGCGTATTCCTTAACGGCCTGCAGAACGAAATCTCGGCCTCGACCACCGAAGCCGAGGCCAGGGGCAAGATCGCCGCCGCCAACACCAGCAACGTCACCACCAAGAACGCCAAGGATGACACCGGCTTCGACTACACTTGGCTGGCCGGCGATGCCGCTTTCGAGAAGATCACGCTGACGCCCGGTATCCGCACCGACGCCACCGTTCTGATCAAGAACAGCTGGCAGCGCAGCAGCACCGACGAGCCCTGGCCGGGCATTACCGTGTCCGGCGCGATCGATGCGATCACCAGCGACGTCATCATCGACAACTCGATCGGCTCGGGTGACATCACCATCAATGCCGAGATCGACGCCAATTCCGTCGACCTCAAGACCCAGGGCTATGTGCTGATCGACCTGCCGCCGGGCAGCGTCTACCACACCGGCGGCAACCCCTACGAGGATTGGAAAGCCATCTCCACCGATGGGGGCGTCGGCGATATTACTTCGCCGGGTGCTGGCACCAATCTTGTGGGCCAGCCGCCCAAGCCGGGCATCTCTGCCAACCGGATCTCCATCACCGCTGAATTCGTCGACCTCAACGGGGTGATCACCAGCGGCAAGGAGGATTACGTCCTCAACCTCAACCAGGCGACGATCGACGAGATCGCCCTGATCGAGAAGGGCAAGCCTACCACCAAGCAAGTGCTGCTGAAGACCGCCAGCACCGGCGCGTTCAATGCCTATTGGGACGTCGAGACCAAAAAGATCGTCATCGAGGAATTCCGCGTTCCCGGTGGCTCGATCACCATCACCGGCAACCTGCTCAATACCGGCAACGGTATCATCGAAGCGCTGGGCGGTTACGTCCACGTCAAGGTGGTCAACGACACCAATTATGACGTGGTGATCAGGCAGCTCGACGTGCGTGATCGCGGCGCCGGCACCATCCGGCTCAACGACAAGGCCAAGGCTGCCAATGCGGACGGCTACAAGCAGACCTGGTATCAGGTGGACGACGACGGCACCGTCACGGTGCGTGAGGGCGAGTTCAAGCTCGAGACCACGCCGGGCGCCACCACCACGGCGCCCGACAAGCGCGAGTACCTGCAGGTTGGCAACTACGCTGTCACCAATTACGTGGCGGGCGCAGACGGTCCCTACCGCGAAACCTTCACCTACAAGCCGCAGGAAGGCTGGCGTTTCGGCTGGACCGTCGGCAAGGTCGTCGAGACCAAGGACACCAGCGTCTACACCACCTCCAAGTGGCTGGGCATCGATGCGTTCTCGCCGGACGATTTCGACGCGCTGCCCTCGGTGATCACCGTTCTCGAAGGACCGGCGCTGATCGACAACTCGATCTTCTTCTATTTCGACAGCGTCGACGCCGCGAGCGCCGTCGATGCCGACGCCGTCCACACCTACGAGTCCGACGAGTTCAACCTCGAGGAGGAGCGGTTCTACAAGGACCTGCCGACGATCAGCCATTGGTACGGCACCAAGGACTATCGCAAACAGGAAGACATCATCTCGACCGACCAGACCAATGGCCGGCACACCATCGAAGCCGATCGACCGGTGACCATCCGCTTCACCGGCTACGACGAGGCCCGGGTCGAGATCGACTCGAACGGCAGCGGCAACGTGATCATCGAAGGCGGCATCCTCAACACCACCGGCCTCACCAAGATCACTTCCGAAGCTGGCATCGACACGTCACACTCGGAATCCGTCGTGCAGGGCGTGCGCATCGAGCTCGACGCCAAGAACGATATCGGCGCAGACAACATGGCCAATGTCGGGGAGACCGGCGGCACGCTCACCAACATCAAGCCGATCAATATCGACCTGGTCGACAAGTATCCGCCGGGCTATTTCAAGACCGACAGCTTCGCGCAGCTGACCGCCACCTCACGCACCGGTGGCGTCTACCTCAACGAAATCTCCGGCGACATGTCCGTCGTCTCGGTGACCGCGTCGCAGGGCGACGTCGTCCTGGTGGCACAGGCCGGTATCGTCGCTGCTGAAACCGCAGCCGGGGTGTTTGCCACAGGTCTCGTCACCGGCAACTCGATCGACCTCATTGCCGACCGTTATGAATCGCAGGACCTTGCTCTACCTGATGGCGCCGTCGGCGGCATCGGCAACGGCGCGGCCCGGCCGCTGCAGATCAACTCAGGCGCGCTCGCCGAGCACCGCGTCACCATCAAGGCCGAGAACGACGTCGCGGTTCGCGAAACCGTCGGCGATCTGCGCCTGATCTCGGCCGCGACGGACGGCAACGTTTACATCAAGGTGGATTCCGGCTCGCTGATCGACGCCGATTTCACCGTGCAGAAGGATCTGCGCAGTCGCGAGCAGCTGCTTGCCGGCATGTGGAAGGATCTGCAGCTCACCGTCGGCACCGGCGTCAACGACAAGATCACCGACACGCTCAACGGCTACGAGGCCTGGAAGCGGCAGGAGTATCAGGCCTACTGGCAGATGCAGGGTCAGTTCAACGGCACCACCGTCAAACTGAGTGCACTCGAGGTCGCCTACTACGAGGACCTCTATCCCGATCCCGCGGAGGCGGCCGATCAGATCGCCACCCTCGAAGCGTCGCGCACTCAGCAGTACCTGGCGCTCAAGGCCATCTATGAAGGCTACGGCAATACGCAACGCACCGACATCGATGCGGCCTACGCCCAGTACTGGGCGTATCGCACGACACAGCCCGATACGGCCGGTTCGATCACCATCACCGGAGCGGCACTGACGGCGTTGCAGAACCAGCTGCGGACCGAGGCGCTGTTCAAGAACGCCAACGCCGCCACCCCGCTGGACGGCGTGGCCCTCGACACCTTCATCACCAATTTCATCGCGACGGGTGTGACTGCCGAAGAGACGCGGCAGACCAACGACTATCACGACCTGCACATGATGTTCGGCCGCCTCGGCGAGTCGGCGCAGACCTGGGATCTGACCGACAGCGACGGTACCAAGCACAAGTACCTGTTCGCTGTCGGGACGGTGAAGACTGATCTCACCGCCGGCGTGAAGGTGTGGACCGAAGACGAACTGCTCTATGCCTTTGGCTCGGGCATCTTCAAGCCGGTCACCGACACCGAAACGGTGATCGAAGCCAACAATGTCGACACCGCCGGCAACCTGACCATCGATGCCAACAAGAATATCGGCAAGGTCGCAGATGCCTTGGTGATCACGCTGGGCGCCTCGCCGGCCTCGCTGACTGAGGATCAACGCGTCGCCATCGCTTCGGCCGAACGGCAGGACATCGTCTTCGCCAAGAAGGTCGAGCAGGGCCTGGGTGTCAGCTTCGGCAACAACGAGCTGGGCAAGGGCACCATCACCCGCCTTTCCGGCGATTGGACCGGTTACGCCGTCAACGACTACATCTATGTCGGCGGCGAGACCACCAACGCCACCACCAAGGGCGGCTACTACCAGATCGCGGCCATCAACGACACCACCATTACCCTGGTGGGCAAGTTGGCTGCGGGGGTCGCAGAGGCCAAGCCGCAGCTTGGCGTCGAGGCCAACCGGACCGTTACCATCGCCAATGCGGTGCTCGATCCGCTCGCCGCGGCCAACGGCGTCATCACCCATGTCATCGTCGCGCAGCGCGACGACGTTGATGTGGCGATCGATGGCGTGATCAACGCCAAAGCCGGCGGCTCGATTTACCTGGGCTCCGAGCAACAGGTGAAAGTCGACAAGATCGAGGCCGGCGCCGCCGGCACGATCCGGCTGAAATCCAGCAATTCGATCGTCAACGCGCTCAGCGGCAGCGGGGTCAACTTCAAGGCCCTCGACATCGTGCTCGAAGCCGGCGATGGCGGCATCGGCGAGAGCAACGCCGTGACCGTCGAAATGTCGACGGGCGGCAGCCTCATCGCCCGCGCCACCGAGGACGTGCGCATCACCGCGCCGACCTCCAACATGTATGTGGAGGCGATCTACTCGCGCTCGGGCGATGTCTATCTCACCACCACGCTCGGCTCGATCCTCGACGCCGTCGGGACCGATGGCGAGAAGATCCGCGCCAACCATATCTCACTCACCGCCGGCGGCGGCATCGGTACTGCCACCGATGCCGTCGAGATCGTGGTGACCGGCGCCTATAGCGGCGTCGCCACCAATGCCGACACCACCGGCACGGTGATCGCCACCGCGGCGGGCGACATCTCACTCAATGCGGTCGAGCGCAACTTCAACGTGCGCAAGATCACCTCAACCGCCGGTAACGTATATCTCGGCGCCGAGCTCGGCTCGATTCTCGATGCCGAGTACAACCCGCAGGGCTCCCAGCTCGGCGCCGACATCATCGGTAACTCGGTGAACCTGTCGGCTCGGATCGCCATCGGCCAGGCCGGAAACGAGCTCGAGATCGACAGCTCGAACCAGGCCGCCGGCAAGGTCCGCGCCTTCACCGATATCGAGAGCATCTACCTCGCCGAGACCACCGGCGACCTCAATCTCGACCAGGTGGGAACGCCAACCGCTGACTCGGGGAGCACGCAGCCGCTCGCCTTCATCGTGGCGATGACCGGCAGCATCCTGAACGCGCGGGCCGACACCGAAACCGACAAGCGCAATATCGTGTCGCGCCGCACGTTCCTGTCGGCCAATCAGAATATTGGCAGCGCCAGCAAGTCGATCGTCACGGAAGTCGGTAACCTCGAAGGCACCGCGCTCAATGGCAGCAGTTATATCGCCAATCTGGGCGAACTGGTCGTCGGCGACGTCAACGTCAACAACAGCGGCGTCAACGCCCTGAAAGGTGCCGTCTATATCAAGGCCTCGAGCCCCGTCATCGTCAAAGAGAACACTACCGCCAGCGGTATCGTTGAGATCTGGGCCGAGGATGACAACGAGGCAAATGGCGGCGAGGACGCGCTGCCCGACGACATCACCGTCAAGGCTGGTGTCACGGTACAATCCACCACCGGCGAAGTCCGCCTGCTGGCGGGCGACGACCTGCTGGTCGAGGGGCCGGTTGTTTCAGCCGACCCGCTGCTCGCCAAGCCCGCCGCCCTCATCAAGGCGGCGACGCAGATCGTCATCAAGGTCGACTACCAGGTCTCTGGCCCCGACCCTGATGCGGAAGGCGGCGTGGCCGACCTCAAGGGCATTTTTACCGCTCCAACCATCACTATCAGCGGCGGCGACCAGGACGATTCCGTCCTGTTCGACCTTGAGGCTCTCAACGGCAACACCTTCGTTTTCGGCGGCGCCGGCAACGACACCGTCACCGTCAACCAGTTGCCCTCGATGACCACCTATCAGGGCGTCGTCGATGCCGACGGCGTTTTCGGCAAGGACGGCACGGGCCGCGAACTGCGCGACGAACTGACCATCGATGGCCAGGACGGCAGCGACCTCACGCTCGTCAATGTCCAGGGCACGACCTCGGACTACGTCATCAACGTGGTAGATACCGGCAGCAAGCTCGATGCCGGTGATGTGCTGCGCATCGAAGGCACGGCCGCGGCCGATGTGTTCCTGATGCGCCGGAACATGATCGCCAATATGCATCGCACCGGCGTCGACACCTACGCCGACGCCTTCGAGCGGATCAACTACACCGCAGACATCAATGGCCGTGTGATCGTCAACGGCAATGACGGAGACGATGAGTTCTACTTCGACGACACCTCGGCGATCATGACCGTCGACGGCGGCGTCGGCAACGACCGCTTCCAGGTCGGGCAGGTCTTCGCCACGCCACGCGATGCGGCAGCGATCGAATCGGTCGAGGACCGCTTCGAGACTGTGGAACTCAGCTTCGATGCCTATCTGTCCAAGGGTATCAGCCTGCCGGCGGTGCTCTATGGCGGCGTCGGCAACGACCAGTTCGTGGTCTACTCCAACAAGGCCGATCTGCGGCTCGAGGGTGAGGACGGCAACGACGAGTTCATCATCCGCGCCTTTGCGCTCGCCGGCGCGGCGAACGTCAAGCTAAACGGCGGCACCGGCGACGACATCATCCAGTACAACGTCAACGCTCCGGTCGATATCGACGGCGGCGCCGGCTTCGACAAGATCGTCGTGCTCGGTACCGAACTCGCCGACAACTTCGTCATCACCAAAGACGGCGTCTATGGCGCCGGCCTGACCGTGCGGATCAGCAATGCCGAGGCGATGGAAGTCGACGGCCTCGAGGGCAACGACACCTTCTACGTGCTCTCGACCGCGGCCGACGTGGTCACCACCCTTATCGGCGGGCTTGGCTCTGATACGTTCAACGTCGCCGGCGACGTGACCAAGACCGTGGTTGCCGACAACCAGGGCGACGAAGGCTCGGTCACCCACACCGTTCAGAGCTCTGACCCGCGCTATAGTGGCCTGTTCGTACGCGGGCTCGATCTCACCGCCACCGGAGCCTCTACCAATACGGTGGCGCTCAACGTCGGCAATGGGCTCGACGTACTCGAAGACGGCGGTCTGGCGGCTGTCGACAGCTACACGCTGACCTTGCCTACGGCACCGGCGGCCACCGTGTTCGTCACCATTTCGGCGGCCCAGGCCTCGGCCATGCTCACCGCCCGCCCGGGCGGCCCAGGCAAGACCGTGCTGGTCTCGCTCGACGGCATCACCTTCTCGGAATCCGTCACCGTCGCCTTCACCGGCGCCAACTATGCGGCCGGCGCCACCATCTATGTGAAGGCGGACTCCGACGGCGCCCATGAAGGCGAGAGCACGGTGGTGATCTCGCACTCGGTGATCAGCACCGGCGCGGACTACCAAGACTTCCTGATCCCGAACGTCGCGGTGCGCGTGCAGGACGACGACAAGCCGGGCGTGCTGGTTTCCGAGACGGGTGGCAACACCCAGGTGTTCGAGAACAACCCGGCGGGAGATGACTATACCGTCCGGCTCAACAAGCCGCCGCTGGCCGGCGAAGTGGTGACGGTCAAGCTCGATGCGGGCACCGGCATAACGCTGTCGAACGGCGCCATCGTCGAGGCCTCGACCATCACCCTGAAGTTCGGCCTTTTCGCCGACGCAGGCGCCGGCGTCCTGCTGTGGAGCGACGCGCAGCAGATCAAGGTTACGTCGATGAACGACGGGATCGATAATCGCTATGTGTCCGACGTCACCCACACCGTGACCAGCAACCTCGGGGGCGGCGTCTATGCCGCTGTCGACACGGCCCGCGTGCGCGTCGAGGTCGTCGATACCAACACCCCGGGTGTCGAGATCATCGAGACCGACGGCTCGACGCAAGTCTCGCAGTCCGGCCAGACCGACACCTATCAGGTGGTGCTGACGGCGCCGCCGCTGCCAACGTCCGAGGAGCCGAACCCCTGGGTGCGCGTCAACATTCTCGTTACCGGCAAGGCCAAGCCCCAGCTGAGCGCTGACGTGCTGCAGGACGCCCAGGGTTACTACGTCCGCTTCACCGCGGCGAACTGGAACCTGCCCGTTACCGTCACCCTCGAGTACGACGCCGCCGGCCTCGACTCGACCGAAAACATCAAAGTGTTCTCGCAGCAGCCGCACGACCTGGTCGCCATCCAGGGTCCGCTGTTCATCGAAGGCGGCGTCGGCCCCATCAACCGCTCGATCACCCGCGCCGTGGTGCTGCCGGGCGAAACCAACCCGGTGGTGGTGCGCGATATCGTCGACGACAACGTGCCAGATCTCGACCAGCTGGTGGTGTTTGCCGACACGGTACAGGCCAACCAGACCGGTCAGCTCACCCTCGATCACATCTCCGGCCTCAACATGCCGTCCAATCCGCTCGACATAGACACGGGCAACGGCACGCAGCGCTTCCCCCGCGGCATCACCTACACCAACATGGGCGTCGTCGAAGTGCTGCTCGGCAACGGCGCCGACACCTTCACCATCAAGAGCACAAACGAAGCGACGCTCACCGTCGTTCATGGCGGCGGCAAGTCCGATACCTTGACCGTCGACGCGGATGTGGACCTGCAGGGCGCCTCGCTTGTCCGCGGCCCGCTGGTGCTGTTTGGCGATACCTCGGCCAACGGCCTGCGCTACAGCGCGCTGCCTGGCGCGCCGAACGGGACTGCCTACCAGTTCACCGAGTATGGCAATGACATCATCGATGCGACCGAAGCCAACGGCATCGTGGTGATCGATGGCGGCGCGGGCACCGACACGCTGAAGGGTGGGGCCAAAACCAGCTTCATCGCCGGAGGCACCGGCAACGACCAGATCACCGGCGGTTTGGGTAGCAACTGGATCATTGGCGACAGCGCCTTCGACGTGAACTATGCGCTGCGCACCGTGATCATCGACGACAAGGCGACTTCCGCCGGGGCCGATACCATCACCGGCAGCGACACCAACGACGTGATCATCGGCGACCACGGCCTCATCACCCAGGCCGGCGTAATCGACGGGACCACCATTGCCCTCACCGAGGGCGTGCTCAACATGATGAGCGATCGCGCCGTCATCGCCGTGCGCACCACCAATCCGACGGTGGGCGGCGACGACATCATCGACGCCAGAAGGGGCAAGAACATCGTCTTCGGCGGCAGCGGAGCCGACCAGGTCACCGGCACCGGCGGGACCGATATCCTGTTCGGCGACAACGGCATCGCCAGGTTCATCAACGGCATGCCGACCGAGATCGAAAGTACCGACCCGCTCTATGGCGGCATCGACACGATCAGGACCTATATCGGGGCGGCTGTGGTGGGGAACCTCCGCAACGTCGTGGTCGGCGGCTCGGCCGGCGACTTCATCGAGGTGGTAGCCGAGGCTGCGGCGCCCAATCCCGGCAGCGCCGGCGATGTGGTGCTGGGCGACAATGGCTGGATCGTCTTCGACGAGAATGCCCAAGTGAAGTCGATCATCTCCAGCTTCGTCGACGATGGCGGCAAGGACGTCATCGTCACCAGCGCCGGCAAGAATATCGTGATCGGCGGCGCCGACGAGGACGACATCACCTCGGGCGACGAGGCCGACACCATCCTCGGCGACAACGGCGCGGCGTTCTTTGCCGCCGGCATTGCCTTCCGTGTCGAGACCACCGCGACCAACAAGGGCGGCAAGGACACCATCCGGGCCGGTGCCGGTCGCAACATCGTCATGGGTGGCGCAGGTGGCGACATCATCACCGCCGGTACCGGCACCAGCACGATCCTCGGCGACAATGGCCTCGCGCTGTTCTCGAGCCTGGGCGTCGCGCAGGTGGTACAGACCATCGCGCCCGAGCACTATGGCGATGACGAGATCACCATCATCAATGGCGATCACATCCTGATGGGCGGTTCGGGCGCCGACAAGATCACCGCCGGCAATGGCAACAGTGTTGTGGTGGGCGACAATGGCGTCGCCAACTTCGAAAACGGCCTGCTGGTGGCGCTGGTCAGCGAGAACACCACTTATGACGGAGCCGACATCATCAAGGTCGGCAACGGCTTCAACACCGTGATCGGTGGCGGCGCCGGCGACGACATCGACGTCAAGGATGGCACCAGCGTCGTCTTCGGCGACAGCGGCTATGCCAAGTTCCTCAACAACAAGGCGACGATGGCCTTCTCGTTGCAGCCGGACCTCGGCGGCATCGACAAGATTCGCGCCGGCAATGGCAACGCGGTGATCTTCGGCGGTGCGGCGGGCGACGATATCGCCAACGGCGCCGGCAACAGCACCCTGTTCGGCGATGGCGGCCATGCCGAGTTCGTCGACGGCGTGGTGCAGATCGCCTATTCCATCGCGCCCGGGGTCGGCGGCAAGGATACGATCGTTGCCGGCTCGGGCAAGAACCTGGTGTTTGGCGGTTTTGACGGCGACTATCTCAAGGTCGGGACCGGCAATTCGGTGCTGTTCGGCGACAATGGCTATGCCGAGTTCGTCAATGGCGCGCTGAAGACCGCCTATGCCATCGACCCCTCGGTCGGCGGCGCCGATACGATTGAGACCGGTGACGGCGACCACGTCTCGATCGGTGGCGCCGACGGCGACAGCATCACCACCGGCGCCGGCAACGACATCGTCTTCGGCGACAATGCCAAGGTTGAGTTCACCGATATTGCCGGTGTCATGACATTGACGCGCGCCTTCTCGATCGCGCCCAATGCGGGCGGCAACGACACCATCAACACCAAGGCCTCCAACGACATCGTCATCGGCGGCACAGGCGCCGACACCATCTACTCCGGCGACGGCGATGATCGGGTGTTCGGCGATCACGCGCTGTTCGATATTGCCAACCCGGTCAACCAGCTGGTGATTTCCATCTATTCGGGCGGCGCCGATGGCGGAGGTGCGGACAAGATCTATGCCGAAGCCGGTAACGACATGGTCTATGGCCAGCAGGGCGATGACCAGATCTGGGGTGGCGCCGGCGACGATGACCTGGTCGGCGGCCACAATGTGGTCGGCGGCAGCGACGGCAACGACACCATCTATGGCGATGCCGGTGAGGACGTGATCCTCGGCGACAACGGCGTCATCGGTCGGACCATCATCGGCGGCACCAGCTGGAAGAACTATGTCTTCAAGCTCAACCCGACGATCGCTGGCCGCACACCCGCGTTGTTGCGCGAATTCGTGCTGTTCGACCATGCCGACAAGATCGGCGGCAATGACACGCTCCATGGTGGCGACGGCGAGGATCGCATCAACGGCCAGCGCGGCAACGACACCATCTACGGCGATGCCGGGGTTGACGAGATCGTCGGCGGTCTCGGTGCCGATATCATCTCTGGTGGTGCCGACAACGACCTGATCCTCGGCGACGAGGGCCAGATCCTGCGTGCCCTCAATGCCGACGGCTCGGCCCTGCTCAACTCCAACGGCACCTGGCATCGCGATGTCGTGCTCGAGGAAGTGGCGACGGCAGCAGGCATCGTGCAACTGACCTCCAACCTCAGCGGCATTGACCTGACGACCGCCGAAAAGCTGCTCGGTTATGATGCCTTGCTCGTGGCCGGGCGCGTGCTGGCCAATGGCAGCGACGCCACGATCACCGGCGGTGCCGCGCAGAACGTAGCCATCGGGGTCAATCTCGAACCGGCCTATGACGATACCATCAACGGCAATGACGGCGACGACATCCTGTTCGGCCAGCGCGGCAACGACAAGCTGCGGGGCGATGCGGGCAACGACGTCATCTTCGGCGATCGTGCCAGCAACAACGCGGCTTTCGCTACCGACCTGCCGGGCATCGTCAACGCCTACCGCGTCATCGCCGCCGATGCCGCGTTGGGCCTCGCCCTGCCGGTCTTCGGCCAGGTCGTGGTCCCCTCAGTCAACCTGCTGCCGAACGAGCTCACACCGTACCAGCCGCAGCTGGAAGTCTACCCCTATGCCGATGGTTTTGCCGGCGATATGGCTGGCCGCACCAGCCTAAACATCACGGCTGGCGGCAAGTATTCTATCCTCGCGGCGGTGCAGGGCAACGTCACGCGCGCCTCGGCGGCCATCTACGGCAATGACGAGATCAGTGGCGGCGAGGGTGCTGACACCATCTTCGGTGACAATGGCCGTATCGCAGCCGACACCGGGACCGGCTTTGCGACGATCGACGATAACCTCGCGGGGCTCTCGGTCACCATGCAGAACCTGATGACCAACTTCTCGTCGCTGGGCTTCGCCCAGAACGCCCGCCTCGGCGGCTCGACCACGGTGAGCATCGGCAAGGACACCATCAACGGTGATGGCGGCAACGACACGGTGTTCGGTGACACCGGCACGGTCCTCGTGCCGGCCCGCATGCTGGTGCTCGACGGCGCCAACGACCAGGCCACTGTGCTGGCGCTCAACGCCCAGCTGTTCAAGCTGCAGACGGCGCTGGCCGATCTGTCGTACACGGTGCACGCCGCCGGGACCAAGGTCATCGCCAGGTATGTCGCCGACAAGGGCATTGTCGGCACCTACGATCCGAAGAAGGCGGTGCTGATACCTCCGACGCACACGCTGGATATCGGCAACGACACGATCAACGGCGGCGCCGGCGCCGACATGCTGGTGGGCGACCACGGCGTCACCACGCTGCCTTCGATCATGCTGACCCGTCCGACGCCGAGCAAAACCTACACGGCAGCGGCCAAGGCAGCGATCGATACAGCGCTGAGATCGCAGGACACCACGCTCACCAATGCACTCAACGCCCACATCGGGCGTGACCATCGGATCGACGCTTCGGTCAAAGGCGGCGCCGCATGGCTCCTCGGCAACCAACTCGGCTACAAACTGGCGATCGGCAGCGACACCATCAACGGCGGCACCGAGGACGACGTGATCATCGGCGATACCGCCTTGATCGAAGTGCCGGCGGTGTTCCAGGGCTATAGCTCGGCCCAGGCCAAGTCGGTCGCCGACCAGATGCAGGACTCGTTCCTCAAGACCATCGATGCGCTCTACATGGGCAACATGGGAAGCGCCGCGGCCCTGGCCAATGCCTTCGGCGTCCAGGCGACGCTTTCGCGTTCCGGCCAGAGCGACTGGTCGTCGAACGGTTCGGTCAGCAACTGGCTCACCAACCTGTCCGATCCGCGCCAGTCCAAGAAACCGGCGATGGATTACATCAAGCTCAATGCCGATAGCATCCACGGCAATGAGGGCGCCGACATCGTCATCGGCGACAATTCCTACGTCATGCCGATCATCAACGGCGCCGGGGCCGCCGGCGTCGGCAGCGCGGTCCGCATCCTGCCGATTGGCGAGCCGGGCGCGACCCAGGCTTCGACGCTACGTTACAGCTACGATTGGGGCCTCTACGGCAAGCTGCACCGCACCGCGGTCGCCGAAGTCAACCTCAAGTCGATCTACCAGATCGACACCGACCTGATCTGGGGCGACGCCGGCAACGACGTGCTGTTCGGTCTGCAGGGCGACGACACCGTCGATGGCGGTCTTGGCGATGACACGGTCTCGGGCGGCAATGGCTACGACACGGTCGGCGGCGGTGCGGGCAATAACGTGGTCGCATTCGATCGGTCGCGTGACAAGGCTGTGCAAACCCCTGGGGCCAGGGACTCTGTCAAGCAGACGGTCGACGCCAGCGGCAACAGTGCCATCCTCGGGCGCAGCTGGCTCTCGCCGATGCTCGATGCACTTGGCAAGGACGTGAACCGCGCCGCAGCCACCGGATTGCTGTTCGGCCGCAACGCCCCGGCGGTAACGACGCCGTCCCTACCCGCGGCTGCTGCGCAGAAGACCATCGAAGCCAAGGTGCGGCCGCCGCTGCGCGAGCCCTTCGTCTTCGTGCCCGGGGTCACGGCGCCGGCGTTCACCCCGATCGACCTGTCGACCCGCGCCGTGGACGCCAGGTACCACTCGGCTCGGCCGCTCGATCCCAACCTGATCACTCTGCTCAAGGCCAACGATCCCATCATCATCAATGTGCTCACGCCCAATGACGAGGACGACCTGGACGGGCGCGATGATCTCGACCACTGGCTCTACAACATCCTGACGGGTGATTTCGATCTGTTGCCGCCGGTAGCTGGACGGTCCGGGGCCCTAGTGTTCGATGACGAAACCGGTAGCTTTGTGCCGTTGGATGATTAGTCGTCCGGGATCCCCGGACGGCAGGGGTGTTGCAGCGGCGCAACGGTGGCGAGGCGGCGGCCCGATTAGGTGAATATGACCACATCAGGGCTTGCTGTGACGGCGCTCATGCTGCGATTGTTGCAGTCCTAGGGGCATAGGGGCGGTAGTTATGCGGATACTGACTGGATACTTGGCCGGCGCGCTTTTGGCGACGACGGCTTTGCCGGCATTGGCGGCTGATCTCATCATCGATGACACGCCGATCGACGTGTTGCCGGTGATCATTTCGCCGACCGGTTTCTACGTCGGCGCGCATCTAGGACCCACCATTGTCGGTCTCGAGTATGATCCGGATTTTGCGCCACCCGAGGTCTATGACTTCGCCAAGCCCAGCCTTACAGCAGGTATTGCCTTCGGCTGGGACACCATGCTGGGGTCCAACCTCGTCGGCGGCGTAGAGCTCCGCTACGACCTGTTCAGCACGGCCTTCGCGCCGTTCGATGAGGATGACGACCTGTTCCGGTTCCACGACACCATCTCGGCGACCGGTAAGCTCGGTTACCTGGTGGCGCCAGGTACCCAGATCTACGGCGTGCTGGGCTTCGGCTCCGCCGGGTTCGAAGCCCCTGAGGGCTTTGGCGACTGGGTCAATGGCCGGGCCACCGGGTTCGTTGCCGGTGTCGGTGCCGAGACACGGTTGACCGATCAACTCAGCGCCAATGTCGATCTGCGCTACTTCAGTGCGCTCGACAGCTTCACCACCACCGACGGAGTTTCATTCCTGCCGCGCTACCTCGCCGTAACGGCGGGTCTCAAGTTCCGCTTCGACGACGGCCTCGGTCACATGACCGCCGAGCCGGAACAGATTGATTTCGACTTCACCGGCCCCAATGTCTCGGTTTCCGCGCTCGCCGTCGCAGCCAGCATGGAACGCATCAATATCGTCACCCCCGGGGCCGACGTCGGCCCGTTCTGGAGCGAAGGCCTGGGCATCGGCATCGGCCTGGGCTACGACTTCGACATCGGTAACGGTTGGGTGATCGGCGCGACTGCCAATCTCGATTACACTCCGCTGGTGTTCGATGATGCGGCGGGCAATGGCGGGCTAGTGGATCCCCCCACCAAGTTCGCGAGCGTGGATACGGTGATCAGCGCCGGCGCGCGGCTCGGCGTCAAGACCAACCCCTCGACGTTGGTTTACGGCAAGCTTGCCATCGCCGGAATCAATACCCATGCCGACGAGGAGTTCTTCGCCCTCGATGGCGGCGGCAGCGCCCTGTTGCCGGCAGTTCAGTTCGGCCTCGGCGTCGAAACAGCGGTCGCCGACCAGGTTACACTTGGTGTCGAGGGCAACTACACCGCGGCCACCAGCCCGCTGGTCACCGACAACACGCAGTTCGACCAGATTGAACTGTGGCCCACCCTGCTCACCGGCAAGGTGACGCTGAAGTTTCATTTCTGACCGGCGGTACGCCGCCGGTAACTCTTTGACATCGCCGGGACGAGACGGCTTCGTTGCGAGATGTTAGCCTCCGGCAGTTTCGCGCGTGGAGGACGAGATATGGCGAAAAAGCCGACCGCCGAGGAGGCTCCGGCCGATGCCCCCAAGGCTGGGGTGGTGTGGCGCGAAGAGGCGATGCAGACGCAATTCGCCAACGTGGTGAACGTGCAGGGCACGCGCGAACAGGTCGATATTTTCTTCGGCACCAACCGCACCTGGAACGCCGAGTCCGGTGGGCAGGTCACGGTGGAGCTGTCCAACCGCATCATCCTGACCCCGCTGGCCGCCAAGCGCCTGTCGACCATCCTCGCCAATGTCCTGCGTGAGCACGAGCGCCGCTACGGCACGCTCGAAGTCGAATAAGCAAGCGATGCCATGAGCGACAGACGTCAGGCGCTGGAGGGTGGTGACGACAGCGACGTCGTCGCGCTGCCTCAAGGCCCTTCTGACGCGACGCTCTGGCGGCAATTGCTGGGCGCCGGTGAGCCGCAGGGCTTTGCTGCTGCGTTCCTGGCACTTCAGGCGCAGCAATTGCCCGGCGTGCGCTCCAGCGCCGTATTCGAGATCACCTCCGGCGGGCTGAAACCGCTGGCGCTGTGGCCGACCAACGCCGCCATCGCCGACCTTGAAAGCCTCGCCGCGCTGGCGCTCGCCGAGCAGCGTCCGGTGCTGCGCCAGGCCGGACGGGGGTCGCGCTTGCGCCGGGTTATCGCCCTGCCCGTGGAGGCCGGCGGCAAGCCTGTCGCTATCGCCGTCGCGGCGCTCAGCGTCGATGACGACGCCGAGGCTCCGGCCCGGCAGATGCGCCAGCTGCAGTGGAGCGCCGCATGGCTGCGCGAGTATTTTCAGCGCGGCGGCGATGCCGATTTGCGCGGTGAGCGCGACCGCTCGCGTGCCACGCTCGAACTGCTCGCCACCGTGGTCGATCGCGGCGATTTCCGCACCGCGGCGCTGGCGGCAGTGACCGAGATGGCGCTGCGTTTCGGCTGCTCGCGCGTCAGCCTCGGCTTTGTGCGCTGGGGCCGCAGCCGCGTTGCCGCCATTTCGCACACCTCGACCTTCTCCACCCGCATCCAGCTGGTGCAGCAGATTAGCGGCGCGATGGACGAGGCCATCGACCAGAAATCCATCCTCCGCTATCCGCCGGCTCCCGAGGACGTGGTGTTCACCACCGCGCATGCGGCGCTCGCCGCCGCGCACAAGGGTGGCAATATCCTCACCGTGCCGCTGCTGGTGGTCGACGCCTTTGCCGGCGCCATCTGTTTCGAGCGCCCGGTGGAGCAGCCGTTCGACGAGGAGACGGTGCGCCTGCTAAGCGTGATGGCCGCCGCTCTCGGCCCGGTGCTCACCGAGAAACGCCGCAATGACCGCTGGCTGGTGGTCAAGGCCTGGGACAGCCTGACCCAGCAGCTGACAAAGCTGCTCGGGCCGGGGCATCTGGGTCGCAAGGTGGTGGCGCTGCTCGCGCTCATCGTGGTGGCCATCCTGTCGTTCTGGACCGACACCTTTCATGTCGTCGCCGACGCGCAGCTCGAGCCGGCCGAACGGCGCTCCGTGGTCTCCGCCTATGATGGCTACGTGCAGACGGCGTCGGCCCGCGCCGGTGACCTGGTCAAGGCGGGCGAGGAGCTCGCCAGCCTCGAGGATCGTGAACTCAGCCTCGAGCGGCTGCGCTGGGTCACCGAGCGGCAGCAGCATCAGTTCGAATACGACCGGGCGCTGGCCGCCGGGCAGCCGGCCAATATCAACATCGTCAAAACCCAGATCGAGCAGGCCGACGCGCAGATCCGCCTGATCGATGAGCAGATCGCCCGCACCCGGCTGATCGCGCCGTTCGATGGGCTGGTGGTGCGCGGTGACCTCAGCCAGCGCATTGGCGCCTCGGTCGGACGCGGCGAGACGCTGTTCGAACTCTCGCCGCTCTCGGGCTACCGCGTTGTGGTGACCGTTGGCGAACGCGATATCGGCGAGCTCACCGTGGGCCAGCCCGGCGAGGCGGTGTTCGCTTCGCTCCCCGAGGAGCCGATCCCGATCGCCATCGACCGGATCACGCCGGTCGCCCAGGAGCAAGCCGGGGGCGTCGGCTTCCGGGTCGAGGCCACCATCTCGGGCGATCTCAGCCGGCTCCGTCCCGGCATGACCGGCGTGGCCCGGGTGGCGATCGATCGGCGGCCGGTGATATCGATCTGGCTCAGGCCCTTCCTCGATTGGCTGGGCCTCGTCTGGTGGCGGCTGGTGCCGTAGGCGCATCATGGCCCAGTCGCTGTTCAGCTCCTCGTGGTATCGCGTTTCCGGCCTGCAGCCGCGGCTGCGCGGCCAGGCGCGGATCCACCGGCAGCGCTTCCGGCATCGCATCTGGTACGTGCTCGAAGACCAGCAGAACGGTAAGTTCCATCGGCTGTCTGCCGCCGCCAACCTCGCTGTCGCGCTGATGGACGGCCGGCGCAGCATGGAACAGATCTGGGACATGGTGGGCCAGAAGGCCGGTGACGACCCGCCGACCCAGGATGAGATGATCCTGCTGCTATCGCAGCTGCATGCGGCGGACCTGCTGCAGACCGAACTGCCGCCCGATTTCACCGAGCTGGCGGAGCGTTCAGCCAAGACCGCGCGGACCAACGTCATGTCGCGGCTTAAAAACCCGCTGGCGCTGCGCCTGCCGCTTTGGGATCCGGACCGCTTCCTCACCGCCACTGTCTGGCTGGCGCGGCCGATCTTCACCATCTACGGCCTCCTCGCCTGGATCGCGCTGGTGATATCAGGTCTCGTCGTCGTCGCCCTCAATTGGGGCGCCTTGCAGGCCGCCGCCGGCGGTCAGCTGATGAGCGCCGGCAACATTGCGATGATCGCCCTGGCCTACCCGGTGGTGAAGGCACTGCACGAGGCCGGGCACGCTTATGCCACCAAGGTGTTCGGTGGCCACGTGCACGAGTTCGGCCTGATGCTGCTGATCCTCGTGCCGGCGCCTTATGTCGATGCCACCGCCGCCACCGCGTTTGCCAGCAAGTGGCAGCGTATCGTGGTCAGCGGGGCCGGCATCATGGTCGAGTTCGGCCTCGCGGCGCTCGCGGCAATCTTCTGGGCCAGCGCCGAGCCCGGGCTGGCGCGCGAAATCGCCTTCAGCGTCATGCTGATCGGGGGCGTCTCGACGCTGTTGTTCAACGGCAACCCGCTACTCCGCTTCGACGGCTATTACGTGTTCATGGATTGGCTGGAGATCCCCAATCTCGCCACCCGGGCCAATCGCTATGTCGGCTACCTGGTGCAGCGCTATGCATTCGGGCTGACCCAGACCGAGAACCCCTCGCATGAGCCCTCGGAGCGGGTCTGGCTGTTCTTTTATGCCATTCTCGCCTTCATCTACCGCATCGTCCTGAGCCTCAGCATAGCGCTGCTCATCGCCACCCAGCTGTTCTTCATCGGCGTGCTGCTGGCAATACTCACGCTCTCCACCACCTTCGTCATTCCGGTGGCCAAGATGCTGGGCTACCTGTTCTCGTCTCCGGCCCTGCACAACAAGCGGCGCCGCGCCCTGACGGTGAGTAGCGCGGCGCTGGCCGCCTGCGTGGTCCTCGTCGGACTGTTGCCGTTGCCCTACGCCACGGTGGCGCAGGGCGTTGTGTGGCTGCCCGGCGAGGACGAGGTGCGGGCTGGCACGGCGGGAATCGTCACCGAGCTCATGGCGGGCGATGGGGCGAACGTCGCCGCCGGCGCGCCGCTGGTGCAGCTCGAGGATGCGGGTATCGCGGCCCGGCGCGCCATCGTCGATGCGCGTCTCGCCGAGCTCGGTCTGCGCTACGAGGCCCTGCAGTTCGCCGATCGGGTCCAGGCGGCCGAGACGCTGCAGCAGCGCGATCACGTCGCGGCACAACGCCGCGACCTCGATATCCGCGAGGCGGCGCTGCTGGTCGCCGCGCCGGCTGGTGGACGCTTCGTTCCCGTCGGCCCCAATCTCATCGGTCGCTATGTTCGCCAGGGCGACCTGCTGGGTTATGTCGTGAGCTCGGAAGACCCGGTCGTCCGCGTGGTGATACCGCAATCCGAGGTCGATCTCGTCCGGGCCCGCACCGACGGCGTCGAGGTTCGCTATTCCTTCGATCCGGCGGCAGCCTTGCCGGGCCGCGTCACCCGCGAAGTGCCGACCGGGCAGAACGATCTGCCCAGCCTCGCACTCGCCGCGCGCGCTGGCGGCGACATCGCCGTCACCCACGGCGCCGACGGCACGCCCGTAGCGCTCGAGCGGCTGTTCGTCATCGACGTGACCACCAGGCGTCCCAAGGGTCTCCTCGCCTATGGGGCGCGCGCCTATGTGCGCTTCGACCATGGTGCCGAGCCGGTCTACCAGAGGCTGCAGCGTGCCATCAGGCAGACGCTGTTGCGGGTGTTCGGTGCCTGACGCCCCCGCCTCGAGCTTCGCGCTGCCGGCGCTGAAGCCCTATCCGATGGTGCTGCCGAAGGAGCGCAAGGGGCTCGACAAGCATGCCCATGCGCTGCTGGCGCGCCTCAGCCTGCCCTTCGCGCGCCGTCACCTGCTGGCGCTGCAGCATGCCGTGCGGATCGCAGGCAAACTGGAACCGCAGTTCAGTGGTCTCGATGACGCGGCCCTCGACCGCGCAGCCCGCGACGTGTCGATGCGCCTCAGGCGCCATGGCGTCGAGCAGATGCCGCTGCGTTCCGAAGCGCTGGCGCTGATCCGCGAGGTGACCCACCGCACCCTCGGCAACCGGGCCTATGACGTGCAACTGCTCGGAGCGGCGACGCTGATGGCCGGCCACATCGCCGAAATGGCCACCGGCGAAGGCAAGACCATGACCGCCGCGATGGCTGCTGCACTCACCGCCCTCGCCGGCCGGCCCGTGCACGTCGTCACCGTCAACGACTATCTCGCCGAGCGTGATGCAGTGCTCGGCCAGCCCTTGTTCAGTCGGCTGGGCTTTACTCTCGGGATCGTCGTTTCCGGCCAGCAGCTGGCCGAGCGGCAGGCCGCCTACGCCTGCGATATCGTCTACTGCACCAACAAGGAATTGACCTTCGACGCCCTGCGCGACCGGCTGGTGCTGGGCGATGGCGACGGCGATACGCGGTTGCGCTTCGAGGCCTTGCGCGGCGAGGACACCCGGCAGCGGAAGTTGCGGATGCGCGGCCTCGTCGCTGCCATCGTCGACGAGGCGGATAGCGTGCTGGTCGATGAAGCCCGCACCCCGCTGATCATCTCGGAGAGTGCGCCGCTGCCGTTCGACTTGGCCTCGGCGCAAGAGGCGCTCAGGCTGGCGGAACTGCTGCAGCAGGGGCGGGACTATGAGGTGGTGGCGCTCGAGCATCGCGTCGGCCTGACCCCGGCCGGCCGCGAAACCATCGCCGATTTCGCCCAGGGGCGCGGCGAGCAGTGGCGCGGCGTGATCCGGCGTGAGGAGCTGATCCGCCAGGCGATCTCGGCCATCCGGCTGTTCCATCGCGACCACCACTACATGGTGCGCGAGAATAAGGTGGTGATTATCGATGAACACACCGGGCGCGCCATGCCGGACCGCAGCTGGAGCGACGGCCTGCATCAGCTGGTCGAAATCAAGGAAGGGCTGGAGCCGAGCGCCGCGCGGCGGACGCTGGCCCGCATGACCTACCAGCGCTTTTTCCGCCGCTACCAGTATCTGGGGGGGCTCACCGGCACCGCCAGCCAGGTCGCCGGTGAACTGAAGCTGGTCTATGGCCTCGACGTCGTTCCTATCCCCACGCACAGGAAGCTCCAGCGGGTGACGGTTCCCGCGAGGGTGCATGGTTCGGCAGAGCGTCACTGGCAGGCCGTCATCGAGCGTGTGAGGCAACTGCATGAGCGCGGCGCCCCGGTGCTCATCGGCACGCGCTCGGTCGCCTCCTCGATCGAAGCCGGCCGGCGCCTTGGCGAGGCCGGCCTGCCGCATCAGGTGCTCAACGCCCGGCAGGATGCAACCGAAGCCGAGATCGTCGCCGGAGCCGGCAATCGGGGTGCCATCACCATCGCCACCAACATGGCGGGGCGGGGCACCGACATCAAGCTCGGCCCCGGCGTCGAGGAACTGGGCGGCCTGCATGTGGTGATGATCGAGCGGCACGAAGCGCGCCGCATCGATCGGCAGCTCGCCGGGCGTAGCGGGCGCCAAGGGCAGCGCGGCCGGTTCGAGCCGATCCTCTCGGTCGAAGATCCGATCCTCGTCGATGGCGGCGGCAAGTGGCTGGCCGGCATGGCGCGCGGCGTCTTGGCGGTGCTCGGTTCGCGCGGCGCGGCATTTTGCATCAACCTGGCGCAACTGCGGCTCGAGCGCACCCATGCCGGCATGCGGCGATCGCTCTTGCGCAGCGACGCGCAACAGGCCAAGACGCTCGCCTTCTCTGGACGTGGAGAGTAGCATGCGGCTCGCCGCCCTCTGCCTGTTGCTTGGCTTCGCTCTCGCTGCCCCGGTTCTGGCGCAGGACGGCATCACCGGGCTGTTCGATTGCGTGGCGACCCCGGCGCGGACGGTCAAGCTCGGCAGTCCGGTCACCGGCCTGCTCGCCGAAATGAAGGTGCGGCGTGGTGACCAGGTGGAAGCCGGCCAGCCGGTGGCGCGGCTCGAGTCCTCCGTCGAGGAGGCCAATGTCCGCCTCGCCGAAACCGAAGCCGATGCTGGCGAGGCGATCGCGGCGCAGCGGCAGCGGCTCGATGTGGCGCTGGCAACACTGGAGCGCTCCCGCGCCCTGCTCGAGTCCGGCTCGGTTACCCGCTCGCGGATCGATGAACTCGAGGCAGCAGTGGAGATCACCCGGCTCGATCTCGCCGGGGAACAGCGCAAGGCCGAACTGGCGGCGCAGGAACTGGTACGACAGCGGGCCATGCTGGATCGGATGACCATTCACGCGCCGATCGCTGGCGTCGTCACCTCCGTCGATACCCAGGTCGGCGAGTTCGTCCGGCAGGACTCGATCATCGCCACCATCGTCCAGACCGATCCGCTGCTGGTCGATGCCTATCTGCCCACCGAGCTCTGGGCCGGCACCAAGCTCGGCGCCGACGTCGTGGTCGAGATCGATCGCCCCGAACCGGTGAAACTCAAGGGCCGGATCATCGTCGTCGATTCGGTGTTCGACACGGCCTCCAACACCTTCGGCGTCCGCGTCGAACTGCCCAACCCCGGCAGCGCCATCCCAGGCGGACAGCGCTGCCGGCTGGATCTGGGTGGCGAGTGAACCCCCTGGTCAGTTCCCGCCGAGCATGCTGAGCAAAGCAAACGCTGTGCTATGGCCAGCGATCGCAGACATCGCCATTGGCCCGGGCGCCCTTGGCGTCATCAGTCCCAGCTCAGCGCCCCGCCGTTCTGGTATTCGATGACGCGGGTTTCGAAGAAGTTCTTCTCCTTTTTGAGATCCATCGCTTCGCTCATCCAGGGGAACGGGTTCTCGGTCTCGCCGAATACCGCGGCGAGGCCGAGCTGGGCGCAGCGGCGGTTGGCGATGAAATGCATGTATTGCTCGCACAGCGCCGCATTGAGCCCGAGAAACCCCCTCGGCATGGTGTCGCGGCCATAGGCGGCCTCGAGCTCGGCCGCCCGCTTGATCATGCCGCGCACTTCGGCCTGGAACTCCGGCGTCCACACATGCGGGTTCTCGGCCTTGATCTGGTTGATCACGTCGATGCCGAAGTTGAGGTGGATGCTCTCGTCGCGCAGGATGTACTGATACTGCTCGGCGATGCCGACCATCTTGTTGCGCCGGCCCAGCGAGAGGATCTGCGCAAAGCCGGTATAGAACCACATCCCCTCGAAGATCACGTAGAAGGCGATGAGATCGCGGACGAACGCGCGGTCGGTCTCCGGCGTACCGGTGGTGAAATCCGGATCGTCGAGGTGTTGGGTGAAATCGAGCGCCCAGGCTGCCTTGTCGGTGATCGAAGGCACCTCGCGATACATGTTGAACAGCTCGCCCTCATCGAGCCCGAGCGATTCGACGATGTACTGGAAGGTGTGGGTGTGCACCGCCTCCTCGAATGCCTGCCGCAGCAGGTACTGGCGGCATTCCGGGTTGGTCAGGTGCCGGTAGATGGCGAGCACGATGTTGTTGGCAACAAGGCTCTCCGAGGCAGCGAAGAAGCCGAGATTACGCTTGAGCGTATGGCGCTCGTCATCGGTGAGCCCGTCCTTCGATTTCCATAACGCGATGTCGGCCTGCATCGACACTTCGGTCGGCATCCAGTGGTTGTTGCAGCCGGCGAGGTATTTGTCCCACGCCCACTTGTATTTGAGCGGCAGCAGCTGGTTCACGTCGGCGCGGCAGTTGATCATCGCCTTGTCGTCGACCGAAACGCGGCCGCCGGCGCGGTCGATACGGGTGTCGGCGGGGAGCGGGGTGGGGGAGGTTGGCTCGGGGGACCAGTCGAGGGACATGGGGGGATTCCTGTAAGATTGTAGGGTAGACACAGAGGGCGGGCCTCCCTCCCCCTTGAGGGGAGGGATTGAGGGAGGGGGTGGTTAAGTCAGCACCGAGGTTCCCCTCGCCACCCCCACCCCCCACCTCTCCCCTCAAGGGGGAGGGGAGCCCGGCAGCGACTACTGGCAGGCTTCGCAGTCGGGGTCGTCGATCAGGCACGCCGGCCCATCGAGCGCCGCCATTTCCAGCGCCAGCTTCCTGGGCGCTTCGACCACCTCTGACATCACCACTGCCGGCGTCACCGCCACCGCGTTGAGCTTGCCGTCTGTGCCTTTCAGCGTCGATTTCTCGACATGCGTCGCCGAGCGCGAGCGCAGGTAATAGGTGGTCTTCAGCCCCGCCCTCCAGGCGCTGCGATAGAGGTTGTCCAGCGCCTTGCCCGAGGGGTTGGCGAGGTAGAGGTTGAGCGACTGCGCCTGGTCGATCCATTTCTGCCGGCGCGAGGCGGCCGCGATCAGCCAACTGGCGTCGAGTTCGAAGGCAGTGGCGTAGATCGCCTTGAGGTCATCGGGCACCCGGTCGATCTGGCCGACCGAGCCGTCGAAATATTTGAGGTCCGAGATCATCACCTCGTCCCACAGCCCGCGGGCCTTGAGGTCGCGCACCAGCAGCGCATTCACCACGGTGAAATCGCCCGACATGTTCGATTTCACATAGAGGTTCTGGTACCCCGGCTCGATCGACTGGCTGACGCCGCAGATGTTGGAAATGGTGGCCGTAGGCGCGATCGCCATGGTGTTGGAGTTGCGCATGCCGACCCGCTGCACCCGCGCCCTCAGCGCACCCCAATCGAGCCGCTGCGTGCGGTCGATCTCGATCTCGCTGCGGGTCATCGCCAGCATTTCGAGGCTGTCGATCGGCAGCACCCCCTTGCTCCACAGCGAGCCCTCAAACGTCGCATAGGCGCCGCGCTCCTCGGCGAGATCGGCGGAGGCCGAGATCGCATAGTAGCTGATCGCTTCCATCGAACTGTCGGCGAATTCCACTGCTGCCGCCGAGGCATAAGCGATGCCTTGCGCCTGCAGCGCATCGGCAAAACCCATCAGTCCCAGGCCGACCGGCCGGTGCCTGAGGTTGGAGCGGCGGGCTTCCGGGATGGTGTAGAAGTTGATGTCGATGACGTTGTCGAGCATCCGCATGGCGGTATCGACGGTGCGCTTCAGGCGCTCGAAATCGAGCCCCTTGTCGGTGACATGTGCGAAGAGGTTGATCGAGCCGAGATTGCAGACCGCCACCTCGTCCTTCGAAGTATTGAGCGTGATCTCGGTGCAAAGGTTCGACGAGTGCACCACCCCCACATGCTGCTGCGGCGAGCGGATGTTGCAGGGGTCCTTGAAGGTCACCCAGGGGTGCCCGGTTTCGAACAGCATGGTCAGCATCTTGCGCCACAGATCGAGCGCCCGGACGGCCTTGAACACCTTGATCTGGCCGGCTGCCGCCTTTGCTTCATACGCCTCGTAGGCCGCCTTGAACGCCGGGCCGTAGAGGTCGTGCAGGTCCGGTGTCTCGTCGGGCGAGAACAGCGTCCAGTCGGCGCCCGCTTCGACGCGCTCCATGAACAGGTCGGGCACCCAGTTGGCGGTGTTCATGTCATGGGTGCGGCGGCGGTCGTCGCCGGTGTTCTTCCTGAGATCGAGGAATTCTTCGATATCGACGTGCCAGGTCTCGAGATAGGCGCAGACCGCGCCCTTGCGCTTGCCGCCCTGGTTCACCGCGATGGCGGTGTCGTTGGCCACCTTGAGGAACGGCACGACGCCCTGGCTCTCGCCATTGGTGCCCTTGATATGGGCGCCCAGCCCACGCACCGGGGTCCAGTCGTTGCCGAGCCCGCCGGAATATTTGGCGAGCAGCGCATTGTCCTTCACCGCCTTGAAGATGCCGTCGAGATCGTCGGCGACGGTGGTGAGGAAGCAGCTCGAAAGCTGCGGGCGGAGCGTGCCCGCGTTGAACAGGGTAGGGGTCGAGGCCATGAAGTCGAAGCTCGACAGCAGGTCGTAGAATTCGATGGCCCGCGCCTCGCGGTCGATCTCGCGGACGGCAAGGCCCATGGCGACGCGCATGAAGAAGGCCTGCGGCAGTTCGAACACCGTGCCCGAGCAATGAAGGAAGTAGCGGTCGTAGAGGGTCTGCAGCCCCAGATACTGGAACTGCCGGTCGCGCTCGGGCTTCAGCGCCGCGGCGAGCCGGGCAATGTCGAAGCGGCCGAGTTCGGCGTCGATCAGCTCGAGGGCAATGCCGCGCGCGAGGTAGCTCGGGAAGTATTCGGCATAGCGAGTGGCCATCTCGGCCTCAGTGGCCTGGTCGGGGCACCCGGCGATGAAGCTCAGCGCTTCGCGCCGGAGCTTGTCGTTGAGGAGGCGTGCCGACGCGTAGGCGTAGTTCGGTTCGGTCTCGACCAGGGTGCGGGTGGCGAGGATCGGCGCCAGCGCCAGCTCGTCGGCGCCGATGCCGTCATAGAGGTTGCGGCGGGTCTCGGCGAGGATGGTCTCGGCCACAACGCCGTCAAGGCCGGCACAGGCCTCGCCAATCACTGTGGCGAGCCGGGTTTCATCGAGGGCCGAGCCGTCCGCCATGCGAATGGTTGCGGCGGCGACGTCCACCACCTGCGTCGCGCGGGCCTTGGCATGTTCTTCGCGATAGAGCACGTAGGCGCGAGCCACCTTCTGGTGCTCGCCGCGCATCAGCGCCAGCTCCACCTGGTCCTGCACGTCCTCGATATGGAACACCCGGCCGTCCTTGGCCCGTCGCGCCAGCGCGCCGACGACTTCGCCGGTCAGCTCGGCGACGATCTCGTGCACCCGGCGCGATGCGGCCGCCTTGTTGCCCTCGACGGCGAGGAAGGCCTTGGTCAGAGCCACGGCAATCTTGGTCTGATCGAACGGCACGGTGCCGCCATTGCGCTTGATCAACGAGAAGCCCGGCTCGTTGGCCGCGCCGCGCTCGGACGACACGAGGGTCACCGGACGACCGGTGTCGGAAGTTACGATTTCTGCTGCAGTGGACATGTGCCCCAAATACCCCGTGAGTGGCAGCGGGGCGTTCGAGGACGCGCAGCACTGCGGGGGCCAATCGGGCACACGCGCGCTCGCGGCCTAACGGTGCACCCCGCCCGTGGACGATCTAACCTGTCGTGGCAGGTATCTGGCTGGCCGGCTTTCACCGGCTATCACAGTTGCGGGGGCAGCGCCGGACTGGAGCAATTGCCCGCACCGGCTTCCCTATTATCACCCGTCCTTGCGACCCGGGCGACCACGACACACTAGATGTAGTGTGCCTGTTCGAGAGTCGGGTCAATAGCTTGCGACATTATTTTGACGGCTGCCGCCGAGCTGTGGAGTGCGGGGATATAAAGAAAGCTTTATATCCCGTTGACAGCGTCTGCGGCCTGCGGCACCCTCGCGACGTCCATGGTCTCCGCAAGGAGATAACCGGGAATGCGGTGCGGGGTGCTTCCCCTAGTCCGCAGCTGCCCCCGCAACTGTAGGCGGTGATGGGCGCTCAACGAGCCACTGGCGAAAGCTGGGAAGGCGAGCGTTCAGACGATCCGCGAGCCAGGAGACCTACCATGGAAGTGATGTGCACTTCAGGTCGATCGGGCGGATCGGCGAGAGGATTGAGACCATGACGACCCATCGTCGCCACTTCCGAATGCGTCGCTGAAGCGACGGTCTTGCCTTGCCGCGCCCACCTGGGCGCGCTGCCGGGCCGCCTTCACCTGCATCAGCATTCGTTGCCCCGCGTCCATCGGCGCCGGGCTCGTTCACGCATCGGACAACACCATGACCCGTTCAGCCAATCTCGGCTTTCCCCGTATCGGCCTCAATCGCGAACTGAAGAAATCCCTCGAAGCCTACTGGCAGGGAGCCATCGACGCCGAGGCCCTCCACGCCACCGGCCAGGCGCTGCGCGCCCGCCATTGGCAGTTGCAGCGCGACGCCGGCATCGAGGTGATCCCGTCCAATGATTTCAGCTTCTACGACCACGTGCTCGATATGACGGCGACGCTCGGCGCCATCCCGCCGCGCTTCGCAGCCATTGCCGACCCCACCGAGCGTTACTTCGCCATGGCGCGTGGTACCGCTGCGGCGCCGGCGATGGAAATGACCAAATGGTTCGACACCAACTACCACTACATCGTGCCCGAGTTGCATCGCGGTCAGCAGTTCCGCCTTGCCTCGAGCAAGGCGGTGGATGAGGTGCTAGAGGCCAGGGCGCTCGGCATCGAGACGCGGCCGGTGCTGCTCGGTCCGGTCACCTGGCTGAGCCTCGGCAAGCCCAAGGACGACGGGCTCGACCCGCTGACCCTGCTCGACGCCGTGCTGCCGGTTTATGCCGAACTGCTTGGCACGCTGAAGGCCATCGGCGCCGAGTGGGTGGAGATCGATGAGCCGATCCTGGCGCTCGACCTCAGCGAGGCGCAGCGCGCGGCCCTGCACCGCGCCTATGCTGTGCTGCAGCCGGTGGCGCCGCGCCTCCTGCTCACCAGCTATTTCGGCGCGCTCGGCGACAACACCGAGCTTGCCGTCGGGCTGCATGTCGCGGGGCTGCACATCGACCTCGTCCGCGCTCCGGAGCAACTCCCCGCCGTGCTGAAGGCGCTGCCGGCGGACAAAATGCTGTCGGTCGGGGTCATCGATGGCCGCAACATCTGGCGGGCCGATCTCGACCGCCAGCTGGCGCTGGTCAGCAAGGCGTGGGACAGCGTCGGCCCGGATCGGCTCGAAATCGCCCCATCCTGTTCGCTGCTGCACAGCCCGGTGGATCTTGACGCGGAAACCGAACTCGACCCCGAGTTGCGTTCGTGGCTGGCCTTCGCCACCCAGAAGCTTGGCGAGGTATCGGCGCTGACCCGCGCCATGCAGAAGGGGCGGCCGGCCGCACGAAGCGCCTTCGAAGCGAGCGCCGCCGCGGTCCTGTCGCATCGGCAGTCGCCACGCATCCACCGCCCGGAGGTCAAGGATAGGGCTGCCGCGAGCCTGCCGCTCGATCGCGCCAGCCCATTCACCGTCCGCCGCGCGGCGCAGCGCCGGCGCTTCGGCCTGCCGGCCTTCCCCACCACCACCATCGGCTCGTTCCCGCAGACGCCTGAGGTGCGCGAGCAGCGGGCCGCATTCAAGCATGGACGGGTCGATCTGGCGGCCTATGAGCGGTTTCTCGAGGCCGAGACCGAGCGGGCGGTGCGCATCCAGGAACGGATCGGCCTCGACGTGCTGGTGCATGGCGAGTTCGAGCGCAACGACATGGTCGAGTATTTCGGCGAGCAGCTCGACGGCTTCGCCTTCAGCAGGAACGGCTGGGTGCAATCTTACGGCTCGCGCTGCGTCAAGCCGCCGGTGATCTACGGCGACGTGTCGCGGCCCGCCCCGATGACGGTGCGCTGGTCGGCTTACGCCGCCTCGCTCACCGACAGGCCGATGAAGGGCATGCTCACCGGCCCGGTCACCATCCTGCAATGGAGTTTCGTCCGGGTCGACCAGCCCCGCGCCACGACCTGCCGGCAGATCGCGCTCGCTATTCGCGACGAGGTGCTCGACCTCGAGGCGGCCGGCATCGGCATCATCCAGATCGACGAGCCGGCGCTACGCGAAGGCCTGCCGCTGCGCCGCGGCGACTGGCAGGATTACCTGCGCTGGGCGGTCGACTGCTTCCGCGTCACCGCGTCCGGTGTCGCCGATCACACCCAGGTGCACACCCACATGTGTTACGCCGAGTTCAACGACATCATGGCTTCGATCGCCGAAATGGATGCTGACGTGATCTCGATCGAGACCTCGCGCTCTCAAATGGAGCTGCTCGAAGCCTTCCGCGACTTCCGCTACCCCAACGAGATCGGCCCCGGCGTCTGGGATATCCACTCGCCGCGTGTGCCGAGCCAGGCGGATATGGTGGCATTGCTGCGCAGGGCGGCGGACGGGATCCCGGCCGAGCAGCTCTGGGTCAATCCGGATTGCGGCTTGAAGACGCGCGGCTGGCCAGAGGTCGAGGCATCGCTCCTCCACCTCGTCGCCACGGCGCGGGAGCTGCGCGGCTAGCCGGAACGAGGCACGCGCTGCCGAGGTTTTGGTAGCTGGCTGGGGCGCTAGGATTCGAACCTAGGAATGGCGGTACCAAAAACCGCTGCCTTACCACTTGGCGACGCCCCAACGGGCGCGTTCCTACACGCTTCACAATACCGACGCAACCAATCGGAATTCGCCGCAGTTAGGCGCTTGAGTTGGCTAAGGACCGAGTCTATAACGCGCCTCGTCAGCCGCTGGCTGCCTGCCGAACCATCCCGGAGTTCGGCATCATGGGTCCAGCGGTGATCTGACGGAGTATAGCGCAGCCTGGTAGCGCACCTGCTTCGGGAGCAGGGGGTCGAGTGTTCGAATCACTCTACTCCGACCAATCAAACCCCGGCCTCCCGCGAGGCCGGGGTTTTTCGTTGCAGGAGCGCGTCAGCCGGCGCTGCGTTCCACCGGGTTCAGGTAAGGCAGCCGCGCCGCTTCCGGCATCGAGCCAAGCCGGGCGATCATCTCGATATTGGGGTGCATCGAGCGGTGAAGGTGCGTTTCCAGCATGCGGCAGGCGCTGTCGAGGTCGCCATCGAGCAGCAGCGCGTAGATGTTCCGATGCTCATCCAGCATGGTGGAGATTTCGGTGCCGGTGCGGTGGCTGCGAAACGTGGCGTGGGTGGCGATCAGCAGCAGCTGGCTGCGCTGCACCGCCTGCAGCAGCTGCCGGTTGTTGCAGCGGGCCACCGTGTCGATGTGCAGGTCCTGCTCGATCCCCTCGAGCTCCATGATGCCGCGCTCGCCGCCTTGCGCCCGCATCACCCGGTCGCGGCGGGCCGTCAGCTCCGCCTTGGTGAATTTCGGAAACGCCTGGCGCAGCGCCACCGGCTCGAGGATCCAGCGCATCTCGTAATGCTCGCGGATCGACTCGGCGGTCAGCGGCCCGGCATACCAGCGCTGGTTGGCCTCCTGTACGATGATGCCGGTACGGGCCAGCCGGGTCAGCACCTCGTGCGCGATGGTCCGGCTGACACCGTAGTGCTCGGCGAGCGCCGATTCGTTGAGCATGAACCGCCCATAGGCGAGGCTGGCGGCCACCGCATGCTCGACCTCGGGGTAAATCTTGAGCCCGATATTGCGCGGCGAACCGTCGGCCTCGAGCGCCGGCGGCAGCACCAGGCCGGCTTCGCTGAGTTCGAGCCTCAGCGGCTTGGGCGCTGCCTCGTCGCCGCGCGCAATGAAGCCGCGTCCGGCAAAACTGCCGATCAGCCCTTCTTCGCTCAGCCGCTTCAGTGCGGCGGCTGCGGGGATGCGGCTCGCCTTGAAGGCCCGCGCCACATTGGCTTCGCCCAGCACCAACCCGGCCGGAAATGCACCTTGCTCAAGGTGTTGGCGGAGCACCGCATAGATGGTCTGGTAGAGCGGCGCTTCGGGTTTGGGCGGCATCGGGCCTCGTTCTACCATCTGGGTGCCCCCTCTGTCAGTCGGTGCACGGGATCGCATATTCGAACCATCTACTCGCAATATGCATAGTCGCTCGCCCTGCCCACGATGGCGGTTCCAGCAACGCCTTCGAATGCTTCATCCGCGCCACCTTATCGCGACGCACTATGCATGCAATATGCATTGCACCGTCGTGGCGGTTTACATGAGTGCTGCCGTCGCTCGGTGGTCGGCGGCCCGCCGCCTTGCTGCTCAATGCTGGAGCGCGGCATCAAGCGCCGAGTCCGTACAGCCCGGCGCCTTGGCTCGGCAGCGTCGCGGCGAAGCTTCCCGTGTGCCGACCGAGCTCTTGACCGGTCCACCGGTCCGTCACCCCGGCGCTATAGATGCCAGGTGGCGCAAGCTTGAAGCCGACCTCGCGCTCCGCCTTGCCGGTGTTGAACAGCGCCAGGTAGGCATCGCCGTTGCCGGACCTCGGGAGCCCGACGCGAACCTCGCGCCGGGCCGGGCGTCAAGCGCCCGCCGAGCCAGACCGAGCGAACCCGAGTGGATTTGCCGGGTTTGAGGAGCCCTACGCCGACAGCTGCTGCCCGAGCCCGCCATCGACGGTAAACCGGGCGCCCGTAGTGAAGGTGGCTTCGAAGCCGAGGAACAGCACGGCGCTGGCGACCTCCTCGACGCTGCCGTGGCGGTGCATCGGTGTAACCGCATCGCCGATGCTGCGGAACTCCGCCCGTTCCGCAGCGCTCGCGCCGGCCACGCCCATGCTCGGGGTGTCAATGAAGCCGGGACTCACCACGTTGACGCGGATGCGGCGCGGCAGCAGTTCGGCCGCCAGCACCCTGGCGAACGACCGCATCGCTGCCTTCGAACCGGAATAGACACCCATTCCCGCCGTGCCTGACTCATCGGCGATCGACGAGGTGAAAACGATGCTGCCGCCATCGACCAGCAGTGGCAGCAGCCGCTGTACGGTGAAAAAGGCGCCCTTGGCGTTGAGGTCGAAAGCACTGTCATAGTCGGCCTCCGTCACCTCGGCGATCGGCTGCAGGGCCGCGAGCCCGGCATTGACGTGGAGGAAGTCTAACCGGCCGAACTGTTCGCGCACCACCTCAGCCAGGTGGTCGATATCGCCGAGGTCTGCCGAGTCGGAGGCCATGACGTGTGCCGGTCGGCCGGCGAGCTCTGCCCGGGCGGCATCGAGATTGGCCGGGTTCCGGCCGGTCAGCAGGACTTCGGCGCCGGCATCGAGCAGGGCCTTGGCTACTGCCAGACCCATGCCATGGGTGCCGCCGGTGATGACGGCCTTCTTGCCGCTGAGGTTGCGGATCGGGAGTTGGGAGGTCATAGGCGTCCTGATAAGTTCGGTTGCGATACCGTTCAGGTGGTTTATCTGTGAGCTCTATCAAGCACTTACCTCGAGGTCGGTGGCTAACCCCGCGGTAGGTTTCGTGCTGCGGCAGCCATCTACGCCCGAAGATTTTCTTGGCGCTGTGGTTGAACCGTGGCCGTCGCGGCGCGATCTGGGCAGGAACACCAATGCAGAGGAGCGGCCCAATGCAGGCGCCACAACCCTTCAGCTGCGGGCTCGGCCCGGCCTTCGACGTCATCGGTGGCAAATGGAAGGGGTTGATCCTGTGGCGTGTCCACACGGCGCCGCGCCGCTTCGGAGAACTGCGGCGGCTCATCCCCGGGATCAGCGAGAAGGTGCTCAGCGAGTGCCTGCGGGAGATGGAAGTCGCGGGTCTGGTGCAGCGCGAGATCTTTCCCGAAGTGCCGCCGCGGGTCGAGTATTCGGCCACAGCGCTCGGGGTAGAACTCGATATCGCGCTGGCGCCGCTCGCCAAATGGGGCGAGCGCTACGCCGCGCTCCAGAGTGCCGACGTGCCCGCCTGAGGCTCAGCCGCTTGCCAGCATGGCCTCGATCTCGGCACGCGTCGGCATGGATGGCGCGGTGCCGGGCTTCTGCACCGAAAGGCCGGCAGTGGCGCAGCCGAAGCGGATCGCCTCCACCGGCGACTTGCCCTCTGCCAGCGCTACGGCAAAGCCGCCATTGAAGGCGTCGCCGGCGCCGGTGGTTTCCACCACTTTGGGCACCTTGAAGGCCGGCACCATGTGCGTGCCGGCCTCGCCGTAGAGCAGTGCGCCCTTCTCGCCCAGGGTGATCAGCGCATTCCTGGCGCCGCGGCGGACAAACTCCTTGGCCGCGGCCAGCGCGTCGGCTTCCGTCTCGACCGGGAGCCCGGTCAGCGTCGCCGCTTCGGTCTCGTTCGGCGTGACGTAGTCGCATAGCGCATAGATCGCGTCGTCGACCGGCAGGGCCGGCGCCGGGTTGAGGATGGTGATGACCCCGTGCTTGCGCGCCAGCGTCAGCCCGGCGATCGCCGTCTCGATCGGCTGCTCGAACTGCGTCACCAGCACTTTCGACGTGGCGATGCTGCGCTCGGCGGCGGCGACATCGGCCGGCGACAGCTTTGCCGCCGCGCCGCTCTCGACGATGATCGCGTTATTGCCGGTTTCGGTGGAAACGAAGATGAATGCCGCGCCGGTCGGCAGTTCGGCATCGATCGCCACGGCGGAGGTGTCGATCCCGTCGGCCGCCCAGGCCTTCTGCGCCATCTCGCCAAAGGTATCGCGGCCGATGCGGGTGATCATCCGCGCGTCGCCGCCGGCCCGCGCCGCGGCGATCGCCTGGTTCGAGCCCTTGCCGCCCGGCCCGTCCTTGAACCCCTGGCCAAGAATGGTCTCGCCCATCAGTGGCAGGCGCGGCGCCCGGAACGCCAGATCCGCCACGAAAATCCCGAGCACTGCCACAGGTGCGCGCATGTTTCCTCCCAGTATGGGCGCTGTGCGCGCCTCAAAATTACTTCCGGCAGACGGCCCCCTCCCATCCTCCCCCATGAAGGGGGAGGTGCCCCGCCGGTGCGTCGGGCTCGATCCAGCCACAACCCCGACTCTTCACCTCCCCCTTTATGGGGGAGGCCGGGAGGGGGTCGTCTCTCTCAGTTTACGAGAGCTTCCCCGCCTTCAGCGCCGCCAGAATCCAGTCCCGATACGTCTCGTCCCGCCCCTCGATCTCGGGGGAAACCTTGCTGGCTTCGGTCATGAAGTAAAGGTAGTCGCGCCCCATCGCCTCGCCGCGGCCGGTGTGCATGTCGACCGCGAAATCCGGGATCTCCGGCAGCCGTTCGCCGAACGCCATGGCGTGCTTGGCCCAGTTGACCATGTCGTCGGTGGTGCGGTCTTTCTTGCCCGATGACAGCACGCGGATGGCGTGCGCCGCGAACAGGAACCGGTCATGCGTCGGCCGGTCGAAGCGCTGGTGCGTGCGATAGAGCGTATCGACCAGCACCGGCGCATCGAGGTTGCCGAAGCCGACATCCTCGACTGAGATCACCGACAGCCGATCCCACAGCTTCTGCTCGAGCTCGGGGCTGGTGAGGTACATCTCCCAGCCGAGCAGCACCGCATTCTCGGTGAGCCCGCGGCGGATGGATTTCTGCAGCGCCGAAATCACCTCGTCGGCGGGAAAGCCGTGCTCGGTGGTGGTGCGCTGCCACGGGTCGGGCGGCTGCTTGACCTCTGTCACTTGCCGCTCACCCAGTTGGCGATGTTGTTCCACAAGGGCGCATAGCCGGCCCAGTCGACGAAGGGCGGCGGCGCCCAGTGCGGTCCGCAATCGGAGGTGAACACTGCCGAGCGGCCTTTGCCGAATTCGGCCACCGCAATCAGCGGGTCGCCGCCGACCCGTACCAGCACCTCGGCATCGGGCTTGGCCACCACTTCATTGTAGCCGAGCAGCGCCGGCCACTCGCCGGCAATGCCCTTGGTGATCGGGTGGCCAGGGTCGCCGACATGGGCGATGACGCCCTGCGGGTTTTCCTGCCGGTCGTCGTGGCGAGAGAGCGTCACCGGCAGCACGTCTTCGATCGCCGTGCCGGCATATTGTCCTTTGGCATCGATACCCTGAAAGGTGAGGTAGCCGCCGATCATCACGAGGCCACCGCCATTCAGCACGTAGTCCTTGATCGCCGTCAGCCGGTTGGGCAGCGGCACCGAGCGCACGAACGTGTCGGGGTGGAGCAGCAGCGTGTTGGCGCCGATATCGGAAAGCATCACCACGTCATAGGCGGCAAGCGCTGCGGCGGTTTGTGGGAAATCTCGCGCGGCGAGGTGGTTGGGGAGGAACGTCACCTCCCAACCGCCGCCCTCGAGCGCCGCCTTCAGCCAGCGCACGCCCTCATTGTATTCGGTGGTGGTGAAGCTGTCGAAACCCTTGGTGTGGATCGAGTGGGTGACCCAGGATTCCCCGGCAATCAATACGCGCTTGCTCACACTACGAAGTCCTTCTGTGTGGGGGCGGCGACCGACTGGCGCCGGATGAGTTCGACCGGCAGCCGCGTCAGGAGCGGCGGCGCCTCGCCGTTGAGCAGTGACAGGAGGGTCTGGAACCCCTGGCGCCCGAGCTGCTCGACCGGCTGGCGGATGGCGGTCAGCGGCGGCGTCAGCAAGGCGCCGAGCGGCATATCGTCGAAGCCGATCAGCGAGATATCATCCGGGACGCTCACCCCGGCTTCCTTTAGGCCCATCACCGCGCCGATGGCGAGGTAATCGGAAGAGGCGAAGATCGCCGTCGGCGGCAGTGGCAGTTCGAGGAATTTTCGCGTCGCGGCGCTCGCCAGCTCCGGTGCGAAGCTGCCCATGGCGACATATTCGGGCCGCACCGCAATGCCCGCTTCGTTCATCGCCATCAGGAACCCCTCGCGCCGCTCGGTCACCGTCAGCAGCCCGTGCGGTCCGCCCAGATAGGCGATGCGGCGGTGGCCGGCTTCGATCAGGTAGCGGGTCGCGGCATGGGCGCCCTCGGTATTCTCGACGAACAGCCGTGGCACGCTGACCCCGGGAATGTCCTCGTCGACGATGACGACGTTCCGCCGCTTGCCGATCAGCGTCGCGAGCGTCCCGTCATCGGGCGTGTTGGTCATCATTAAGAGGCCATCGACATGCCGGTCGTGCAGCCGCTCGAGCGAGGCGATCTCGCGGTCGCGGTCCGACCGGGTCGAGCTCATGAACACCGTATAGCCGTGCCGGTCCGCCTCGTCCTCGAAGGCCGAGGCGAGCTCGGCGAAGAACGGCTCGCGGATTTCCGGTGTCACGAGGCCGACCGCCTCGGTTTTGCCGGTGGAGAGGCGCTTGGCGAGCAGGTTCGGCCGATAATCGAGCTTGGCGATCGCCGCATCGATCCGCCCAGCCGTCGAGGGCGGCAATTCGATACGATTATTCAGGTACCGGGACACCGTCGTCGGCGACACCCCGGCATCCTGCGCCACATCATGGATCGTTGCCATCGCACCCCCACTCGCAGAGCTAAGCTAGGATAGTGAAAGCGCTTTAGTAAAGCGGTTTCGTAGACGGATTCTCTCAATGCTTTGCGTGTCGAAGGGCCACCTTGCGTCCCCAATACGCGATGTCATCCCTGCGAAAGCAGGGACCCAACTCGCAGCCCGTGCCAGCGGAGAAATGGGTCCCTGCTTTCGCAGGGATGACATCGGAGTTGGGGTGAGGTGCAGGGCTTCATCCCAACCGGCACTTTCACCAAACCACCGGATGCACTTCTCCCGTCGACACGTTGACGAAGCCTTCCGGCGCCAGCGGCGAGGGCGCCACCAGTACCCAGGTCCACGGGGCGCAGGTGAGCGTCGCGAACATCAGTCGCTCCGGAAACCCCGGGTTCCAGCGCGGCCGGAAGGTCGGCTCGTACATCCAGTCCACTTCCGCGGCGGCGCGGTACAGCGTCTGCATTTCGGCGTCGAGCTCCGCCGCCGGACGCTTACTCATCAACCCGCCGATCTCGAACCGCACCGTTGCCGTGACCTTGCCCTTATGCACCAGGGCCCAGCCGCCCTGCGTTTCGCGCAAGGTGTTCACCGCCAGCGCCATGGCGGCATCGGATGAGCCGCAGGTCCAGATATTGTGCTTGTCGTGCGCCACCGAGCAGGCGACGGCGGTGTCCGGATCGCGCGGGCCGCAGCCGCGCCAGAACATCTTCGCCACTTTCCCCTCACCCGAGAAGCGGTCGACGATGGCGAACTTGGTGAGGTTCTCGCTTTCGAGCCGCTGCACCTCGCCGTTCTCGACCGGCAGCTCCATGGTGTAGAAATCCGGGTGCCAGTGGAACGGCCGGAGCACCGCCGCCTGCATGGTCTGTCGCCCCGGCGCCGCCGCGATGGCGAAATCCCCAGGGGTGATCTCGCGCTGGATATTGATGGTTCGCGTCGCCCATTCCGGCCAGGCAATATCGGGCACCTTGCCGATAAAGCTCGTCCCTTCCGAAATCTGCGCCCCATCGGCCCACACCTTGGCGATCTTCAGCGACGCGACGTCATCGAGCAGCACCATGTCGGCGAAGCGGCCGGGCGAGATCGAGCCCACCCACGGGGTCAGCCGCATGTGCCGCGCCGGGTTGATGGTGGCGCACTGGATGGCGATCTCCGCCGGCAGGCCCGCCGCGATGGCGGTGCGGATATTGTGGTCGGTGGCGCCGGTCTCGAGCGTCAGCGTGGCGCTGCGATCGTCGGTGGCGAAGGCGACCTGGCTCCAGTCGACCAGCCCCTTCTGCAACAGCCCGGTAACGATCTCGGTCATCGAGTGGATGCGGATCTCGATGAAGAGCCCGTGCCTGAGCTTGTCCCATGCCTCGTCGGCCGTCATCATCTCGTGGTCGGAGGCAAGGCCGGCCGCAGCGAAGGCGTTGATCTCGCCCAGCGTCCTGAGCCCGGCGCCATGCCCCTCCACCACGCCGCGCGCCGCGAAGGTCGCCTCGATCATCCCCCACAGCCGCTGGTGCGAGGGGTTTTCGGGGTTCCACACCGCTGGCCAGTCCATCACCTCGTCGAGCCCGGTGACCATGGGGCTGGCGGCCATGAACCTGGCCTGCTCGTCATGGCCGAAATGCCCACCGCCCCATTCGTAAGCCGTGGGCGGCACCGCCGAGCCGGGCTGCGGAAACACCTTCAGCGGCGAGCCGGCCTGCCGGGCGGTCAGCCAGAATTCGAGGTTGTGCGGCCCGTCGACATTGGAGAACTCGTGGCTCGCCTCGCAGGTCCAGGTATTGCCGCGCGGCATCACCAGAGCGGCTTCCCATTCCGGCGTCAGGTGCGAGCTCTCGATATGCTTGTGCACCTCGCCGAAGCCGGGCACCGCGGCGAGCTTTGGCTCGTGAAAACGTTCCTTGACCTGCCCCTGGTACTCGCCCGCCGGCCCGACCCAGGCGATGCGCCTGCCGCGCATCACGATTTCCTGGTCGTGCATCCAGGTGCGCGAATGCACGTCGAGGAGTTTGCCGACCCGCAGCGAGCGGTCGGCCGGACGCTTGCCCAGCGCCACCAGCAGCAGGTCCTGCCGGATTTTGACTTCATCGGCGGCGGTGATGAGGAGGTCGGGGGGCAGGGAGATCATACAGGTGTCCTATTGATAGAGACGGCCCCCTCCCATCCTCCCCCATGAAGGGGGAGGTGCCCCGCCAGTGGGTTGGGCACAATCGAACCACAGCCCCGACTCTTCACCTCCCCCTTCATGGGGGAGGCCGGGAGGGGGCCGTCTGCTTCAGCCATGCTCAAATCCCGTACTTCTTCTTCCAGATCCCGATCAATCGCAGCGACTCCGCCGCGATCCCGCCGATCAGCTCCTCCCCCTTCTGCGCCGTCGCCGGCCGCGGATCACCGAACACGCCGCTCCGGTTGAACGCCGAGAGCTTCATCGGTTCGGTCCCGAACAGCTCCGGAAACTCCGGATATTCCGGCGCGGCGCGCTCCATCCGCACTGTCGCGGGCGCCAGCGCCAGCATCATCGAGGTTTCCACCTCGTCGGCATGATAGAAGCCCGGCCCGGCCGGCTCGCTCTCCATCAGTTCGGCCGCCAGCGCCTCGAGCCTGGGATAGTCGAGATGCAGCACCGGAAAGCCCGCTTCGCTCAGCGCCCGCGCCGCGAGGTTGATCGGCTCGCGATTGCCGAAATGCCCGTTGACGGTGATCAGCCCCTTGACGCCCATCCGTCTCAGCCCGCGGCCGATATCGGCGACGGTGGCGCGCAGCGTGTCCGGCGACAGCGACAGCGTTCCGGCCCAGTCCTCCGCCGTCCAAGCGTCGCCATAGGCAACCGCCGGCAGCAGCAGCCCGTCACAGCCCTCAGCGATACGGCGGGCCACGCCGCTTGCCAGCACGGTGTCGGTCAACAGCGGCAGGTGCGCCCCATGCTGCTCCACCGCGCCGACCGGCAGCACGGCGACCAGTCCTCTGGCGATGCCCGCCGAGACGTCTTCCCAACTGGCGCTTGTGGTATCGAGCATCAGGCCCATCCTGCGATATTGAGCGGCGCCTGCGGCGCGAGCTTGCCGAGCAGTTCGCCGACACTCAGGCGGTAGTCGACATGGCCATCGAGCCGGGTCCCGAGCGCGGCTTCCGCGATATCGGAGGTTTCATAGCCATGCGCAATGAGGTTGATCATCGCGGCCTGCAGCGGCCCCATGGTCGGATTGAAGGCGACGCTTTCGACCGAGAAGCCGGAAACCATCTGCCCATCATCGAGCGCCAGTACCACGGCGCCCGGGCATTTGCTGTAGGGCGCATGGGCGCGCCGTCCGGCATCGAGCAGGCGATCGGCGATGGTCGCCGGCCAGTCGTTGGCGGCGAGCTCGAGCGACGCGTCATAGGCGCCGGCGACCGCGCCGCGCTCGCCGAGATAGTCCGGGTCGAACGGCCAGGGATAGAGCTCGGCCATGGTGAGGCGGTGGCCCAGCGGATCGATCAACGTCAGTTCGCGGCTCCCGGCAAACTCCGAGATGTACTGCCGGCAATGCGCGCAGGGGTGCGCTTCGCCGATTGCGATGGTTTCGATCGTCGTGCCGCGCGCGGCGGCGCGGGTGAACACGAAGCCTTCGCCGTGGATGGTGAAGCCCAGATGCGTGCCGGGGAATTCCACATTGCCGCCGAGGATCAGGTTGCCGGTTTCGCGCTCCAGCCCGACCGCACCGACCAAGAAGTTCGAAATCGGCGGCCGGGCGATACCCCGTGCCGGCGCCAGCGCCAGAAGCATCAGCTCCTCGACGCTGCCAAGCTCGAAGCTTTGGCGCAGTATCGTCGCCTCTTCGGCGTCGACGATGCTGCCGAGATTATCTTCCGGACGGCGGGCTTTTGCTGCCACCAGCTCGGCGATTGCTGCGCCGAGCTGGTCGCCGATCTCGGCACTCTGACGGTCAAATCGACTGGCGATATCGGGGTTTGCCTGGAACGGATTGAGGCTCACTGGCGCTGCCTGTGGTTGCCGCGATTGCATTTGACAAGCGGCTTTTGAGTGTCGTTAGATCGCCATGTAAACCGGTTTACCGGACGGGGGTCAAATGGGTTCGACGCTTATCCACGGAGCGACGGTTCTTTCCGTGGACGCTGAAAATCGGGTGTTCGAGGCTGGCTTTGTCGCCATCCGCGACGGTCGGATCAGCGGTGTAGGACCTCGCGACGCCACTCCCAACCCGTCTGGCTTCGACGAGGTGTTCGACCTGACCGGACACCTCGTCATGCCGGGCCTCGTCAATGCCCATACCCACTCGGTGATGGTGCTGTTCCGCGGCCGCTCGGAAGGCCAGAGTCTGCTCACCATGGAGGGTTGGTACAACTCGATCCGCGAGCCGGAACTGTCGCTGCTCGCCTCCGACGTCGGCCCGGCTGTGGCGCTGAGCTGCGCCGAAATGGCGCTCTCGGGCACCACCACCTTCTGCGACCAGTATTTCTTCGCCGACGAGATCGCCGACGCGGTGAAGGATGCCGGGCTGCGAGCCGTCATCGCCTACGGCATCGTGCAACTGGGCGACGAGCGCCGCGGCGCCGAGGAACTGGCGAAGGCCACCGCCTTTCTCGCGCAGCAGCGCTCCGCAGATGGCCGGATCATCCCGTGGTTCGGCCCGCACGCGCCCTATGTCGACAACACCGAGGCCTTGCTGGTCGAGGAAGTGGCGGTTGCCAATGAATACGGCGTCGGCCTTCACCTGCATATGGCCTGCGGCCCGGAAGACAACGAGGAGACTGAGCGCCGCTACGGCACCACCGCGGCGGTGGCGCTCGAAAAGCTCGGCTTCTTCAAGGGCCGCATCCACGCCGCGCACTGCATCGATCTCAGCGATGACGATATTGCGGTGTTCGCCCGCGCGCCCCACGCCTCGGTCTCCTACAACGCCTCGGCCGGCCTCCGCTCCGGCCGCGCGGGGATGTGCCGGGCGGTGGACCTGAGGGCCGCCGGCGTCACCGTGGCGCTCGGCACCGATAACGTCGCGGCCAACAATTCCTATGACATGGTCTCCGAGATGCGGGTCGCCGGCCTGGTTGCCAGCCATCGCGAAGGGGTGGCGCAGCCGCTGTCGAGCCGCGACCTCATCCGCATGGCGACGATCGAAGGCGCCAAGGCGCTCGGTCTCGAGCACGAGATCGGCAGCCTCGAGGTAGGCAAGGCCGCCGACATCGCAGCTTTCGACATCAGCGGGCCCGGCTATTCCGAGACGCCAGACCCTGAAACCCTGCTGGTCTACTCGGGCAGCGGCCGCGACCTGCGCCACCTTTGGGTGGCTGGAGAGCAACTGGTGCAGAACCGCAGCTTGACGCGCCGGCCCTTTGGGGACATCCGACAGGCTTACTCGGCGACATACGCCGATTTCTGGAACCGCGTCCAACACGCCAGGACGGACGCCAAGAACAAGAAAGCAGTAGCTTGACCAAACGGACTTTCATTTTCGACAGCGACGGTGGCGTCGACGACGCCCAGGCGCTCATTCTGCTGGTCGCCAACGGCAAGGCGCCTGACCTGATCACCACGGTGTTCGGCAATGTCGGTCGCGACCAGGCGACCACCAACCTGCTCGCCACCTGCGCTATGCTGAAGGTCGACATTCCGGTTCACATGGGTGCTGACCGGCCGCTCACGCAACCGATCATCGACGCCAAATACGTGCATGGCGATGATGGCCTGGGTGGTGCGCGTCGTCCCGACAAGCAGGCCCTGCCGGCCTCCGGCGACGCGATCGGCGAGCTTCGCCGCGCCTTCGGTGATGCGGCGGCCAAGGGTGAGAAAGTCGATATCCTGATGATCGGCCCGCTGACCAACCTGGCTCTGGCGTTGCGGCTCGAGCCCTCGATCATCGACGGCATCGGCACGCTCACCATCATGGGCGGCAACGTCTACGGGCGCGGCAACACCACACCGGCCGCCGAGTTCAACATCTACGCCGACCCTGAGGCGGCACATGTGGTGCTGACCGCCGGGATCGAGACCGTGGTCATCCCGTGGGAGCCATGCCTCACCCACTTCATGGAAGGCCCGAAAGTCGACGCGATGTTCGACGCCATCCCGGCCAGCCCGCTTCGTGATTTCTCGAAGGCCCTCGCTGTTCACGCCCGCGACAACGGCATCCGCCGCGGCCTGCCCGATCGCTTCCTCTACGTCGATCCGCTGGCCGCCGCCGTGGTGCTCGATCCCTCGATGGTGACCAAGTCGATCGAAGCCTCGTCATCGGTGGCGCTCGCTCCGGGGATCACCCGCGGCATGACGCTGGTCGATCCTTCCGGGCGCCTGGGCACCCCCAAGATTACGTTCGTCGAGGAGGTCGACGTCAGCAAAGTCGACGCGCTCTACGCCGTATCCGCCGCCTATTCCCCCAAGCATTAGAACAAACGCAAACAGGAGTGCGCATGTCTCTGATCTCGACTTTGGCCAAGGCCGCAGCAGGTACCCTGCTCGCCGCCTCGATGATGATGTCGACGGCGATCCCCGCCGCCGCCCAGGAATACACCAAGGACAACCCGCTCAAGGTCGCCCTGGTGCTGCATGGCACGCTCGGCGACAAGAGTTTCTTCGATGACGCTGCCGAAGGCATGAAGACCGCCGAGGCCGAGCTGCCGGTGACCGTCAAGATCATCGAGCTCGGCTATGACCGCTCCAAGTGGCAGGCCGGCCTCGCCGACGCCGCGGACTCGGGCTACGACGTGATCATCGCCGGCACCTTCGACATGACCGGCTATATCGCCGAGCTGTCGCCGGAATATCCGGACGTCAAGTTCATCGATTTCGACGACTCGCCCGATTACAGCGCCTGCGAGTGCAAGAACGTCCTGGGTGTGCAGTACACCACGGCCGCCGCGGGCTATCTCGCCGGCTTTGCCGCCGCCAAGATCTCGAAGTCGGCAACGCTGGGCACCATCATCGGCATGGAATTCCCGACCGTCACCGACTTCAAGACCGGTTTCGACCAGGGCGCCAAGGCCGCCAACCCCTCGATCAACATTCTCAACGCCGTGGCCGGTTCGTTCAACGACCCTGCAAAGGGCAAGGAAATCGCGCTCGCCCAGATCAACCAGGGTGCTGACGTGGTGTTCCCGATCGCCGGCGGTACCGGCATCGGCTCGCTCCAGGCGGTCAAGGACTCGGGCAAGCTCGCGGTCGGCGTCGACAGCGACCAGGCGACCATCTTTGCCGCCTCCGATCCGGCCCAGGCCGACGTGATCTTCACCTCGGTGCTGAAGAAGGTTGGCCACTCGCTGTACCTGGCGCTCGGCCAGACCATCGAGGGCACCGCGCCCTATGGCTCGCGCCAGCTGCTCGGCATCAAGGACGGCGCCGTGGGTATCGCCAAGAACGCCTGGTACGAGAAACTCGTGCCGGCCGACGTGCGCGCCGAAGTTGATGCGCTCGAGGCCAAGATCGTCGCGGGCGAGATCGAAGTCGCCACCGACATGAAGTAATCTGATGGGCCCCGCGGCAAACGCGGGGCCCATTCATTCTTGACGTAGCGCAGAGCGGGGCAGCATGGCGCTTCTGGAAGCAATCGGGATCGGCAAGACCTATCCCGGCGGGGTCGTGGCCAATGACGGAGTGAACCTCGTCATCGAGCCGGGTGAGGTTCACGCCGTGGTCGGCGAGAACGGTGCAGGCAAATCCACCCTGATGAAAATCCTGTTCGGCATCGAACAGCCCAATGCCGGCACCCTGCTGCTCGACAACCGGCAGGTGCATTTTTCCAAGCCGCGCGAAGCCATCGATGCCGGCATCGGCATGGTGTTCCAGCATTTCTCGCTGGTCCCGAGTTTTTCTGTCTACGAGAACGTGGTGCTCGGTTCCGAGCCCCGGGCGGGCATCCGGCTCGATCGCAGCAAGGCGATCGCCGAGGTGCAGGCGCTCAGCGACAAGTTCCGTTTGAAGGTCGATCCGCTGCCGCCGGTGGGCTCGCTCCCCGTCGGCCAGCAGCAGCGCGTCGAAATTCTGAAGGCGCTCTACCGCAATGCCCGCATCCTGATCCTCGACGAGCCCACAGCCGTGCTGGCGCCGCAGGAAGTGCAGGAGCTGTTCGTCGCCATCCGCTCGCTGGTGGCGCAGGGCAAGACCGTGATCTTCATCGCCCACAAGCTGCCCGAAGTGCTGGAGATATCGAACTCCATCACCGTGATGCGGCAGGGCAAGACCGTCGGGCAGGTGAAGACCAGGGAGGTCACCGAAAAGAGCCTAGCCGCCATGATGGTGGGTCGCGAAGTCAGCCTCCGTGTTGACCGCAAGCCCACCGATCAGACCGAGCGGGTTGCTTCGGTCAGCGGGCTCCGCGTCGTCAATGCGCGCGGCACCGAAGTGGTCGCCGGGCTCGATCTCAACGTCTATGCCGGTGAGATCGTCGGGCTGGTGGGGGTCGAAGGCAACGGCCAGGCCGAAACGCTCGAAGCGATCGCCGGGCTGCGCCATGTGGCGGCCGGCGACATCACCGTCGCCAACCAGAATGCCAACCCGTTGACCGTGCTTCAGCGGCGCGGCCTGGGTGTCGCCTCGATCCCCGAGGATCGTATCGCCGAGGGACTCTCCACCGGCTCGACCGTGGCCGAGAACCTCGTCGCCACCCGCCTCAACGACACCCGCTACGTGCGGGGCGGCCTGCTCGACCTCAAGGCGATCAAGGCCAATGCGCTGCGGCTGATCGAGCAGTTCTCGATCCGCGTCGGCGGACCCGGTTCTGCCGTCGGCACGCTGTCGGGCGGCAATATGCAGAAGGTGGTGGTGGCGCGCGAGCTGAGCGAGCAGCCAAAACTCCTGCTGGTCAACCAGCCCACCCGCGGCGTCGACCTCGGCGCCACTCAGTTCATCTGGCGCACCATCACCGATGCCCGCGACAAGGGCGCTGCGGTGCTGCTGAGCTCGGCTGATCTGAGCGAACTGCTGGCGCTGAGCGACCGGCTGCTGGTGCTCTATCGCGGCAAGATCGTCGCCGCTTTCCTTAACACCCCCGATCTCACTCCGGAAACGCTGGGCACCTACATGCTCGGGCTCTCCACCCAGACATCGGACGAAATGCAGGCGGCCCTCAAATGAGCAACATTCCCGCCATCGACCGCAGCTCGCGCTGGAAAACCATCCGCCGTGAAGTCGGTCGCGCCGTCGGCGCACTGGTGATTGCGCTGCTCGTCACCTTCATCGTGGTGCTGCTGACCTCCAAGGCGCCGCTCGACGCCATCACCCAGCTGCTCACCGCCCCGGCCTCCAAGCCGCGCACCATCGGGCTGTGGCTCGACGATGTGGCCAAGCTCACCATCACCGGGCTCGCCTTCTCGCTGGTGTTCCAGGCCCGGCAGTTCGCCATGGGCGTGCAGGGTCAGGTCTATATCGGCGCACTGGCCGCGAGCTACGTCGCGCTGTCGCCGCTCGGCGCCACCTGGGCCGGTATTCCCCTGGGGATCACCGCCGCCATGCTGGCGGGCGCCATCTACGGGTTCCTGCCGGGCATCGCCAAGGCCAGGCTCGGCGCCAACGAGATCGTTTCCTCGCTGATGCTCAACTACATCGCCATCGAGGTCTGCAACTTCCTCGTCCGCACCAGCCTGCCCAAGCCGCAGGCCGGGGTGCTCACCACCAACGATTTCCCCGACAGTTCGGTATTCCCGCAACTGATCAAGTTCGACGGGCTCAACGTCACCCGGCTCGATCTCGGCCTGGTTTTCGCACTCGTCGCCGTGCTGGTGGTGTGGTTCGCGCTCTATCGCACCAGCTGGGGCCTGAAGCTGCGCCTCGTCGGCCACAATGCCCGCTTCGCCGAATATTCCGGCATCAAGGCGACCTTCATCATGGTCTCCGCGATGACCGTGTCCGGGGCACTGGGCGGCCTGCTCGGCTCGATGTTCGTGCAGGGGCAGGGCTACGGCAAGCTGACCGTACTGTTCGAGGGCGGCCTCGCTTTCGAGGGCATCCTCGTCGCCATCGTGGCGCGCAGCCGGCCGCTGGCGGTGCCGGTCGTGGCGCTGTTCTACGGCTATCTGCGCCAGGGCGCCCAACTGATGAACATCCGCACGGACGTCCCCGCCGAGGTGATCGGCGTGGTCACCGCCATCATCATCCTGTTGGTTTCGTCGTCCTTCTCGCTCAACTTCGTCACGCGGCTGTTCAAACGCGGCCCCTCCACGGCTGCTGCGCCGGCGACCGTCGGAGGTGCCGCCAAATGATGGAACTGCTCATCACCGTCTTTTCGGCCACCTTCTTCGTCACCGTCATCCGCACCACCACCCCGCTGCTCCTGGCAACGCTCGGTGGCCTCATCGCCGATCTCGGCGGCGCGCTGAACGTGGCGCTTGAAGGCATGATGCTGATCGGCTGCCTCACCGCGGTGATCGTCTCGGTCTATGCACCATGGTACGTCGCGGTCGTCGCCGGCCTCGGGGCAGGTGCGCTGCTCGGGCTGATCATGGCGTTCTTCGCCTTCCGGCTGAAGGCCGACATCATCCTCGTCGGCTTTGCCATCAACATCCTTGCCGCGGGCGGCACGGTATTCGCATTGGCCCTTGCCACCGGTGGCGACAAGGGTACCTCGATCAACCTTCAGTCCAAGGCCGTCCCGGCGGTCGATCTCAGCTTCCTCAGCGCCATTCCCGGCATCGGGCCGACGCTCAAGGCGTTTCTCTCCGGCCACTCGGTGCTGAGCTGGCTCGCCGCGTTCCTCGTCTTCGCGGTGTGGTACTTCCTCTACCGGACGCCCTGGGGGCTGTGGCTGCGCGGCGTCGGCGAGTATCCGGCGGCGCCTGAAGCCGCCGGCATCCCGGTCACCAGGATCCGCACCTTGAGCCTCGTCGTCTCCGGCGCCCTGGCGGGTCTCGGCGGGGCGCAGCTCGCGATGTTCAACTATGTCGGCTTCACCCGCGACATGACCGCCGGCCGCGGCTTCATCGCGCTCGGCGCCGTGCTGCTCGGCGCCCGCCACCCGGTCGGGGCGCTCCTGGCAGCGCTGCTGTTCGGCGCCTTCGAAGCACTGGCGGTGGTGATGCCGGGCCTTTTCAACGACATCCCGGCCGAACTCATCCGCATGATCCCGTTCGTCGTGACCATTGCGGCACTGGTGCTGTTCTCGATCCGGGCGCAGCGGGCGCTGGCTTTGCGTGGGGTGAAATAGGGGTACGGACGGACGGTCGGTCCTGTGATCACCACCAACACCGGCCGTCATCCCGACGAAAGTCGGGACCCAGTGCTCAGGCTTCTCCCAACGCACGATCCTGCCGACCTTGCTGTGATGGACCGGGCCGTCATGTGCCCATCCTACCGTCCGAGCAGTGGGTCCCGGCTTTCGCCGGGATGACGGCCGGTGGGTGGGGTGAGAGCGTGGCAGCCGCCGCTCAATAGTTCAACTCAGTGAACCGCGCCGCCCGTCCATCATAGAGCAGCAGCCGGCCGACCAGCGGCTCGCCCACCCCGGTGATCAGCTTGATCGCCTCCATCGCCATCAGCGTGCCGATGACGCCGGTGACCGCGCCGATGACGCCGACCACTTCGCAGGAAGGGAGGTCGGCCTCATCAGGAGTATCGGGATAGAGATCGCGGAACTGTCGGTCGCCGGGCATGAACACCGTCACCTGGCCGTCGAACATCGACACGGCGCCCGAGACCAGTGGGATCTTCGCGGCTTCCGCCGCCTCGGCGACGATCTTGCGGGTGCCGAAATTGTCGGTGCCGTCGATCACCATGTGATAGCCGGGGAGCAGCCTGCCCGCATTGTCGGCGGTGATCCGCTCGATATGTGGGATATATTCGACATGCACATTGAGTCCGGCGACAAACGCCCCGGCGCTCTCCGCCTTGGGCGCGCCGATGCCGTCGGCCCGGTGGATCATCTGGCGTTGCAGGTTGGAGAGCGAGACGGTGTCGTGGTCGACCACCCCGAGCGTACCGACGCCTGCCGCCGCGAGATAGGCAATCAGCGGGCTGCCGAGCCCTCCGGCGCCGATCACCAGCACCCGCGCCGCCTTGAGCTGCTGCTGGCCTTCGCCGCCCACCCCGCGCAACACGATGTGGCGGGCATAGCGCCTGATTTCTTCCGGGCTGAGAGCCGTCACGGCGGGACCCCCGTCCGTCACGGCCTGCTCACGATCGGCACGGCGATGAAGCGCCGGTCCGGGCCTTCGAAACCTTGTGAGAACACCGAGACGATGGCCACGGGCGTCAGGTTCCGCCACGCCCAGTTGAACGGCGCGACGACGGCGCTCAGTTGGTAGTCGACCGTGCAGTTGCGCGAGGCCGGTACCGTTTCGTCGCGATACATCAGCGTTGCCGTGCGGTCAGACGGCTCGAACGTCAGCTCGAAGCCGACCGGCGGCTCGAAGCCGAAATCTTCGACGCAGCGCACGGTCGAGGTCGAAGGGAAGGTGGTGAGCCTGAGCGTCGCGGTGTCATCCGGCTCGGCCATCCCAAAACCCGGGGTGCCGAACGCGATCACCTTGCGGTCGGCCACCGGCTCGGCGTCGCCGTGCATGGCCGCAAGCACCGCCGGCTCGCTGATCTGGAACTTGGCGATCGCCGGGGCAGCTGCCTGGGCCGACTTGGCGCGCACCGACGCGAGGCCCGGCTGCTCGTCTTCGAGGCGCACCCGGAAGGGCGAGCCGCCCACCCATTTGTCCTCGGCGACGTCGAGCACAAAGATGTTGGAATAAGCAAAGCCCGAGCCGTCCTGGACGCCGAATTCCTCATAGGCGAAGTAGCGACCGTCGTCGGAAAAACCGAGCGCCGCGAACTGCGCCGCATCGCCGGCGAACGCCGGGACGGCAAGCAGGGCAACGAAACTAGCGGCCAGTCGAACCGAAACCGCCTGCACCACGCTCAGTCGCATCAAGGCTCTCCCTCAGTTCGAACTCTATGCCCGAAACCGGCGCCACCACCATCTGGGCAATGCGATCGCCACGCTGGATGGTGAACGGGGCGTCGCCGTGATTGATCAGGATGACTTTGATCTCGCCGCGATAGTCGGCATCGATCGTGCCGGGCGTATTGAGGACGGTGACCCCGTGCCTGGCGGCGAGGCCTGAGCGCGGGCGCACCTGCGCTTCGTAACCGGTGGGCAGCGCGATCGCCATGCCCGTCGGCACCAGCGCCCGTTTGCCAGGTTCGATCGTCATTGTCTCGGACGCGCCGAGTGCGGCGAGGAGGTCAACTCCTGCCGCGCCCGTGCTCTGTTGCCGCGGGGCTTCTAGGCCCCGGCCGTGATCGAGCCAGATGAAGTCGACTTTGACCCGATCCGTCATGGTCAGCGGGTGTCGACGACGGCGAACAGCTCTTCAGGCAGGTTGGCCGTGCCGTCGAGCAGTTCGGTGAAGTTCAGCACCATCTCGGCTGCGTTGTCGCCGACCTTGGTCATGTTGGTCTCGGTGATACGCTTGCCCTTGATGCGGATGGTGGCGGTGTGACCTTCGAAATAGGTCTTCATCATCGCCTTGGCCTGCGCATCCTCGGCGCCGCCGGCGCCTTCGCTGATCTGGCTGGTCATCTCGTTGGTCTTGAATGCCACGCGCACGACGCCCGGGCTCACCACGGTGAAACTGGTGTCGGAGTTCGGGCCATCGTCGGTGGTCAGCGTGGTGAGGTCGCCTTCCTTGATCGTGGTGCAGGTGCCGCTGCCATCCGCATTCTCGGTCAGCACGTCGCCTTCTTCCTTGCAGAACGCGTCGGACGAATCGGCGTTGCCGCCGCCGGCCTCGGCCATCTGCTTGATCATCGGGTAGAACTCGGAACCCACCGTCATGACGGTGGTGGTCTTGCCGGTGGTCTCGCTCAGCACGTCGATTTCGGCCGTAACGTCCATGCATCCGGCAAGCCCGGCGCTCAGCAGCAGGATGCCGGCCAGCCGGGAAATGGTCTTCAGGGTCATGAAACTCTCCTCAACATCGCCCGCCGCATTGCCCCCGTTGTAGGAGCCGGTCCCAAGCGCCGCAAGCTGATGCTGCCTCGGTATGGCCCCAGTGATGAACGCTTGATGAACCGTCGTTCATAGGCCGCCTACCGCTCTCTCGTCCTCTCTCCCTTTCGGGGGAGAGGTCAGGTGAGGCGGCCTCGCCGTGAGCGCGATGCAAGGGGAAGGCCCGCTCACCCGGCGCTTCGCGCCACCTCTGCCCCAAAGGGAGAGGTGAAGTCAGAGCCCGAGCAGCCGCCACAGCGCCACCAGCAGCACCGCCGCCGTCAGCCAGAATCCCGCCACCAGCATGAAGCGGTTGAACTTGCGATCGGGCGAGTTCTTGTCGCGTTCGTAGTCGTCGAGCGCCGTCTCGGCCTTCGTGACAATGGCCGGCAGCCGGCCCAGCGTCATCACCACGGTATCGAAATGGTCCTTCAGCTCCTCGAGCCGGCCGAGCGGCCCGGCCGAGCGGCGCACCCAGTCGCCGACGATCGGCTCCGAGATGGTCCAGATGTCGAGCTCGGGGTCGAGCGCCCGCGCCACGCCTTCGACCAGCACCATGGATTTCTGCAGGAGGATCAGCTCCGGCCGGGTCTGCATCTCGAACAGCTCGGTGGTGGCGAACAGCTGGCCCAGCACCTTGGCCATCGAGATGTCGGAAACGCGGCGGCCGTGCTGCGGCTCGCCGATGGCGCGGAGCGCCAGCGCGAATTCGTCGATCGACTGCGTGCGCGGCACATAGCCGATCTCGAAATGCCGCTCGGCGATCAGCCGGTAGTTGCGGGTGATGAAGCCGTAGAGGATATCGGCAAGGAAGCGCCGTTCGCGCCGGGTGATGCGCCCCATGATGCCGAAATCGACGGCGACGATGTTCTGCGTTTTCGGGTCGGCGAACAGGTTCCCCGGATGCAGGTCGGCGTGAAAAAAGCCGTCGCGCACGGTGTGGAGCAGGAAGGCCTGCAGCAGGTTCTTCGCCAAAGCCTTGCGATCGACCCCGGCCGCGTCGAGCGCCGCGTTGTCGCGGATCGGGATGCCGTCGACCCAGGTGGTGGTAAGGACGGTATCGGAGGTGAAATCCCACATCACCTTGGGGATGACGAAGCCGGTATCGTCCTTGATATTCTCGTAGAATTCCGAAATCGCCGCCGCCTCGAGCCGGAGGTCGAGCTCGATCCGGGCCGAGCGGTCGAGCGTCGCCACCACGTCGACTGGCCTCAGCCGCTTCAGCTTGGGCACCAGCGCTTCGGCCAGCTTCGCGCCGGCATACTGGCTCTCGATGTCGGCCTGGAAGCGCTCGCGGATGCCGGGGCGGAGGATCTTCACCGCTACCGTGCGTCGGCCGTTCTCGTCGGTAAGGGTGGCCTTGTGCACCTGGGCGATCGAAGCCGCGGCAACCGGCGCCGAGAAATCGGTGAACTCCTGGGCCCGTGTGCCCAGTGCCTCGGCGAGCAGCCCCGGGACGAGCTTGTCGTCGAACGGGTCCATCTTGTCCTGCAGCACCGCAAGGTCGGCGGCGACGTCGGCGCCGACGATATCGGGGCGAGTTGCAAGGGTCTGGCCAAGCTTCACATAGGTCGGGCCGAGCCGGTTGAGCGCCCGGGTCAACCGCTCGACCCGGCCGGAGCGTTTCACTTCGCCGCGTTCGAACAGCCGGCCGAAGCGCACCCCGGCCCGCATCACCGGCGGCAGCGCGGCGTTGTCGGCAATCGACAGGGCACCCTCGCGCGCCAGGACGAAGCCGGCCCGGGCCAGGCGGAAATAGGCAGCGAGCCCCATGGCGTCAGAGCTTCCAGGCCGCGTGCAGCGCCGCGATATTGCCGGTGAACGGGGTATGGGTCACGCGCTTGAACCCGGCATCACCGATCATCTTCGAGAAGTGCTCGGGCGTCGGGAACTTGCGGATCGATTCGACCAGGTACTGGTAGGGCTGCGCATCGCCGGTGACGACGCGGCCGATTGGCGGGATCAGCCGGTCGGAAAATACCTTGTAGACCTCCGACAGCACCGGGGTATCGACCTGGCTGAATTCGAGGCAGAGAAAACGCCCGCCGCGTTTCAGCACCCGATGCGCTTCCTTCAGCGCCAGGGGGATGCGCGGCACATTCCGGATGCCGAAGGCGATGGTATAGGCGTCGAAGCTCTCGTCCTCGAACGGCAGTTCCTCGGCATTGGCCTCGACGAACTTCACCTGCGACGGGAACCGCCACTTGTGCGAGCGTTCCTCGCCGACCCTGAGCATGTCGGTATTGATGTCGGAGACCGTGACCTCGGCATAGCCGACCGAGGCATTGACGATACGCTCGGCGATGTCGCCGGTACCGCCCGCCATGTCGAGCACCCGATAGGGGACGCTGCCCTGTTTGGGCGGGGCGAGCCGCGCCACCATGGCGTCCTTCCAGACGCGGTGCACGCCGCCACTCATCAGGTCGTTCATCAGGTCGTACCGATCGGCGACGCGGTGGAACACCTCGTTGACGAGGTCCTGCTTGTCGTCGAGGGCGACCGTCCGTTCGCCGAAATGCGTGGTCTCGCCCATGCTCTGTCTCCGGATTGCCGGCGTTATAGCGGATGGGACCGGGGCTTGCCATGCGGGAAACGGGCGCATGCTAAACCCCGACAGAACGGTGGGCTTGTTACCGGATCGCCCTGCCGTCACATAGAAGCGACAACCGGAACGAGGATGCGATGCCCGAATTGCCAGAGGTCGAAACCGTCCGCCGCGGGCTCGAGCCCTATGTGACGGGCGCGCATATCGACAAGGTGACGCTCAACCGCAAGGATCTGCGCTTTCCATTCCCCGAGGGCTTCAAAGCAGCGCTCGAAGGGGCGACCATCGAGAGCACCGGACGACGAGCCAAATACCTGTTGTTCCGGCTGTCGAACGGCAAGACCTGGCTTAGTCACCTGGGCATGACCGGCGCTTATCGCTTCGAGGATTTCAAGTTCAAGGAGCCGTCGCGCTATTACGAGCCCGACGAGGATCGCAAGCACGACCACCTGGTCCTGGAACTGACCCATCCCGAGCACGGGGCGATGAAGCTCATCTACAACGATGCCCGCCGTTTCGGCTTCGTCGATCTTTATGAACACGAGGCCGAGAGCCCCTATCTCGAAGGACTGGGGCCCGAGCCTCTGTCCAACGCCTTCAATGCCGCCGAAATGGCGGAGCGCTTCGCGGGCAAGAAGGCGCCGATGAAGGCGGCGCTGCTCGACCAGCGCGTGGTGGCTGGGCTGGGCAATATCTATGTCAGCGAGGCGCTGCACCGCGCCCATATCCGGCCCGATATCGAGGCGCGCACCCTGGTGCTGAAGTCGGGCAAGCCGAGCAAGCGCCTCGACGATCTGGCCGATGGCGTGCGCACGGTGCTGATCGAGGCGATCGACGCCGGCGGCTCGACGCTAAGGGACTTCCGCAACGCCGAAGGCAATTCCGGCTACTTCCAGCACCGCTTTGCCGTCTATGATCGCGAAAACGAACCGTGCCCCACTCCGGGCTGTCGTGGCACGATCAAGCGCATCGTACAGTCGGGCCGCTCGACCTTCTTCTGCCCGGTGTGCCAGCATTGAGACGCGAATGGCAAAGAGGCAGCAGCGAATAGGCGAAGCAGGATCGATCGGGCTGCCGCCTCCATTCGCTACTCGTACACCAAGGGAGGCCGCTGCTCCCAGCCGGTGAATCCAGTTGACGTCCCACCCCGTCGCGACTATACAGCGCCCAACTTGGCGGCCCGAGATGCCGCCGATTTCATTTCATCGCCCCTGGAAAACCGGCCTCGGCTGGGCCAGCGGGTTGAGCGCCAAAGAGGAATTGATGGCCAATACTGCTTCCGCCAAGAAGGCCACGCGCAAGATCGCGGCCCGCACCGAAGTGAACAAGTCGCGTCGTTCGCGCATGCGTACCTTCGTCCGCAAGGTCGAGGAAGCCATCACTGCCGGTGACCACGCGGTTGCCGTCGCCGCTCTCAAGGCCGCCGAGCCCGAGATCGTCCGCGCCAGCCAGAAGGGCATCGTCCACGCCAACGTGGCCGCCCGCAAGGTGAGCCGCCTCAACTCCCGCGTGAAGGCTCTGCAGGCCTGATCGGCCGGAGAGCGCGAGCCCGTCGTCAAGACGGTTTCACGACCGCATTGTGAATGTGAAGGGCTCCCTCCGGGGAGCTTTTCTGTTTTGATGATGCTTGGGCGGCGTCCTGGGAATGGGCGCGCCCAGTGTGACAGCTTTGCGACACCTGCGTGAAGAGTTATCCCCTCGTGAAAGCCCTGCGTTTCCGGGGCTTTGCCGGGCTCCGTCATCAGAATTTCATTTGCCTTTAGGGAATGAATTGCCGATTTCCGGGTGGCGTTGCCACAATTTCAAAGCCCCTCGAAACATCACGAAATACCGATTCCCCCTTGAGTCACAGCGCCTTGGATTTCACCCCTGACAAAGTGCCGCGGAAAGGTTTTTGCAAAGGGTGCGAGTCAACCCCCTCTAGGCAAAAAACCCCCGTTGATTGGAAAATTCCGACCCCCTAAGATGCCTCTCGTCGCTCAGGAACACCCGGCGCCAGAACCGAGTAATGGAGCGATATGACTGGCAGGAATGCTGACTTTGAGATCGTGGCTGAGGCGGTATGGACGCAGCCGGCAGTCTTGGGGAACTCCATTCGTAGTCGGGTTTTGATTTGTATTAGTTGTAGTCTTACGACTGAGTAAGACGTTGCGGTAGTCCGGGCGCGATCAGCGGCTCGGCTCAATGGAAAGTTTGGTTAGACTGAACCGCGGCGCAGTTCGCGGGCAGGACAGGTCTGTCCGAAAAACGGGCAGCTAGGTTGGCGGCGCTGTGCCCAATGTGGGGCAGCATAGAACAGGATTTGGGGTCACACATATGGCGATGAACGCGGCGGCGGGTCGTGCCGATTGGGTATCGGAAAGAGGTAACGGAAAGGGGCAGGGCGGCGACAAGGGGGGAATGGTAATGATGGGCAAGGACGGCCAGCCACTTGGTTCCAGCGAACTGTTCCAGCGGGTCCGTGCCCGGCTCAAGGCCGCCGTCGGCGAGGATGTGTTCAATTCCTGGTTCGCACGCCTCGAGCTCGAAGAGATCGTCGACGATCTCGCCCATCTGAGCGTCCCGACCCGGTTCCTCTCCTCCTGGGTCCAGTCCAACTACGCCGAGAAGATCCTTGAGGCCTTCCGTGCCGAGGCTGCCGGCCTTGCGCGCCTGCATTTCACCGTGCGCGTCAACGGCCAGGCCCGGCCGCGCCTGCACCAGGCCGAGGCAGCTGCCGAGGCCGTCGAGGCCGAAGTCCCCGCCATTCCGGCGACTCCGCGCGCCGTGCGCGAAGCGATTGCCGCCGCACCGGCGCCGCGTGGCGATGCGCTGTCGGGCTCGGCGCTCGATCCGAAGATGACCTTCGACAGCTTCGTCGTCGGCTCCGCCAACGAGATGGCGCTGCAGGTGGCCAAACAGGTGGCCCACGCAGCCGCCAACAACACCGTCAGCTTCAACCCCATCTACATCCATTCGAGCGTCGGCCTCGGCAAATCCCACCTGCTCAACGCCATTGCCTGGGCTGCCGGAGCGGCCGAGCCGGGTCGGAACATCGTCTACCTGACGGCCGACCACTTCATGTACCACTTCATCACCGCCGTGCAGCGCCAGTCGGCGCTCGGCTTCAAGGAGTGGCTGCGCCGCGTCGACCTGCTGCTGATCGACGACATGCAGTTCCTGCAGGGCAAGTCCGCCACCGAGTTCGGCCATACGCTGGGCACGCTGCTGACGGGCGCCAAGCAGGTGGTGGTGGCCGGCGATGCGCCGCCACGCGACCTCGAAATGCTCGATGAGCGCGTCCGGTCGCGGCTCTCGGGCGGCCTGGTGGTGCCGATCAATTCGTTCGACCTCGACCTTCGCCGCGCCATCGTCACCCGGCGCGCCGAGCAGGCGGTCTCCCGCTTCTCCGATGCGCATTTCGCCCCGGCAGTGCTCGACTATGTGGCGCGGGTGGTGGTCAGCCACGGCCGCGACCTCGACGGGGCGGTGAACCGGCTCCTGGCCGCCAACCAGTTGACCAAGGAGCCGATCACCGTGGCGCTGGCCGAGCGCACGCTGGCCGACCTGGTGCGTCAGCGCGATGCCCGCCGCGTCCGCATCGAAGACATCCTCCGCATCGTGTCGCGCCACTACAAGGTGCCGCGCAACGACCTGCTTTCCTCGCGCCGCTCGCGTGACGTGGTCCGCCCGCGCCAGATCGCCATGTATCTGGCCAAGGCCCTGACCTCGCGTTCGCTGCCGGAAATCGGCCGGCGCTTCGGCGGTCGCGACCACACCACGGTGCTGCACTCGGTCCGCAAGGTCGAGCAGATGATCAAGGACGACGGCGAGCTGGCGCAGGAAATCGAACTCCTCAAGCGCATGCTCGAGGAATGAGGCCTTCGAGCCCTCCCCATGGGGAGGGCTCATCCCGGCTGAAACCATCCGCCTGAGTTATGAGTTTCGACCCAGTAGGGTCTTCTAGTGAGTAGTAGCGTTGCCGACATCGCGTAGAACGCCGCGGCTCTTGCTGCGGATCAGAAAGGGCTTGCGGCGCCTCGACCTCGGGGCCCGTCCTGAGCCCCAGCCGCTGCCGCCCGACCGGGCCTGGCACGAGATGCTGGTGCGCCTCGACACTGAGGATGCCGAGCGTCGCCTCGAGGCAATGGAGCGGGCGCTCAACGGCGACAAGCGCTAGAGCCGTCCCCCGCACGCATTTTCCCAAGGGATAGCCGGCCTGCGGCCGCGCGCGCCCTTGCCTTTTGCCTCTTGGATTGTAATGTCGCAGCCCGGTTTCCGCTTGGTTTTGCCGGGTTTTGACCGGGAACGGTAGGGGTTTTGGGTTTATGAAAGTCACTCTCGAGCGCAACCATCTGCTCAAGTCTCTGGGGCATGTCCACCGCGTGGTGGAGCGCCGCAATACCTACCCCATTCTCGCCAACGTGCTGCTCAAGGCCTCCGACGGCAAGCTCGATCTGCGCGCCACCGACCTCGATATCGAGGTCACCGAAAGCGTGCCGGCGATGGTCGGCCAGGCCGGCACCACCACGGTGCCCGCACACACGCTCTACGAAATCGTCAGGAAGCTCTCGGACGGCGCCGAAGTGCGGCTCGAGAACGAAGGCGCCGAGCAGTTGCTGGTCACCTCCGGCCGCTCGCGCTTCCACCTCGCCTGCCTGTCGCCCGACAGCTTCCCGGACCTGAAGTCCGGCACCTTCACGCACACCTTCTCGATACCCGCGCCGACGCTGCGCGAACTGATCGAGCGCACCCAGTTCGCCATCTCGAACGAGGAGACGCGCTACTATCTCAACGGCATCTACATGCACATGCTGGAGGTCAACGGTGTCCCGACGCTGCGTGCCGTCGCCACCGACGGCCATCGCATGGCACGCGCCGAGTCCGACGCACCTGCCGGCGCCAAGGGCATGCCGGGCATCATCGTACCGAAAAAGACCGTGTCCGAAGTGCAGAAGCTCCTCGAGGGCGCCGAGGGCGACGTCGAGGTCGAACTCTCCGACACCAAGATCCGCGTCACGCTGGGCGGCGTGGTGCTGCTCAGCAAGCTGATCGAAGGCACCTTCCCCGATTACGATCGGGTGACACCCAAGAACAACGACAAGCAGATGAACGTCGACAAGCAGACGTTTGCCACGGCGGTCGATCGTGTTTCGACCATCGCGTCGGATCGGGGCGGCAAGGCAGTAAAACTGTCGATGAAGGAAGGCCAGCTCGAGCTTTCCGTCACCAATCCGGATCACGGTACGGCCAGCGAAGAACTGGCGGTCGAGTTCGAGCCCGAGAGCTTCGAGATCGGCTTCAACGCCCGCTACCTGCTCGACATTATCGGCCAGATCCGCTCCGAGAACGCCGTGTTCCTGTTCAACGACGCCGGCTCGCCGACGCTGGTACGCGAGGATGGCGACGCCAAGGCGCTCTACGTGCTGATGCCGATGCGGGTGTAAGGCACGCTGCCCAAGGCCCCCTCACCCGGTCCTGCGGACCGACCTCTCCCCCAAGGGAGAGGTGGCGATGGGGCGATATCGTGCCACGGATCACCTCTCCCTTGGGGGAGAGGTCGCCGCGTTAGCGGCGGGTGAGGGGGCCTTCCTCAAGCTCGATGCATCCCTCCCGCTACATTTCCCGGCTCCGCCTCTCGCACTTCCGCAACTATGCGTCGGCGGCGCTCGATCTCGACGGGCGGCACCTGGTGCTGGTCGGCTCGAACGGAGCGGGCAAGACCAATCTGCTCGAAGCGGTGTCGCTGCTGTCGCCCGGCCGGGGGCTGCGTGGCGTGCCGTTCGAGGATGTGGCGTCGCAGGGTTCTGACGGGCTCTGGGCGGTGGCGGCGACCGTCGAAACGCCTGAGGGGCCAGTCGATATCGGCACCGGCGCCGGCGGGCCGGAAGGCGGGCGGCGGGTGCGCATCAATGGCGCCAATGCGCGGACCATCGAGGAGATGAGCGCCTACCTCCGCGTCCTCTGGCTGACCCCGGCAATGGATGGATTGTTTACCGGTCCGGCCAGCGAGCGCCGGCGCTTCCTCGACCGGCTGGTGACGACGCTGCTTCCCGGTCATTCGGCCCAGGTGTCGGATTTCGAAAAGACCATGCGGCAGCGCAACCGGCTGCTCGACGAGAATGCCGACCCGGTCTGGATCGACGCCGTCGAGGTGCAGATGGCGGCCGCCGCGGCTGCGGTGCATTTCGCCCGCACCGACAGCCTCGGCGAACTGCAGGCACTGATCGCGGCAGGGGTGGATCAGACCAGCTTCCCGGCTGCCCGGCTGGCCCTGACCCCGCTGTTCGAGGATCGCCACGAGGCCCAGTCCTCGGCGGCACTCGAGGCCGATCTGAGGGCGCTGTGGCGTGCCAACCGCAATCTCGATCGCGCCGCGGGGCGAACGCTGGTCGGCCCGCATCGCATCGATCTCGAAGTGCGTCATGCGCAAAAGGATATGCCGGCCGCGCTTGGCTCCACCGGCGAGCAGAAGGCCCTGCTGATCGGCTTGATCCTCGCCCATGCCCGGCTGGTGAAGCGCTCGGCCGGTATCGCGCCGTTCCTCCTGCTCGACGAGGTGGCGGCGCATCTGGATCCCAACCGCCGTGCGGCTTTGTTCGCAGCGCTCGACAGCCTCGGCACCCAGTGCTTCATGACCGGCACCGACCCGATGCTGTTCGAGGCGTTGGCCGACAGCGCGCAGCGGGTGACGGTCAAGGACGGACGATTGGCGCGGGAGCCAGGCTAGGCGGGGCGACAGGCGTCGACATCAGCGACTTTTCACCGGCGTCATCCCCGCGCAGGCGGGGATCCGGCGGAATATTCCGGCCTCCACCAGCGCTGCTGCATCCCACTGGGTTCCCGCCTGCGCGGGAATGACGCCGGTGGTTTGGCGGCGAGGGGTCTCGGATGACGCCGAACTCACCCGCAACCTGGCCCCTAACCCTTGTAAAACGGGCTAAAAATAGCCATTTCCCTTGGGTATGAGCACCCGATCCGCTAGACCGATTCCAGCGGACCTGCTGACCTGATTCGGGACCCCCTTGAGCACCTCCGAGACCCCCTCCGAACCGAACGAATATGGCGCCGATTCCATCAAGGTCCTGAAGGGCCTCGATGCGGTGCGCAAACGCCCCGGCATGTATATCGGCGACACCGATGACGGCTCGGGCCTGCATCACATGGTCTATGAGGTGGTCGACAACGCCATCGACGAGGCGTTGGCCGGCCATGCCGACCTCGTCACAGTAGAGCTCAATGCCGACGGCTCGGTCTCGGTCAACGACAATGGCCGCGGAATCCCGACTGGCATCCACGCCGAAGAGGGCGTCTCGGCGGCCGAGGTCATCATGACCCAGCTGCATGCCGGCGGGAAGTTCGACCAGAACTCTTACAAGGTGTCGGGCGGCCTGCACGGCGTCGGCGTCTCGGTGGTGAATGCGCTGTCGGTGTCGCTGAAACTCAATATCCGCCGCGACGGCGAAATCCACGAAATGGAGTTCTCGCACGGCGACGCAGTGGCGCCGCTGAAGCAGGTCGGCACTTACGTCCCCAATCACCAGCCCGGCACCTATGAAGGCCGCTCGGGCACGCTCGTCACCTTCCTGCCCTCGTCCGAAACCTTCACCATGGTGGAGTTCGACTTCAAGACGCTGGAGCACCGGCTGCGCGAGCTCGCCTTCCTCAATTCCGGCGTGCGCATCATCCTGCGCGACCTGCGCCACCCTGAGCCGGTGGAGATCGAGCTGCACTACGAGGGCGGGCTGGAAGCTTTCGTGCGCTATCTCGACAACGCCAAGACGCCGCTGATCAGTGCGCCGATCATGCTGTCATCGGAGCGCGACGGCATCACCGTCGAAGTGGCGATGTGGTGGAACGACAGCTACCACGAGAACGTCTTGTGCTTCACCAACAACATCCCGCAGCGCGATGGCGGCACGCACCTGGCGGGCCTGCGTGCGGCGCTGACCCGGCAGGTGACCAAGTATGCCGAGGAAAGCGGCATCCTGAAGCGCGAAAAGGTCGAGGTCTCGGGTGACGACATCCGCGAGGGCCTGACCTGCGTGCTCTCGGTGAAGGTGCCCGACCCGAAATTCTCCAGCCAGACCAAGGACAAGCTGGTTTCGTCCGAAGTCCGTCCGGTGGTCGAGAACGGCGTCAACGACAAGCTGCAGCAATGGCTGGAAGAGCATCCCGCCGAGGCCAAGTCCGTCGTCGGCAAGGTGGCGGAAGCCGCCGCGGCGCGCGAAGCCGCCCGCAAGGCGCGCGAATTGACCCGCCGCAAGTCGGCGCTCGATGTCAACTTCCTCGCCGGCAAGCTCAAGGACTGCTCGGAGAAGGATCCGGCCAAATCGGAGATCTTCCTCGTCGAGGGCGATTCCGCTGGTGGCTCCGCTTCGCAGGGCCGCGACCGCTACACCCAGGCCGTGCTGCCTTTGCGCGGCAAGATCCTCAACGTCGAGCGGGCCCGCTTCGATCGCATGCTGGGCTCCGAGCAGATCGGCAACCTGGTGATGGCGCTCGGCACCTCGATCGGCCGCGAGGAGTTCAACCCGGACAAGCTGCGCTACCACAAGATCATCATCATGACGGACGCCGACGTCGACGGCGCCCATATCCGCACCCTGCTGCTGACCTTCTTTTACCGGCAGATGCGCGAACTGATCGACCGCGGCCACGTCTATATCGCGCAGCCGCCGCTCTACAAGATCAAGCGCGGCTCGTCCGAGCAGTACCTCAAGGACGAACGAGCGCTCGAGGATTACCTGATCGGCACCGGCACCGACGACGCCGTGTTGAAGACTCGGGACGGCGTCGAGCATGCCGGCGAAGACCTGCTGTCGATCGTGCGCCAGGCGCGCGAGATCGTCCACGCCATCGAGGGGGTGAACACCCGCTACAACCGCTCGCTGATCGAGCAGGCGGCGATCGTCGGCGGCCTCGATGCCGAGGCGCTGCTCGATCCGGAGCGTACCGCCACGGTGATCGAGCGCGTCGTGCGCCGGCTCGATCGCCTTGCCGACGAAGTGGAGCGCGGCTGGAGCGGGGTGTCGGACGGCCAGGGCGGGCTGATCTTCACCCGCACCATCCGTGGCGTCACCGAAAGCCACGCCATCGATGCGCAGCTGCTCGCCAGTGCCGATGCCCGCAAGGTTCGGGCCACGGTCGACAAACTGTCGGACCTCTATGGCGGCGTCGCCAAGCTCACCCGCAAGGACCAGAGCTTTGATATTTACGGCCCGTCATCGCTGTTCGGCGCCATCAACACCGTCGGCCGCAAGGGCATCTCGCTGCAGCGCTACAAGGGCCTGGGCGAAATGAACCCCAGCCAGCTGTGGGAGACGACGCTCGATCCGAACGTGCGCACCCTGCTGCAGGTGCAGATCAAGGAAAGCGACGACCACGACCGGCTGTTCTCCAACCTGATGGGCGACCTGGTCGAACCGCGCCGCGACTTCATCCAGGACAACGCCCTCAGCGTCGCCAACCTCGACGTGTAAGGAGTGCGTGTACATTGACCGTAAAGCTCGACGGCCCGCATTGGCGGGCCGTTTGCGTTTAGCCAGGAGCGCGGTGGCTACAGACCGAAGGATCGAGGTGAGGCTCGTCAAGCTTGACCCGCAAGATCGTTTGTAATACGCCGTATTACAACGGAGGTGCCCAGCATGAGCAACGTTGAACTGTCTGATCCAATCGCGATCCGCGTGCCCATGGATGTCCTCGCGAACATTGAGCGCGTCGCCGGCGGAATCGATCGTACCCGCAGCTGGGTGATGGTGAGGGCCCTGAGGCTCTACCTTGCCAGCGAAGGTGAAGAAGTGCTCAGCTTGCTGCGAGCTCGTGAACAGAACGCTGCAGATGGTGGACACGACGCCGACGATGTCATGAAGGAACTGGATGCGATCGTGGGCGGTACAAAAGCAGCTTGACGAAGGTTAGGTTCTCCACCGAAGCGCGCGGCTATCTTGCGCGCGAAGCCGCATACCTGAAGGAGCGCAGCACGACAGGCGCATCGAGGTTTCAGAGAATCGTTGCTCGCGCTCGGCGTCAGATCGAGACCTTTCCCGACTCTGGCTACACGGACTCAGTCGTCTCTCTTACTGGCGCGCGCCGCATGGCGATCGACGAGTACCTATTCGACTACGACGTCACAGGTGATGTCGCCACTATTATGGTGATCCGGCACTCGCGCAACACGCCAACGATCACTCTCGAAGACGACGCGGACTTCGAAGATCCGGCCACTCCATCAGGCAGTCGATTCGGAAAGAGGTAGCGCTTGGGAATGTCCGCAACTATGGGCCAGGTGGCCATCGCGATTTTCGGCTCAAGGCACAAGGACGCTTCGTTGCATCCCCCTCTTTCCCTGGGTCGTTGTTGTGTTGTGCGATCGGGCCCCTCCCGCGCCATCGCGGTAACAGTCTCGTTCCCCATTACGCGCCAATAGGGGTTTCGCGATGGAGTGGATTGTCGCAGGCATCCTGATCGTCGTCGCCGTGGCGGTGCTCGGCTTCGCCGCCTTCGCGCTGGCCAAGCAGAGCCGCTACAGTCGGCTGCTGCAGAAATATGGCGGCGACGAGAAGCTGGTCGATGCGCTGATCACCAAAACCATCTGGCAGGGCATGACCGCCGAGCAGTTGCGCGACAGCTGGGGCGAGCCGGCCTCGATCGAGGAAAAGGTGATGAAGACCAAGATCAAGCAGGTCTTCAAATACCGCCCGGTAGCCGCCAACCGTTATCGCGATAAGGTCACGCTCGAGGATGGCGTGATCGTCGGCTGGGACCAGAAATAGCGCGGCGCCGGAGCGTCCTCTTCACGCTCGCCCGACTGATAGAGACGACCCCCTCCCGGCCTCCCCCATAAAGGGGGAGGTGAAGAGTCGAGGCTCGGTCTTCGATCGTGCCAGGCGAACCGGCAGGCACCTTCCGCCTTATTTGGGGGAGGATGGGAGGGGGCCGTCTGCCTGAGCAAAAAAACAAGAGGCCCGCCAACTGGCGGGCCTTCGCGTTCGATCGGCAATGCCGCCGGGCTCAGTCCCGTGCGTACATCACCATGCCGGCGTGATGCAGCACCCCGGCGATGAAGTCGCCGTCGGCGGTAAAGCCGGTGTCGTCCTGGTACTCGATGTGAGTGCCGACGACCTGGTAATTGCCCTGGTAGGCCACTTCCAGGTGCCCGCGCGCTTCGATGTAGCGGCCATTCGGCAGCAGGGCCTGGCGGGTTTCCCCGTCTTCGGTGACCCACAGGCCGGTGTAGTCGTGTCTGGTTCCCATTTGCGATACTCCATAGGCGGTGGTGGAGTGATGGCCCGGCTGTGGCGGGCCGAGCGTGATGCCCGCGGCGAGCGCGAGCGCGGCGACGAGCGCCACGCCAGCGAATACCGCGACGATCCGGCGCCTAACCATTCATGCTCCGCCGCTCGCGGCGAGGCCGGCGCGGCTGGGTATTCACCTGCTTCAGAAGCTTGTTGGTGATGGCGAGGATGGCCTGGGGCTTGAGGCTCCGGGCGATGCTGGAAAGATCTATGGTCATTTGGGGTCCTCGCTTTCTACCGCGGATGGTCTGCCATTCGCGGTGCCAGCTATATCGCTCGGCAAGCGGTGGAAGCGGTAGACCGATCCTCCAGAGTGATTGCACAATCCTCCAAATGTCCGTGATCGCTGATGACTCGCCTGCGCGAGCTGCTATGTACAGCGCACGAGATAACGAAGGAATTCGCCATGGATCGCATGGATGAGCTCAAGCGCCTGATTGCACAGTTCGCAACCACCGATGGCATTCAGGCAACGCCGATCGAGGGCATGTCGCTGGTCCGGATCTCGCATCCGTCCGAGCCGATGCACGCCGTGCACCATCCGGCGCTCTGCATCGTGGCGCAGGGCAGAAAGCGGGTGATCGCCGGCGATCGCGTGCTCAACTATGATGCGGCGAACTTCCTCGTCGTCTCGGTGGATACGCCGGTGATCGGCCAGGTGGTCGAGGCGACGCCCGACGCGCCGTATCTCTGCATGAAGCTCGAACTCGATGCCGCCGAGATCGGCGCGCTGCTGATCGAGGTCGGGGGCGTCACCGCCGCCGCCGCGGCCGAGGCCGAGCCCAGCGTCACGGTGAGCCCGATCATGGCCGACCTGCTCGATGCCGCGATCCGGCTGGTGAAGCTCTTGGAGCGGCCGGAAGACCTCGCGGTGCTCGGGCTGATGGTGAAGCGCGAAATCCTCTACCGCCTGCTCCGCTCCGACCAGGCGACCAAGCTCCAGCAGATTGCGCTGGCCGAAAGCCGGCTGCAGCAGGTCAACCGCGCCATCGGCTGGATCAAGCTCAACTACCGCGATGCATTCGCCATCGAAACGGTGGCGGCGGAGGCGCGCATGAGCCCCTCGGCACTGCACCTCCACTTCAAGGCGGTGACGGCAATGAGCCCGCTGCAATACCAGAAGCAGTTGCGCCTGCAGGAGGCGCGCCGGCTGATGCTGTCCGAAGCGCTCGACGCAGCGACCGCCGGCCATCGCGTCGGCTATGACAGCCCCAGCCAGTTCAGCCGCGAGTACGCCCGCACCTTCGGTGCCCCGCCTTTGCGTGATGTGGCGCGGCTGAAGGCCGGGGACCTGCTGTCGGCTGGTTGAGTCGGGCCGGCCCTCGCCTGTCACTGCCCCGCAACACAGCTTTGTCAGCCCGCTTAAGCCCACATAAACCGGCCACATTTAACTTGGATAGCGATGGGGACCGCGCTGGTCGAAGGCCCGGACTTTCGGGTTGGCTTGGGCTTGGCGAGACGGTCGGATGCCCGATGGCGTCCGCATGCCGCCCCACGTAGGGAACCGGCCGCCGGACACAAGCCATGCGCAAGAAGAATGCCGGGGCCCTGTTTATGGATTTTCACGTTTCGCCTGATGATCGAGTCGGCGCCACGCCCAAGAAGGGCACGCGCTCGGAGCGATCGGCGCCGGCGAAGAAGGTGGCGCGCGGCGCCCGCATCGAGCCGGGCTTTTCCGATGGCGACATCCATGTCGACGACGAGCGCCAGGAGCGGAGCGAGCGCGCTCCTCGGGGCAAGGCGCCGCGCGGCCGCGCGCCCAAGCAGAAGAAGACTCGCGGCCGGCGCGAACGCCGCCCGATAACCTTGTTCGGGATCATCTGGAAGATGATCTCGTGGCTGTTCATCATTGGTATCTGGGGTGCGCTCGCCGCCGGTGCCGTGGTCGTCTACTACGCCGTGCAGCTGCCGTCGGCCGATACCTGGAAGGTGCCCGATCGCGCCGCCAATATCCGCATCGTCGCCGCCAACGGGCAGCTGATCTCCAACCGCGGCAAGACCGGTGGCGAAGCCGTATCGCTGCGCGAGCTGCCCTATTACGTGCCGGCCGCCTTCGTCGCCATCGAAGACCGGCGCTTCTACGACCATTTCGGCATCGACGTCCTCGGCCTCGCCTCGGTGGCTCTCGAAAGCGTGCAGGCCGGTGAGGTGACTCGCGGCGCTTCGACCATTACCCAGCAGGTGGCCAAGAACCTCTTCCTCACCCCCGACCAGACGCTCGGCCGTAAGGTGCAGGAAGCGCTGCTCGCCGTCTGGCTGGAGCAGAACTATTCCAAGGACGATATCCTCGACCTCTACCTCAACCGCATGTTCTTCGGCCACGAATCCTACGGTATCGAGGCGGCGTCGCAGCGCTATTTCGGCAAATCGGCGCGCAACCTGTCGCTCGGTGAAGCGGCGATTCTGGCCGGTTCGCTGCAGGCTCCGTCGCGGCTCAACCCCAAGGGCAATGCCGACGCGGTGAAGGCCCGCCAGGCCCTGGTGCTCGCCGCCATGGCCAAGGAAGGCTACATCACTCCGGCCGAGTCGAAGGCCGCCGCGATCGACCCCAACCAGACGGTACGCACCAAGGTGGTGGGCGGCGAATCCTACGTTGCCGACTGGGTCGAAAGCCTGATGACCGCCTATCTGGGCGAGGTGAAGCAGGACGTGATCGTGCATACCACCATCAACTGGGACCTCCAGAAGGAGGCCGAGTTCGTGGTCAAGGAAGCTGTGGCCAAGTACGGCAAAGACAGGGCCTTCACCCAGGGGGCGCTGGTCGCCATGGATGTCGACGGCTCGGTCCGCGCCCTGGTCGGCGGTGTCGACTACCAGCAGAGCCAGTATAACCGCGCGGTGACGGCGCGCCGTCAGCCCGGCTCGACCTTCAAGCCCTTCGTCTACCTGGCCGGCATGGAAAAGGGCTACACCCCCGACACCATCGCCACTGACGGACCCATCGACATCAACGGCTGGCAGCCCTCCAACGCCGACGGCAAGTATGGCGGCGACATGACCCTGCGCCAGGCGCTGGCTTTGTCGCGCAACACTGTCTCGGCGCTGCTCGCCAACGATGTCGGCCCCGACAAGGTGGTGGAAGCCGCGATGCGCATGGGCATTTCCTCGCCGCTGCAGGCAGTGCCTTCGATCGCGCTGGGCACCCAGGAAGTCTCGCTGCTCGAGCTCACCGCGGCCTATGCGCCGTTCGCCAATGGCGGCATCGGCGTCATCGCCAATGTCATCACCCGCATCGAAACCGCCGACGGCAAGGTGCTGTACGACGCCGTGGCCGCTGGTCCGGGTCGGGTGATCGAGCCCAATATCGTCGCCGAAATGAACGACATGCTGCATGCCGCGGTCGAGATCGGCACCGGCAAGCGGGCCCAGCTCAATGGCTGGCCGATGGCCGGCAAGACCGGCACCAGCCAGAAGGCGCGTGATGCGCTGTTCGTCGGCTATACCTCGCGCATGGTGGCGGGCGTCTGGCTCGGCAACGACGACGATGTCGGCACCAAGCTGTCGGGCGGCAACGTGCCGGTGGAGATCTGGAGTCAGTTCATGACCAAGGCCCACGAGGGTATCCCGGTGGCCGAACTGCCCGGCGCCATGACCCAACCCGGCTTCGAGCAGCAACAGCAGCCGCTGCAGCCGATGGAGCAGCCGCAGGCCGAACGCCCGCGCCGCACCCTGGTCGACCTGCTCGGCGATATCTTCGGCGGCAACTGACGCCTTGTCAGGCCCGGCGGCCTGCACCCACCGGCAGTAGAGCTAGTGCATTCTCCCCTTGTGGGAGAAGGCAAGGGGTGCCTCTCACCGGAAATTGCGATCGGCCGCTGAGGGGAGCAAAGGCCTTTTGCATTCGTGGCCTGGGCCGTACAGTCGCCTCCCAAGGGAGGGACCTCATGTCCGATAGAGTTCTTGTCGTCACCGGCGGCAGCCGTGGCATCGGAGCCGCCGTCTGCCGGCTGGCTGCGGCGCGTGGTTATGGCGTGGTGGTGAACTACGCCGGTAACGTCGCGGCCGCCGAGGCGGTGTGCGCCCAGATTCACTCGCGCGGTGGTGAAGCGGTAGCGGTGCGCGGCGACGTCAGCAGTGCCGAGGACATCGAGCACATCTTTCGCGCGGCCGACCGCCTGGGCCGGGTCGCCGGCCTCGTCAACAATGCCGGCACTATTGCGACCAGCTCGCGCGTCGATGCCATGGATGCCGAGCGGATCAACCGCATCTTCGCGGTCAACGTTACCGGTTCGATCCTCTGCGCCGGCGCGGCGGTCAGGCGCATGTCGACCAAGCATGGTGGTCAGGGCGGCGGCATCGTCAATGTCAGCTCGGCTGCGGCCAAGCTCGGGGCCCCTGGCGTCTATGTCGACTATGCGGCCAGCAAGGGCGCCATCGATACCTTCACCGTCGGCCTCGCGCTCGAGGTGGCGGCAGAAGGCATCCGCGTCAACGGGGTGCGGCCGGGGGTGATCGATACCGACTTCCACGCCACCGGCGGCGTGCCCGATCGGGCCCAGCAACTGGCGCCGAGCGTGCCGCTGGCGCGCGCCGGCACCGCCGAGGAAGTGGCGCAGGCGATCCTGTGGCTTCTCTCGGACGATGCGGCCTATGTCACCGGCACGACGCTCGCGGTAACCGGCGGACGGGCGGCTGCGCCCTGACCCAAGGATCGGGACGCCGCGGGCGTCTCAGGTCGGACGACACATACGGGTGCAACATGCTGAAGAGACTACTGGCGATCACGTCGATGGCGGTCATCGGCGGGCCGGCGCTCGCTATCGAATGCCCGATCCCGCACGCCATCTATGAGCAGCCGGGCGGGGAGGTTCGGCTGAGCTTCACTGCGCTCCCCGAGGATGCGGCCGCCAATCAGATCGCCGCGTTCCGCATCGCCATCGAGGGTGTCTCGGCAAAGTTCGAGGGCGGCATCTACCTCCCCAATGGCTTCGGCCAGCCGAACGGCGCGGTGGGGCTCGATTGCACCGGCGCCGAGGGCGAGCAGTGCGATTTCTGGGACGGCGTGGTCTACGCGCTCGGGGCGGATGGCATCGAGGAATATCCGCACGATGCCGAGATCGCGCTCGCGGCGCAGATGGCGCCGCGCCAGGTGCTGCTGCCGCAGTTCGCCGTCAACGTCTGGTACTCGATGATGCGCGGCGATGCGTTTGCCGGGGAGCGGAAAGTACTCGATACTTTCACGCTCGCGGCCTGCACCAAGTAACCGTCGGGCCTGTCGGAATCATGCGCATTTCGCTTGGGCTCGCTCGCGACAGGGGTTCCCTCCTAACGGCGGGTAGTTTAACCCGTTTGGCAGTCCTATATCGGCAGCGCGGGCGCCACTCCTCAGGCGCCGTTTGAGCCTCTCGGAGACATCATGGCGGACACTTTCGACCTCACCGTAATCGGCTCCGGCCCGGGTGGATACGTCGCGGCAATCCGGGCGGCACAGCTCGGCATGAAGGTCGCGGTAGTCGAGAAGTGGCCGACCTTCGGCGGCACCTGCCTCAACATCGGCTGCATTCCCAGTAAGGCCCTGCTGCATGCCTCGGAACTGTTCGAGGAAGCCGGCCACCAGTTCCGCCAGTTCGGCATCGAGGTGACGCCGCAGCTGAACCTGAAGCAGATGCTGGCGCACAAGGACGATACCGTCACCGCCAACGTCTCGGGCATCGAGTTCCTGTTCAAGAAGAACAAGATCACCACCTTCCGCGGCACCGGCTCGATCCCCGCCGAGGGCAAGGTGCTGGCGACGCCCGAGAGCGGCGCACCCACCACCATCGAAACACGGAACATCCTGATCGCCACCGGCTCGGTGCCGATCAGCCTGCCGGGTATCGAGATCGATGAGAACAAGGTGGTGTCCTCGACCGGTGCCCTCGCCTTCCAGGAGGTGCCCAAGCGCCTGCTGGTGATCGGCGGCGGCATCATCGGGCTCGAGCTCGGCTCGGTGTGGGGGCGGCTTGGCGCCAAGGTGCAGGTGGTCGAGTTCCTCGACCGGATCCTTCCCGGCCTCGACAGCGAAGCGGCGCGCCAGACCCAGCGGAACCTCACCAAGCAGGGCATGGAGTTCAAGCTTTCGACCAAGGTGACGGCGATCGAAAAGCAGGGCGACGGTTCGGTCCGTGCCCGGCTCGAGCCGGCCGGCGGTGGCGAAGCGAGCGTCGCCGAAGCCGATGCGGTGCTGGTGGCCGTCGGGCGCAAGCCCTTCACCGAAGGCCTTGGGCTCGAGGGTGTCGGGGTGGCGCTCGATGAGCGTGGCCGCGTCCGCATCGACCAGCAGTTCAAGACCAACGTGCCGGGCATCTACGCCATCGGCGACGTGGTGGCGGGCGCCATGCTGGCGCATAAGGCGATGGACGAGGGCCACGCGGTGGCCGAGATCATCGCCGGCCAGCAGCCGCACGTGAACTACGGCACCATTCCCTCGGTGATGTACACCAGCCCCGAAGTCGCCTGGGTCGGCAAGTCCGAGGACGAGTTGAAGGCGGCCGGCATCGAGTACAAGGCAGGAAAATTCCCCTTCACCGCCAATGGCCGCGCCAAGGCGATGCTGGCAACGCAGGGCTATGTGAAGATCCTCGCCGACGTCGCCACCGACCGGGTGCTCGGCGCCCAGATCATCGCCAAGAATGCCGGCGAGATGATCCACGAGATCGTGGTGCTGATGGAATTCTCCGGCTCCGCCGAAGACCTAGGCCGCACCACGCACGCCCACCCGACACTCAGCGAGGCAGTGAAGGAAGCCGCCCTGATGTGCGGCGACGGGGCGATTCATATCTAAGGTCAGAGTGGCGGCCCAAACGCACCTCTCCCCTGAGGGGAGAGGGTAGTGGAGCTAGGACCGTGAGGTCCGTAGCGGAACTGGGTGAGGGGTTCAGCCTCTCAGCGAGCGCTTGTTGCACTGCTTCACCCCTCATCCGGCCTTCGGCCACCTCCGGGCGAGGGCTACGCCCTCGCCCCGCGACCCCTGAGGGGAGAAGGGAAGACTACTCCAGCCCATATCCCATCAGCACCTTGCCGTGTGCCTTGAGCCAGGCTTTGCCACGCTCCATATCGGGCAGGGCTCGTTCGACCGCGTTCCAGAAGCTCGGCGAGTGGTTCATGTGGACGAGATGCGCCACTTCGTGCGCCGCCACATAGTCCAGCACGAAGGGCGGCGCGAGGATCAGCCGCCAGTTGTAGTTGAGCCGGCCCGACGACGAGCACGAGCCCCAGCGGGTGGCCTGGCTGCGCATCGATACCGACTTCACTTCGACACCGAGCGTTGCCGCGTGCACGTCCGAGCGCCCGGCGAGGTCACGCTGGGCCTCGGCCTTCAGCCATTCGGTCAGCCGGCGCGGGATATGCGCTGCCTCCCCGGGCACCAGCAGCGACAGCTCGCCATCGATCTCCGAGACCTCGACCCGGCCACGCAGGCGGCCCGTCGCATGGATGCGGTGCGGCACGCCGCGTAGCGGCAGCACCTCGCCATCGGCGAAGGCGGTGCGCGGTGCGCTGCGCTTCAGCCGGGCAGCGAGCCAGCCTCGGTGGCGGTTGAGAAAACCCTCGGCCTCGGGCCAGCGACCGGTTTTGGGCAGGGTCAGCACCGGGTTGCCGTGATGCGGCACGGTGAGCCGGTAGCTCCTGGCCCGCGCACTTACCTTCACCGTGATCTCGACCGGCGCGTCGTCGATGACGAGCGTCGTTGCAGCCGGCACCTTCGGCGCCCTCGAGGGGAACAGGAAGTTCATCTGCCGATCATCGCCGATTCGAGACAAATCCAGACGACAAAAAAGCGCCCCTCGAAAGGGGCGCAGTCGTCAGGAGGAGGGGGGGACGGGACGACGTCTGGGGGTCAGACGTTGGTGCCGTTGTTCTGGGTCCCGTTATTCTGCTCGCCGCCATAGTTCGGGCGGTTGCCGTTCTTCTCACGCATGAAGCGGTCGAACTCTTCCCGATCCTTGGCCATGCGGAGGTTCCGCATGTACTCGTGGAAGGCGTTGATCTCTTCATCGAGCCGACGGCGCTCCTCTTCAAGGCGCTTGAGCTGCTCGGCGCGGTAGTCATCGAATGCGGCGTTGCCGCTCGAGTTGCGGAAGCCGTGGTGGCGGAACCCGTTGGCGCGGGGACCGCAGTTTTCGGCCCAGCTGCGGGATCGGTTGACGAATCCCTGAGCCTTTTCCGCCGAGCCGCCGAACATCTCGCCCCACAGGATGTAGGCGAGTACGGCCAGGCCGAGCGGCCACCAGAGGACGAAGCCCAGGACCATCAAAGCGATGGTCAGCGGGCCCCATTGCGGTTTGATAATCGCAGTGTGCATTGGACTTTCTCCCAGTCACGAACAGCTCCGATGTGGTCCCACGAGACTGGGGGTCAAGCGTTTGGCTCACGCTTTTTTGCCCTTGAAATGGCATGCTAGACTTCCCATGCGGGCCGCAATCGGGTGCCCGGAAAGGATGATTCCATGGCATTGGCGGATACTTCCGCAGCCCTGCCGGGCAACTGGCGGCCCCTGAGGCTCGCGACGCTGGTCGGGCTGCGCTGGCTGGCGATCGTCGGGCAGACCGCCGGAGTACTGTTCGTCCAGTTCGGTCTCAGCTTCCCGCTGCCCTTGACCGAATGCCTGATGCTGATCGGGCTCTCGGTGCTCCTGAACCTGTGGGTGATCTTCCGGCTCGGCGAGGGCTACAGGACGACCGCCACGGTCGCGACGGTGCATCTGAGTTTCGATCTCTGCCAGTTGGCGGCGCTGTTGGCATTGACCGGCGGGTTGCAGAACCCGTTCTCGCTGCTGTTGCTGGCGCCGGTTTCGGTGTCGGCGACCACTCTGCCGCAGCGTTCGACGGTGATCCTCGCGACTCTCGCCATCGCGCTTGCCTCGCTGCTCTCGGTCTACCACCTGGACCTGCCATGGGATCCGGATTCCCGCATCGTCTTCGACCGGGTCTACGTCATCGGCATCTGGGTCTCGATTCTCTGTGGCACCATCTTCATTGCCGCCTACACCAATCGGGTGGCGCACGAGGCGCGCCAGCTCGCCGATGCGCTCGCTGCCACCGAACTGGCGCTGTCGCGGCATGAGCAACTGAGCGCGCTCGATGGCCTCGCGGCGGCGGCGGCCCATGAGCTCGGCACGCCGCTCTCGACCATTGCGCTGGCGGCCCGCGAGATCCGCGACGAGGTGCCGGAAGGCCCGGTGCGCGAGGACATCGAGCTCATCATGTCGCAGGCCGCGCGCTGCCGCGAAATCCTCGGCAAGCTCAGGAGCCTGCGCGACACCCCCGGCGATCCGTTCGCCGCGGTGCCGGTCTCGGCGCTCCTCGCCGAGGTGGTGAAACCGCTCGAAGGCGGCGGCAAGGTGATCTCGGTGCGCACCGGGGCGGGCGCCGGCAGCGAACCGGTGATCCGCCGCAACGCCGGGCTGCTCTACGGCCTCGGCAACCTCATCGACAATGCGGCGCAGTTCGCTCAGCGCGCCGTGCTGGTCGAAGCCAGCTGGGACAAGCAGGCGCTGACGGTGACCATTACCGATGACGGTCCGGGCTTTCCTTCCGATCTCATCACCCGGCTGGGCGAGCCCTACCTTACCACCCGGCCGCGCAATGCCGACGATGGAGAGCCAGGCGGGCTGGGCCTCGGCATCTTCATCTCCAAGACCCTGCTGGAGCGCACCGGCGCCAAGCTCAGCTTCGAGAACGAGGCGGCCGATGGCCACGCCCGGGTTCGGTTGATCTGGCCGCGAGCCGCTATCGAGCAGGCGTGAGGTAACACTTGGCCTCTACCCCCACGGGAGAGGGGAGTCGAGCGGAGCGTCGATCTACGTGCCCATATTTTGACCTTTTGCCCAAAAGACCCTACATGAGGCGGCGATGAGCACAGTCGATGAACTCCTTGCGGCCGACCGTACCCTGCTTCTGGTCGATGACGACAAGACCTTCCTGACCCGCCTCGAGCGGGCCATGCAGAAACGTGGCTTCGATGTCCGCATTGCCGACACCGTGGCCGGCGGCCTCGCCGCCGTGTCCGAGGCCCCTCCCGCCTACGCGGTGGTCGACCTGAGGCTCGAGGATGGCAACGGCCTCGATGTAGTCGCGGCCCTGCACCAGAAGCGCGAGGACGCCCGTGCCGTAGTTCTCACCGGCTATGGCAACATTGCCACCGCGGTCACCGCGGTGAAGCTCGGCGCCGTGGATTACCTCAGTAAGCCAGCCGACGCCGAGGACGTGATCAACGCCCTGCTCGCCACCGGCAACAAGCCGCCTGAGCCCCCCGAAAACCCGATGTCGGCCGACCGGGTGCGCTGGGAGCACATCCAGCGGGTCTATGAGCTGTGCGATCGGAACGTCTCCGAGACGGCGCGCCGGCTCAACATGCACCGCCGCACGCTGCAGCGCATTCTCGCCAAGCGCGCGCCGAAGTAATGAACTCACCGCAGCAGAAGGCCCCCTCACCCGGCCTTCGGCCGACCTCTCCCCCAAAGGGAGAGGTGGCGTGTCGGCACGATCGTGCCACAACCTCACCTCTCCCTGGGGGGAGAGGTCGCCGCGTAGCGGCGGGTGAGGGGGCCTTCCACTCTTCCTAGAACAAACCGGAGCACGCCATGACCGTCACGCTACATTTCCACGGGGCGTCGGGCACCGTGACCGGCTCGTGCTATCGCGTGGTGCACCCCAAAGGGCAGTTCCTCGTCGATTGCGGCATGTTCCAGGGCAACAAGACGGTCCGCGATCTCAACTACAAGCCATTCCCCTTCGATCCCAGGGCGATCGATTTCCTGCTGTTGACGCATGCTCACATCGACCATGCTGGCCTGCTGCCGCGGCTGACCCATCTGGGGTATCGCAAGCCCATCTGGGCCACCGAGCCGACCAACGGACTGCTCGAATATCTGCTCCCCGATGCCGCCGGCATCCAGGAGAGCGAGGCCGACCGCGAGACCAAGAAGCGCTCTCGCCGCGCCGAGGAGCCGTTCCAGCCGCTCTATGTGATGGAAGATGCCAACGAGGCGTTGAAGCTCACCAAGGGCCTGACATACGAGGAGTGGATCACCCCCGGTCCGGGGGTCCGCGCCCGCTACTGGAATGCCGGCCACATCCTCGGCTCGGCCTCGATCGAGGTTGAAGTCGAGGACAGCAACGGCAAGCCGATCCGCATCCTGTTCTCGGGCGATCTCGGCCCCGACGTAAAGGTGTTCTGGGAGGCGCCCGACGCGCCGGCCGGTTACGACTACATTTTGTCGGAGTCGACCTATGGCGGCCGCGAGCGCGAGGACTACACCCTCAAGCAGCGCCAGGACGCGCTGAAGACCGAAATCAATGCGGCGCTTGCCCGTGGCGGCAACCTGGTGATCCCGACCTTCGCCGTCGAGCGCAGCCAGGAGCTGCTGCATGATATCGGCTACCTGATCAAATCAGGCGAGATCAGCCCCAGCCTCGTTTTCCTCGACAGCCCGCTGGCTTCAAAGGTCACCGGCGTCTACCGCAAATACGCCTCGATGTTCGACGACGTCGAGCTCAGCGCCGACGAGCTGTTCAATGATTCCCGCTTCCGCATCGTCGAGAGCGTCGACGAGAGCAAGGCGATCAACTCGATCCGCGGCGGCGCCATCATCATGTCGGCCTCCGGCATGGCCGACGCCGGCCGCATCAAGCATCATCTCAGGAACAATCTGCCGCGCGCCAATGCCACCGTGCTGTTCGTCGGCTACCAGGCGCCGGGCACCCTCGGCCAGATCATCCAGTCGGGCGCCAGGGAAGTGCGCATCCATTCCGAGCTGGTGCCGGTGCGTGCGCAGGTGCGCAGCCTCGGCAATTACTCGGCGCATGCCGACCACTCCGAACTTGTCGCCTGGGTCACCAAGCGCCTGCCGGCGCATGGCGCGGTGTTTCTTACCCATGGCGAAGACGAGGAGCGCAAGGCCCTGCGGGCTGCGCTGATGCACGATGACGGCCTCGCCGGCGACCAGGTGCTGATGCCGCTGCTCGACGATGCCTTCGAGCTGAGGGCCGAAGGGATCGCCGGGGTCGCCCGTCCGGCCGAGCGCCGCATCGACCTCAGCCAGGTCACGGCCGACTGGCACAATGCCTATGCCAGCTTCATCATCGATTTGAGTCACCAGCTGCAAAGCGCCCCCAGCGATGCACAGCGCATCGCGGTGATGGAAGCGCTGAAGGCGACGCTCGCGGGCACCGGGCCGGTGACCCCGCCCTTGCCGATGAAGACGCAGGCCGGCAGTGCCCCGGTGCTGCACGGCGAGCCAAGCGGCGAGTAGGTCGCGCTTCTCTCGCAACACCCCCGACGCCGGAGCGAGTTGTCAGGTGAGGGCAAGCCTCACCCCTTCCGTGGCTCCAGGTACCGCGCCAGGTAGAACGCCAGCAGCAGCGGCGGCAGCAGCACTGCGAAGGTGATGCGGATCGACGCGACATTGGCGATCCAGCCGAGCAACGCCGGGGCGCCGAGCAGCAGCAGTTGCTGGCTCATGGTCAGCGCCGCGACATTTTCCGAGGCCGGGCGATCGCCGAGCCGCGCCGCCGCCGAGGCGGAGAGCGGGAACGACACGCAGACCCCGAAGCCGATCAGCGTGAAGCCGCAGAGCGCCACGATGAGGTTCGGCGAGAACACCACCAGCAACAGCCCGACCAGGCCACCACCGTCAGCCCCCGCGCCAGCGCCACCGGGCCCCAGCGGTGCACGGCGCGGTCGGCGAGCAGCCGGCCGATCGACTGCGCCGTCATGAAGGCCGGCAGCGTCAGCGTATCGACCCAGTCGGGGGCGACGAAGCTGTCGCGCATGAAGATCACCGACCAGTTGCGCAGGCCGCCTTCAAGCAGCGAGGCGCCGATGGCATAGCCGAGCAGCAGCAGCGTCATGGTGGTCGGCAGCGCGATGCGGAAACCCTTTGCCGTGGTGCTGTGCGGGCGCGGCGGGGCAGCCTGCATCGGCCAGGCGAACAGCGCCATCCCGACCAGGACCGGTATGAGCACGAGGGCAAAGTGCAGTGCCGGCGCGACATTGGCGCCACGCATCGCCGTGCCGATCAGCGAGGCGGTGAGCAGCCCGATGCTCCAGACGCCGTGGCAGGTGTTCATCAGCCGTCGGCCCGAGGCGGCTTCCACCCGGTCGGCCTCGACATTGATCGAGACGTTGCTCAACGCGAACACCGCGCCAAACACGGCGAAGCCGAGCCACATCACGACGAGGCTCGGCGCCAGGGCGATGCCGACCAGCACCAGCCCGAGCAGGGGAATCGTGGTGAGGATGATCACCCGGGTGCCGAGCCGTTCGACCACCTGGCTGGCGAACAGGAACGAGACGATGGCGCCAGCTGGCTGGCCGAGCAGCGCCAGCCCGAGCTGTGCCTCGTTCAACCCCAGCGCCAGCTGCATGTCGGGGATACGGCTGAATATGCCGCCTTGCGCCAGCGCATGGAGGAAGAACGCGATGGCGATCGGTGGAGGCATGCTCACTTGAGGCGGATACTCTGGATGACAGGCGGGCTGCTTTCGGCCCGCCTAGAGGTCATTGGGGTCCATCAGGACATGGATGCGGTCGGCGCCGAGCCGGGTGAGCTTCAAGAGCATCGCCTTGCGGCGGGCCGGCGGTAGCGGCGTCTCGCCCGCCATGCGCAGGATCGCCCCGTCATGTCCGTCAGCCACCATCAGCCCTTCCTCCACCGGGAAGATATCCGGGTCCAGCTCCGGCGGTTTGGCGAAGAAGAAGCGGTCGCAGAATTCCTTGTAGTTCGGCCATTTGCGGTCGACCTGGAAATCGACCAGCGAGGATTTGATCTCGACGATCCAGATCTCGCCCTTGGGGCCCACCGCCAGCACGTCGGCGCGCCGCCCGTTGCTGAGCGGCACCTCGGCGTAGCAGCAGAAATCATGGGCGTTGCGCAGGAACCGCATCACCCCCCGTTGCACCCGCAGCGCCGTCGGCGATTGCCTGAGGTCGACGATCGGCGGCAGTTCAGCCATGGGGCGTGGCGGGCTCCGGTTCGGTGATCAGTGGTGTCGGCCTGGCCGACAGTGCCCGGATCACCAGCAGCGCCGCGATGATCAACGGCACGCAGATGAAATACGACATGCGGATGCCGAAGCTCTCGGCGACGAAGCCGAGCAACGGTGGCCCGAGGAAGAACACCACGAACGTCATCTGCCCGAGCGAGGCGACGTTGACCGAGGCCGGACGATCGGTGCGCTGTGCTGCTGCCGAGACGGCAAGCGGATAGACCGACGAACAGCCGAGCCCCATCAGCATGAAGCCGAACAGCGCCACGAACGGGTGCGGCGCCAAGCCGACGATGATCAGCCCGATCGCAGCAATGCCCAGCAGCGCGCCCGCGACGACCCGCGGGCTGTAGCGTTCAACCACCGGATCCATGAACAAGCGGGCCAGCGCCATGAACAGCGAGAAGATGGTGATCGACAGCCCGCCGATGAACGGCTCGACCTGGAACACGTCGCGCATATAGATCGCCGACCAGTCGATGCCGGCGCCCTCGACGAGCAGCGGCGCCGCGCCGATCAGGCAGAGCGGCAGGAGGCCAATGGTCGGAAAGGCGACGAGCGGCATCTTGCCCTCGTGGCTATCGGCGCGGGCCGGGGCGTTCTCGATCTTCGAGAACACGAAGTAGCCGGCGACCACCACCACGATCAGGGCGATGAAAGTGTGCATGTGCACCGACACGCCGGCCTGGCGTACGCCGGCCGAAATGAAGGCGGTGACGAAGAAGCCGAGGCTCCACATGCCGTGCGCCCGGCTCATGATGCGGGTGCCGAGCTGCGCTTCGTGCCGGTCGGTTTCGAGATTGACGTTGATCTCGAGCGCCCCGGCCAGAATCCCGGCGATGAAAAACACCGGCAGCAGCAGGATGGCCGAGGGGATCCACGGCACGATCGCATACATGGTGGAGGCGCCGAACACCGTAACGAAGGCGGTGGTGCGCGCCCCGTATTTTTCGATCAGCGGGCTCGAGAAGGTGAGGCCGCAGAGTGCGCCGATCGACATGGCGATAAGCGTCAGGCCGAGCTGTCCTTCGGTGAGGTTGAGCGAGCGCTGCAGGTCGGGCAGGCGACTGAGCAGAGCGCCCATCGACAACGCGAAGACGAAGAAGATCCCGTAGACCCGCTGATGCGGCTTCAGACTAAACATCAATCAACCTCATGCCGGATCGGCTTGGCACCGAGTGCTCCGGCGAAAATCAGACTTAGAATGACCAGCGGAATGCCGATGCCGAACGACCAGCGGATGCCGAAATGCTCGGCAACATAGCCCAGAAGCGGCGGCCCGAGGAGGAAGGCAACGAACGAAATCTGCGCCAGCGACGCGACATTGGTCGCCGCCGGCCGATCGGTGCGCTGCGCCGCGGCCGACATGGCGAGCGGGAAGATCACCGAGGTGCCCACCCCCATCAGCCCGAAGCCGACCAGCGACAGCCAGTCGGATGGCGAAAAGAACACGATCACCGCGCCCACCCCGAGCACGCTGAGCAGCACGCGCGACACCAGCGTCGGGCTGTAGCGTTCGACGAACGGATCGGCAAAGAACCGCGTCACGGCCTGGGTGAAGGCGCCGAGCGCCACCGCGAACCCGGCAAGGAACGGCGACACCTGGAACTCGCCTTTCATGTAGATCGCCGACCAGTCGATGCCGGCCCCTTCCATGATCATGGCCGAGAGCGTCACCGCCACCAGCACCATGATGGCGAGGGTGGGTGCGGCGAAGCGCGGCGCCTCCTCGGTCGAGGCGCCGCTGCGGTGCGGTGCCGGGGTGAAGCGGCCGAGCAGCAGCGCCACCCCCAGGATGACCACCGGCACCATCAGCAACAGGTGCAGCTGCACGCCGAGCCCGGTCTGCGCGATCGCCGCGCTGACGATGCCGGCCGAAAAGAAACCAAAGCTCCAGAACGCATGCGAGCGGTTCATGATGCGCCGTCCGATCATGTGCTCGGTGCGATCCGCCTCGAGGTTGAGGATGATCTCGATGCCACCGATGACGAGCCCGACCGGCACCAGCAACAGGAAGAAGGCGAGCGGCCCGGTGGCGAAAGAGGCGATGGCGTAGCCGAGCGCCAGCAACGGGATCAGCGTCAGGATGGCCCGGCGATAGCCGAAGCGGTCGAGTAGCGCGCCGGCAAAGCTCAGCGAAATCAGTGTGCCCAATGCCGCGCCGATCAGACCGAGGCCGAGCGCCCCCTCTTCGATGCCCATCGCATGCTGGATATCGGGCAGGCGCGGCGGCAGGCTCCCCATGCAGAACGAATAGATAAAGAAGCCGCCATACACCCGCTGCTGCGGCGGCAACTCGATACCGAATCTCATCTTGGGGGGAACTCGCGGGTAGGAACGCCGGCGACCCTAGTAAAATCGGTTCAAAGGGGCAAGGTGGCGTTTGTGATGCGGGTTATTGGTGGGCCTGCCGATGCCGTTCGCTCACCGGTGCCCCCGCGGTCGCACAGGCGCTAAGTCGCGGTCGTGCCCCACCCACCGGCTGTCATCCCTGCGAAGCAGCGACCCATCCATCCACTTGCGCGGGCCGTGAGTTGGGTCCCTGCTTTCGCAGGGATGACACCGAGTACTGCGCGCTGTCGGTGGGCCGGGGGAGTAAGCGCTAAACCGCCACCTGCATCTCGTCGCGCATCACGCTCACCCCGCGCGCCGGCGAGCGGATGATCTCCAGCCGCCGGTACTGCAGGCCGGCCCGGCCATGCGTCTGCTGCGCGCCACGATCGGGACCGAGATAGGTGGCGGTCTCGAAATAGACCTGCGTGTGCTCGACCAGCCGTTCCAGCCGGCCGGCCACCCGCTGCTGCGTGAAGGGCAGGGTGAGCACGTCGTCGAACCCCATCTCGACACAGGTCTTGATCGCTTCGACCGAGGGGCTCTCGGAGAAGTAGACCATCGGGGAGAAGCGGATGCGGCGGCTCGGCGAGAAGCGGATGGCGTCGGCCACGCTCTTCAGCCCGCTGACGTCGTCGACCGCCGCGAACAGGAAGAACAGCAGCGGCGTCTGCTGCGCCTGCGTTTCGGCGGCGGCAAGGCCGGCATAGTTCTGAACGTTCGGGAAGCCCAACCCGCGCGCCAGATCCGTCAGCGCTGCCCCCGGACCATCCGGGGGGCCGACCACATAGGCGCAGGCCCGCATCAAAGGCACTCCAGTCGATTGCATTCCCCGCGACACTATCGCTGAGAGCCGCTTGCGGCGGAGTTAAGATGGTGGCCGGCGCATATGAAGCCACCGGGCTCGCAGTGGTCCTCCACCGCGTAGCGGGGGAGGGGGACCAGCGAAGCTGGTGGAGGGGGCGGCCACACAAACCGGCGCTTCCTGCCGCCCCCTCCACCGCCTTCGGCGGTCCCCCTCCCCCGTTCCACGGGGGAGGATCACTGAGAGACCGAAGTTAAGATGGTGGCCGGCGCCGCTCGCCGCGGAACAGCGGACCATGTTCGCGCATCAGCGCGGCGATCCGGTCGGCCACCAGCCGAACTTCGGGCCGGTGGCGATCCTCGTGATGCGTCACCAGCCATTGCTCGGTCTCGAGTTCGGTGATCGGCATTGCCACCCGCACCAGCCGCGCATCGCTGTCGCCGACAAAGCAGGGAAACACCCCGAGCCCCGCGCCCGCCGCCACCAGTTCGCGCACGCTCTGCACATCGTTGCCTCGCACGCTGATCCGATCGCCGTGATGCGCCATCAGCCAGCGCGCCGAGGCGACGTTGGCGGCGTCGCCGGTGACCCCGACGAACAGCCCCGCTTCGATGCCGTTGATGAGATGCAGGCCCGAATAGAGCGCGTGCGCCACCCGGCCGATCTGCCGACCGGCGAGGTTGGGGTCGAGCGGCCGCTCCGAGCGCACCCCGATATCGGCGGCCCGCCGGCCGATGTCGAGCTTCATGTAGGCGGTTGCGAACTCGATGCGGATATTGTCGTCAACATGCCACAGCTCGCCGATATGGCGGGCGAGGAAGGCCGAGGTCCATGTGCCGGCCGAGATCCGGACGATCTGCTCGCCCACCGAGCCGTCGCGCCAGCGGGTCAGCGCCCGCATCGCCGCTTCCACATCCTCGGCGCGGGCCAGTAGTTCCTCGCCGGCCGCCGTTAGTTGGTAGCCGGTCTGCCGGCGGACGAACAGCGGCTCGCCGATCTGCTGCTCCAGCGCCGTCACCCGCCGGCCGAGCGTCGCGGCGCTGAGGCCCGTGGTGGCGGTCGCGGCGCTCAGTCCGCCGAGCCGCGCTACGTCGAGAAACAGCCGCAGGTCATCCCAGGAGATGGTGTCGCCGACGCTCATCTTTCATTCCTGCAAAACGCATTGCGGTAATGCTTGTATCGCTTCAAGCAGCAGCCGGGCAAGTATGAGGCGTTCGGAGCACGCTTTCTGGCCAACGACTTGGCTTGGGTGTGGCTCCATCAAGCATAGCGCCATCAACAGGAATGTCCGCTCCGTCGCCGGAGTGAAGACGGTGTCGCTTTGCGTGGTTGAAAGGAGACCGAAGATGTTCAGAACCTTGACCCGACGCCTCGTCGAATGGTCACGCCTCCGCCGCGACATCCAGCGGCTGAAGCAGCTCGACGATCACCTGCTGGCTGATCTCGGCATCGAGCGCAAATGCATCACCCACAGCGCCAGGACGGGTGAGAGATGAGCGTGACGCTGCGCCTGTGGGACGGGCAACAGGTTCCCCGCGTCGGTGTCGGCTGCTGGGCCATCGGCGGTCCGTTCAAGATGGATGGCCGGCAGGATGGCTGGGGCGAGATCGACGACGCCCAGTCGCTCATGGCACTTTCCATCGCCCATGAGCTCGGCGCCCGGCTCTTCGATACCGCCGATGCCTATGGCACCGGCCACAGCGAGGAGGTGCTGGGCGCCGCCTTCGGTAACCGCGCCGACGTGGTGATCGCCACCAAGTTCGGCTTCACCCATGATCGGCAGAGGCGCGAACTCACCGGCACCGACGTCACGCCCGAGTATATGGAGGTGGCCTTGGCCGCCTCGCTGAAGCGGCTAAGGCGCGATCGCATCGACCTCTACCAGCTGCATGTCGGCGATGCCTCGGCCGAGGCGATGGACCGGCTGGCGCCAGCGCTTGAGCGGCGCGCCGAAGCCGGCGAGATCGGGGCCTGGGGCTGGAGCACCGACGATGCCGCGGCGGCGTCGCGGGTGCTGCACTACCCGCACTTCAAGGCGGTGCAGCAGGGGCTCGACGTGTTCCGCGATGGTCCCGAAATGGTGGCGCTCTGTGACCGGAACCGCCTGCCCAACCTGATCCGCTCGCCGCTGGCCATGGGGTTCCTCACCGGCAAGTTCACGCGGGAGTCGCAGCTGTCGACCGACGATGTGCGCGGCGCCGGCCATGGCTGGGTGCGCGACTTCAAGGACGGGCGGCCCTCGGCGGAGTCACTGCGCAAGCTCGATGCGATCCGCGACGTGCTGACCAGTGGCGGCCGTTCCCTGGCGCAGGGGGCGCTCGGCTGGGTGCTGGCCCGTTCGCCGCAGACCATCCCGATCCCCGGCTTCAAGACCGAGGCGCAGGTCCGCGACAACCTGGGGGCGCTCGACATGGGCCCGCTCCCCATGGCCGCCATGGCCGAAATCGACGCTCTGCTGGGGCGCGAACTGGCCCTCGAGGAAATCTGAGATGGAAAAGCGACAGTTCGGCTCGATCGGCGAAGTGAGCTGCCTGACTTTGGGTGGCGGCGGCATCGGTCAGGTCTGGGGCGAAACCAGCCGCGAGGAAGGGATCGCCACCTTGCACATGGCGGTCGAGCACGGCATCGACGTGATCGACGCGGCGCCTGGTTACAAGGTGTGCGAGGCGCTGATCGGCCAAGCCTTCGAGGGCCGCCTGCCCACGGGCGTCAAGGTCACCACCAAATGCGGCATCGGCACTCTGCCCGACGAGCAGGTCTATCGCCGCCTCCGTGCCTCGCTGGAACAGAGCTTGACCGCGATGCGGCTCGAGCAGGTCGACCTGTTCTTCCTCCACAACCAGATCTGCCCGGACGATTTCGTCTATCCCGTCGAGAACGAGCGGCGCGCCGAGATCGCCACCACCTGGTCGAGCTATCGCGATGCCGTGGTGCCGGCGTTCCAGCAGTTGCAGCGCGATGGGCTGATCGGTGGCTGGGGCATCACCGGGGTGAGCGTGCCAGCGACCATTCTCGACGCGCTGACCTTGGCGCCGCGCCCGCATGCCGTGCAGGCAGTGGCGAACCTGCTCGATAGCCCCGGCGGGCTGATCGGCTTTTCAACCCCCTCCCGGGCCCGCGACATTATCGAGGCGGCGCATCTGAGCGGCGTCGGGGTGATGGCAATCCGCGCGGTACAGGCCGGAGCCCTGACCTCGAGCTTTGATCGCAAGTCGCTGCACGATCGCGATACCGCGGACTTCGAGGCGGCCGCGCCGTACCGCGCCCTCTGCGCCAAATGGGGCGAGGACCCGGCGATCATCGCCTACCGCTACGCATTGGGGATGGCCGGCGTCGAGACGCTGGTGCTGGGGGTGAAGAACCGCGACGAGCTGTCGGACGCGCTGAGCGCCGAACGCGCCGGTCCGCTGGAGCCGGCACAGCTTGCGGCGATCGAGGCGCTGGAGCTGCGGGAGGTGGCTGCCTGAGCCGTGACCCGGCCACGGGCTCGATGCCCACCTCCCCCTAGACGGGGGAGGCAAGCGAAGCTTGGGAGCGCCAGCGACCTAGCGCAGCTCGGAGGGGGTGTGCGGAGGCACGGTGCTTGTGGCCGCCCCCTCCACCAGCTTCGCTGGTCCCCCTCCCCCGCCCCGCGGGGGAGGATCACTGTGAGTCCGGTACGTGGGTCAGCCCGCGCCAGCCCCCGAAGCGACTCACACGATCCCACCACCTCCGGCCGCCACAGCCGGGCGCACTGCCGCAACGCGCTGTCGATACCCCGCCTTGCGGTAAGCGGCGATCGGGTCGATGGCGCCGTTGGCGTCGAGCCGCGCCTTGGCAAGGATCGGCTCGACATCGGTGCGGAATGCCAGCTTCAGCGTTTCCGACGCCATCAGCGCGTCGTCATCCTGCTGGTAGCCCTCGAGCGCCTTGCGGTCGACCAAGAGCGCCAGTGCATAGGCGCGCCGCACCTCGTTGGCCGAGCGGATCAGCGATTCGATCGGGTCGGTGACGTTGTGGCTCTGGTCCAGCATGTGCGCCGGCTCGAACCCTGGGGCGTTGCGGAGTTCGGCATCGACCAGTTCGTTGAATACCAGGAACAGCCGGTAGGGGTCGATCGAGCCGGTATCGAGGTCGTCGTCGCCATACTTGCTATCGTTGAAGTGGAAGCCGCCCAGTTTTCTGAACTGGATCAGCCGCGCGACGATCATCTCGATATTGACGTTCGGCGCATGGTGCCCGAGATCGACCAGGCACTGCGCCTTGTCGCCGAGTTCGGTGGCGATCAGATAGTTGGTGCCCCAGTCCTGCACCACCGTCGAGTAGAACGCCGGCTCGTACATCTTGTGCTCGGTGAAGAGCTTCCAGTCGGCCGGCAGGTCGGCATAGATCGCCTTCATCGCGTCGAGGTAGAACTCGAACACCTTGGTGAAGTTGACCTGGCCCGGGAAGTTCGAACCGTCGCCGATCCACACGGTCAGCGCCTTCGAACCGATGGTCTTGCCGATCTCGATGCATTCGAGATTGTGCTCGATCGCCTGCTGGCGTGTCTGTTTGGCGTAATTGGCCAGCGAGCCGAACCGGTACGAATGTTTCTGGCCCGGCGCGTCCGAGAAGGTGTTGGAGTTCATCGCGTCGAACCCGAGCCCGAAGCGGCTCGCCGCCTGCTTCAGCCGGTTCGGATCGGCCTTGTCCCACGGAATATGCAACGAAACGTTCGGCGTGGCGCGGGTCAGCTGGTTGATCACCGAGCAATCTTCGAGCTTGTCGAAGATATCGCGCGGCTCGCCGGTGCCGGGGAATTTCGCAAAGCGCGTGCCGCCGGTGCCGACACCCCAGGAGGGGACGGCGACGGTATAGGCACTGACTTTCTTCAACACCGCATCGATGTCGATGCCGCGCCGGCTGAGCTGCTCGCCCAGATGTGCGTAATCAGCCTCCAGCGCCTTGCGGTTGGCGTCGTTAGTCTGGTCGACCACGGACTGGTCGATGAGTTGGTCGGTCATGTTCTCTCCCCCTGTTCAAAAGGCCCCCTCACCCGCCGCTTCGCGGCGACCTCTCCCCCAAAGGGAGAGGTGGGTGGGGTGGCGCGATCTCGCCCCCATCGCACCTCTCCCTTGGGGACGCGGTAGCGCCCCGAGGGGGAGAGGTCGGCCCGCAGGGCCGGGTGAGGGGGCCTTTTCTTGTTACCTTGTGAACGACTGTGCGTTGCCGGCGTCGACGTTGATGATGTTGCCGGTGGATTTTGCCGAGGCGTCCGAGGCGAAGAAGTAGATCGCTTCGGCGATATCCTCGGGAAACACGCTCCGTTTCAGCAGCGAGCGCTCGCGATACATCTCTTCGAGCCCGTCCTTGTCGGTCTTGTAGGTCGAAGCACGCTGCTCGAGCCATTCGCCGGCCCAGATCTTGGAGCCGCGCAGCACGGCATCCGGGTTGACGACGTTGACGCGGATCTGCGCCGCGGCGCCCTCGAGCGCGAGGCAGCGGGCGAGGTGGATTTCGGCTGCCTTGGCGGTGCAATAGGCCGAGGCGTTGGGCGAGGCTGCGAGGCCGTTCTTGGACGCAACGAACACCACGTTGCCGCCGATCTTCTGCTGGCGGAACAGCCGAAACGCCTCACGCGACACCAGGAAATAGCCGGTGGAGAGGATGTCCATGTTCTTGTTCCACAGCTCGAGCGAGGTGTCTTCGATCGGTGCGGAAGAGGCGATGCCGGCATTCGACACCAGAATGTCGAGGCCGCCGAACTCGACCACCGCTTCGGCGAAGCCGGCGATGACCACGGCTTCCTGGGTGACGTTGAGCTTGACCGGCCGGACCACGTCCTTGCCGAAGGCCTTGCCCAGTTCGTCATTGGCGGCCGCCAGCGCCGCTTCGTCGATATCGGCCAGCACCACGCAGGCGCCTTCGCGCAACAGTCGCACGGCGGTCGCCTTGCCAATGCCGCCGGCGCCGCCGGTGACGAGAGCAATGTGGCCGGCCAGTGTTTTCGGCTTCGGCATGCGCTGGAGCTTGGCTTCCTCGAGCAACCAGTACTCGATGTCGAAGGCTTCCTGCTCCGGCAGCCCCTGGTAGGTGGAGACCGCCGACGATCCCCGCATCACGTTGATGGCGTTGACGTAGAACTCGCCGGAGATGCGGGCCGTCGCCTTGTCCTTGGCGAAAGTGAACATGCCGACGCCCGGCATCAGGTAGACCACCGCATTGGCGTCGCGGATGGCGGGGCTGTCCGGGTGCTTGCAGCGGTCGTAATAGCCCGCGTAGTCGGCGCGATAGTCCGCCGTCGCCTGTTCGAGACCGGCGACCACCGCATCGATATCGGGTTTGCTCGGGTCGAACTCGATCACCAGCGGCCGGATCTTGGTGCGCAGGAAATGGTCGGGGCAGGAGGTGCCGAGCGCCGCCAGCGGCTTCAAGTCGCGGGAGCCGACGAACTCCAGCACCGCGGCGCTGTCGTCGAAATGCCCGAGCATCTTGAACTCGTTGGAGATCAGCCCACGTATTTTCGGCATCAGCCGCGCCGCGATGGCCCGGCGCTCGGCGGCCGGCAGCGGCGCCACCAGCTGGCCGCCGAAGGCCGGCTTGCCGGCGGTCTTTTCCTCGAACCAGGCAATCGCCTTGTTGATGGTGTCGATGGTCTGCTCGTAGCATTCTTTGGGCGTATCGCCCCAGGTGAAGAGCCCGTGGCTCTCGAGGATCACCCCCTTGGCCGCGGGGTTGTCGAGGCAGAACTTTTCCAGCCACAGGCCGAGCTCGAACCCCGGGCGCTTCCACGGCAGCCAGCCGATCTCGTCGCCGAAGATCTCGCGGGTCAGGGCTTTGGAGTCCTTGCTCGCCGCAATCGCGATAATCGCATCGGGGTGCATATGGTCGACGAAGGCGTGCGGCACATAGGCGTGCAGCGGCGTATCGATCGAGGCGGCGCGCGGGTTGAGGTTGAACGTCGCGTGCGGCAGGTAGCCGACCATCTCGTCTTCGTGCGCGAGGCCGCGATAGAGCCCCTTCAGCGCGCGCAGCTTGTCCATGTAGAGCGTCGCGAACCCATCGAGCTTGATCGAGGCCGAGTCGCCGCCCGAGCCCTTCACCCACAGCACTTCGACGTCTTGCCCGCTCAGTGGGTCCTTCTGGAAGATCTTCGAGGAGGTATTGCCGCCGCCGTAGTTGGTGACGCGCCTATCCGAGCCCAGGATGTTCGAGCGGTAGACCAGCCGCTCCGGCTCGCTCATCGCTGCCGCTTTGGCGTCGTCCCAAAGGTTCTGAAGGCGCGCTGGCGCGGTGCTGGACATTGGATCCCTCCCGTAGAGATGTATGGCAGTTATTGAGCACGGGACTAGCTCCCGTAGCTTACTGCTGTCAATCAGAAACCGTCAGAAACCATCAGCATCGCCACGAAAGTCGCACGATCTGATTGACACTGACAGTTTTTGGTGAAAATGAGTCCGTCCAGGGAGAGCAAATGCACGAAACCGAACGCCACAGGGTGATCCTCGCCGCCGTCCAGGCGCGTCCGCTGGCCACTGTCGCCGAGCTGGTCGATATCACCGGCACGTCCGAGGCGACGATCCGCCGCGATATCGCGGCACTGCATGTCGAGGGTCGCCTGCGCCGGGTGCGCGGCGGCGCCGAAGCGATCAATCCGCCCGAGCAGGGCGGGTTGATGGGTCGCCCGTTCTCGGTCAACGAAACCATCAATATCGCCCAGAAGCGCGCCATTGCCCGCGCTGCTGCCGACCTCTGCAAGGATGGCGAGCCGATCATCATCAATGGCGGCACCACCACCTACCAGATGGTGCACTACCTGACCGGTCGCCGGCTTTCGGTGTTCACCAACAGTTTTGGCATCGCCGAGTTCCTGATCCACAATTCGCGCAACTCGGTCGTCATCCCCGGCGGCACCATTTATCGCGAGCAGAACGTGATCCTGTCGCCGTTCGGCGGCGTGGTGGCCTCGCATTTTTATGCCAAGCGCATGTTCATCGGCTGCCAGGGCCTCGGCGCCCATGGCCTGATGGAGGCCGACCCGATGGTGGTGCAGTCCGAACTGGCGCTAATCAACCAGGCCGAGGAACTGATCGTCCTCGCCGACAGCTCGAAATTCTCCGGCCGCTCCAGCCTCATTCTGTGCGGGCTCGATCGCATCCACTCCGTCATCACCGATAACGGCATCCGCGATGAGGATCGCGCCATGCTGGAAAAGGCGGGCGTCATGCTCACCGTGGTGGAGGCCGCAGAGCAGAAGTCCCAATCGGTCGCCTGACCGGTTGGCAACAACGACTACCAAACGTTCAGGGAGGAACGATATGAGCCTATTGAAGAAACTTGCCGTTGCAACGGCGCTGACCGCCGTCATGCTGTCGGCTCCGGCCATGGCCCAGACCAAGATCGCCCTCGTCGTCAAGTCGCTCGGCAACGGCTTTTTCGATGCCGCCAACAAGGGGGCGCAGGAAGCTGCCGCTGAGCTCGGCGATGTCGAGGTGATCTATACCGGCCCGACCACGGCGACCGCCGAGGGCCAGATCGAAATCATCAACTCGCTGATCGCCCAGAACGTCAACGCCATCGCGATTTCGGCCAACGATCCGGACGCGCTGGTGCCGGCGCTGAAAAAGGCGATGGAACGCGGCATCACCGTGATCAGCTGGGACTCGGGCGTCGCGCCTGAGGGCCGCTCGGTGCACCTCAACCCGTCCGATACCAACCTGATCGGCGAGACCATCATCAAGCTCGCCGCCGACTATCTGCCGGATGGCGGCGACGTGGCGATCCTCTCGGCCTCGTCCACCGCGACCAACCAGAACGCCTGGATCGAAGCGGCGAAGAAAGTGCTGCCCGAGAAGTTCCCCAAGATCAACCTCGTCGCCACCGTGTACGGCGATGACGACTCGGTGAAATCCACCAACGAAGCCAAGGGCCTGATCGCGTCCTACCCGAACCTCAAGGCAATCATCGCCCCGACCACCGTCGGCGTCGTCGCTGCCGCGCAGGTGGTGACCGATGACAACCTGATCGGCAAGATCAACGTCACCGGCCTGGCGCTCCCGTCCGAGTTCAAGCAGTTCATCGACAATGGCGCCTCGCAGGCCGTGGCGTTGTGGAACCCGATCGACCTCGGCTACTCGGCCGTTCAGATCGCCTACCAGCTCGCCACCAAGAAGGCCGAAGCCAAGCCCGGCGCCACCATCTCGATCGGCCGCGTCGGCTCGATCACCCTCGATGACACCAACTCGGCCGCCATGGCCGCGCCGTTCCAGTTCGACAAGTCGAACATCGAAGAGTTCTCGAAGATCTACTGATCCGGGGATGAACACGCCCGGCGGCGTAGGCTGCCGGGCTTCTACATTGAGGCCACCGGTCTCGCCCAGCCCACGGGCTGTCATCCCTGCGAAAGCAGGGACCCATGTCACCGCCTGCACCCAGCCGAGCGTTGGGTCCCTGCTTTCGCAGGGATGACAGCCGGTGTGGTGGCGCCATGTGGTGCATACCCGAGCAGAATGACCAGCAATGTCCCAACCCAAGCTCACCCTCTCCGGCGTCACCAAGTCCTTTCCCGGCGTGCGCGCGCTGCATGAGGTGAGCCTCGAGCTCTATCCCGGAGAGGTGACCGCGCTGATCGGCGAGAACGGCGCCGGCAAGTCGACGCTGGTGAAGGTCCTCACCGGCATCTACCAGCCCGACGCGGGTGAGATCGTGCTCGACGGCAAGCCGGTGAGCCTCGGCTCCGCCCACAAGGCGTTCGAGCTCGGTATCACCGCCATCCATCAGGAAACCGTGCTGTTCGACGATCTCAGTGTCGCCGAGAACATCTATCTGGGTCATGCGCCGAAAACCCGCTTCGGCACCATCGACTGGACGTTGATGCGCGCCGATGCGCGTCGCGTGCTCTCCGACATGGGCGCCGGACACATCGATGCCGAGGCACGGCTGCGCGACCTGTCGATCGCCAACAAGCATCTGGTCGCCGTCGCCCGCGCCATGTCGATCGATGCGGAAGTGGTGATCATGGACGAGCCGACCGCGGCACTCTCCCACAAGGAGATCGAGGATCTGTTCGTGCTCATCGAGCTCTTGAAGGAAGACGGCAAGGCGGTGCTGTTCATCAGCCACAAGTTCGATGAGATCTACCGCATCGCCGACCGCTTCACCGTGTTCCGCGACGGCGAGATGGTCGGCAAGGGGCTGATCGACGAGACGCCGCAGAACGATATCATCCGCATGATGGTCGGCCGCTCGGTCGATCACATCTTTCCCGCGCGGACGCCAGCCATCGGCGACACGGTGCTGAAGCTCGATGGCCTGAGCCACCCCACCGAATTCGACGATATTGGTTTCGAGCTCAGGCGCGGCGAGATCCTCGGCTTCTACGGCCTCGTCGGCGCCGGGCGCTCCGAGGTGATGCAGGCGATCTTCGGGCTGACCCCGACCTCGCGTGGCGCGATGACGCTGGATGGCGCGCCGTTCCAGCCGCGCACGCCTGCCGACGCCATCGCAGCGGGCATCGTCTATGTGCCCGAGGAGCGCGGCAAGCAGGGCGTCGTGGTCGACCTGCCGATCGTCCAGAACGTCTCGCTGCCCTCGCTGAAAAACACCTCGCGCCAGGGGTTCTTGCGCATGGCCGAGGAGTTCGCGCTGACCCGAAAATACACCGAGCGGCTCGACCTGCGCGCCGCCTCGCTCAGCCAGAATGCCGGCACCCTGTCGGGCGGCAACCAGCAGAAGGTGGTGATCGCCAAGTGGCTGGCGACGCAACCCAAGGTGATCATCCTCGACGAGCCGACCAAGGGCATCGATATCGGCAGCAAGGCCGCCGTACACGCCTTCATGGCCGAACTGGTAGCCGAGGGGCTGGCGGTGATCATGGTATCGTCCGAGCTGCCCGAAGTGATGGGCATGTCCGACCGCATCGTGGTGATGCGGGCCGGGCGGATCGATGCCGTGCTCGACAACCACGACCTGACTGCCGACGCGCTGGTCAGGCGCGCCATCGGCGCCCATGAGGTGGCGGCATGAACCGCAGCATTTTTGCGCTCGCGCCGCGCGGGCTGAAGACCCGCGAACTGTGGCTCGCCATCGGCATCGCGGTGATGATCGGCGCCATCGCCACGCGCGCGCCGAGCTTCGCCGCTCCGGCCAACCTCGCCGACATCTTCAACAACACTGCCATCCTGATGATCCTGGCGCTCGGCCAGATGGTGGTGATCCTGACCCGTTCGATCGACCTGTCGATCGCCGCCAACGTGGCGCTCTCGGGCATGGTGATCGCGCTCTGCAACGCATCCATGCCGTGGATCCCGGTGCCGCTGCTGATCCTCGCCGCGCCGCTGCTCGGGCTGGCGCTCGGCGCCATCAACGGCTTCCTCGTCTGGAAGCTCGATATTCCGGCGATCGTCGTGACGCTCGGTACCCTCACCATCTATCGCGGCACCACCTTCCTCGTCGCCGGCGGGCAGTGGGTAAACGCCGCCGAGATGACGCCCGACTTCATTGGAATCACCCGTCTCCAGCTGCTCGGCCTGCCGTTGCTCAGCTGGTTCGCGGTTGTCATCGCCGCCGCCTTCTATGTGGTGATGACGCGCACCCCGGTTGGTCGCTCGATCTACGCCATCGGCGTCAACCCGACCGCCTCGGTCTATGCCGGCATCAATGTCGGCCGCACCAAGTTCATCGCCTTCTGCATGTCCGGGCTGGTCGCCGGGCTCTGCGGCTATCTCTGGGTGTCGCGCTACGTCATCGCCTCCTCGGAGACGGCGGTGGGTTATGAGCTGCAGGTGATCGCCGCCTGTGTCATCGGCGGCGTCTCGATCGCCGGCGGTGTCGGCACGGTGGGGAGTGCACTGCTCGGCGCGCTGTTTCTCGGCGTCATCAACTCGGCTTTGCCGGTGATTGGCGTCTCGCCGTTCTGGCAGATGGCCATTTCGGGCGCCGCGATCATTCTGGCCGTCGTCCTCAATGCCCGTGCCGGCAAGAACACCGGCCGCATCATTCTCAAACGGGCGGAGGCCGTATCGTGATGGCTCGTTGCCGCCGCCTCCACCGGGTCATTCCCGCGAAAGCGGGAACCTCCGCTTTCCGGCCCCTCCGTGCGCGCCAAAACAGAGTTTCCCGCTTTCGCGGGACTGACACCGCGTGTGGGGCTGGTTCCTTGGATCTCCTGAAATGAACGACCAGACGCCCACCACGCGCCACGTTCCGGATCGGCTCGACAATCCGCTGCGCTCGGCGCTGTTCAGCTGGCCCAGCCTGCTGCTCGTCGTCGCCGTGGCGATCTTTGTCGCCAACTCGCTGGCCTCGCCGTATTTCCTCTCGCCCTGGTCGCTCAGCGACGCGACCTTCAACTTCACCGAGAAGGCGCTGATCGCACTCGCCATGGCGCTGCTGATCATCTCCGGCGAGATCGATCTGTCGGTCGCCGCGATCATCGCCCTGGCATCGACCGCCATGGGCTTCGCGTTGCAGTTCGGCGTCGATACACCGGGGCTCGTCGTCATTGGCATCGGCACGGGGCTCGCCTGCGGCGCCTTCAACGGCTTCCTCGTCACCCGGCTGGGGTTGCCCTCGATCGTCGTCACCATCGGCACGATGAGCCTGTTCCGCGGCATCAGCTTCATCGTGCTCGGCGACCAGGCCTTCAAAGGCTACCCCGAAAGTTTCGCCTTTTTCGGCCAGGGCTATGTCTGGTGGGTGGTGTCGTTCGAGTTCGTGCTCTTTCTCGCGGCGGCCGCCATCTATTATGTGGTCCTGCACCGGACCAGCTTCGGTCGCCGCATCTTCGTCATCGGCAACAATGCGACTGCCGCCCAGTTCTCGGGCGTCCGCGTCGAGCGCGTCAAGTTCGTGCTGTTCTGTCTGACCGGGCTGATGGCCGGCATCGCCTCGGTGCTGCTGACCAGCCGCCTCGGCTCCACGCGTCCCTCCATCGCCCAAGGCTGGGAACTCGAGGTCATCACCATGGTTGTACTGGGTGGCGTCTCCATTCTGGGCGGCGCCGGCTCGATTGTCGGGGTGGTGATCGCCGCCTTCATCATGGGGCTTGTCACCTTCGGCCTGGGGCTCTTGAATGTCCCCGGTATCGTCATGTCGATCTTTGTCGGACTGCTGCTTATCGTGGTAATCGCCCTGCCCATCGTCTACCGGATGGTTCGCAAGTGACCGTCCGCATTGTCGGGGTCATCGACATTGGCAAGTCCAATGCGAAAGTGGCGGTCGTCGATCTCGACAGCCGCACCGAGATCGCGGTGCGGAAGCGGCCAAACACCGTGCTGCGCGCCGGCAAGTACCCGCATTTCGATATCGACGGGCTTTGGCAGTTTGCGCTGGGCGCACTGCGCGAGCTCAACGACGAATTTCCGCTCGATGCCATCAGCGTCACCACCCATGGCGCCTCGGCGGCGCTGATCGATGCCGATGGCGAGTTGTCGCTGCCGGTGCTGGACTACGAGTTCGCCGGTCCTGACCAGTTCTGGGACGAGTACAACCGGGCTCGACCGGATTTCTCCGAGAGCTTCACTCCACGGCTGCCCGGTGGCCTCAATGTGGGGGCGCAACTGTTCTGGCAGGCGCGCGCCTTTCCCGCCGAGTTCGCCCGCACCCGCTGGATCCTCACCTATCCGCAATACTTCTCGTTCCGGCTGACCGGTGTCGTCGCCGAGGAGATCACCTCGCTCGGCTGCCACACCGACCTCTGGGATTTCACCACCAGCCTCTACTCGTCGCTGGTGATGATTGAGGGGTGGCTCGACAAGTTCGCCGAGGTGCGGCCGGCCTCCGACGTGCTCGGTGTGACGCTGCCCGAAGTGACCGAAGCACTGGGGTTGAAGCGCCCACTGCCGGTCTTTTCCGGCATCCACGATTCCAATGCGTCGCTGTTGCCGCACATCCTCGAGCGCGATCCGCCGTTCGGGCTGGTCTCGACGGGCACCTGGGTGATCGTCGCCTCGCCCGGCGGCGATATCGACAACCTCGACCTCGAGCGTGATTGCCTCGCCAATATCGACGCCCTGGGCCGCCCGGTACCCTCCGCCCGCTTCATGGGCGGGCGCGAGTTCGAGATGCTGACCACGCCGCGCGAGCCCACGAGCGAGACCATCGAGCGGGTATTGAACCAGGCGATCCTGCTGACCCCATCGGTGGTGCAGGGCTCGGGCCCGTTCCCCGGACGAGAGGCGCAGTGGAGCCGGCCGCGCGAAAGCTTGAGCGATGACGAGGTTTACGTGGTGACCTCGTTCTACCTGGCGTTGATGACGGCCGAATGCCTGCACCTTACCGGCGCCGAGAACCACACCGTGGTCGAGGGCCCGTTCGCCGGCAACGCGCTCTATCTCCGGATGCTGGCGGCGGCAACGGGACGGCCGGTGGAGCCGGTGAAGCGCAGCGCCACCGGCACTTCGATCGGTGCGGCCCTGCTGGCGCGCATGGACCGACCGCTGCCTGACGGGCATGAAACGGTGTTGATCGAGGGGGATGCTGCGGCGGCAGCGTATGCGGCGGCGTGGCGGAAGCTGGTGGGCTAGCAGGATCGGGCAAACTGATCACCCGGCGCGGGCCGACCCCCACCCTTGATCCCTCCCCCTAAACATGGGGAGGGAGACGCTAGCCGCGATATCGGAGTGAGGGTCTCCCTCCCCATTCTTAGGGGGAGGGGACAGGGGTGGGGGTCAGCCCGAACCGGCGCAAGAAACTAGAACTGGCTCAAGCTTCCGGACGCAATGCGTCGCGCACCGCCGCCTCGGCGGCTTCGATGCTGGCGAACACCTGGCCATCCACTCCGAACGCGTCGAGCTTGACGGCGAGGAAGCGGAAGCCGGCATCGTGCGCAACCAGGACGCCCTTCGGTTCGCCGTCGATATCGACGGCTATGGGCTTGGCGCTATGTGGCTTTTCGAACTGGGCATGCTGCATGGAATGACCTCCATCGGCACGTCTCTGGGGACGGCCGGGGTGTTACCTGAACTGTGAGACGAATGGGTGACAGAGGTCACATTCGTTTGGGTCGGTAACACCCGTTGGAGCGATCTACCCATTTACCAATAAGCCCGGTTTGGAGAGTGGTGCGAATAGCGAAGTGCATGTTCGTCTCCTTCCGGCGGCCGATGGCCTGGGTGATTCCAATGCCGGCGAGACTAGCGCGTCGCCCGCAGCTTTTGTGTGGCGAAGCTGAGTCCGCCATCAGGTCCTTGTACGGCGTCGACAGCCTCAGGTCTATCCGGCTTTCGTCGACGCTGGCGCAAAGATAGGTGAGCCCCGGCGGTTTCGCCAGCCCCGCGCGTTCCAAATCGCTAGCATGAAAGTGAAATTTCCTGCCCGGCGGAATCGGTTGGGTGGAACAGGACGCAGTGCGCCTGACGATCGTGCCCTGGGCCCACCCACGGGGTCATTCCCGCGAAAGCGGAACCTCTGGCGCGCCATCGCAAAAGGGAGATCCGCTTTCGCGGGGATGACACGGCGGGTGCTGCAGTCCGTCGGTAGAACTCTACAGGGTCGCGAGCAAGGCCACCCCGCGCGGCGACAGCCGGTAGCCGACTTCGAGGCTGATGGTCAGGCCCAGTGCCTTGAGCTTGCGGATGTTGAGCTTGAAGTCGGCGCGCTCGAGCCCAGCGCTCTCTGCCAGCGTCGTCGAGACCACGCCGGGATGCGCGGCGATCAACTGCAGCGCCCCCTTCGTCCATGGCGCCGGCGCCGCCTTGTCGAGCTTGTGCAGTTTCGCCGCCAGCGTCTTCAGCTCAGCGGCGTCGGGCACCGCCTCGCGCAGCATGTTGCGTGGGTCGGGGCCGGCCGGATGGAGGCGGATGCGGTAGCAGGTGCCCTGCTGCGCGTCGAACATGGCGATGACGCCGTCGCGGTTCTTGTAGCCGGCGGCGCGCGCCTCCTCCTCGGTCACCTCGCTTGCCGCGATCGCTTCGACCGAATCGATGCCGACCATGCCCAGCTGCGTTCGCACCGTGCCGCCCGGCTTCACCGTCGGCTTCTTCCAGCGCCGGAAGGCCAGTGTGCACTGGCCGGAAAAGATCGCTTCGAGGTCTTTCGTGCGGAACAGCATGGGAGCGAACTCTACCCGGAGTTTCGCCTGAAGCAACGGTTGCTACCAAAGTATGCCAACCGGATCAGGCCCCGGGGCTTCCTGCCTTGAAATCGATTGCATAACATGTTGAGCTATGCCTGAGCGGATCCTGGGGAGCATAACCGCTCACCCAAAATGCCTCGCCAGTAGGCACCATCCGTTCGAGGGAGAACATCGTTGGCCGATACGGAGACGCGCGACAACAAGCGCGCCAAGGCGCGCCAGCCACGTCGCGTCGCCGGTAAGCCCGGCGGCAAGCCGACCCTGCGCACCATTGCCGAAATGACGGGGCTCGCCATCACCACGATTTCGCGCGCCCTCAACAACGCGCCCGAACTGTCGGAAGAAACGCGCGTGCGGGTGCAGAAGATCGCCGCCGAAGTCGGCTACGTGCCCGACCGCACGGCGCTCCGGCTGAAGACCGGCCGTACGCACGTGGTCAGCCTGATTCTCGATCCGCACGACGAAATCCTCGGTTTCGGCCAGTCCATGGTCTCGGGCCTGACCGAGGCTTTGCGCGGCACGCCCTACCACCTGGTCATCACCCCGATGTTCACCGGCGGGGCGCCGATCGATCCGATCCGCTACATCCTGCGCAACAAGGCGGCCGACGGGGTGATCTTCTCGCGCACCCAGCCCGACGACGACAGGGTGAAGCTGCTGATGGAGGAGAACTTCCCCTTCGTCTCGCATGGCCGCACCGCCTTCCCCTCGGCCCACCCCTATGTCGACTATGACAACTATGCCTTCGCCCACCATGCGGTGATGCGTTTGAAGGCCAAGGGCTGCCGCAAGGTGACGATCATCCTGCCGCCCGACCGTTTCAGCTTCGGCCACCACCTGCGCGACGGCTTCATGGCCGCGATCGAGGAGACCGGCCTTGCCTACGAGATTCTGGCGCGCGCCAGCCTCGACAACAGCGCCGACGAAATTCGCCTCGCCACCATGCGGCGTATCGCTGAGCCGGACGCGCCCGACGGCTTCATCTGCACCGGCGACGCGGCCGGGCTGTCGATCATGGCCGGGATCACCGACGCCGGCTTCGAGATCGGCAAGGATGTGCAGATGGTGGTGAAGCAGACCTCCGGCATCTTCAGCCAGGTGCGGCCCAAGGTCGACGCCATTTTCGAAGATACGGCGCTGGCCGGCAAACAGATGGGCGAACTGCTGCTCCGCCGCATCAACGGCGAGCCCGCCGAGCAGTTGCAGATCCTGCACGAGCCGAAGGTGTGGTTTTAGCTTGTGGCGCGTGCGAGCGTGGGGCCCCCCCACCCAGCTTCGCTACGGGCCATCGGCCCTAGCTGCGCTACCCTCCCCACAAGGCGGAGGGAGACGCTTGAACCGAGAACGTGCAGCTATCGCCTCCCTCCCCCTTGTGGGGAGGGCAGCAAAGCTTGTGAGCGAAGCGAACTAGCGGCGCTGGGTGGGGGGGGTGGCCCCACGCTGAGCAAGTTGACGCCTATCGCCCGCCCTCGATCTTCCGGTACCGCTGGTTCACCCCGCCCTTGCCGTAGGGATAGTCGGCAACCTCGGGGGCGCTGGCGTCGGTCAGCTGTTGCGTGTGTTCGGCATCGAGTTTCAGACCGGCCGCCGCCACATTGTCGGCCAGCTGTTCGCGGGTGCGGGCGCCGAGGATCACCGAAGTGACGGCCGGCCGGTCGGCGAGCCAGGCCAGCGCCACCTGCGCCATCGAGACCCCAAGCGCCTTGGCCACCGTTTCGACCGCCGCGATGACCTTCCAGGTCCGTTCCTGCTCGTTGCGCGGACCGTAGGATTCCTGCCCGCGGTTGGGGTTCTCACCCAACCGGGTCGACCCGGTCGGCAACTGGTCGCGCTTATACTTGCCGGTGAGCCAGCCACCGCCAAGCGGTGACCACGGCAACAGCCCGATATTGGCATCGAGCGCTGCCGGCACGATCTCGTGCTCGATATCGCGGACGAGCAGATTGTAGTGCGGCTGCAGCGTGATCGGCGGCGCAAGGCCGCCGGCCCTCGCAATCCACGACGCCTTGGTCAGCTGCCAGCCGATGAAGTTGGAAAAACCATAATAGCCGATCTTGCCGTTGCGGATCGCATCGTCGAGGAAGCGCAGCGTCTCCTCGAGCGGGGTCAGCGCGTCGAAGGCGTGCATCTGGTAGAGGTCGATATGCTCGACTCCGAGCCGGCTCAGCGAGGCGTCGAGGGCCTGGTTGAGGTGGCGGCGCGACAGCCCCAGGTCGTTCGGCCCGTTGCCCATCGGGAAGCGCGCCTTCGTGGTGATCAGCACCTGTTTGGCCGCCTCCGGCCGGGCCTTCAGCCAGCGCCCGACGATCTGTTCCGAGGTGCCGGCCGAATAGACGTCGGCGGTGTCGAGGAAATTGCCGCCCGCCGCTACATAGTCGTCCATCAACTGGAACGACGTCGCCTCATCCGCCTCGGCCCCGAATGTCATGGTGCCCAGCGTCTGGGTGGAGACGATGGCGCCGCTATTGCCGAGCTTGCGATACTGCATGATTTCCCTCGATCGATTGAATCGCTTCAAGAGAGGTCATAAGCGCTACGGGTGTCATGGTCGAGTAGAACTATTTGATGAAGCGGGATGGTGCTGGCTGAGGCAGACGGCCCCCTCCCGGCCTCCCCCATGAAGGGGGAGGTGAAGAGTCGAAGCTCTGTCTACGATCGTGCCAAGTGAACCAGCGGGGCACCTCCCCCTTCATGGGGGAGGATGGGAGGGGGCCGTCTCTATCAGTCGACTACCCCTCGATCTCCTCGCGCAGCGCTTCGAGTTCCAACCACTCGTCCTCGGCCTTGCCGAGCGCTGCCTGGGCCTTTTCCAGCGCCTTGCCGGTCTCGGTGAACGTCTTGGGATCACGGGAATATAGGCTGCCATCGGCCAACGTCGCATTCAGCTTGGCGATTTCGGCTTCGAGCTTCGCGATCTCCTTGGGCAGCGTTTCGAGCGCGTGCTTCTGTTTGAAGCTGAGCTTCTGCTTTGCCGGATGCGAAGTGGTCTGCGGCAAAGCTGCCTGCCGCCCACCCTTCGGTTTGGCTGCCGCAACCGGCGCGGTGACGCCATAGCCGCGCTGGCTCACCATATCGGAATAGCCGCCCGGATACTCGGTCCACTGCCCGCCACCATCCGACACCACCACTGAAGTCGCGACCCGGTCGAGGAAATCGCGGTCATGGCTGACGACGATCACCGTACCCGGGTAGTCGGCCAGCATTTCCTGCAGCAGGTCGAGCGTCTCGAGGTCGAGGTCGTTGGTCGGCTCGTCCAGCACCAGCACGTTCGAGGGCAGCGACAAGACGCGCGCCAGCACCAGCCGGCCGCGCTCGCCGCCCGACAGCTTGCTCACCGCGGTACCGGCCTGCTCGGGGCCGAACAGGAAGTCCTTGAGGTAACCCATAAAGTGCTTGGGCTGGCCGTTGATAACAAGCGTATCCGAGCCGCCTCCGGTCACCGCTTCCTTGAGCGTCATGTCGGCGCTCAGCGTGGCGCGGCGCTGGTCGAGGCTGGCGAGTTCGAGATTGGCGCCGAGCCGCACTGTGCCGCTGTCGGGCGGCAACTCGCCGGTCAGCAGCTTGATCAGGGTGGTCTTGCCTGCGCCATTGGCGCCGATAATACCGAGCCGGTCGCCGCGGATCACCCGGGTGGTGAAATCCTTGACGACGACCCGCTCGCCATAGGCCTTGGAGATCTCCTTGGCTTCCATCACCAGCTTGCCCGAGGTCTCGCCCTCGGCCACAGAAATCTTCACCTCGCCGACGTTGCGCTTCAGGTCGCGCCGTTCCTGGCGCAGCGCAAACAGCCCGTCGAGCCGGCGCACGTTGCGCTTGCGCCTGGCGGTGACGCCATAGGTCAGCCAGTGCTCCTCGCGGACGATCTGCCGGTCGAGCTTGTGGCGGGCGGTTTCCTCTTCCTCCAGCACCTGGTCGCGCCATTCCTCGAAGCTGCCGAACCCCTTGTCGAGCCGGCGGGTCACGCCACGGTCGAGCCAGACGGTCGAGCGGGTTAGGTCGGCGAGGAAGCGCCGGTCGTGGCTGATGATCACCAGCGCCGAGCGGATGGTGGAGAGCTCGTTCTCCAGCCACTCGATGGCCGGCAGGTCGAGATGGTTGGTGGGCTCGTCGAGGAGGATGATATCGGGCTCGGGCGCCAGCACCCGTGCCAGCGCGGCGCGACGGGCTTCGCCGCCGGAGAGCCGCTGCGGCTCCTCGCTGCCGGTGAGGCCGAGTGCGTTGCAGAGGTAGGTGGCCCGATAGTGATCGTCGCCGGCCTGCATGCCGGCTTCGACATAGGCCAGAACGTTCGGATAGCCCGAGAGGTCCGGCTCCTGCGGCAGGTAACGGATGGTGGCGCCCGGTTGCAGGAAGCGGCGGCCGCCATCCGGTTCGATCTCACCGGCGGCGATCTTCAGCAGTGTCGATTTGCCCGAGCCGTTGCGGCCGACCAGCGCCACCTTCTCACCCGGCAGCAGGGACAGCTCCGCCCCTTCGAGCAGTTCGCTCGAACCCAGGCGCAGACGGATTTGCTGCAGGAAAAGTATGGGCGCGGCGGCCATCGGCTGGTCCAGTTCAGTGAGTTCGGGGGCATAGAGCACGCGGGCGCCGCGAGATCAACGCGACGGCGCCGTGCCGCAAAATGAGCATGCATGAACCAGGGCTGAAATCGGGAGTCACAAGCCGTTCAAGCTCGGCTTGGCAAAAGCGCCGGGCCTCGGGCTACGGGGCATGCCGGGCAGGTGACCGAGGGCCAGAGCGAGATCAGGAAAAGTTGTGAGACTTTTCCGGTCCGATCTCGCGCCAAGTGAGGGCTGGGAGCTGGAGTGCGATTCAAAGAAACGCAATCCTGCTCGAGGCAACTTGGGCCCTTCGCTGCCTGCCGGCAACCCCAGAGAGAGACTGGGTTCCGCCGCACGATCAACGCCCTCGGGTCGGGCGCGTGTGGCGAAAGGGCGGATGCCGGACGGTTGGAGTCGGTCCGGCATCCGCCGCTAGGGACTCATCTTCCCGGTCCCACTCGGTCAGTACCAACCACGGAGTCATTCCCGCGAAAGCGGGAACCTCTGTTTTGGTACTGCAGGCGAGATCGCAAACGGAGGTCCCAGCTTTCGCGGGGATGACCCGGTGACGGTCGCGGGCAAATGTGCCTGAAATCAGTGCGCCGCTTCCCGGATCAGCACCGGCTCCATGTCTTCGAACTTGAGGCCCAGCCGATCGCGCAGCGATTTCCGCTTCGAAGCGAGGTCCGCAATGGTGTAGCTCTCGAGCACGTTGAAGAACGCCCCCAGCGCTTCGCGCAGCGCCGCATTGACGTCGCAGCTGTCGGCCAGCGGGCACGTCACGTCGCCATCCTCGAAGCACTCGGCCATCGAAAAGCTCTCTTCGGTGAGGCGCACCGTGTCGAGCAGGGTGATCTCGTCGGCCGGCCGGCCGAGCTTGATGCCGCCGCGGCGGCCGCGCACCGTCTCGATCAGGCCGTTCTCGACCAAGGGCTTGATCAGCTTGAACAGGAACAGTTCCGAAATCGCGTGCGCCTTGGCGATGTCGGCGACCCGGCTGAGGCCGGGTGCATTGACCGCACAATAGATCAGCGTGCGGATGGCGTAGTTGGACTGGCGAGTCAGCCTCATCGAATCTCCGATTCGGCGCATCGCGCCGACTTCTTGCTGCTTCCCCCACGGAATCCCTTACGGAATTCCGGCTGGATGGGGTTTCGAACTGCCTCACAGTTTATAACGGTTCTAAACTTAGTCAACAAAACATGACGCCTGAGTTCAGGATTGTGCGGGCAGGGGAGATCGGCCTGCCCGCACAGTTGCGTCACTTGTCGAGATAGGGCCGGTGCAGCGCCAGGTCGGCCTCGCCCAGGCGGTCCTGTGCGGTGAAGCTCTGGTGCCAGTAGGGGTAGGGCAGGTTCGGCTGGCTGACCGCGTCGAGCTTTGCCACGTCCTCGGCGGTGAGTTTCAGCTCGGTCGACTTCAGATTGTCCTCGAACTGCGCGGTGCTGCGCCCGCCGATGATCACCGAGGCCACCAGCGGCCGCTGCAGCAGCCAGGCCAGCGACACCTGCGCGCCGGAAACGCCGTGCGCTGCTGCTACCTCGTTGATCACGTCGACAATGTCCCAGAGCCGGCCCGCGTCGTAGATCGGCGGCTCCCGGAAGCCGGTGACCTGCCGCCCGCTCTCCGGCTTGGAGTTGCGGGTGTACTTGCCCGACAGCCAACCGCCGGCGAGCGGCGACCAGACGAGGATGCCGACGCCCTGGTCGAGCCCGAGCGGCACCAGTTCGAACTCGGCCTCGCGCGAATAGAGCGTGTAGTGGATCTGCTGGGCGACGAAGCGCTGCTGGTGCGCCGCATCGGCGATGGAGAGCGCCTTCATCAGGTGCCAGGCCGAAAAGTTCGACGAGGCGGCGTAGCGGATCTTGCCCTGCTTCACCAGCGTATCGAGCGCCTCGACGGTCTCCTCGAGCGGCGTCTGCCCGTCCCACTCATGCACGTGATAGATGTCGATGACATCGGTTTTCAGCCGCCGCAGCGAATTCTCGCATTCGCGGATGATGTGCCAGCGGCTGAGGCCGCGGTCGTTCGGACCCTGGCCGGTTGGAAAGCGCACCTTGGATGAGATCAGCAGCCGGTCGCGCCGTCCACCGACCAGCGCTTCGCCGATCATGCTTTCGGACTTGCCGGCGTTGTAGACATTGGCGGTATCGATCAGGTTGATCCCGTGATCGAGGCACAGGTCGACCTGGCGTTGCGCATCCTTGAGCTCGGTCTCACCCCATGAGCCGTCATTGCCGAACGTCACCGTGCCGATCGACAGCGACGAGACCTTGAGGCCGGAACGGCCGAGCAATCGATAATCCATCATAACCCTCCACGAAATGCCGGCGCGGAACGTAAAGCGCTTTCAGGAAAAGTTGCAGACCTTTCCTTTTCGAGAACGCGATAAATGAGAGGCAGACCAGCGCCATGACAATGGGGAGTGCCCAGAGGCACGATCGCCTCGAGCCGCCCCGTCCGGCTTCCGCGCCGGCATCCGAGTTAACAAACTGCTACGCCCGCCGTCAGGCAACCGTCAGCGCCACCGCTCTAGTCTACGGTTCGGAGGTGGTGGAGGTGGTCGCATTTATCGTGCAGTTGCCAAGAGGCGACATTCGGCGCTTCGGCATGTTCAGCAGCATCGTGGTGCAGTCCGAGGAGGTCCCAAGCATCGTCAGCATGCATCCCGGCTACGCCGTGCGGCTCATGCAGTCCGACGTTCAGATGGCTGCCGTCATGGGGCAGATGTTCCCGGCCTGGCGGATCGAACGATTGGCGGAGCTTGCGCACCGCCCGCCATCAGGTCGGCCAATGCTGCTGCACCTGCCCGTCCTCGCTCTCCAGGAAGACCCGGTTGTTGCCCCTGGTCCTGCGAGCCATGTCGACCGCGGCGCGAACCGCCCGATCCAGGGTTGAGTGGTTGGCAAGAATCGTGGGGCCGACACTCAGGGTCCAGCGACCTTGACTGGGGGAGACGAGAAATCGGAGGGGCTGCATCATGCGGCGGTCCTCTGCTGCGAGGAGTCCAGCGTGCGAGACGCAGCGTTATCGGCCCGTTAACCCTGCCACCACCCTAAGGGCTCAGGTGACGACAGTAATTTTGTCGCTGGCGCGAGTGACGCCGGTATAGAGCCAGCGTTGCCGGTCCTCACGGAAGACGTAGCTTTCGTCGAACAGGTAGACATTGTCCCACTGGCTGCCCTGCGCCTTATGCACGGTGAGGCAGTAGCCGAAGGTGAACTCGTCGTATTGGCGGCGCTCCGGCCAGCTGAGCTGGTCCTCTTCGCCCGAAAAGAACGCCGCGTGCGTCACCACCTTGGCCTGCGTCGCCTTGGCCCCGGTAACCTCGTCAGGGTCGAGCGTCATCGAGTAGCGGGCATTGGAACGCTTCTTCACGTCCGCCGCGGTCCAGATCTGGCCGTTGAGCAGCTTCTTGATCGGGTTGTTGCGCAGGCAGACCAGGCGATCGCCCGACACCGGCTCGTGCCGCGGCAACTCCTTGATCTCGCGGATCCGGTCATTATAGGCGACGCGCGTCTTGTTGCGGCCAGCCAGCACCTGGTCGGCCTCCATCACCGCGTCGCGGTCGACGTCGGAGCGCGGGATGACGAGACTCTCGCCATAGCGGCCATGCTCGAGATAGCCGCCCTCGCGGATCTCCATCGACATGCGGATGATCGGGTTGTCCGCCGCCTGCCGGTGGATTTCGGTCAGCATGTAGTCGGGCTCGTCCGCGGTAAAGAAGCCGGCGCCCTGCACCGGCGGCAGCTGGAACGGATCGCCCAGCACCAGCACCTTGGTGCCGAAGCTCAAAAGGTCGCGGCCGAGCTGCTCGTCGACCATCGAGACTTCGTCGATAACGATCAGGTCGGCGGTCAGCGCTTCGCTTTCCGGGTCGAGCGCGAACTTCGGTTCGCCATCTTTCTCCGAGACCAGCGCGTAAATCAGCGAGTGGATGGTCGAAGCGCCGCGGGCCCCGTATTTGCGCATCACCATCGCCGCCTTGCCGGTGAAGGCGGCATACTTCACCGACTTCACCCCCTGGGCGAGGTGGCGGGCCAGCGTCGATTTGCCGGTGCCGGCCCAGCCGAACAGGCGGAACACCTGTTTGGCGTCCTTGTCCTTCAGCCAGCGCGACACGGCCTGCAGCGCTTCATCCTGTTGCGGCGACCACTCCATCAGGCGATGCGCACCGTGACGCTTCCGATGCCGGCGATCGAGCCCTCGAGCAGGTCGCCCTTCACCACGGCGGAAACCCCTGCCGGCGTGCCGGTGAAAATCAGGTCGCCCGGAAACAGTTCGAAATATTTCGACAGTTCGGCGATCACATGCGGCAGGTCCCAGGTCATGTCGGCGATATCGGCCGACTGCCGGGTCTCGCCATTGACGCGCAATTCGATGATGCCCTTCAGCGGCGTGGGAACTCCCGCGGCGGGGACCAAGGTGCCGATCGGCGCCGAATGATCGAATCCCTTTGCCACTTCCCAGGGCTTGGCGCCCTTCTTGGCCCAGGCCTGGAGGTCACGACGGGTGAGGTCGATGCCGACTGCATAGCCCCAGACATGGCGCATCGCGTCGGCGACGGCGATGTTCTTGCCGCCGCTGCCGATAGCCGCGACCAGTTCGATCTCGTGGTGGTGGTTCTGCGTTTCCGACGGATAGGGCGAATCGGCGCCGTTGGTCACCAGCGCATCGGCGGGTTTGGCAAAGAAGAACGGCGGCTCGGCATTGGGATCATGCCCCATCTCGCGTGCATGCTCGGCATAGTTGCGGCCCACGCAATAGATGCGGCGAACCGGGAACAGGCCTCCACCCGCTACAGGGACGGCAGGCTGCGGCGGCGGCGCGATAACGTAATCTGACATCATGGTTCCATGCTCTGAGGCGCGCCACCCTAATCGAATCGGTGCTGGGACAAAATGAGAACTTTGCCATTCGGCAAGTTCCCTGGGGGCGGCCGCTGCACCGTTTGGGGTGCTTGACTTGGCCGTTGGGTCGGGCTCGGGTTGGTGGAGCCTGAGGGAGCACGCCGTGACCGCCATCGACCCGTTCGACATTCCCAACCTGGTGCCGGACTTCGAGGCCGTAAAGAATGGCAATCTCGCCGCCAGCGCCCGCACCCGCGCGACGCTCAAAAGCCGGCTTGACCTACACTATGGCGATGGTCCCCGGCAGCGGCTCGACCTGTTCTTTCCCGAAAACGCCACCGGGCCGTTGCCCATCCACATGTTCATCCATGGCGGCTACTGGTTCTTGAACGACAAGGAGATGTTCGCCTTTCCGGCCGAGACCATCACCCGAAGCGGCGCCATCGCGGCGATCGTCGAATACACGCTGATCCCCAATGCGCGCCTGGCGCAACTGGTCGACGAGGTGCGTCAGGCGGCGCGCTGGCTGGTGGCCAATGCGGCAAGTTTCGGCGGCGACCCCGCGGCCTTCTCGGCGTCGGGGCATTCGGCTGGCGGGCACCTCGCGAGCTATCTCGCGGCCCGCGCCCCGCACGAAGCGCATGCGCCCGGGATTCCGGTGAAGTCGCTGTTCCTGGTCTCGGGGCTCTATGATTTGCGGCCGATCACCACGAGCTACCTGCAGCCCGAGTTGTCGCTGACCGACGAGGAGGTGGCGAACTTTTCGCCGCTCGGCGCCGAACAGCTTGCCGGCCCGGATGTCATGGTAGCCATCGGCCACAACGAGACCGAACCGTTCCACCTGCAGGCGCAGGACCTCTGCTTTGCCGCCGAGCAGCGCGGCCTTCATTACGAGCGGATCACGCTGCCCGACCTCGACCACATGACCATCGTCCGCGACCTCGGCCGGCCGGAGAGCCGCATGGGCGGGCTGCTGGCAGAGACGATTGCGGCATCGAGAGGGTAGCGTTTCGAAAATGCGACCGATGGGCCGGTGCGGGAAGAGTACCCCCACCCCTGTCCCCTCCCCGCAAGGGGGAGGGAGACGCCAACTCGGACGTCAGTGTTTTGGTCTCCTCCCCCCTTGCGGGGGAGGGACAGGGTGGGGGGTATCTTCCCGCACGGAACCATCCCCCTCGGGGCTTCGCTAAACCTCGATATCGAACACGAGCAACCCTTTGACCCCGCCCTCGAGCGCTGCCACCAGCCGCGCCCCGGCCTCCTTGTGCTTGCCGTCCACCAGGTACGCGTCACGCGCCGCCGCATCCGGAAAGTCCATGGTGAAACCATCCACAAACCCCTGGTGCAGGCCCTCCGGCGAGAGGTTCGGCCCGTAGCTCATCTGGTCGATCTTGAGATGCACGCCGAGCGCAGCGAGCTGCTCGTAGATGGACTGCTTCTCCTTGTCGGAAACGTCGGAGCGGAACTTCAGGAACACGCAGTGCCGGATGGTCATCAGTAGGTCGTCCGGCCGCCCGAGAGATCGAATACCGAGGCGGTGGTGAAGCTGTTCTCTTTGCTCACCAGCCACGCCACCATATTGGCCAGTTCATCCACCTCGAGGAAGCGCCCGCGCGGAATGCGGCTCAGCATGTACTCGATGAACTCCTTGGTGACTTCCTTGAGGATGGCGGTATTGGCCACCGCCGGTGTAATGGCGTTGACCGCGATATCGTATTTGGCGACTTCCTTGCCGAGCGCCTTCACCAGCCCGAGCACGCCGGATTTCGACGCCGCATAGGCGGCGGCATTGGGGTTGCCCTCCTTGCCGGCCACCGACGAGATGTTGACGATGCGGCCATAGTTGCGCGCCTTCATCGACGGGATCACCACCCGGTTGACGTAGAACGTGCCGTTGAGGTTGATCTCGATGACGCGCCGCCATTCATCGAGCCCATACTCGTCGAGCGGTGCGTTCTTGCCGGCAATCCCCGCCGAGTTGAGCAGGATCGACACCGGCCCGATCGCTTTCTCCACTGCGGCATGGGCAGCGGCGAGTCCATCATAGTCGGTGATGTCGACGGTCTGGCTCGACGCGCCGTCGCCAAGCAGCCCGACTGCCACCTTGAGGGCCTCGGCATCGCGGTCCCACAGGCTGACCATGGCGCCCGAGGCGATGAAGCGCTTGGCGCAGGCCAGCCCGAAGCCCGAGGCGCCGCCGGTGATCACCGCCACCTGGCCGTTGAGATCGATCTGATTCACTTCTGTTCCCTCGCTGCCGGTTTTTCCGGCTGTTTCCTCAACACCACGGCTAACATGTTAGTTGGAGCGAAGCCAGTCGCCGTGCGGGTGTCGGCCTTGTGACGATCAAGGTGATTGCCGGGCAAGCCGCTGTCGTGTGAGGATTATTCAGGGCCGGTAGCACGAGAGCAGGGGGCTGCGCTCGGCCGGCCGCTGCGAGGCATGACGCGCCATGGCCTATAAACCCTTCGATGCCGATGCGCTGATCGATGCTGCAGCGCCACTGCTGCAGCTGCGCATTGCGCCCGAGCATCGCGCCGGCATCAAGCTCAACCTGAAGACCGCCTCAAAGATGGCGGCCGTGGTCGAACAGATCAGGCTCGACGACGACGCCGAGCCGGCGCCGGTCTACCGCGCATGAAGGCGAGCGCCGACGCCACCGAGATCGTCGAGGCGGTCAAATCCGGCCAGGTCACGGCGCGCGCCGTCACCGAGGCGGCGCTCGCGCGCATCGAACGGCACAACCCGATGCTCGGCGCCTTCACCGACGTGACGGCGGAACGGGCGCTGGAGCAGGCCGAGCTGGTCGACAGCAAGATCAGGAACGCCATGGACCCCGGCCCGCTGGCGGGCGTGCCGTTCGCGGCCAAGAACCTCTACGATATCAAAGGCATCCCGACCCGCGCCGGCTCGAAGATCAACCGCGACAACCCGCCGGCGGCGCGCGACGCGACGCTGGTGAGCCGGATGGAAGCGGCTGGCGCGGTGCTGCTCGGCGGCCTCAACATGGACGAGTACGCCTACGGCTTTACCGGCGAGAACGCTCATGACGGCCCGTCACGCAACCCGCACGGGCTCGACCGGATGACCGGCGGTTCTTCCGCCGGGCCCGCTGCCGCGGTGGCCGGCGGGCTGGTGCCGCTGAGCCTCGGCTCCGACACCAATGGCTCGATCCGCGTGCCGGCCTCGTTCTGCGGCTTGTTCGGCCTGAAGCCGACTTATGGCCGGCTAAGTCGAGCTCACAGCTTTCCCTTTGTTTCGAGCCTCGATCATCTCGGGCCGCTCGCCCGGTCCACCCGTGATCTGGCTTTGGCCTATGATGCGATGCAGGGTTTTGACGAGGCCGATCCGGCCCAGACCAAGCGGGTCAACGAGCTGACCTTCGCGCGGCTGAAGCATCCTATCCCCGGGCTGCGCATCGCCGTCGCCGGCGACTATTTCCTCGGCGCGCCCGAAGTGCAGGCAGAGGTGCAGAAGGTGGCCAAGGCGCTCGAGGTGACCAAGACCGTCACCCTGCCCGACGCACAGGCGGCCCGTGCCGCCGCCTTTCTCATCACCATGGCCGAGGGAGCGACGTTGCATCTCGAGCGGCTACGGGAGCGGCCCGACGATTTCGATCCCGAAGTGCGCGACCGCCTGCTCGCCGGGACCATGCTGCCTGCTGTCTGGGTGGAGCGGGCGCAGAAGCTGCGCCGGGTGTTTCGCGACCGCGTGTTGAAGCTGTTCGACGGCGTCGATGCCATCCTCGCCCCGGCAACGCCGATGAAGGCGCCGCTGCTCGGCCAGAAGACCGCGATGTTCGGTGGCGTCGAGCTGCCGGTCCGCCCAAATCTCGGCATCTTCACCCAGCCGATCTCGTTCATCGGCTTGCCGGTGGTGACGGTGCCGATGTGGCAGGACGGCGAGGACCTGCCAATCGGCGTCCAGGTGATCGCCGCGCCGTGGCGCGAGGACGTGTGCTTGCGGATCGCCCACCAGCTGGAAACGGCGGGCGTGTGCAAGGCCCCGGTGGCGCAGGGGTTTGCGGACTGACGAAGCCGGATCGACGCCGGCGCGGGCGGCCCCCCAACCCTGTCCCCTCCCCGCAAGGGGGAGGGAGACGTCAACCTCGATACCAGTGGGAGGGTCTCCCTCCCCATTCTTAGGGGGAGGGGGCAGGGGTGGGGGTCAGCCCGCGCCGGCCTATCGGTTCTGCCCGGCCCTTAAGCCGTCCAGCCGCCGTCGATGATCTGCACCTGGCCCGTCGTATACGTGGCCCCTGCCAGATACACTGCGAGGTCGGCGACCTCTTCCGGCTGGCCGATGCGGCCGATCGGCTGGCGGGCGATGAAGGCTTTCTTCGCCGCTTCGAAATCGCCGGTGGCGTGCCAGCGCTCGTGCAGCGACGGTGATTCCACCGTGCCCGGGCAGATGGCGTTCACCCGGATGCCCTTGTCGGTATAGTCGGCGGCCATCGACTTGGTGAGCCCGACCACGGCGGCCTTCGAAATGGTGTAGGCGGCGCGGTTCGGCACCGCGGTCACCGACGAGGCGACGGTCGCCATGTTGATGATGCAGCCGTCCTTGCGCTCCAGCATCTGCGGCAGCACCGCCTTGATGGCGCGGATCTGCGCCCAGACGTTGAGATCGAAGGCGAACTCCAGGTCCTTGTCGGGCATCTCGAGCACGGTGCCCGACTGCACCACGCCGGCGCAGTTGAACAGGATGTCGATGCGGCCGATCTCGGCCACCGCCTTGTTCACTTCCTCGGTGCTCAAGACGTTGAGCACCCGGGTGGTGACGCCGGGGGTACCGTCGAGCTCTTTCAGCTTTGCCGCATTGATGTCGGTGGCGATCACCTTGGCGCCGGCCTTGACGAAGGCATGCACCGAGGCAAGGCCGATGCCCTGTGCCGCGGCGGTGATGAGAACGATCTTGCCGCTGATATCGGCCATGGGGTTGCTCCTGTGCTTACTTGACCGCGCGTTCGAGCGCGGCGGTGACCCATTTGTTGAGACTGACGCCTTCGCGGCTGGCCGCGGTCGAGACGGCCTTGTGCAAAGCCGGTTCGGCGCGCACGACGAACTGGCCGGAGAATGGCTTCTCCGGCTCTTCGCCGCGCGACCGGCAGAATTCGAGATAGTCTTCGACGGACTCGGCGAGCGCTTGTTTCAGCTCCGCCGCCGAGCTGCCCTGGAAAGTGATGACGTCGCGCAAGTTGATGACTTCGCCGTGGAACAGCTCGGCGTTCTCGTCGAGATAGAGTGACGCTGCGTAACCGTCATAGTGCATCGAGACCGAAGGGCTCATTCGCCGCCCCACTCACCGGTGTCATCCCAGCGAAAGCTGGGACCCATGCCGCCACCTGCGCCAGCCGCGAGTTGGGTCCCTGCTTTCGCAGGGATGACATCGTGGTTGGGAGACGTAGAGGCCATGCCCTGACACCTACAAGTGGATCGAATGCGAGCCTTCGACGGTCATCCGTTCGATGGCGTCGAAATCCCAGGCGATGCCCAGCCCCGGCTTCGACGAGGGGATGGCCTTACCATCCCGGATGGTCATCCGTTCAGTCGTCAATTGGTCTAGCTGCGGGATGTATTCGACCCACCGGCCATTGGGGATGGCGGCGCACAAGCCCACATGCAGTTCCATCAGGAAGTGCGGGCACACCGCGATGTTGAACGCCTCCGCCATGTGCGCGACCTTCAGCCATGGGGTGATGCCGCCGACCCGGCCGACATCGACCTGGATGATCGAGCAGGCATGGCGCTCGAGATACTCGCGGAAATGCATCGCCGAATAGAGGCTCTCGCCGATGGCGATGGGGATCGAGGTGTGCTCGACGAGCCGGGTATGGCCGGAAATATCCTCGGCGGTCAGCGGCTCCTCGAACCAGCCGATATCGAGCGGCTCATAGGCGCGGGCCCGGCGGATCGCCTCGTCGACGTTGAAGCGCTGGTTGGCATCGGTGAAGATCTCGAAGCCCGGCCCGACCGCCTCGCGTACCGCGGCGATGCGGTGCACGTCCTCATGGATCGGCCGGCCGACCTTGAGCTTGCAGCCGCCGAACCCGTCCGCCTTGGCGCGCAGCGCGTCCTCGATCAGCGCCGCCTCTTCGAGATGCAGCCAGCCGCCTTCGGTGGTGTAGAGTGGAATGGCGTCCTGGGCTCCGCCGGCAAGGAGATGCAGCGGCAGCCCGAGCTTGCGCGCCTGCAAATCCCACAACGCCGTATCGATGGCGGCCAGCGCAATCGAGGTGATGGCGCCAGTGGTGGTGGCGTGGGTGAGAAACAGCAGGTCGCGCCAGAGCTTCTCGATCTCGTTGGCCTCGCGGCCGACAATGGCGGGGACTAGGGTACGCTTCAACAGCTCGATCACCGAGTGGCCGCCGGTGCCGATGGTGTAGCTGTAGCCGGTGCCGGTCACCCCGTCCGCATCGGTGATGCGGACGATCGGGGTCTCCTGCGACACGAAGGATTGGATGGCGTCGACCCGCTTCACCTTGGGTTTGAGGTCGACCATCAGCACTTCGACCCGCGCGATCCGCGCCATGGCTTCCTCCCGAGGCGATGCGCACACCGGCTGTTTCCGGCTTGTTGTGCATATGTGAAAAGACTATTCGTGAGTAAGCACGTGAGGTTTGCGGCGTCAATTGCGCCGAAGGGGGAGGGCGCATGGTTCAGGTCGACGATCTGGAGAAGTATCGCGCCCCGGCCCTCGACAAGGGATTGGATATTCTCGAACTCCTGGCGGCCACCGAGGAGAGCCTGAGCCAGGCCGAGATCGCCAAGGCGCTGGACCGCTCGCCCAACGAGATCTATCGCATGCTGGATCGCCTGGTGCGCCGCGGCTTCGTGCGCCGCACCTCGGCGGATCGCTACGAGGTGACGCTGAAACTGTTCGAGCTGGCGCATGCCCGCCCGCCACTGCAGCGGCTGCTGAGCCAGGCGATGCCGGTGATGCGGCGCTTCGCCCGCGACGCGCAGCAGGCCTGTCATCTCGCCATCTATGACCGCGGCAACCTGGTGGTGGCGGCGCAGGTCGATGGGCCGGGTTACTGGAACGTCTCGGTGCGGGTCGGCTCGCGCATCAGCCTGATCAATACCGGCTCGGGCCACGTGCTGCTGGCATTCGCCGCGGCCGACGAACGGCGGCTGATGCTGGAAGAGCAGGATCAGCCCGAGCAGCTGACCCCCGCGCTGGAAGAACGGCTGACCCGGGTACGCCAGCAGGGTTTTGAGAACATGCAGAGCCTGCAGATCGCAGGGGTGAACAACCTGTCGGTGCCGATCCTCGGGCCGATGGGCCGGGTGCTGGCGGTGTTCACCTGCCCCTATTCGGAGCGGCTGGACGTCAAGACCGCACCGGGGTGTGATGCGGCCCTCCAACAGCTGATCGCCTGCGGCCAGGAAATTTCGCAGCGACGAGGATGAGTATCTGGCGTGCCCAGCAAGAAGGCAGTCGGCAGTCGGCAGTAGTAGCAGGACGCTTTCTCACCGGGCAGAAACTCGACTGCCGACTGCCGACTGCCGACTGCCGACTGCCGACCCGCGGAAAACAATCAGAACTTGAGGAGAACTATCCGATGAAACGTTATGGGGCGGTGCTGGGGCTGAAGCCCGAGGCGGTGGCCGATTATGTGCGGGTGCACGCCGCGGTGTGGCCGGATGTGCTGAAGCAGATCAGGAACTCCAACATCCGCAACTACTCGATCTTCCTGAAGCAGCCGGAAAACCTGCTGTTCTCGTATTTCGAGTATGTCGGCACCGATTACGCCGCCGACATGGCGGCGATGGCTGCCGATCCGGTGACGCAGGAATGGTGGTCGGTCTGCATGCCGATGCAGTCGCCGCTCGAAACCCGCAAGGACGGCGAATGGTGGGCCTCGATCGACGAGGTGTTCCATACCGATTGAGGCGCCCCCGCGATGAAGCTGAAGCTCGCCTTCGCCTATGATCCACAGTTCACCGAGCACGTGTTCGCGGCCGAGCAACTGGGCCGGCTCGCCGGTCTCTGCGAGGTGCTGCGGGTTGAACCGCTGTTGGAGCTGAACTCGCCTGAGGCGCGAGCCGTGCTGGCCGAGACCGAGGTTCTCGTTACCGGCTGGGGCCCGCCGCAGCTCGACGCGACAACGCTGGTGGCAGCGCCGCACCTCAAGCTGATCGCCCACTCGGCCGGCTCGATCAAATACTTCATCGCCCCCGAGGTAGTGGAGCGCATCGCCGTGACCTCGGCGGTGGCCGCCAACGCGGTGCCGGTGGCCGAGTTCACCGTTGCGGCGATCCTGTTCGCCAACAAGGGCGTGCTGGCTTTCCGCGATATCTACCGGCGTGAGAAGCGGCACCTGCGTTCGCACCCGCTGATGTCCTCGGAACTCGGCAATTATCGCAAGACCGTCGGCATTATCGGGGCCTCACGCATCGGGCTCAAAACCATCGAGCTGTTGGCGCCCTACGATTTCGAGCTGCTGCTGACTTCGGCCAGCACCACCCCGCGACAGGCCGCGGCGCTTGGCGTCGAACTGGTCGGGCTCGACGAACTCATGGCCCGCTCGGACGTCGCGTCGCTGCATGCCCCGGCGCTGCCCTCGACGCGAAACATGATCGATGCCCGTCGGCTGGCGCTGCTGCGCGATGGCGCCACTTTCATCAACACGGCCCGCGGCAGCATCGTCGACCAGGATGCCTTGGTCCGTGAACTGGTCTCGGGGCGGCTCAACGCGGTGATCGACGTCACCGAGCCCGAAGTGTTGCCGGCCGACTCGCCGCTCTACGATTTGCCCAACGTGCTGCTGACCCCGCACATCGCCGGCGCCATCGGCACCGAGCGCGAACGGCTCGGTACACTCGTCGTCGATGAGGTCGAACGCTTCGTCCGCGGCGAGCCGCTGCTTCATCGGGTGCCGCATGCGTTGCTGGGACAATTGGCCTGAGCTTGGTTTGACTGTACCGAACTTCCTGATACAAACGCCCTTCAGCGTTTGGGAGCGTAACCATTCATGAGCCGTAACTTCCTGCTCATCGACCCCGAGGAGAGGCCGGAGGTGCTGAAGGCACTTGCCTCCGAAGTGCGTGTCGCCATCCTCAAGCTGCTGCACGTGCAGGGGGCGATGAATGTCAACGACATCGCCGCCAAGCTTGGGCAGCCGCAATCGACCGTCAGTTCGAACATGCAGACCCTGGTGGAAGCCGGGCTGGTGCGCACCGAGACGCAGAAGGCCCGCAAGGGCAACCAGAAGATCTGCCACAGCCTGTTCGATGAAGTGCTGGTGATGTTCAAGGAGGACATCCGCCCGCTGAAGGCCAACGCCATTGAGGTGGCAATGCCGCTCGGGCTCTATACCAGCTGCGAAGTCTCGGCGCCCTGCGGCCTTTGCTCGATCGAGGGGATCATCGGGCTGCTCGACGTGCCCGACACATTCCTTGATCCCGACCGCATGAAGACCGGCCTGATCTGGTTTACCCGCGGCTATGTCGAATACCAGTTTCCCAACAATGCGCGGCTGGCACAGCAGAAGATCACCTCGATGGAATTCAGCTTCGAGCTGAGTTCGGAAGTGCCGGGCACCAGTGCCGACTGGCCCTCCGACATCACCGTCGGGGTCAATGGCCAGGATATCGGCACCTGGACCTCGCCTGGCGATTTCGGCGACAAGCGGGGCGTCTACACCCCGGATTGGTGGAAGCTGAAGGGCAGCCAGTACGGCAAGCTGAAGAGCTTCCGCGTCAATGGCAGCGGCACCTATGTCGACGGCGTGAAGATCTCGCCGGTCTCGCTGAAGGACCTCGACCTCGACACCCACCACTCCATCCGGCTCCGGATCGGGGTCAAGGAGGACGCCAAGCACCCGGGCGGCATCAACATTTTCGGGCGCGGCTTCGGCAATTACGACCAGGACATCGTGCTTCGCATCGAGACGGAGTGAAGCGAGGAGCGAATGGTGAATAGTGAATGGTGAATGGATTTCGCGGCTGCGCATCCTCCGCCCACCATCCACCACTCACCATTCACCATCTCCTCCACTTGACGCGCCGCGACCGGTTCCATATCAAGCTACGCGATATAAATCACCAAAGCTGGTGACATGGAGGAGCGGATGCGGGCGACGGTAACGGCGCACAAGGACTATACCATCTCGAAGATCGACGACCGGGTGTACGGGGCCTTCCTCGAGCACCTCGGGCGCGCCATCTATACCGGCATCTACGAGCCCGGCCACGCCACTGCCGACAAGAACGGCATGCGCGGCGACGTCGCCCAGCTGGTGCGCGAACTCAAGGTGCCGATGGTCCGCTATCCCGGCGGCAACTTCGTCTCCGCCTATAACTGGGAAGATGGCGTTGGCCCGCGTGAGCAGCGCCCGACCCGGCTCGATCTCGCCTGGCACACTTCGGACAGCAACGCGGTAGGTGTCCACGAATTCGCCGACTGGTGCGATCTGGTCGATACCGAAATGATGCTCGCCATCAACCTCGGCTCGCGCGGTCTCGACGATGCCCGCAACTTCCTCGAATACGTCAACGGCCCGACCGGTTCGTACTGGGGTGACCTGCGCAAGAAGAACGGTCGCGCCGATCCGTTCAACGTCAAGCTCTGGTGCCTCGGCAACGAGATGGATGGTCCCTGGCAGGTCGGTCACAAGACCGCGCACGAGTATGGCCGGCTGGCCAACGAAGTGGCCAAGACCATGCGCGCCTTCGACAAGAAGCTCGAGCTGATCGTCTGCGGTTCGTCGCATTCGAACATGCCGACCTATCCCGATTGGGAACGCGAGGTGCTCGAGCATACCTACGACAACGTCGACCACATCTCGCTGCACATGTACTTCGCCAACCGCGAAAACGAGCGGGCGTTGGCCGAAGGCGGCACGGCCGACGTGCTGGCCAAAAACACCGCCAACTATCTGGCGCTCAACGAAAAGCTCGACCGCTACATCGCCACGGTCGCGTCGACCATCAACTTCGTGAAGTCGAAGAACCGTTCCAAGCACAACGTCTACATCAGCTTCGACGAGTGGAACGTCTGGTACCACTCCAACAAGCAGGATCGGAAGATCCTCGACGGCAATGACGGCTGGCCGCATGCGCCGCGGCTGCTCGAAGACATCTACAACTTCGAGGACGTGCTGCAGGTCGGGCTGATCCTCAACACCTTCATCCGCCGTTCCGACGTGGTGAAGCTCGCATGTATCGCGCAGCTGGTGAACGTCATCGCCCCGATCATGACCGACCCCAAGGGGCAGGCCTGGCGGCAGACGATCTACTATCCGTACTATTTCGCCTCGGTCTACGGCCGCGGCACGGCGCTGCAGCTGGCGATCAACACCCCCGGCTATGATGCAGAGCATGGCGACAACATCGGCTATGTCGACGTCTCGGGCGTCTACAACGAAGAGGATGGTACCATCAGCTTCTTCGCCGTGAACCGCCACGCCACCGAAGCCATCGATGTCGAGCTGAGCCTCGAAGGATTTGGTGCGGCGACGGTCATCGACCACCAGGTCATGACGCACGCGAACCTGCGCGCCGTAAACACCGCCACCGAGCAGACCAACGTCGCCCCGTCGAAGGGCACCGGCGCCAAGGTCGACGGCAAGCTGCTGAGCGTCAAGCTCCAGCCCTACTCGTACCAGATGATCCGCGTGAAGGTCTGATCGGCTCAGAGGTTCCTTCTGGCGCCGGCGCGGGCTGACCTCCACCCCTGTCCCCTCCCCCTTGCGGGGAGGGATCAAGGGTGGGGGGCCACAGCCACCGGCGTCTCAACTCGGGACCAGCCTTTACCCCCATCCGCAAAGCATGGTTGTGTCCGCCCGCTGCCGTGAGGACCCGACGTGCCGAAATTCTCCGCCAACCTCTCCTTTCTCTACCCCGACCTGCCCTTCCTCGACCGCTTCGCCGCCGCGGCCGCCGACGGCTTTGGCGCGGTCGAGTATGCAGTGCCCTATGTTGCAGAGGCCCAGACGTTGGCGTCGCGCAATGCCGAGCACGGCCTCGAGCAGGCGCTGTTCAATATGCCGGCCGGCGATTGGGATGGCGGCGAGCGCGGCATTGCCTGTCACCCCGATCGGGTCGATGAGTTTCGAGCCGGAGTGGACGTCGCGCTCCGCTATGCCGAGGTTCTCGGCTGCCGCAAGGTCAATTGCCTCGCCGGCATCGCACCGCCGGGCGTTGCGCCCGAATTGCTGGAAGCGACCCTGGTCGCTAACCTCCAATATGCCGCACCACGCTTCGCTGCGGCAGGCGTCAACCTGCTGATCGAGCCGATCAACCCGCGCGACATCCCGGGCTTCCATCTCAACACCGTGCGTCATGCCGAACGGCTGCTTGCCGCAGTCGGCTCGGACAACCTCAAGATCCAGTACGACCTCTACCACCAGCAGATTACTGCCGGTGACCTGGTCCCGACCTACGAGCGGCTCCGGCACCGGATCGGCCATATCCAGATCGCCGATACGCCGGGCCGGCATGAGCCGGGTACCGGCGAGATCAACTATGGCTTCGTCCTCAGCGAACTCGATCGGCTCGGCTACGAAGGCTGGGTCGGCTGCGAGTATCGACCGCTCGCCGGCTCCGGCGCCGGCCTCGGCTGGATGGCTGCGTTCCGCTAGAGCGCCTTCAGGACAAGCTGCAGACTTTGCGCGACTGAGCCAAAGTCGTCTGGCCGATGCCCCGAGTTGCCGCACCGGCTCCCCGTATTGCCCCGGCTTGCCCCGAGTGACCAGCTACGCCTTGGCTGCACTGCCGCCTAGCCTCGCTCCGATCGGTCGGGGTGATTGGCATGCAGGTTTTCCGGAGGCGCGCGTTCGCCGCGGCGCTGTTGCTGGGTGTGGCTCAACCGGCGGCGTGGGCCGCTGATCTGGACATTGCGGCGACCACCACGACCGGCGTGGACCTCAACCTCTATGCCGGCACCACCGTCGATATCCTCTCCGGCGTCTCGGTCAGCAACACCCTGGGCGGGCCGACGATAAGCGGCACCGGCACCTGGACGCTCGGCAACCATGGCAGCGTCAGCGGCCAGATCAAGCTCGACGGCGCCGGATCGCTGGTCAGCAATTCCGGGCTCCTGACCGGCGGCAACGCCATCACGCTGGTCAACGGCGGCACCGTCATCAATGAGCTGGGCGCCACCATCAATGCCTCGAGCAGCGCCATCAGCATCGGCAAGTTCCCGAGCGGCGGCAACCCGGGCGTCGGCCCTGGCGTGGTCAGCAATTCCGGCACCATCACCCAGGTGGTTTCCGGCGGCGACCTGGTGTTGCTGCAGTTCGGCGGTTCGGTGACCAATACCGCAACCGGCGTCATCACCGGCGACAGCTCCGGCAATGCCGTGTCGATCGGACAAGGCACCGAGCGCACCGTTATCAACTCGGGCTCGATCATCAACACGCGGGTGACCGGTTTCTCCACCGGGGTGTTCGTGCAGGGTGGCCCGAGCACCATCACCAACAATGCCGGGGCGGTGATCAAGGGCGGCTATAACGGCGTCTATGCCAGTGCCACCGGCGTGCTGACCTTCACCAATGCCGGCACCATCGAGTCGACCGGCAGCAATGCCAGCTCCAAGGCGGTGGAGGCGACCGGTGGCGGCACCTTCCTCAATTCCGGCACCATCCGGTCGGCGGCGGGCGACGGGCTCTACCTCAACGCCGCCGGCACCGTGACCAACTCGGGCACTATCACCGGCGCGGTGAACGCCATCAACTTCAACGGCAGCAGCACGCGAACCCTGATGCTCGATACCGGCTCGGTGCTCAACGGGCTGGTGAAGGGCGGCACCGGCACCGACAACCTGATCCTCCTCGGCGCCGGCAGCGAGAGCGTCGCCAGATTCCTCAACTTCGAGACCCTGTCGATGCAGGGCAGCGCCTGGGCGCTGAACGACGCGGGCGGCTTTTCGACCAGCGCCGAGGTCCAGGCCGGGGTGTTGACCATCGCGGGTACGCTCACCAGCCCGGCCATCGATATCCGCGCGCTGGGGACCGTCAGAGGCACCGGCACGCTCGCCGGCGCGGTGAACAATGCCGGCACGATCGACCTGACCGCCGGCACCCTGCATGTCTCCGGCGCCTATGCCAATGGCGGCACCGGCGTCCTGCAGGTCGGAGTGACACCCGTCGCCGCCACCGGCGCGCTGGCCGTATCGGGCGTCGCGACCCTCAGCGGCGGCACCGTTCGCGCCCTGACCGCGCCGGGCGTCTACACCGTGGGCAGCGGCTACAAGGTGCTCACCGCGGCCAGCGTTCTCGGCGGCTTCGGCGGCGTGGTCGACGACTCCGCCTTCCTCCAGTTCGTGCTCGACTACGACACACCCGGCGAGGTGTGGCTGCGCGTTTCGGCGATCGCCAACCTCCCGGCGATCGCCGAGACGCCAAACCAGTTCGCCACCGCCACGGCCCTGCAGGCGCTGCCCTCGAGCCCGCTGTTCGATGCCGTGGTGCCGTTGAACACCGCCGCTGCACTCGAGGCCTTCGACGACCTCTCGGGCGAGGTGCACGCCTCGCTGCTGCGCGTCCTCGCCGATGCCAGCCGGAACCCGCGCGAGGCTGCCTTCGATCGCGTCGACGCGGCATTCGCAGCGCTTGCCGAGGGCCAGGTCGGCGCCCGCGACATCTGGGCTCGCGGGTACGGCGGGGCCGGCACTGTGAATGGCGACGGCAATGCCGCCGGCTTCGATTTCGGCTCCGGTGGCTTGCTGGTCGGCGTTGACGGCTTGGTGAGCCGCGAGCTGTTCCTCGGGGTGTTGGCGGGCAACGGTGGCGTTGCCGTCGACCTGCCGGCGCGGGACTCCCGCGCCGAAGCGACCAGCTACCAAATAGGCCTCTATGGCGGCGCAGCGCTGGGCGAGGTGCGACTGGCTTTCGGCGCGGCTTTGGCCTCCAGCCAGGTGTCCGTGACCCGTACCCCGAGCTTCTCCGGTTTCAGCGAGACGGTGGTCGCGGACTACACCACCACGACCGCGCAACTGTTCGGCGAGCTCGGCTACGTGTTCGAGCTCAATGAGGTGACGCTGACGCCGTTTGCCCGCGCCGCGCTGCTTGGCCAGTCGGGCGGACGCTACGCCGAGAGCGGAGGCGACGCGGTCCTCAGCGGCGCTTCTGATGCTATCGGCGCGGCAGTGTTGACGGCCGGCCTCAAGGTGGCGCGCCGCTTCGTGCTTGGCGATGGCCTGGTGGTCGCGGCGCGCGGCAGTATCGCACTTGAGCACACAACCGGGGACCAGCCGACCGCCACGCACAGTTTTGCAGGCGGCACGCCGTTCACGTTGAGCGGCGCCAAACTCGGTGACACGGCACTCCTGCTCGGAGCCGGGCTCGGCACCGAGATGGCCCCGGGGGTGAACCTCGATCTCGGCTACCAGGGCCAGTTCGGCAGCGCGCAATCGGCCCAGGCTGTGAAGCTCACCCTGTCGGGGAAGCTCTAGCCCCGGTTTCTCCACCCACTCGGTGTCGTTTCCGCGAAAGCGGGAAGTTGGGGGATGCCGCCACACCTCCCGCCGTTGAGACATCGCACTGGGTCCCGGCTTCGCGGGGATGACGCAAAGTTACTGGATTTCACCGCTCCGACGCACCGCATCAGCGCGCTGACATCTCCCCAAACACCGGTGGTGGAGGTGAGGTCGCTGCATTAGCACAGCTTCGCAGTCAGTTTGTTTCTCTTTTGTTCCCGTGCTACAATCACATGAGAACAAGGAAACTTCCCATGGCCAATCGCGGCGGGAGCGCCGATCTGCCTTTGCATGGCGGACGGGTGCCGAAATGGCTGAGCGAGCGCATGGCGCGGCTCGGCGCGGTGATCTGCCAGGCCATCGTCATCGAATATGGCCGCGACGAGCTGTTGAGCCGGCTGGCGCATCCGTTCTGGTTTCAGTCGTTTGGCGCCGTGATGGGAATGGATTGGCACTCCTCCGGCATCACCACCAGCGTCATCGGCGCGCTGAAGGGCGGGCTCCGGCCACTCGAGCGCGAACTGGGCCTGCATGTCTGCGGCGGGCGCGGCCGGCACTCGCGCAAGACCCCGGACGAGCTGGTGGCGATCGGCAACCGGGTCGGCTTTGACGGCGCCGCCTTGGCCAAGGCCAGCCGGCTGGTGGCCAAGGTCGACAGCGCCGCGGTGCAGGACGGCTTCGAACTCTATCTCCACGGTTTCATCGTCGCCGATGATGGTCATTGGGTGGTGGTGCAGCAGGGAATGAAGGGTGATGCGAAAACCGCGCGGCGCTATCACTGGCGTTCCGAGGGCCTCAGGAGCTTCGTCGAGCAGCCGCATGCGGCGATCGAGGGCGCCGGGCAGGGGACGATCGTCAACCTGACCGATATCCGGGCGGCGCGCTCCCGCACCTCGCAGGTCGATATCCTCGGCGGCCTGGGACCGGATGCCATCGTGCGCGAGGTCGGCCGTATCGAGGGCATCGTCGAGCCGGCGCCGGTCGAGGATGATCAGCCGCTGCTGCCGCATCTGGTGATGCCGGAGCACCACGACATCCGCCCCAAGGACGTGATGCTGCGCCGCCTGCACGGCAGCCTCGCCGCCGCGGCCGATCGCGCGCCTGCCGATTTCACTGAACTGCTGCTGGTGCCGGGCGTCGGCGCGCGCACCGTCCGCGCCTTGGCGCAGGTGGCCGAAGTGGTGCACGGCGCGCCGCACCGCTTCGCCGATCCGGCCCGCTTCGCCATGGCACATGGCGGCAAGGACGGTCACCCCTTTCCGGTGCCGCTGAAAGTCTATGACGAGACCATCCGGGTGCTGAAATCGGCGGTCGGCAAGGCAAAACTCGGCCGCGACGAGGAACTCGATGCGATCCGGCGGCTCGACCGCCAAGCGCGCCAGCTCGAGGCCGGCGCCACCGGCCCCAGCTTTAACGAGTTCATCGCCGAGGAGCGACGCCGGGCCCCGGAATATGGCGGGCGTACGGTGTTCGACGATAGGCCGAGCCCCTATGCGCGTGCGAAGATGCGGGTATAGCCACCGCAACGGACCATCGAGCGGACGCCCCCGAGAGACCAGCATGTCGATCATCGATGATCAGTTCACCCTCGTCTCGGCCGAGCAGCGGCCGGACCTGATCCCGGCCTTCGCCGCATTGGCGGCGCCGGTCTGGCCGGCCTTCATCGACGGTGACCAGGCGATCACCGACTATTGGGAGCACCTCTTCGCTGCCGGCCTGTCCCGCTTCCAGTTCGTCGTGTTGCGCACCGGGCTCAGCGGAGCAGAACAGGTTGTGGCCACCTCCAACAGCATCCCCTTCGCCTGGGCGCAGCCCGAAGACGATGCGTCGCTGCCGGATCATGGCTGGGATGCGGTGCTCAGCGGCGGCGTGGAGGCGTTTATCGCCGGCCGGCGCGCCAACGCACTCTCGGCACTGTCGATCGTCCTGTCGCCCGAGCTGCGCGGTTCCGACCTGGCCGAGCGGCTGCTGCGCAACATGAAGGCTTGCGCCAGGGAGCACGGCTTGCAGGCGCTGGTGGCGCCGGTCCGTCCCACGCGGAAGCCGAGCTATCCGCTGACCTCGTTCGCCGACTATCTGGGCTGGACGACCGAGAGCGGTGCGCCGTTCGATCCCTGGGTGCGCAAGCACTGGCAACTCGGTGCCCACATCGTCAAGATCGCGCCCCGCTCGATGAGCGTGGCGGCGCCGCTGTCACAATGGACGGACTGGACCGGTCTCCGCTTTCCGGTCTCGGGACGCTACCACCTGCCGGGTAGCCTGGCGCCGTTCGTCGCCGACTGCTCTGCCGGAACCGGGCTGTACGAAGAGCCCAATGTCTGGATGCGGCATCCGCTGTAGTCGCGAACTACGGCGCCTCGTTCAGCGGCTCTGCTGCACGGCGACAAGGCGCCTCTGATGAAACCGGCGGTGCCCCTCGCGTCCCCTCGCCCCTCTGGGGAGAGGGTCAGGGTGAGGGGCGCCAAGCACACGGTGCGGGAGACTAAGCGAACTCGGTGTAAAGGGCTTCCACCTCCACTCGCTCGGCGCCCCCTCACCCCAGCCCTCTCCCCAGAGAGGGGCGAGGGGGCGCCGCGGCGCGATCTCAGCCAGCCCGCACCAACCCAGTCGATCCCCTGACCTTCAGTTCCACCGGCAGCTCGATGTGCTGCGGCGGGCCGCCTGAGAACAGCATTCGAGTGGCCAGGCGGGCCGTCTCCGCCACCGGCGCGGCGATCACCGTCAGTGGCGGATCGGTCAGAGCCGCCTCGGGTGGATCGTCGAAGCCGACGATCGATAGTTCCGTGGGCACCACGATGCCGCGCCGCTGCGCCTCGGCGACGAGGCCGATCGCCAGTTCGCCGCCGAGCACGATAATTGCGGTAGCCCCGTTCAGCTCGTCGAGCACCAGGTCGGCAGCGGGCCCATAGAGTCTGGTCTCTTCGTCGCTGCCGCACGCCTCGACGATCGGCATGTCGTCGAGCGACAGCCCAGCTTCGGCCAGCGCGTCACCAATGCCCGCCAGGCGCTGCTCGTCGATGTCGTAGGTCGAGATCAGCTCGCGCGGCGCGCCGGTGGCGCGATGGAGGATCGGCGCGACATAGCTGCGTCCGAGCGTCGTGACCATGAAGCGGCGATGCCCGAGCTGGAGCAGGTGGCGCGCCAGTGCATAGGCGCCGCCGCGGTCATCGATGCTGACCGAGCTGACATTGGTGTCCGCGATCCGATCCATCACCACGATCGGCATCCTGGCCCTCAGCGCCGGGTCGACCGCCAGTACCTGGTCGGCGGTGTGCAGGATCAGGCCATCGACGATGGTGCGCCGGATCGTCTCGGCGCCGGCCTCGCCGAACCCGTCGATCAGTTGGATGGCAGTGCGCTGCGGCTGGCATTCTTCGGCGACCGCGGCGAGGAACTGCCGCATGTAGGGGTTGTCGAACACCCAGGTGATGCCTTCGCCCGATGGCACCACGCCGATCACATTGGCTTTGCCGCTACTGAGGAGTCGCCCACGCGGGTCAGGTCCGGCAAAGCCCAGTTCACGCGCCACCTGCTCGATCCGGCTTCGCACCTCCGGCCGCACCCGCTCGGGGTGGTTGAACACATTGGCCACCGTGGATTTCGAGACCTGGGCGGCTTCGGCGACATCGAGCAGCGTGACGGGCGATTTCATGACGGCAGCATAGCAGAAATTGCACCGGTGCAAAATACTGCTTGACTCTTTCCGGTGAAGGGCGCATTTGCCGCCCCAAGGGGAAATTGCACCGGTGCAATTGTGCTGCAGACGCAGTTTGCACCAATAGGAGAACGCGCAATGCTGCGCCATGTCGAAGACCATACTGCCCGGCGGATGCCGGATCGCAACGGCACCATCCGAGTCGTCGTTTCAACTGCCCTCGCCGTGCTGGTGCTGCTTGCCGGCCCGGCCACTGCCCATAGCGGGCATGCCGGGGTGGCGGCAGAGAACCCGCTCGCCGCGAAGGTGCGCGAGGTGAACGCCCGCTTCGCCGATGTCGGCGTGGCGACGGCCGAAGGTTATGCCCCAATTCCCTGTGTCTCGGGGGTCGAAGGCGGCGCCATGGGCATCCACTATGTCAACGGCGCGCTGATCGAGGATGGCATCATCGATATCAGCAAGCCCGAAGCGGTGATGTACGAGCCGCAGGCCGATGGCAGCCTCGAACTGGTGGCGGTCGAGTACATCACCACCAAGGGGCCGGCCAATCTCGACGGGCACCTGTTCAGCTTCACCAACGCGCCCAACCGCTACGGCCTGCCGCCCTTTTACGAGCTGCATGTCTGGGCCTGGCGCGCCAACCCCACCGGCACCTTCGCCGATATGAACCCTAACGTCTCCTGTGACGCGACCGTCGCAGCCACCAACTGAGCAAGGACCGAACAAAATGAAACGCTATGTGATCGAACGCATGATCCCCGGTATCGGCAGCAAGACCGCCGGGGAACACCGTGAGGCGGCTGCCGTCTCGAACGAGGCGCTGGCCAAGCTCGCGCCGCGGGTGCAGTGGGTGCACTCGTACTTCGCCGACGACATGACCTACTGCGTCTATCTGGCCGAAGATCCCGAGGACATCCGGCGCCACGCCGAACTCAGCGGTTTTCCGGCCAACAAGATCACCGAGGTCAGGGTGGTGGTCGATCCCGCAACTGCCGAAGCGGCCTAGATCGTCTCAGGATTGGACGGGAGCGGAGAAGCTGGCTGGGCTCGATCTAGCCCACACACCATCGCAGATCTGGCGATTGCAGTGGTCCCTCTCGTCCTTGAGATGCCGAGAAGTGGAACGGGCCGGGCGGTGCACAACCGCCCGGCCCGAACTCACGATCTCCGTAAGGCTCAGTCGAAGAAGCCGGCGTCCTCTTCCTTGAGGTAGCGCTTGGCCGCCTTGGCATCGATATCGAGCCCGAGGCCGGGGCCGGGCAACAGGTCGACATGGCTGTCGACGACGATCGGGCCGGAGGGCAGGCCCGTGACGATCTCGTTCCAGAACTCGTCGGAGGCCGAAGGGTATTCGAAAGCGATGTAGTTGGCCGGCAGCGTGGCGCAGACATTGATCAGCGCGCCGAGGCCCAGGAGGCCATTGGCGGTGCCGTGCGGCGCCATCATGATCGAGTGCATATAGGCGTGTTCGGCCACCCACTTGAGCTCGGCAATGCCGCCGATATCGGCCGGGTCCGGCCCGACGACGCGCACCGCCTGGGTCTCGATCAGTTCCTTGAAGTTGTGCCTGAGGTAGATTTGCTCGCCGGTATGGATCGGCGTCGTGGTCGAGTTGGTCAGCTCACGGTAGGCCTGCGGGTTCACCCACGGCACGTAGTCGCCGGTGAGCATGTCCTCGAGCCACATGATGTTGTACTTTTCGACCGCATTGGCGAACTTGATGGCGTCGTTGAGGAACCAGCCCGGGCCGCAGTCGAGGGCGAGCGAGACCTTGTCACCCAGCGCTTCCTTCATCGCGATGACGCAGTCGAGCATGTAGTTGAAGCCGTGCTCGGAGATCTGCCCCTGGTCCATGGCGCCATGGTAGCCGGCCTTTTTGCCGATCGGGCCGTAGTGGAAATCGGGGTAGCTGTCCTTCTGGCTGGAGTGGAAACTCAGGCCCTGCTTGACCATGAAGAAGTTCTGCGGCTGCTCGGCCATCCACTTGACGTCGGCAGCGAAATCCTCGGGCCGGTCGCCCGAGCGCTTGCGGCGCACCGAGCCGTTATAGACGCGCACCTTGTCGCGCACCTTGCCGCCCAGGAGCTTATAGGCCGGAACGCCCGCCGCCTTGCCGGCAATGTCCCACAGCGCATGCTCGATCACCGAGACGGCGGCGCCATAGGGCTTGAAGCTGCCGCGCTGGCGAATCTTCATCATGCAACGCTCGACATCGGTCGGGTCTTCGCCGATCAGCGCGTCGCGGAAATGCAGGATGAACGGCTTCAGGTAGGTCTTGGTATACTCCACCTCGCCGATGCCATAGAGGCCTTCGTCGGTGACGATACGCACGATCGGATGCTTGCCGATGACGGCAACGCGCAGGTCGGTGATTTTCATGATTTCTCCTCGTGCCTGCCATGCGGCAGGCCTCTCCCAAATTCGGCCGCCGCGGAGGCAGCCCTTCAAATGACTTTCGGCCGGCGTGGCAGGGCCCGCGGCCAAACTCAAGACTTCAGCGGCGCAGGCTCCTCTGGGCGACGCCCATCTGCTCGATGATGTGGCGCCCCGAGCCCTCGACGTGGCGTGCGACAACCGCGGCCGCGCCGTCGGCATCCTGCGCCCGGTTGCGGTCGATCAGGTCGCGATGCTCGCGCAGCACCGATTGGCGACGGCTCAGCGAGGTCGGAAAGCGCCGGCTGATGGCGCGCAGGATCTCGCGATGCTTCCACCACAGCTCGGCGGCGTGCCGGTTGTAATGCCGATCGTAGATGAACTGGTGGAAGCGGGTATCGAGCCGGCCATGCAGCATCGGATCGACAAAGTTCAACGCTTCGATCTCGGCTTGAATGCGCTCGAGCTCGACGATGTCGGCATCCGAGACGATCGATACGAACCAGCGGGTCAGCGCCGGCTCGATCAGCATCTCGATCTCGATGATGTCGCGCACGAAGTCGGCATCGATCGGTCTGACCCGCGCCCCGCGGTTGGGCTCGATCAGCACGAACCCCTCGCCGCGCAGCTGCTGCAGCGCTTCGCGCACCGGGTTGGTCGAGGTCTGGTAATGCTCGGCGAGGTCTGCGACTTTGAGGCGCTCATTGGGCCCCAGCCGTCCCGAAACGATATCCTCGCGGATCATCTCGTAGACGGAGGCCTGCTGCTCGAGGCTGTCCTCGGGCCGGTCCGACTTGACGGTCGCCTCGCTCATTAGTCCTGTTTATGCAGCTTTTTTGAGCAAGCCAAGTCCCGTTTGCACGCAAAGCGCGCAAAATAATGTACGACTTTGGTGATGTTGACATACACCAGTTTTTGCTGGAAATCTGCCATACTAGTTGGGAAAGCCGGTGCCAAAACCGGTCCCGAGGCGAGAACAGCGTACGCTGTAGAGGCTTTGCCAAGGCTGTGGGCCGGGCGAGGCTTTCGATTTGTGGAGGAGGATTTCTCAATGCATAAGAACACCGGCCGGCGTTTGCTCGGCCTTTCGATGGCGGTGCTGAGCGCTGCCACCATGCTGACCACGGCAACCACCGCGTCCTACGCCCAGAGCGTGGACCTGTCGAAGTGGTCGCCGGAATACGTCAAGTCGATCGCCGGCACCAAGCAGTTCGACGCCGCCAAGGATTGTGGCGCGGTCGTCCCGAACGACTACACCGGTTCGGTCAGCTACTGGTACACCGGCCCGTTCGAAGCCGATCCGCAGATCGCGCACGACCAGGACAAGGCGTTCTGGGAGGCCTTCAAGGTCGCCTATCCGAACATCACCACAGACGTGCAGTCGATCACCTATAACGAGCTGCTCGACAAGTTCCGTACCTCGCTGCTCGGCAACTCGGCTCCGGCCGTCATCCGCCTGCAGATCCTCGGTGGCGTCGAGTTTGCCGCCAAGGGATACCTGCAGCCTCTGAAGCCGGAAGATATCGGCCTGACCGCTGCCGACTTCTGGCCCGGCGCGCTGAAGTCCGTGACCTATGAGGGCACCACCTACGGTCTGCCGACCAACAACGAAACCATGGCGATGATCTGGAACGCCAAGGTGTTCGCCGATGCCGGCCTCGATCCGGAAAATCCGCCGGCCACCTGGGATGATGTCGTCGCCTATTCGAAGACCATCCACGAGAAGCTCGGCATCCCGGGTTACGGCCTCGTCGCCAAGCAGAACGCCGGCAACACGCCGTTCCGCTTCATGCCGCAGATGTGGGCCTATGGCGGTGGCGCGCTCGACGAAGCTTCGGCCGAGCCTGGCTACAAGGATGTCTGGATCAACAACGCGGGCTCGAAGGCCGCGCTGCAGGCAGCGTACCAGATGTACGCCGTCGACAAGTCGGTCCCGACTTCGGCGCTGACCAACACGCAGGGTGAAAACCAGGCGCCGTTCATCGCCGGCAAGCTCGGCATGATGATCGCGCATCCGTCCGAATTCGCCAAGATGAACGACCTCGCCAGTAAGGCCACCGGCTCCGACAAGGTCGTCGCCGACGAAGTGGTCGCCAACATGCGCTACGGCCTGATCCCGGCTGGCCCGGACGGCAAGCGCGCCGTGGTGTTCGGCGGCTCCAACATCCATGTGGTCAAGCCCGAGTTCGTGCAGGGCGGCAAGGTCGACGAGCAGGCCGTCAAGGCGCTGATCTGCTTCTGGAACAGCCCCGAATGGTCGACCAAGCTGGCCTGGGTCGGCTCCAACCCCGGCAACATCAATGGCTTCCTGACCGACGCCATGAAGGAACGTCTCGACACCATCAAGTTCCTCGACGTCACCACCTCGATGCTGCCCAGCGGCATCCCGTTCCCGGTGATCCCGCAGGCTCCGGAAATCATGAACATCATCGTGCCGGATATGCTGCAGAACGCCCTCACCGGCAACATGACCGTCGACCAGGCAGCCGAGGATGCGGCCACCAAGGTCAAGGCCATCGTCGACGGCGGTGGCGGCATCTGATCGCCTGACTGAAACACTCTCGGACCGGCGGCGCGCGTCGCCGGTCTCATATCTTCACAACCAGGGTTATGCGCTGTGAGCACTGTTCCGGGACAAGCCATCTTTCGCGACGTACCCGAGCCCCGGCGCGTCGGCCTTGGCAAGAAGGTGTGGAGCAGCCGCTTCGACTATCTCTACGTGGCGCCCGCCCTCATCGTGATGCTGATCGTCATCGGCTATCCGATCTATTACACGATCGAGCTCAGCTTCTTTAACACCCCGGCGAGCCTGGCGCTCAGCGCCAAGCAGTTCAACGGCCTCGACAACTACGTCACCATCCTCACCAGTCCGGTCTTCTGGAAGGTCACCTGGCAGACGGTGCTGTGGACGGTGCTCTCCACCTTCTTCGCTTTCCTCCTCGGTCTCGGCGCAGCGCTGGCGCTGCATCGCGAGTTCGTCGGTCGCGGTTTCCTGCGCGCACTGCTGCTGATCCCGTGGGTGGTGAGCGCGGTGGCGGCCTCCTATGTGTGGAAGTGGCTCTACCACTCCGATTTCGGCGCCATCAGCGCCATGCTGACCCAGGTCGGCCTCATCGACAAGCCGATCAACTTCGTCGACAACACCAATACCTCGCTCTACGCGCTGATCGTCGTCAACGTGTGGAAGGAGTTCTCCTTCGCCATGATCATGCTGATGGCGGGCCTGCAGACGGTGCCCGACACGCTGCTGCGTGCTGCGCAGGTCGATGGCGCCAGCCCCTGGCAGCGTTTCTGGCACGTCACCTTCCCGCACCTCTCGGGCGTATCGATGGTGACGCTGCTGCTGCTTGCGGTGCAGAACTTCAACTCCTTCATCATCCCGTGGATCATGACCGGCGGCGGCCCGGCCGGCTCGTCCGACATCTGGATCACCCACATCTACCAGCTCGCCTTCGGCCGGCAGCGCTGGGGCGTCGCCTCGGCCTATGCGGTCATCCTGTTCATCGTGATGATGGTGCTCGGCTACTTCTATGTCCGCGCACTGACCAAGGGCGACGAAGCGAGGGCCGGCGCATGACCATGGAACTGAGTGCCGGCGCCGCCAAGCGTCGTGGTGCAGACGGCTGGCGCTGGAGCGGGAGAATCTTCCTTATCCTCCTGCTCGGCTTCACCGTGATGCCGATGATCTGGATGTTCATCACTTCGCTGAAGACCGGCTTTGCTGCGATGCAATATCCGCCGCAGTGGTGGCCGGCCGAACCGACGCTCGAGAACTACTGGCGCCTGATCGATCCTTCCGGCACCGTCGGTCGCGACTTCATCCAGTATTTCTGGAACAGCATCTGGGTCTCTACCCTCACCACCATCCTCGCGGTGGTGGTGGCGGTGCCGGCGGCCTATGCGTTCTCGCGCTTCCGCTTCCCCGGCCGCACCTTCCTGTTCTTTGCGGTGCTGCTCAGGAACATGTTCCCGGCGGTGGTGTTCCTCGTGCCGCTGTTCATCCTGATGAAGGCGCTCGGGCTGGTGAACACCCATGGTTCGCTCATCCTCACCTACCTGACCTTCGGTCTGCCGCTCGCCATCTGGCTGCTCAAGGGCTTTTACGACAACATCCCGGTGCAGCTCGAACAGGCGGCGCGCATCGATGGCGCGACGCGCTTTCAGGCGTTCCTCCTGATCGTCATGCCGCTGTCGACGCCCGGTATCATTGCCACCTCGATCTACAGCTTCATCGGCGCCTGGAACGAATACATCTACGCCTACACCTTCCTCACCCGGCACGATCAGATGACCCTGCCGGTCGGCATCCAGCGCTTCTTTTCCGAGAACGCCACGGATTGGCCGGGGCTGATGGCCGCCACCTTCATGATGAGCATCCCCGTCGTGGTGCTGTTCCTCGTCCTGCAACGCTACTTCGTGCGCGCCCTGACCGAGGGCGCCGTCAAGCACTAACGGAAAGCTCAAGGAAACCCATATGGCTCAGGTTATCCTCAAGGACGTGGTCAAGAACTACGGCGACGTCTACGCCGTGAACCACGTGTCGCTGACCGTCGAGGACGGGGAGTTCGTGGCGCTGGTGGGCCCTTCGGGCTGCGGCAAGACCACGACGCTCAACCTCGTTGCCGGCCTCATCCCGATGTCGGGCGGCACCATCAGCATCGGCGACCGTGACGTCACCGACCTCGATCCCAAGGACCGGGACATCGCCATGGTGTTCCAGAACTATGCGCTCTACCCGCAGAAGTCGGTGTACAAGAACCTCGCCTTCCCGCTGCAGATGCGCAGATTGCCCAAGGACGAGATCGACAAGCGCGTCCAGGCCGCGGCCAAGACGCTCGATATCGTCCACCTGCTCGAGCGCAAACCGCGCGAACTGTCGGGCGGCCAGCAGCAGCGCGTGGCGCTGGGTCGGGCGCTGGTGCGCGAGCCGCGCGCTTTCCTGATGGATGAGCCGCTCTCGAACCTCGACGCCAAGCTGCGCGTGCAGATGCGCTCCGAGATCAAGCGCTTCCACCAGGATCTCAACGCCACCATCGTCTACGTGACCCACGACCAGCTCGAGGCGGTCACCATGTCGGACAAGATGGCGGTGATGAATGGCGGCTTCCTGCAGCAATATGACAGCCCGGCTAATGTCTTCGCCAACCCGGTGAACATGTTCGTCGCGAGCTTCGTCGGCTCTCCCGCCATGAGCCTTGTGCCGCTGACCGCCGCATCGAAGGATGGCCGGGTGGTGCTCCAGAGCCCCGAGGGCTGGGAGATGCCGCTCTCCGACGCCAATGGCCGGAAGGCGCTGAGCGCCAAATCCAGCAAGGTGGTGCTGGGCGGCCGGCACTCGACCATCAAGGTCCACAAGTCCCAGGTGCCGGGCTCGGTGCCGGGCAAGGTCTATACGGTAGAGCCGACCGGCGACGTTACCTTCGCCCAGGTCTTCGTCTCCGGCGCCGTGGTCAATGTCAGCGTCGCCCCGACCTTCCAGCTCAGGCCCGACGAGCCGGTATTCCTCGAGTTCGACCAGGATCGCATGCACCTGTTCGACGGCGAAACCGAAATGGCGCTCAGGCTCCAGTAACCCGCCAGTCGATTAGTTCTTCCATCGGGCGGCCCGGTAGCGACCGCTCCCCAGCCGAGGCCTTACCCCAATGACTTCGAACCCTGCCGAAGACGCGCTCAATCGCGTCAACACCAGCTCCCGCCCGTCTGACTTGAAAATCACCGATATCCGGGTGGCCGAGATCACCGGCGCGCCGTTCCGTTCGGCGCTGCTGAAGATCTACACCAACCAGGGCATTGTCGGCCTCGGCGAAGTCCGTGACGGCGCCAGCGCCACCTATGCCCTGATGCTGAAATCCCGCCTGCTTGGCGAGAACCCCTGCGACGTCGATCGGCTGTTCCGTCGCATCAAGCAGTTCGGCGGCCACGGCCGGCAGGGCGGGGGCGTCTCGGCCATCGAGATCGCGCTCTGGGATCTCGCCGGCAAGGCCTATGGCGCACCGATCTACCAGATGCTGGGCGGCAAGTTCCGCGACAAGGTCCGCTGCTATTGCGATACCGACGCCGATCGCCCGAGCGGCACCGAGATGGGCAAGCGCTTGAAGGAGCGCATGGATAAGGGGTTCACCTTCCTCAAAATGGACCTGGGGCTGATGGAGATCGCCCACATCCCCGGCGCCGTCGTCGGCCCCGCGGGCGTACTCGAAGGCTTCAGGCAGCACGCCGGCGGCATTCGCGCGACGAACAATGACGAGCGCAAGGCGCGCAACCTCGTCTACGACGCGCAGAACGTCATGCACCCATTCACTGGCCTGCACTTCTCCGAAATGGGCCTCGACCTGCTCGAGCAGTACATTGCCGAAGTGCGCGAGGTAATCGGGCCCGAAATCCCGCTTGCCATCGACCATCTCGGCCACATCTCGCTGCAGGACGGTATCCGCCTGGCGCAGCGCATCGAGAAATACACCCCGGCCTGGCTCGAGGACGTGATCCCCTGGCAGCATGCCGAGAGCTATCGCCGGTTGCAGGAAGCGACCTCGGTACCGATCTGCACCGGCGAGGACATCTACCTGAAGGAAGGTTTCGAGCCGCTGTTCAACGCCGGCATCTCGGTCATCCACCCCGACATCCTCACCACCGGCGGCATCCTCGAAACCAAGAAGATCGGCGACGCGGCGCAGGACCACGGCATCGCCATGGCCATCCACATGGCCGAGAGCCCGATCGCCGCGATTGCCGCGGCCCACATCGCCACCGCCACCGAGAATTTCCTGGCGCTCGAGTATCACTCGGTCGACGTGCCGTGGTGGGATGACATCGTCACCGGCTTTGACGGTCCGATCGTCAGGAACGGCTTCATCGAGCTCAGCGACAAGCCGGGCCTCGGCATCGACGACGTCAACGACGAGGTGCTGTTGCAGCACCTGCAGCCGGGTGTCAGCGGCATCTGGCAGCCGACCGACCAGTGGGACAACGACATGTCCTGGGACCGGACCTGGAGCTGATGGACCTAAAATGAAGATTACAGACATCAAGGTCATCGTCTGCTCGCCCGGGCGGAACTTCACCACGGTGAAGATCATGACCGACGAGGGCGTCTACGGCATCGGCGACGGTACGGTGAACGGTCGCGAACTTTCGGTGGTCTCCTACATCCAGGACCACATTGCTCCCACCCTGATCGGCAAGGACCCGCTGCGCACCGAGGATATCTGGCAGTTCCTCTATAAGGGCGCCTACTGGCGTCGCGGCCCGATCACCATGGCGGCGATCGCTGCAATCGACGTGGCGCTGTGGGACATCAAGGCCAAGGTCGCGGGCATGCCGCTGTACCAGTTGCTCGGCGGCAAGTCGCGCGACAAGGTCATGGTCTATAAGCACGTCGGCGGCATCGATATCCCCGAGGTGGTCGACGGCGTGCAGAAGATGCGCGAGCAGGGTCTCGACGCCATCCGCGCCCAGGTTTCGATCCCCGGCCTGCCGCCAATCTATGGCACCGGCCCCTCGACCGACCAGGCTGCCGGCGGCATGATCAAGCCGGTGGTGGCCGAAGAAGTCTGGGCGACCCACAAATATATGCCGCTGGTGCCCAGGCTCTTCGAAGCGCTGCGCGATGCGGTGGGCTGGGACGTGCACCTCCTGCACGACGTGCATCATCGCCTCACCCCGATCGAGGCCGCCCGCCTCGGCAAGGATCTCGAGCCCTACCGCCTGTTCTGGCTGGAGGATGCCGTGCCGGCCGAGCTACAGGAGGGCTTCCGCATTATCCGCCAGCACACTACCCAGCCGCTGGCCGTCGGCGAGATCTTCAACTCGGTCTACGACACCACGACGCTGATTCAGGAACAGCTGATCGACTACATCCGCGTCACTGCCGTGCACGCGGGTGGTGTCACCGGCATCAAGAAGATATTCGACTTCGCCTCGATCTATCACGTGAAGTCGGCCTGTCACGGCCCAATGGATATGTCGCCGATCTGCATGGGCGCCAACGTCCACGTTGACACCGCAATCAACAATTTCGGCATCCAGGAGTTCACAGGGTACACCAAGGAGACGTACGACGTCTTCAAGTGCGACTGGCGCTACGACCGCGGTTATCTCTACCCCAACGAGACCCCTGGTCATGGCACCGACTTCGATGAAGAGCTGGCCGCCCGGTACCCATACCAAGCCGCCTATCTGCCGGTCGCCCGGCTCGAAGACGGCTCCATGACCAGCTGGTAAGAGACATCAACGTGAAGATCACAGACATCAAGCCGTTTCCCGTGTGGGTCGGCCACCGCAACCAGCTGATCGTCAAGGTCGAGACCGACGAGGGCATTTTTGGCTGGGGCGAGAGCGGCCTTTCGGGCCGCGAGAAGGCCGTGGTGGGGGCGCTCGAGCATTTCCGCGAGTTCTTGATTGGCAAGGACCCGTTCAAAATCGGCGCCATCTGGCAGGAACTCTACCGCAGCCAGTATTTTGAGGGCGGTCGTGTCCTCACCGCCGCGCAGTCGGCCCTCGATATTGCGCTCCACGACATCAAGGGCAAGGCACTTGGCGTGCCGGTCTACGAGCTCCTCGGCGGCAAGCACCGCGACGTGATCCCGACCTTCGCCTCGACTGGCGCGATCACCGATGACGGCAACGAAACCATCGAGCAGGCCAGGGCGCTGATCGCCAGAGGCTTCAAGACCATCCGCTTCTTCCCTGGCCGCTGGGACAACCCGGGCGGCATCTTTGAACCGCGTGAATCCATCGGCGTCACTGCGCCGTTCCTCGTGCGTGCCCGCAAGGAACTGGGCGAGGAAATCGTGCTGGGCATCGACTACCATCACCGGCTGAGCGTCGCCGAGACGGCGAGCTTCTGCCAGAAGATGCCATCGGGCACGATCGACTTCCTCGAGGAGCCGATCCGCGACGAGACGCCGGAAGCTTACGAGAACCTCAGGAAGCTCACCGACGTGCAGTTCGCCATCGGCGAGGAGTTCGCTTCGAAGTGGCAGTTCCTGCCCTACATCGAGCGCGGCATTCACCAGTACAACCGGCTCGACCTCTGCAATGTCGGCGGCTTCACCGAGGCGATGAAGGTCGCCGGCTGGTCCGAGGCGCATTATGTCGATCTGATGCCGCACAATCCGCTGGGGCCGATCTGCACCGCGGCGACCATTCATTTCTCGGCGGCCGTGCCGAATTTCTTCGCGCTCGAGTGCCGCGCCAACGCCACCGACCTCTATGCCGGTACCCCCACGGCGGAGATGTTCCCACAGATGCCGATGCTCGATGGTGCGGTCTACCAGGTCCCGAACGGCCCTGGCCTCGGCATCGAGGTCAACGAGGCGGCACTGACCAAAAGCGCATTCAAGTTTTGGGAGGCGCCCCACCTGAAGCGCCGCGACGGTTCGGTCACCAACTGGTAGACCCAAGCTCATTGGAGGAGATTCTTATGGTCCACATCATGCAAAGCCCGATCCCGGCGTTCAAGCGTCCGAGCAAGGACGTCATCGCCGCGCTCAAGGATATCGGCACCGCTACCGTCGCCGGCTCGCTCGGCCACTCCGGCTTCCGCAACCCGCACATGGTTGGCCCGGTGAGCCAGTATAAGGGCAAGTCGATCGTCGGCACGGCGCTGACGCTGCAGTTCATGCCGCAGCGCCCCGACCTGTTCAGCGAAGGCGAATATTCCGATCCGGAAAAGCAGCTCCACCGCCACGTGCTCTATGAAGTCGAGGAGAACGACGTGGTCGTGGTCGACGCGCGCGGCGACCTGAGCTCGGGCGTCTTCGGCGACATGATGTCGACCTATTTCAAGGGCCGCAAGGGCGCCGGCATCGTCATCGATGGCGTGATGCGCGACAAGCCCAATGTCGACAAGCTCGATCTCGCCATCTGGATGCGCGGCTGGACCCCCAACTACCACGTCCAGGTCTCGATCTGGCCGTCGGCGGTGAACGTGCCGATCTCCTGCGGCGGCGTCATGGTGATCCCGGGCGACATCATCATGGCCGATGATGACGGCGTCGTCGTCTTGCCGCAGTCGATGGCCGAAAAGGTCATCGAGGATTCCAAGAAACACGCCGAGTGGGAAGTGTTCAGCCGCGAAAAGCTCACCGCCGGTGAATCGCTGCGCCGCTACTATCCGCTGCACCCTGATGCCGAAGAAGAATACCAGGCCTGGCGCAAGGCCAAGGGCCTGCCGCCGAGCCCCAGCCACTAAGGCGGCCTACGACTGCTGCGAAATGATAAGGGCGCCCCGGTGGCGCCCTTTCTCATCCATGCCGTGTTGCCCCGCGCGCGATGCGAAGGCATCATCGCGACACTGGGGGACTGGATGGCTTTCGGCGTCTTCATTCACAGAGCGGACTCGATCTACGAGGACACGCCGGCCGAGCAGTATCAGTTCCCCACTCAGTACCTTTCACGCGCGACCCAGTTCGTTGGCGACTGGATCGTCTACTATGAGCCAAGGAAGGTGCCCAACTCACATGGCTACTTCGCCGTAGCCAAGGTCAGAGACATCGTCCCGGACCGCAACTCGTCGGGGATGTTCCTGGCACTGATTGAGCCGGGCTCCTATCTGGAATTCGTCACCCCTGTGCCCTTCCAGGGGGACGAGGGGATCACCGAAACAGGTCTGTTGAACGAGGTTGGGCGGATATCGGGCCGCGCGCAGGCTGCGGTTCGACCTCTGTCGGCACGCGACTTCTCGAAGATCGTTTCGCGTGGCATGTCGGAGCATGACATCTTGCCACGCACTGAAGATGCGGTCGCCGGCTTCAACGAGCAGCAGGCACCGTTCCTTGGAGAAGAACAGGAACGCGTTCGCATCGACATTCTCACCTCACGGATCGTCCGAGATCGCGCCTTCCGAAGCGTGGTTCTTCGCGCCTACGGGGAGCGTTGCGCCGTAACAGGCCTGAAGCTGATCAACGGCGGTGGTAGAGCGGAAGTTGCTGCCGCCCACATCCGGCCGGTCGAGCGCAACGGACCGGACATGGTCAACAACGGCGTTGCCTTGTCCGGTACCGTCCACTGGATGTTCGACCGTGGGCTAATCACGTTCTCCGACGATCTCGATATCCTCATCTCTCGTCACGTCAACGACCGAGACGGAGTGGAGTCCCTGATCAACAAGACCAGGCGAATGATCGGCCCGCTTGCCGGGCGAGATAGACCTCACCCGGCGTTCCTTGGATGGCACCGCGAGAACATCTTCAAGACGTAACGCAGATTGGGCATCCAGCCCTGTTCGCACCCCCTCCGAGCTACGCTAGGCGGCAAGCCGCCAAACTCCGCTTGCCTCCCCCGTCAAGGGGGAGGTGGGGCCCGGTGCCTGGGTCTCCGTGGCCCTGCCACCGATCTCAGAACGCCGCCTGCAGACCTGCCCAGGCGCTGGCCCCGGCCATAAACAGGATGATCAGCGATCCTGGTGTCCACAGCATTGCCCGCACGTCGTGGATCTGTGCCGTCATGTAGGCCCAGAAATGCAGCGCCCGCGTCACGACGTAGCCGTAGAACAGCACCTGTGCGAGCCAAAGCGGCGGCGCCGTCGTTACATAGATGAGGCCGGCGACGAAGAAGTAGGGCAGGTTCTCGAGGTCGTTCATCTGGATGCGGCGTGTCCGCTCCACCCGAGGATTCGGCTCGAGTTGCCGGTCATGCGGCTTGGGGTTGAACGGCGTCTTCCTGCCGTCCTCCGGGTTCCGGAAGCCGCCGTTCTCGATCATCATCGTGAACACCGTCTGCCAGCTCATGGCCACGCCCTTGAGCAGCATGATCCCCGCCGCAATCGCATAAGTTGCGAACACCGGGTTCGCCAAGCTCAACTGTTCCACCGTGCATTCTCCCACCGGCGCCCTCACCGGATCATGCGACAAGTTTTTAGACCATTGGTCGAAAAAGTCAATTGGTGGACTTTTTACTGCACTGGTGGTATATCTTCGGCAGACCTGAGGACCAGCGATGAACGAAAACGCGGCCGATCCTGCGGTAGCGCGCCGCGCCCGCCAGCAACGCAAGCGTGACCGCTCACGCGAGGATATCCTCGCCGCAGCGCGCGTTGTGCTGATGCGTGACGGCATAGCCGCCGTGACCCTGGAGGCTGTCGCGCGTGAGGCCGGCATGTCCAAGACTGGGCTTTACTATTATTTCCCCTCCAAGGAAGCGCTGGTTTTCGAGCTGGTTTTCGGCGTCTGGCAGGGCCACGCCGAGCAGGTGCGTGATGCGGTAGATACGACCGATGTTGGCAGCGCCGCGCTCGGCGCCGTCATTGGCGGTACGGTCGACGCCTATGCCGCGCAGATGGACGATTTCCGTCTCGCCTACCTGCTCGGCCAGGTGTCGAGTAGCGCGGGCCTGCAACTGTCGGCCGAGCAGTTCGCGCGGATCCGTCCGCTCAATGACCTGCTGCTCGCCGGGGCCACCCGCAGGCTGAGCGAGTCCGACAGACCCGCCGTTGTGGAACCGCGCCTGCTGGCTTTCCTCGCCTATACGTCGGCCATCGGCCTGCTGACGGTGAAGGGGCTCGTCGAGTCCCAGGGAGACCCGTTGCGCTACTCCGATGCGCAACTGGTCGAGGGACTGACACGGATATTCAAGGCCGCCGCCGGCTGAGCCGCCGTCAAACCGGAAGGGCGGTCGTCGCCGACCGCCCCCCTGAGATCGTCACAAGCCCCTTGCTTATGCCTTGCCGAGGAACTCCGCCATCCGGATCAACCCCTGCATATAGCCAATCGCGTGCGAGCGGCCGCGGTGGTTCCAGTCGCTGTCGCCGTCCATCTTGGGCACGTGGTCGTCGAGCAGGAAGCCGTCAAAACCGTTCTTGGCCAGAAGCACGATGACTTCTGCCGGGTCGAAATTGCCGTCGCCGATGAAGCACTCGACGAAGTTCGGCACCGAGCCCTTCACGTCGCGGAAGTGGATATAGGAGATCCGCCCCTTGGGGGCGAAATACTCGATCATCTCGTTGACGTTCTGCTTGCCGCCTTCCATCTCCGAGCAGCAGCCAAGGCAGAGGTCGAGCGACCAGGCTTCCGACCGGCCGACCAGGTCATAGGCCTTCTTGAAGTTCTCCGGCTTGTAGAACAGCCGCGCCACGCCGCCCAGCATCGGCACCGGCGGATCGTCCGGGTGCAGCGCCAGCTTCAGGCCCTCTTCTTCGGCCACCGGCAGCACGGCCTTCATGAAGTACTCGTAGTTGCTCCACATCTGGTCTTCGGTGATCAGCGGGCCATCCTTGCCGAACAGCGGCATCGAGGAGGCACGGCCGAGCGTCGTCGGCATGAACGAGCGCAGCAGCTCGAGATTGTCGATATTGGCTTCGACCACCGCCATGTCGAACTGGCGGGCGACGGCGCCGCCGCGGGTCGCCGCATCGCGCTTGGTGGTCCACACCGAGTTGGGCATGAAGTGCAGCCCCAGCACCGGGATGCCGGCGCGCGCCACGGCGCGGATCGTCGCCTGGTAGTTCTCGATCTGCTCGTCGCGGCCCTCCAGCCCCATCATCGCCTTGTGGTAGAAATGGGTGGGGACGTTCTCGATCGCCTCGAACTTGAGGCCCGCGGCTTCCACCTGGTCGACCAGCGCCCTGACGTCCTTTTGCTCCCAGCGGTCGTCGCCGGGGAGCGTGGGGTTATTCATCTGCAACCCGGTGGCGCCGATCTGCGCCGCGAAGCGGAGTCGCTCCTCACTCAGTTCGTGGAACTGGCCTACCGCAACCCTGATACCCATCGTCTTTTTTCCATCCTCGAAGTCAGTTCGTAGTTTTCACCGGGCCATCCCGGCGAAAGCGGGGATCTCCGTTTTCTTTGCTCGCGATCCCGCTCGTGGCGCCAAACAGAGTTTTCCCGCTTTCGCGGGAATGACCCTGTGGTGGTGGCAAGTTTGTCGCGTTCATCCCTTCACCGATCCCTCGGTCATGCCCGCCACCATGAAGCGTTGGGCGACGAAATAGAGGATCATCAGCGGCACCGACGAGATCGCCGCGCCGGCCATCAGCGGGCCCCAGGGCAAGACGTCGGAGGTGATGAGATAGTTGAGCGCCAGCGGTGCGGTGCGCACGCTTTCCGAGGTGGTGAGCACCAGGGCGAACAGCAGCTCGTTCCAGGCGCCGGTGAAGGTGAAGATGGCGACGGCCGCGAGGCCGGGCGCCGACAACGGCAGGGTGATCCTGAGCAGCGCCCCGAAGCGGGTCAGCCCATCGATCATCCCCTGTTCCTCGAGCTCGCGCGGTACGCCGCGGAAATAGCCCTGCAGCAGCCAGGTGGAGAGCGGCAACGAGAAGGTGAGGTAGACGAGGATCAGGCCCTGCAGCGAGTTGCCGAGCTTCAGCTGCGCCATGACGATCGACAGTGGAATGAACAGCAGCGAGCCGGGGGTGAGGTACGCAAACAGGATCAGCCGGCCGATGACACCGCGGAACCGATAGCGGAATCGCACCATCGAATAGGCGGCGAATGACGAGATGATCACCGAGATCACCGTGACGGTCGAGGCGACGATGAAGCTGTTGCGGATCGACAGCAGGAACTGCCCGTCGGCGAGCAGCTTTTCGAAGTTGGCAAGGCTGAAGCGGGTCGGCCACAGCGATGGCACGCGCAGGATGTCGCGAGGCAGTTTGAGCGACGTCGCCAGCATCCAGTAAACCGGGAACAGCACCAGGATGACCGCGATGATCAGTGCGGCATAGCTCAGCAGCCGGGCGATCAGGAACCGGCGCCGCGCCGAGGCGCCCGCATTGGTCGGCGCCGCACTGGCGATTTCGGCGAGACTGGCCATTATTCCTCCCTCCGCATCATCAGCGAAGTGGCAAAGATCACGAGGATGGCCAGCACCGGCAGCATGTAGACAGACACCGCGGCGGCCTCGCCGATGCGCTGCGTCTGCATGCCGAAATAGGCCAGCACCGGGAATACCATGGTGGCGTCCGACGGGCCGCCGGCGGTCAGGAGCCAGACATGCTCGAAGCCGTTGGCGGTCCAGATCGATGAAAGCAGGGTGGTGACGATGATCACCGGCAGGATCGACGGGATGGTGACGTTCCAGAAGCGTTGCCAGGTATTGGCGCCATCAACGATCGCGGCTTCGTAGAGTTCTTTCGGCACCGATTGCAGGGCCGCGAGGATCGAGATGAACCAGAACGGAAAGCCGCGCCAAACCGAGGCGATGATCACCGAGGCCATGGCAGTGTTGCGGGTGCCGAGCCAGTCGACGGTGCCGGCGTAGAGCCCGGTCTGATTGAGGATCAGGTTGATGCCGCCGCCGATCGGCTGGTACAGCACGCGCCAGGTGAGGAAGGCGACGAAGGCCGGCATCGCCCAGGGCAGCATCAGGAACGAGCGGAAGATGCCACGGCCGGGGAGGTTCTGGTGCACCAGCAGCGCCAGGCCCAGCCCGATCACCAGCTTCAGCACGTCGGAAACGAGAACGATGACAATGGTGTTGCGGATGGCCGCCCAAAAGGTTGCGGTTCCCGCGAGGTATTCGAAGTTCTTGAAGCCGATGAAGTTGCCGGTGCTGCCGATCACCATGTCGGTGAACGACACCCAGATGGCGAACAGGAACGGGTAGGCGACGAGCCCCAGGATCAGCAGCACCACCGGCGCCACCAGCGCATAGGCGAACAGCTTGAGCTTGAAGCCGCCACCGAAGCGGCGGCGGGGGGCGGGGCTTGCGTCAGAAATGGCCATGTCGCTGTTCCCTTTGGGAGAAAGGCCCCCTCACCCGGCCTTCGGCCGACCTCTCCCCCGAGGGAGAGGTGGTGCGGTGGCACGATCGCGCCCCATCGCACCTCTCCCTTTGGGGGAGAGGTCGCCGCGAAGCGGCGGGTGAGGGGGCCTTCTGCCTCGTCGTCAACTCAAGCAATTCCAAAAACACCCGCGGATGGCCCCGGGAGGAACCATCCGCGGCAGGGAGGAACCTGGGATCAGTACTTGTCGTAGATCGCCTGGCCCTGGGCCTGCGCCTCGGCAATCGCCTGGTCGAAGTCCCAGCCATCCACCACCACGCGCTGGGCCAGCTTGGGGATCAGGAAGTTGGAGCCGAAATCGGCGAAGGCGGCATTGTTGACGTCGGGGTAGGCCGGGGCGGTGCCGTTCTTGGCGAGGCCGAGCAGCCCGACGAGGATGGTGTTGGTGCCATCGAATGCCGGGAGCTTTTCCTGATCCGCCAGCACCGGGCCATAGATCGCCACGTTGAAGTAGGCGTTCATGAACTCGGGGCTGGAAAGGTGCTCGAGCAGCGCCTTGGCTTCGTCCTGCACCGAGCTTGCCTTGGTGATGGCGCGCACCTGCACGTCGATCGGCGAGATGATGCCCTTTGGGCCACCCGGCAGCGGCGAGAAGGCGCTGGCTTCGAACAGCTCCGGATCGTCTTTCTTGGCGGCAATGCCGACCGACCCGGTATTGGCGATGAAGCCGGCCTGACCCGAGAGATAGGCCTGGTTGTCGCCGGCGCCGTCCCAGGTGGTGTTGCCGGGCGAGAACAGCCCCTTGTCCCAGGCGTTCTTCAGCCAGGTGAGCCACAGCCGCGTCTCGGGCGTGTCGAGCGTCACCTTCTTGCCGGCATCATCGGCAATGCGGCCGCCGAACGACTGCAGCACCGCCACCTGAAGGTTGGCGTCGCCCACATTGGAAAGGGCGAGGCCGAGCCCCGAGACCGGCGCCTTGTTGATCGCTTCCGCCTGCGTCACCAGTTCGTCCCAGGTCTTGGGCGCTTCGGTGAAGCCGGCCGGTTCGAGCAGATCCTTGCGCCTGAGCAGCAGGTTGCCGTTGACGCCGAAGGGGATGCCGACACGGGCGATGCCGCCATCGGCGGTGAGGTCGGTCGCCGTATCGGGGCCGGAGAACCAGCCGCCCTGTGCATCGCCGATCTTCTTGTAGAGATCGCCCAGGTCGGAGAACTGGCTCTGCCGGGCCAGCAGCCGCGCGAGGCCGAGGCCCATGTCGAGCGCATCCGGCATGGTGTTGGACGATACCGCAGCCGAAACCTTCTGGGTGGTCTCGTTCTGGTTGATCATCACCACTTCGGTGGCGACGCCATTGGCGGCGCCCCAGGCATTGATGGTGTCGGTCAGCAGCTTGTTGGCGTCATCCGAAAAGATCAGGCCGCCCCAATAGGTGAGCTTCTTGCCCTGGGCGATGGCGGGCATCGGGAAGCTGCTGGCGGCAGCCAGCGCCAGGCCGCTTGCGGCGGTCGTGAGCACACGGCGGCGCGACCAGCCGTTCGGCTTCTGCGTGTCTGATGATTTGGTCATGGGCTCTCCTCCAAGATGAGCGCGTATGCGGCTTGGCGATTTGCGGCGACGCTGCCGGACTGATCGCTCAGGCGGCCAAGCTTCGATAAGTCGGTCCGCCTCCCCGCGGGGTCCCGATTGAGTCGGAGCGGGAGAGCCCAAACGGCCGGCCGCTCACAGTTTTCTCGCAGCGCCAGCTTTTAAATATATTTATTAGCGCTAATAAGAGCGTATAATGGGGCTCGAACAACTGTCAATGTGCGATTGGCTAGGAGAAAAGGATGAGGGGTGAAATCGAGAATGCCGGCTATGCCGCGTTCTTTGACGCTCTCATCGATGGCCGGCTGAAACTCGGGCAGACCTTGACGCAGGACGAGCTCTGCAAGGTGTTGGGCCTGTCGCTGTCGCCGATGCGCGAGACGACGACCCTGCTCGAAGCCGAAGGGCTGATCACCGTCCGCCGCAAGGTGGGGATCACCATCTTCTATCCCGACGTGAAATTCGTCGGCAACTGCTTCCAGTTCCGTGGCCTGCTCGAGCGCGAGGGGCTCCGGAAATTCGCGCAGACGGTGACACCTGCCTGGATCGACGCGATGCGCGACGAGCATCGGGCGATCATCGATTTCGTCCGCCAGACCAATGACATGGAACGTTACCGGGTGCCGGTGAAGCTGCTCGAGCGCAAGTTCCATGACACCTTCGTCGCCGCCTTCGAGAACGACCAGATCAGCGTCAACTATGCCCGGCTGACCCAGAAGATGTACCTGTTGCGCCTGCATAACCTCAATGCGGTCGGCCCCGCCAACACCGTGACCTCGATGGAGGAGCATATGGTGATCATCGACGCTCTGAAGGCCGGCGATGTCGAAGCCGCCTGCGACGGCCTCGACCGCCACCTGCAGGGCGTGTTGCACCGCGTGCTCACCACCTGACGCGCCGGGCGCCATGACTGACCGGTTTCCGCTTGAGATGGACGAGTTGCGGGCGGTCGCGGCCTATGCCGCATACTGCGCCGAGACCGTGCTGGCAATCTTCGAGGCGCAGCATCCCGACGATGCGAGGCCGCGCCAGGCGATCGCCGCGGCGCATGCCTTTGCTGAGGGCGGTGCGCGGGGCAAGTTGCTGCGGGATACCGCCTGGGCAGCGCTCAAAGCCGCGGAACAGGCCGGCTCTGCAGCGGCCGGCGAGGCGGCCCGCGCCGCGATGGCAGCAGCCGGTGCGGCTTACCTCCATGCTCTGCCCAACGCCACCCAGGTCAAGCACATCCTCGGCGCCGCGGCCCATGCGGCACGCGCAACGGAGCTCGATGCCGGTGACGATCCGGCCCTCGGCGCCCGCCACCTCGATGCGCTGCGCCCGGCTCTGACGCCCACCGTGCTCGCGGTGCTCAGCCGCTACCCGGCCGCGCCTGCCGGAGGCGGGCGTCGCGGCACGCTGCTGCGTGCACTCGACCAGGCGCTGCGCGGTTAGTCTGCAGTCGCCTGACGCCGCTTCTGCGAGCATTACAGCAACTCCGCCGCCGTCCCCTCAGTCGCAAGTCGAATCCCGCGCCCGGTTGACAACCACCGGCACCGGCGCTTAGCTGTCCCTAATATGAAACGCCCGTTCCAGATGCGGAACGTGTACGAACGGGCGACCGGAGGAAGTTCATGAGTGACGAGGCGCTCTCGCCCGTGCTTGAGGCACGCAATATCTCGCGCCATTTCGGTGCCGTGGTGGCGCTCGCCGACGCTTCCCTCACGCTCAGGCCGCGCGAGGTGGTGGGCCTGGTCGGCGACAACGGCGCCGGCAAGTCGACGCTTCTGAAGATCCTCTCCGGCATCGTTACGCCATCGGGCGGCGACATCGTCATCGACAACAAGCCCGTGGCGCTGAAGCGCGCCCAGGACGCCATGGATGCCGGGATCGAGACCGTCTACCAGGACCTGGCGCTGGTCGACACGATGTCGGCCTACCAGAACGTCTATCTCGGCCGCGAGGAGCTCTCGAGCAACCCGCTCGCCCGGCTGTTCAACCTCGTCGACGATCGCCGGATGCGTGAGCGCGCCCGTGAAGTGCTCGATATGCTCAAGGTAAAGATCCCCTCGATCAACGTCTCGGTGAAAGGCATGTCCGGCGGCCAGCGCCAGTGCCTTGCCATCGCCCGGGCGCTGCTCTGGGGCCGCCGCATCGTCATCCTCGACGAGCCGACCGCCGCGCTCGGGGTGCGCGAGACCGGCCAGGTGCTCGAGGTGATCCGCGACCTGCGCCAGCACGACGTCTCGGTGATCATCGTCAGCCACAACATGCAGCAGCTGATGAGCGTCGCCGATCGCATCACCGTGATGCGGCTCGGCCGCTCGATCGCCACCCGCACCGTCAAGGATACCGAGGTCAACGAGATCGTCGGTCTGATTACCGGCGCCATTCCGGGCGATTCGCCCGAAGCGCGCGCCGCCCAGGTTGCCGCCTGAAACAAGCTTCAGGCCGCATCAGTTACGTTCGCAAAGGGAGGAGACCTATCTTGCGCAACTCAGTACGTGCATTCGCCGTCATGGCGCTTTCGGTGCCCGCGATCATCGGTATTGCCGGTGTCGCGGAGGCCCAGGACAAGTTCAAGCTCGGCATGGCGGTGGGTGGCAACACCTGCTGCGAATGGATGAAGGCGCAGGGCGACGTCGCCCGAGCCCTCGCCGAAAAGGCGGGCTGGGACTATGTCGAGCTTTCCAACAACAACGACCCGGCGACGGCGCTGAAGAACGCCCAGATCTTCGTCCAGGAAGGCGTTGACGCAGTCATCCAGTTCAACGGCCAGCCCTCGTCCAACCCGGCCATCTCGGCCGTGCTGAAGCAGGCCAATATTCCTGTGGTCACCTACGACATCGCCGATCCCGGCATGTATTTCGTCGGTATCGACAACCTCGGCGCCGGCATTGCCGGGGGTGAACAGCTGGGCAAGCTGATCAAGGAAAAGTGGAACTGCGAGCCCGACCTGGTGATCTCGGCCGAGGGCGCCGCAGCCGGCATCGTCAACGAGTGGCGCACCGGCGGTATGCGCACCGGCTTGAAGAACATCTGCCCCGAAATCCCCGAGGCCAAGTGGGTCGGCTTCGAAAGCCAGGGCGATGCCGCGGTCGGCCTGCCGGCGGCCCGCGACCTGCTCGCCGCGCATCCCGATGCCAAGAAGATGGCCGTCGTCGGCCTCAACGATGGTGGCGTGCTGGCGCTGATCAATGCCGCCGAACAGCTCGGCCGCGCCGATGAAGTGGTGGGCTGGGGCCAGGACGGCGCCTTCATCACCGGCGACAACGTCAACCCGCACCTCGCCGGTTCGGTGTTCTACTTCCTCGAGGGCTACGCCGTGTACGCCATCAGGGACGTGATCGGCCCGATCGCCGCCGGCAACGTGCCGCCGCTCAAGGCCGATGCCGGCGATCCGGCCTCGAAGGTGCAGCCGTGCCCGGTTTCGGCCGAACAGGCCAAGTCGGTCCCCGACATGCCGGAACGCGTCGCCCAACTGCTCGCCGCTCCGGCCGGCACCACCGAGTACGAGCTGTTCTGTCCGAACAAGTGAGTTGAACTGAACTGAAGAAAGGCCCCCTCACCCGCCGCTTTGCGGCGACCTCTCCCCCAAGGGAGAGGTGGTGGTGAGGCGCCGCCCTGCCACACGGGCACCTCTCCCTCTGGGGGAGAGGTCGGCCCAACGGGCCGGGTGAGGGGGCCTTCACCTGTACTGCAATACAATACTGCTCGGAACCACCACCGATGTCCCTCAACCAAGCCATCGAGACCGCGGCGCCCGCCGTACCGCTGAAGGTACGTTTCGGTGGCTGGGGCACGGCCATCATGCTGGTTGCTGTCTGGCTGCTGCTGATCGCAGCCACGACGCTCTACCGGCCAGATTTCCTGTCGCAGCAGACGGTGCTGGCCATCGCCTTCACCATGTCGATCGTCGGCGTGCTGGCCATTGGGCAGGGGCTGGTTGCCATCTCGGGCGGCTTCATCGACCTGAGCCAGCCGGCCGGCATGATCAGCGCCAGCCTCGTCGCGGTGCGGCTGTCCGAAGCCGGCCTGCCGCTGCCGGTGGTGATCGTTGGCGCCATCCTTACCGGCATGCTCTGGGGGGCGTTCAATGCGGCGATCATCGTCTTCGCCAAACTGAACCCGGTGATCGTCACGCTAGCCACCAACTTCATCGGTTTGGCGGCTTTGTTCCTGGTGTTCCAACTCGCCGAAGTGCCGCTCAACTCGCCGATCTACCAGTTCGGCCGCGCCAGCTTCCTCGGCCTGCCGGCAATCTTCTGGCCGATGCTGGCTTTGGTGCTGGTGGTCGGGTTCCTGTTGCCGCGCACCCGCTACGGCCGCCGCGCCACCGCCGTCGGCGGTAATCGCGCTGCCGCCAAGGCGCGTGGCATTTCCCTCAGGGCAACCCGCTTCGCCATCTTCATCGCCGCCGGTGGCTTTGTCGGCTTTGCCGCAGTGCTGTTCGCTGCCACTGCCGGCCCGTTCAACCCCGGCTCCGGCAACACCATGCAACTGAACATCATCGCCGCGGTGATCCTTGCCGGCATCTCGCTGGCCGGTGGTCGCGGCAACTTCTGGATCCTGCTGCTGAGCGTCGGCTTTCTCTCCACCATCCCCACTTCGCTGGTGTTCTTCGGGCTCAGCTCCGACACCCAGTCGATCTTCCAGGGCCTGATCCTTGTCATCGCCGTCGCCATCGACGGCTACCGGGCACGGAAGGGAACGCCATGACCCATACTGCTGCTTCCACTTTGCCGCCCGCCCCGCACCAGCCCTGGCGCGAACTGCTGACCGGCTCGGTCGCCTCGATCACCTTCACCTTCATCGCCGTGGTGGCGGTGGGCTGGTTCTGGGTCGGGCCGAAGTTTCTGAGCTTCGGCAACATCTCGATCATGGGCACCTTCCTGATCGTGCCGCTGATCGTCGGCGCCTTCTCCGGCATGGCGCTGCTATCGGGCGTCGTCGACCTCTCCATCGGCTCGATGGTCGGCTTCTCCTCGGCGGTGTTTGCGCTCCTGATCTCGCTCGGCTGGGATCCGGCCAGCGCCGCCGGGGTAACGCTCGTCGCCTGCCTCGGCTTCGGTGCCGTCAACGCCATCGCCATTGTCGGCTTCGGCGCCGAACCGATCGCTGCAACCCTCGGCATGCTGGTCGCCTTGCGCGGCATCGCCTGGGTGCTGCTCGGCTCGCAGGGCGCCATCTTCGCCTTCAACATCGACATGTTCAACCTGGTCAGCACCACCGTGTTCGGGCTGCCGCTGTTCTTCCTCCTCGCCATCCTCCTCACCGCCGTCGCGGCGCTGATCGTCACCAAGACCCGCGTCGGCCGGCACGTGCAGGCGGTGGGCGGCGACGACAAGGCGGCGGGGCGGGCCGGCATTTCGGTGAAGAAGGTGCGGGTCGCGGCGCTGCTGCTCTCTTCCTTCGGCGCCGGCCTCGGCGGCATCGTCTATGCCGCGCAACTGGGGAGTGCCGCCCGCACCACCGGCGTCGGGCTCGAATTCCAGGTCTATGCGGCACTGATGATCGGCGGCTACTCGATCCTGCGCGGGGGCGTCGGCAACCCGGTCGGCGGGGCGCTTGGCCTCCTGGCGGTCGCCGGGGTCAGCAACATTCTCGATCTCAAGGCGATCAGCCCCTACTACGTAAACATCATTGTCGGCCTGCTGCTGCTCGCCGCCGTCTTGCTCGACCGCCTGCGCGGCGGCGACGCCTACGAATAATAACCCGTTATCACCCGATTTGAGGACACGTGCCGTGAAGATCTCCGACATCACCATCAAGACGTTCCGCACCTATGCCGACCGCTGGGATGTCGGCCACGCGCTGCCGTTGCCAAACACCCAGATGATGCAGACCGTGCTCACCATCCACACCGACGAGGGCGTCGTCGGGCACTATTTCGGCGGCGGCTCGCATGGCGACAACGAGGGCCTCAACGTCGTCGACCAGCAGCAGATCCTGTGGCGCATCAAGGATCTGCTGGTCGGGCAGGATCCTATGGATCGCGAGATGATCTGGAAGTGGATGTGGGTCGCCAATGTCCAGGAGAACGTCGCCTCGGTGATCGACAACGCCCTGTGGGACCTTGCCGGCCGCTATGCCAACCTGCCGGTCTATAAGCTGATGGGCGGCGCCGGTCGCGAAAAGGTCAAGGCCTATGCCTCGACCTATCCCAATATCGGCAAGCCGCATGTCTATGCCGAGCACGCGCTGGCCTGCAAAAACGAAGGCTACATCGCCTACAAGATCCACCCGCACTATTTCTGGAACCCCGAAACCGGCCAGCCGACGCCCGGTCGCCCCTCCAACATCAAGGCCGATATCGAAACCTGCCACCTGGTGCGCGAGGCGGTAGGGCCCGACTACGTGCTGATGTTCGACCCGTGGGGCACCTACATGACCATGGAGGAGGCGATCCAGGTCGGCCGCGAGCTCGAAAAGCTCAACTTCTACTGGTACGAGCACCCGATGCCCGAATACCGCACCGAAAGCTATGTGCGGCTGTCTCGCGAGCTGCAGATCCCGATCCTCTCCCCCGAGATCATCGCCGGCGGCGTGTTCTCCCGCGCCGAGTGGATCCTGCGCGGTGCCGGCGACATGAGCCGCATCGACGTGGTGCGCGGCGGCATTACCGGCGCGCGCAAGACCGCCATCGTCGCCGAGGCCTATGGCCTGCGCTGCGAGATGCACATGGCCGGCTGGGGCAACCTGCAGGTGATCGGCGCCACCTCCGAGGACACCTCGGAATACTACGAGAAGGGCCTGCTCGCACCGGGCGTCGACTACGACGCGCCGCACCCCTACCTCAAGAACACTGTCGATAAGATCGATTCCGAGGGCTTTGTGCACATGCCCAAAGGCCCCGGCATGGGTTACGAAATCGAGTGGGACTATATCGACGACAACCTGATCGAACCCAACGCCACGACCAAGAAGACGCACTGGTGAGCGTGTCTGCAGCGCTGCCGCACACGCCGGCCTGCTCCCTCCCCTTGACGGGGAGGGTTGGGGTGGGGCGTGCCAAGCCAGCGGACGGACTGATGGGTACCGGGCTTGCCGCCCCCCACCCCTGTCCCCTCCCCGCAAGGGGGAGGGAGACCCGACTGCGAAGCTGAGGAGCCTAGATGTCGAGCATCACCCGGTCCGTCCAGGCCATGGATCTGCTGGCCCGCAAGGGCCCGCTGGGGGTCCGCGCCGTCGCGCAGCAGTTGCAGCTGCCGCTCGGCTCGGTGCACCGGATGCTGCTCGATCTCGCCGAGGAAGGGGTGGTCGATCGCACCCCGTCGGGCGAGTGGGAGCTGAGCTTTCGCCTGCTCGAGATCACCGGGTTGCAGCTCGAGCGCATCGACCTGCCCCGGCTCTGCCGGCCATTTGCCGAGCAGATCGCCGAGGCCACCCGCGAGACGGTGAACGTCAATGCGCTGAGCGGCATGTTCGGGGTGTGCATCGACAAGGTGCGCGGCAACGAGGGCATGCAGCTCGATATGCGCATCGGCTCGCGCGGCCCGCTGAACTGCGGCGGCGCCGGCAAGGCGATGCTCTCCTACATGCCCGAGGCGCGCCAGGAGGAGGTCTATACCCACCCGCTGCCGGCGCTCACTGCCCATACCATCACCGATGCCGATAAGCTGCGTGAAGAGATCACCCGCATCCGCGAGCGCTTCTATTCGATCGATGATCAGGAAGTGGTGATGGGCGTCTATTGCGTCGCGGTGCCGCTGCTCGATCGCTCCGGCCACTCGGTCGGCGCCATGAGCGTCACCGGTCCGTCGGTGAAAAAGCCCGGTGGCGACAACGTCATGCCGGTCGTCGCCCTCTTGTGGGACGCCTGCGAACACGTGAGCCGCCGGCTCGGCTATGCCGGCGAGTGGCCGCCGGCCGCGGCTGCTGCAGCACGGTTGGTGGGATGATGACTATTGCTGTTGGCCCACAAGAGGCCCTCTCACCCGGCGCTGCGCGCCGACCTCTCCCCCTTGGGGCGCTACTGCGTCCCCCAGGGAGCGGTGAACGCGAGGCACGATCTCGCCACCACGCGACCTCTCCCTGGGGGGAGAGGTCGGATCGCGCAGCGATCCGGGTGAGGGGGCCTTTGCCACTCTCGCTGGCCCCCTTTGAGGTATCCAACTGATGGTCCGTATCGCCTGGATGATGAAGCTGAAGCCCGGCAACGAGGCGATCTACAAGCAAAAGCACGACGAGATCTGGCCCGAGATGCTCGACGCCATGCGGCGGGACGGCGTGCGCAGCTTCTCGATCTACCGCAACGGGCTCGATCTGTTTGCCTACATGGAGCGCGATACGGCGCCCGCTCCCGATACGCCGGTCAGTGAGCTGACCTGGCGCTGGTGGGAGATGATGGCGCCCTACATGGAAACCAATCCCGACTTCTCGCCGGTGCAACGCCCGGTCGAGGAAATGTTCAACTTCGAAAATCGCTGAGAGTTATTGCCCATGCCTTCGACCGCCATACGGGGCGTCGTGCCCATTCTCGTGACGCCGTTCCATCCCGATGGCCGGATTGACGAGGAAAGCCTCGCGCGCCTGATCGAGTTCAACGTCGCGGCCGGTGTGCATGGCCTCGGCGTGGCGCTCGGCAGCGAAGTGTTCAAGTTCAATGAGTCCGAGCGGGCGCAGGTCACTGCTGCCACCGTCAAGGCGGTGAACCGTCGGGTGCCTGTCATCATCAACTCCGGCGCTGCCGGCACCGATCTCGCGGTGTTCTATTCGAAATCTGCCGAAGCCGCCGGCGCCGATGCGCTGATGGTGATCCCGCCTTCGTTCATGCCGGTGAGTTCCGAAGAGATCTTCGACTACTACCGCGCCATCGATGCGGCGGTCGGCATCCCGATCATCCTGCAGGATGTACCGCAAGGCCCGGTCTCACCGGGGCTGGCGCTGCGCATCGCCGACGCCTGCAGCAACGTCAGCTACATCAAGGTCGAAACCCAGCCCGTCACTGGCAAGGTACAGGCCATGGCCGACGCGGTGGGGGACCGGCTGACCATTTTCGGTGGCGCCGGCGGCAGCTACTTCATCGAGGAGCTCCGGCGCGGCGCCCACGGCACCATGCCGTTCTGCAGCCAGCCCGCCGATTTCGTCGCGGTCTGGGATGCGTTCCAGCGTGGCGATGAGGCCGCCGCCCGCCAACGCTTCGACGCGACCATCATGGCGGTGAACCGGCTGGGTAACCAGGGCGGCGACATCTTCTACGCCATCCACAAGCAGCTGCTGGTGCGGCTCGGCATCATCCGCAACGCCTTTGTTCGCAGCCCGACCACGGCGATCGATCCGATCACCCAGCGCGAGATCGACGAACTGCTGGCGACCATCGTTCCCAACCCGGTCGCCTTCGGAGCCTGAGATGGAGCCGTTCGCGCTCAACCGGCTCGGCCGCACCAGCCTCGAGCTGCCCCGGCTCGGGCTGGGCGGCGCCTCGCTCGGCAACATCTTTGACGTCATCCCGGAAACGCAGGCCGACGCCACGCTCGATGCGGCCTGGGAGGCCGGGGTGCGCTTTTACGATACCTCGCCCTGGTACGGCCGCGGGCTCAGCGAGCACCGCATCGGCCGCAGCCTCTATCTCCGCCCGCCGGGCGAGGCGATCGTTTCGACCAAGGTCGGCCGCGTGCTGTTCGCGCCTGACGATGTCGCCGCGTTCGAGGCGAGCGAACGCAGCTGGACCAATGGCCTGAAGTTTCAGCACCGCCACGACTACTCCTATGCCGGGGTAATGCGGAGCTATGAAGACAGCCTGCAGCGACTGAGGCGCAACCGCGTCGACGTCCTGGTGATCCACGACCTCGATCTCGCCAATCTCGGCAGTGAGGAACTGGTGCAGCACCATCTCGACGAACTCGATGCGGGCGGCGGCATGCGGGCGCTGGAGGAGCTGAAGGCGGCGGGGCTGATCAAGGCGATCGGCGCCGGGGTCAACCGCATGGGCACCATTCCGCGCTTGCTCGAACGCTTCGCGCTCGATTTCTTCCTCGTCGCGTTGCCCTACACGCTGGCCGAGCAGCCGGTGCTCGATGCGGAATTCCCGCTGTGTGAGGAGCGCGGGGTCGGGGTGATCATCGGCGGCGTCTTCGCCTCGGGCATCCTCGCCACCGGGCCGGTGCCCGGTGCGCGCTACAATTATGCCATCGCCAACGAGGAGCAGCTGGCCCGCGTTGGCCGTATGCAGGCGGTGTGCGAACGGCATGGTGTGCCGCTGGCCGCCGCGGCGCTGCAGTTCACGCTGCACCACCCGCTCGTCGCCTCGGTGATCCCCGGCGCTTTCCACCCCGATCACCCACGCCGCAACGTCGAAAGCATGCGGGTGGAGATACCTCGCGACCTATGGGGCGAGCTGAAGCACGCCGGGCTGCTGCGGCAGGACGCCCCGACGCCCTAGGTGTCTCGCCGTTGCGTTGATCGATCGAGGCCCGACCTCACCACCGCCTACCGATCCCGCCAATGACCCGGTGGTTGGACACGGGCTGGCGGAAGCGATCGCTGCGTGTGACGAGGCCACTCTCGATGCTCCGCAACTGCGCCATCTTCATCGACGTGCTTCTATGAAATATTGAATCGAGCTTTTGGCAATCGACTCGCAAATGCGACAAAGTTAAAGGCGTGATATAGTGCCGTCGAATGCGATGGGAGATCATCATGCGCTACGCCGTTCTATCTGCATTTGCTTCTATTTTGCTCATCATATCGCCAGCATCGGCGCAGGATGGTGAGAAAGTTCTGTACGAAAACGTACGGATATTTGACGGGCACGCATCCGCGCTCAGCGCGGCCAGCAATGTGCTGGTAGTGGCCGACAAGATCGAGACCATCTCGGAGGCGCCGATCGAGGCAAGCGGCGCAACCGTGATCGACGGCGGCGGGCGGGTGCTGATGCCCGGGCTGATCGATGCGCATTGGCACACCATGCTGATCCGCAACACGCCCGATCAGGCGATCGACGGCGATGTCGGCTACAACACGATTGCGGCAGCCGACGAGGCCAAGGACACCCTGCTGCGCGGCTTCACCACGGTTCGCGACGTTGGCGGTCCGTCGTTCGGGTTGAAGCGGGCCATCGACGAGGGCCTCGTTCCCGGGCCGCGCATCTTCCCCTCCGGCGCGATGATCACCGTCACCAGCGGCCATGGTGATTTCCGCAAGCTCAGCGATCTGCCCCGCACCATCGGCGGGCACATGACGCGCATGGAAGTCATCGGCGGCGCGGCGCTGGCCGATAGTCCTGACGAAATGCGGCTGCGGGTCCGCGAGCAGCTGATGCAGGGGGCTTCGCAGATCAAGGTAACCGCCGGCGGTGGCGTGTCCTCGCCATTCAGCCCGGTCGATGTTTCGACCTTCACCCTCGAGGAGTTGCGGGCCGCCGTGGAGGCTGCCGACAACTGGGGCACTTACGTCACCGCACACGCCTTCACGTCGCGGGCCATCCAGACCTCCATCGAGGCCGGGGTCAAGGTCATCGAGCACGGCTTCCTGATGGACGAGACGACCGCCAAGCTGATTGCCGACAAGGGCATCTGGCTCAGCCTGCAGCCGCTGCCCGAAGCCTTGCGGCAGGGATTCCCCGAGGGTTCGGTGCAGCGCCAGGGCGCCGACGAAGTGTTCCCGGGCATTCCCCGCACCTATGAGCTGGCCAAAAAATATCACATCAAGACCGCCTGGGGTACCGATGTGCTGTTCTCGCGGGCGCTGGCCCAGCAGCAGGGAGCGATCCTTGCATCCCTCATCCGGTGGTACACGCCGGCCGAAGCGCTGATCATGGCGACCAGCACCAATGCCGAACTGCTGGCGCTCTCGGGTAAGCGCAACCCTTACCCCGGCAAGCTCGGCGTGGTCGAGGAAGGGGCTTTCGCCGACCTGCTGCTGGTCGACGGCGACCCGCTCGATAACCTCGACCTCGTCGCCAACCCCGACAATTTCGTCGTGATCATGAAGGGTGGCAAGCTGTTTAAGAACACCCTCGCGCCGTAGACCAGTTCACCAATTGGCTGCAGCAAGAGCTGATCGAACTCGGCCGTCGCCCCGCCCCACCGGCTGTCATCCCTGCGAAGTAGGGACCCTACTCTCCGCCAGTGCGGGCTGGGCGATGGGTCCCGGCTCTCGCCCATACGCGCCAAGTTAGGGATGTGAACCGAGGCCCTGCGAGCCCCCCAAACTCGGTGTCATCCCCGCGAAAGCGGGGAACTCCGTTTGCGATCGTGCGGCGGCACGAAACAGAGGTTTCGCTTTCGCGGGAATGACCCGGTGGGTGGCGCGCGATAGCGCCTATGGGCTCTCGCCGGGATGACATCGCCGAGGCGGGCTGATCGCAGGTCCGACGCACCCGTCTAGGTGGCCGGGCGGGTGTCGTCGGGCTTGGCGTTCGACTTCTGCGCATCCTCGCGGAACTCGAACCACATGGCGTTGAGGATGCCGAAGCTGCAGGCCAGGCCGACGCCGAGAATCCAGGAAAAATACCACATCGGAAGCTCTCCTAAGCTAATAGGCGTTGGGGTTCTTGTTGAGGCTCTCGGTCGTCACCGGGCCGCGCATCACCCGGAACACCCAGCTGGTGTAGATGAGGATGATCGGCAGGAAGACGATCGCCGCGCACAGCATGACGAACAACGTCAGCTGGCTCGACGAGGCGTCCCACACGGTCAGGCTCGACTCGGGATGGACCGACGAGGGCAACAGGAACGGGAACAGCGACAGCCCGGCCGTGGCGATGATGCCGAAGATGGCAAGGCTCGAGCCGAGCAACGCCACCAGCCGGGCGCGCGCGCCGAGCCCCCACCAGGCGACGAGGCTGCCGAACACCGCGAGGATCGGCAGGGCCATGGTCCACGGCATCGCCCCATAGTTCGCGCCCCAGGCGCCTACCTCGCGCACCACCTGTTTGCCCAAGGGGTTCGACGGGGCAATGGTCATCGGCGGGCCGATCAACCGGTAGCCTTCGAGCACGTAGAGCGCCAGCACCCCGCCGAGGACGAACAGCGCGATGGTGGCGAGCGCCGCCCAGCGGCCATACTTGCGAGCCCGCTCGGCGATCTCGCCATCGGTGCGGCCGGCGATCACCGTGGCGCCCTGCGTCACGATCATCATGAGGCTGACCAGCCCGGCGAGCAGGGCGAACGGGGTGAGGAGCCCGAAGAAGTTGCCGCTATAGGTGATGCGCTGCGTCACATCGAGCTCAAACGGTGCCCCGAGGAACACGTTGCCGACGGCGACGCCGAAGATGAGCGACGGGAGGAACCCGCCGATGAACAGCGCCGCGTCCCAGGTGGCGCGCCAGCGCGCATCGCTGACCTTGCCCCGGAACTTGAACCCGACCGGCCGGATGATCAGCGCCAGCAGGATCGCGATCATCGCGATGTAAAAGCCCGAAAAGCTCACCGCATAGAGCTGCGGCCAGGCTGCGAAGATGGCGCCGCCGCCAAGGATCAGCCACACCTGGTTGCCTTCCCAGGTCGGGCCGACGAGGTTGATCAGCACGCGTCGTTCCGCGTCGGTCTTGGCGACGAATGGCAGCAGCGCGCCGACGCCGAGATCGCGCCCGCCCATCACGGCGAAGCCGATCAGCAAGATGCCAAGCAGGGCCCACCACAAAATGCGCAGCGTTTCATAGTCGAGAGGAATGGTGCTCATCGTGCTGTTCCTTACTTGGCGGCAACGACCGCGGTTTCTACCGGTTCGATCGACTGGTCGAAGTTCAGTTTGTCGGAAGGTCCGTGCTTGATGGTGCGGACCATCAGCCAGACCATGACGATGAGCAGGGCCGTGTAGAGCAGCATGAAGAAGCTCAGCGAGATGACGAGATCCCAGAAGTTGAGCCCCGAGGCGGCATAGAAGGTGGGCAGTACGCCTTCCACCACCCAGGGTTGCCGGCCGTACTCGGCGATGAACCAACCCAGTTCGATGGCGATCCATGGCAAGGGCAGCACCGCGACGGCAGCCCACAGCAGCCAGCGTGGCTTTTCGATCCGGTGCGTCGAGGCCTTCCAGAACCACAGCGCGAAGAACGCGATGAAAAAGAAGCCCGCGCCCACCATGATGCGGAAGCTCCAGAACAGCGGCCACACGTCGGGCACGGTATCGAGCGCCGCCCGGGCGATTTCCTCGCCCGTGGCATTCTCGACATCGGGCCGATACTTCTTCAGCAGCAGCGCATAGCCGAGATCGGCCTTGGCTGCATCGAACGTGGCGCGCGCCATGGCGTCGTAGCGGTCGGCCCTGATCGCATCGAGCGCCTTGTAGGCCTCGATGCCATTGGCAATGCGCAGCGCCGCGTGTTCGGTGAGTTCGGTGATCCCCGGCAGGTCGCGATCGAGCGAGCGCGTCGTGATGAGGCCCAGCACCCAGGGGAACTGCACCTCGAAGGCGGGGCGGCCATCGCTGCCCGGAATGGCAAACAAGGTGAGCGCCGCCGGCGCCGGCTCGGTGTGATACATCGCCTCCATCGCGGCGATCTTCATTTTCTGGTGCTCGGTCGCCACATAGCCCGACTCGTCACCGAGGACGACGACGCTGAGCGCCGAGGCGAGGCCGAAGCTCGCGGCGACGACGATCGAGCGCTTGGCCAGCTCCTGGTGCTTGCCGCTGAGCAGGAAGATCGCGCTCACCGCCAGCACGAACACCGCACCGCAGACATAGCCGGCCGACACGGTGTGGACGAACTTGGCCTGCGCCACCGAGTTGAACAGCACCGCCATGAAGTCGGTGACTTCCATGCGCATGGTGTCGGGGTTGAACGCCGCACCCACCGGGTTCTGCATCCAGCCATTGGCGATCAGGATCCACAGCGCCGAGAAGTTGGCGCCCAGCGCCACCAGCCAGGTGACGGCGAGGTGGGCCACCGGCTTCAGCCGATCCCAGCCGAAGAAGAACAGCCCCACCAGCGTCGCCTCGAGGAAGAAGGCCATCAGCCCTTCCATGGCGAGTGGCGCGCCGAACACGTCGCCGACATAGTGGCTGTAATAGCTCCAGTTCATGCCGAACTGGAATTCCATCACCACGCCGGTGGCGACGCCCATGGCGAAGTTGATGCCGAACAGCACCCCCCAGAACAGCGTCGCCTTGCGCCAGACCACCCGCCCGGTCATCACGTAGACGCTCTCCATGATGGCCATCAGGAAGCTGAGGCCGAGCGTCAGGGGTACGAACAGGAAATGGTACATCGCTGTCGCAGCGAACTGGATGCGCGACAGATCGACGACGATAGGATCGACCATGGGGGTGCCTCGTGTTGTCCGGCCCAAAAACTGCCTGTCCGACCAGGTCCGTAATGGCCGGCCGTTCTGCCTGGCGCAGTAGCTGCATTCGCGTCGCAGCGCCTTGATCCAGATCAAGGCGATACCGCATGACTATATCCTAGGTTTGGAGCCCTTCTCCACACGGTAGGTCAATGGACGATAAGGCTAGAATCGTCGCAGCTGGGCGCTGGCTGAACCACCTGGCGGCAACCGACCGCCCGCTGCTTGCGGCGGTGCTCGGCCTGCCCCTGGCGGCTGGAGCCTTGCTGGTGATGCAGGCCATGCTGCTGGCAGGGCTGCTGCATCGCGCCATCGTCGATGCTGCCGCGCTGCCGGCGCTGTTGCCGCAGGTCGCGCTGCTGGCAACCATTTTGGTGATTCGCATCGCGCTCAGCGGTCTCGGCGAGACGGCGGCGGTGCAGTTCGGTGAAGCGATCAAGGGGCGGGTGCGCGCCGCGCTGGTGGCCGACCTTCTGCGTCGCCCGCCGACCTGGACGGCGGCCAGGAGCTCCGGCGCGCTGTCGAGCACTGTGCTCGAACAGGTCGAGGCGCTCGATGGCTACTTCACCCGCTACCTGCCGGCCATGGTGCAGGCCGCGATCCTGCCGATCGCCTTCGCCGTCATCGCCTTTTCGGTCGATTGGATCGTCGCGCTGCTGTTCCTGATCTCGGCGCCGCTGATCCCGGTGTTCATGGCGCTGGCCGGCTGGGGCGCCGAAGCGGCGAGCCGCTCGCAGGCGGCCGCGCTGAACCGGCTGAGCGGCCGTTTCGCCGATCGGCTGCGCGGCCTCGTGACGCTGAAGCTGTTTGGCGAAGATGCAGCCGAGACGGCGCGGGTGCGGCAGGCCTCCGAGGAGCTCAGGGTGCGCACCATGCGGGTGATGCGTATCGCCTTCCTCAGTTCGGCCGTGCTCGAGTTCTTCGCGGCTCTCGGGGTGGCCGGAGTAGCGCTTTATGTCGGCCTGACCTTCCTCGGGCTGGTCAGCGTCCACAGCACCGAGCTGACCCTCGCGGCCGGCATGTTCCTGCTGCTGATGGCGCCCGAAGTCTATCAGCCGCTGCGTCTCCTCGCGGCGCACTACCACGATCGCTCCGCGGCGATTGCCGCCGTAGCCGAGATCGAGCGCGAACTCGATGGACTGCCCGAGGCGATGCCGCCTGTCGCCGCCATTGCGACGCCTGCCGGAGCCGAGGCGCCTGCAACGCTGGAGCTGCGCGCCGTCGCGGTGAACGATCCCACCGGGCGGCAGGTGATGACCGCCGCCGAGCTCATGCTCGATCCCGGCGCCCGGATCGCCATCCTCGGCCCGAGCGGCATCGGCAAGTCGACGCTCCTCGAGGCGATTGCCGGGTTGCGCGACTTCGATGGTGATATCCGCATCGACGGTCGAGCGCTCGGCGACATCGCCGAGCCCGAACTGCGTCACCGCGTCGCCATGCTGGGGCAGCGGCCGCGACTGTTTGCCGGCAGCATTGCCGACAACATCCGGCTCGGACGCCGCGACGCCGACCATGCGGCCATCCGGCGGGCCGCACAGCTGGCGCGGGTCGCCGACTTTGCCGATGCGCTGCCCGAGGGGTTCGCAACGCAGCTCGGCGAGGATGGTCTCGGCCTGTCGGGTGGCGAGATCCAGCGCATCGCCCTCGCCCGCCTCTACCTGCGCGATCCCGGATTGCTGCTGCTCGACGAACCGACGGCGCATCTCGACGCCGCGACCGAGGCGCTGGTGCTCGACGGGCTTACCGAGTTCGCTGTCGGCCGCACCCTGGTCGTCGCCACGCATTCACGCGCCGTTGCGGCGCGGATGGACAAGGTCTTCCGCATCGCCGGCGGCAAGCTGCTGCCCGCGCCGAAACCGGCGGTTGCCGATCGCAGCGTGGGGGCCGCATGAAAGCCATCCTTGCCTTCGCGCCGTTGCTTGGCCGGCTGAAGGGGCCGATCTTGCTCACCGTGCTGCTGTCGCTGGTGACCCTGTTCGCCGGTATCGGCCTGCTCGGCCTCTCGGGCTGGTTCCTCACCGCCGCGGCGCTGAGCACGCTCGGTTCGGCCTTCAACATCTTCGCGCCCTCGGCGGGCGTGCGCGGCCTCTCCTTCATCCGCATCCTGTCGCGCTACGGCGAAAAGCTCAGCGGCCACGACATGACGCTGCGGCTGCTCTCCGATCTCAGGGCCTGGCTGTTCGCCAAACTGTTCCCGCTGGTGCCGCTGGCGCGGCGTTACGGCCGCGGCGACCTGGTCAGCCGGCTGCTCGCCGATGTCGAGGCGCTGGATACGGTGTTCCTCGTCGCGCTCGGACCGATCAGCACCGCGGTGCTGGCCGGTGCTGCGATGACCGTGGTTCTGGCGATCTTCCTCCCCGGCGCGGCGCTGCTCTATGGCCTGCTGGTCTTTGCCGCCGTGCTGCTGGTGCCGATCGGTCTGGTGCTGGCCTCGCGCGCCGCCGGAGCCGAGGTGGTGGCGGCGGGTGCGGCGCTGCGCCAGGCGGTGCTCGACGGCATCGACGGTCATCAGGATCTCGTGCTGTTCGGCGCCATCGACCAAGCGACCAATGCTGCGGCAACGGCATCGCAGCAGCTGTCGCACGCCCGCCGACGCCTGGGCCTGCGCGCCGCGTTGGCCGCGGCCCTGGTGCAACTGCTGGCCGGCGGAGCGCTGATCGGCACGTTGCTGGCCGGCTTAGCCGCGCGCGAGGCGGGAGCCATTGATGGCCCGTTGCTGGCCGGCCTGCTGCTGGCGGTGATCGCCAGCTTCGAAGCCTCGGCCATGCTGGTCAGGAGCGCCACCCGGCTGGCCGGTGCCGCGGCTGCCGCGGACCGGCTGCAGGCCATCGCCAACACTGCGCCGGCGGTGACGGAGCCGGCCGCGCCGCTACCGATCCCTGAGGGGGGCGAACTTCGCTTCGAGGCGGTGCGCTTCGGCTACGATCCGCAGCACCCCGTGCTCGACGGGCTCAGTTTTGCCGTGCGCACCGGCGAGTGCCTGGCAATTGTCGGACCGAGCGGCGCCGGCAAATCGACGATCGCGCAACTGTTGCTCCGGCTCGTTGATCCCGATGCCGGCACGGTGCGGCTCAATGGCAGCGATCTGCGCGATGCGGCGGGAGCCGAACTCCGCCAGCGTATCGTGCTGATGACCCAGGACGCTCCGGTGTTCCTCGACAGCATCCGCGCCAACCTCAGCATCGGACGGGCCGATGCCGGTGATGACGAGTTGTGGCGGGTGCTCGATGCCGTCCGGCTTGCCCAATTCGTCCGCGGCCTGCCAGGGCAGCTCGATACCCTGGTGGGCGAAGCCGGCCGGACGCTGTCGGCGGGGCAGGCCCGGCGCATCTGCCTTGCCCGCACCCTGCTGTCGCGCGCCGATGTGATCGTCTTCGACGAGCCGACCAGCGGGCTCGATGCCGAGACGGAGGCGGCGTTTCTCGCCGAACTGCCGGAGTTGACCCGCGGCCGCACGGCGATTGTCATCACCCACGCGGTGGTGCCGGAAACCTTCGACCGTGTGCTGGAACTCAGGGCAGGAAGGCTTGAGTAGCTCGAACGCGGTCTCGACCATGGGCATCGAGCATGCTGCACACCCCACCCCATGCCTCCCCGTCAAGGGAGGGGTGCCGGCCGGTGGTGTTGGCTTGATCTCGCCATCGACCCGATGCCCACCTCCCCCTTGACGGGGGAGGCAAGCGAAGCTTGGGAGCAGAGCGACCTAGCGTAGCTCGGAGGGGGTGCGACTAGGTCACGAGGCGCATGGCTGTCCACTATTCAGCCTTCTGTCCTACCCGCAAAGCCCCTGCAACACCTCGAGATCGGGCACCTCGACCGTCCGGTTATTGCTGATCGACACCACCCCCAGTTGACGCAGTTTGGTCAGCTGTCGCGACACCGTCTCAATGGTGAGCCCGAGGAAGTCGGCAATGTCGGCGCGGCTCAATGGCAGCTCGAAGCTGACGCCGTCGACCGGCTCCGCTGCCGGGTCGGCATGCATGGCGATGAGGTAGAGGAAGCTCGCGACCTTTTCCTGTGCGGTCTTCCGGCCCAGCGTCACCATCCAGTCGCGCGCTTCGTCGAGTTCCCGCAGTGTCTGCTGCATCAGCCGGCGTTCCAGCGCCGGGGTCCTGTTGATCATTTGCTCGAGCGCCGGCCGCGGGATGACGCAGAGGTCGACGGTGGACGCCGCTTCGGCGGTGAGCACGCTCTCGCGCCCGAACAGCCGGCCGAGGAAATCCGGCGCGAACTGCAGGCCGACCACCTGCTGGCGGCCATCCTCCAGCACCTTGCTGAGCTTGACTACGCCGTGCATGACGTTGGCGTAGGAGTGGATCGCCGTACTGTCGCCGATCAGCTCGTCGCCATGCTCGTGCCGTTCCTTGCGGGTGTGGCGGGCGAACTCGACCAGCTCATCGGGCTTCAGAGCGCCGCACATGCCTCGGTGACGCGCTTCGCAGCTGCGGCACAGCACGGGGGTCTCGGAGTTGTGGATGTCCAGACGCTCGCCCATTGCGGACGAGCCTTACACCCTCCCGCGGCAGGGCGGATGGTGAGGTTTGTCGCACGCGGCATTCAGTCTCGGGGGGCTGGCCGTGGCGTGTCTCGCGTATACCACATCACCCACCCAAGCGTCGCCATCAACAGGCCGAAGGCGACGAGGACGGCGGTGACGACGATGATGGCTTCAGGCGGCATGTCGGTGCTCTCTGCTTGACTGCAGCAAGAGCACCACGCCGACGCCCGCGACGGTTTGATTCAGATCAAAAAATGTGTCGCGATTTGATTACTTGGATGGGATCGGGAAGGGGCGGCGTCGGCGCCAAATCGCCTCCCTCCCCCTAGCGGACGTGTAGCGCCGCGGGGGAGGGGAGCAAAGAGCACCTCAGCGCGCGAACGGCACCGACGCGGTCAGCACCTGGCCGGAATTGTTGAACTCGACCTCGAAATCGACGGTGATCGAGTTTCCATCGAGCAGGATCCGCGAGCCGATGCGCACATCGTTGCCGCCGCGATCCTGCTGCTTCTCTCGCAAGTCGAAATTGATCGTTTCGCCTTTGATCTGGCCGACCGCGACCCCGGTGAAGCCGGCATTCGAGCTCATTACCGCCTGGTAGCGCTGCGCCTTGTCGTCAAAGGCGATGGTGCCGCTCACCGACAGGTTCATGTCGATCAGGCTGCAACGGCCGGCATAGTTGATCTTGTTCAGGTTGCCCTTGGAAATGCCGAGCCGGCAGCGGAACGGCTCCGGGTTCTGTCCCCCAACCAGCGCGCCCGCCCCCTTCCAGTCGCCCACATACGACTCCAGGACCTCAACGGGCCCGGAAATCGCCGGGGTCGCCATTCCCGCCAGCGTCATGGCGGTCACGGCCATAGCGGCATGCAGGTGCTGTCTCATTCGTCCCACGCCCTCCAACGGCGTTCATGCGTTCAGTAACGCTGAAATCTGTAGGCGACCGGCTATTCGGTCGCTTCCATTTTGACTTGCCCGCCCGACGATGCCAGAGATCATGCGGCGGGTAGCAAGAAGCAAGAGCGGCCTGCACATTCTTTTGGTTTGTCCCCTATCGCAAGTCCCAAATGGCCCTAAGTCAAGACCACAGCTCCAACGGGCGCGCCGCGGCGGCTCAGCCGATCGTTGATGCATCCGGGGTGAACTACACTCTGGAGGTCGCTTCACGGCCGCTTCACATTCTGCGGAACGTCTCGCTGCGGGTGGAGGCTTCGGAAGTTGCCGCCATCGTGGGGCCGTCGGGCAGCGGCAAGACCTCGCTGCTGATGCTGCTGGCCGGGCTCGAGCGCGCCACATCCGGCAAGGTCGTGGTGGCGGGGCAGGAACTCACCGGGTTGAGCGAGGACGATCTGGCGGTGTTCCGCCGCCAGACCCTCGGCATCGTGTTCCAGAGCTTCCATTTGATCCCCTCGCTCACCGCGCTCGACAATGTCGGCCTGGCACTGGAGATCGCCTCGCCCGACCTGTCGTTGGCGCAGACCCGTGAGGCGGCCGCGGCGGCACTCGAGGCAGTCGGGCTGGGTGGCCGGCTGCACCATCGGCCGGCGGCCCTGTCGGGTGGCGAGCAGCAGCGCGTCGGGCTGGCTCGCGCCATGATCGCCAAGCCGCGCCTGCTGCTGGCCGACGAGCCGACTGGCAATCTCGACCAGGAGACGGGCGCCGTGGTGGTCGAGCTGATGTTCGAGCTGGCGCGCCAGCAAGGTACCGCGGTGGTGCTGATCACCCACGATCCGTCGCTGGCGGCGCGGGCCGACCGGGTATTCACCATGACGTCGGGCGAGCTGGTCGAAACCCGCTCGGTTCGGGACTGATGAGCGCCACCCTCGCGGCCATCCGCATCGGCCTGCTCGATATGCGGGGCGATTTGAGGCGCTTCGGCCTCCTGATCATCTGCCTCGCCGTCGGCACCGCGCTGATCGCCGGCGTCAGCTCGGTCGGCGCCAGCATTCGGCAGGCGGTGGAAGACAATGCCGCGGTGCTGATGGGCGGCGATGTCGAGCTGTCGCGCGCCGACCGGCAGGCGACGGCGGACGAGCTGGCGCTGATCTCGCGCTTCGGCCGGGTGTCCTACGTCGTCGATACCAATGTGCGCGCCGAGGTCGGCGACGAGAGCGCCTTTGTCGACCTGATCTCGGTGGGCGATACCTATCCGCTGCTCGGCGCTGTCGATAGCCCGCAACTGCCGCCGGACGAGGCGCCGTTCGCTTTCCTGTCTTACCGGGACGGCAGGTTCGGCGCGCTGGTCAGTCCGCTGATGCTCGACCAGCTCGGCATCAAGGTCGGCGACACGCTCGAGATCGCCGGCAGCGAGTTCGAGGCGCGCGGCGCGCTGGGCGGCCTGCCCGATGCCGCGGTGCGCGGCTTCCGGCTCGGCCTGCCTGCCGTCATCACCACCGAGGCGCTGGCCGTGCTGTCCGACCGCACTTCGCCGCTACCCGGCCTCGGCACCTTCTTTCGCTACAAGCTGGTATTGACCGAGGGCGATGCCGATAGCGGCAAGGCGGCGCTCGAGGCCGCTCTCGCCGACCCGAGCTGGACCATCCGCTCGGCCCGCGAGGGGCTCGGGCCGATGGTGCGCTACTACGATCTGTTCATGCGCTTCCTGGTGATCGTCGGCCTGGCCTCATTGCTGATCGGCGGCGTGAGCGTCTGGACCAGCATCTCGGCTTACGTCGCCGAGCGCGCCAACGTCATCGCCGTGCTGCGCAGCATGGGGGCGGGGCGGTCCCGCATCTTCGTCCACTTCTTTTCGCAGATCGCCGCGCTCGCCGCGGTCGGCGTCGGGATCGGCCTCGTGATCGGAGCCGGCACCGCTCTCATCGCCCTGCCGGCGATCGGCGTTGCGGTCGGCGTCGACCTGGCGCCGACGTTGCACGTGCAGCCGCTGCTGGTCGCGGCGGGCGTCGGCTTCCTCATCGCCTTTGCCTTCTCCTACCTGCCGTTGCAGCAGGCCCAGACCATCAGCCCGGTGACGCTGTTCCGCTCCAAGGGGCTCGCCGCACCACCGATCGACTGGGGAAGCCTGGTCTTTTCTGCCCGCATCGTGCCGCTGGTGCTGGCCGCCGCCCTGTTCCTGTGGCTCGCCGTCATCATGACCAACGATTCGATGCTGGTCGCGGCCTTCGCCATCGTCAGCGTGCTGTCGGTGGTGCTGTTCCAGTTCGGCATCTTTCTGGCGCGCCAGGCGCTGCGCCGGGCGCCCGAAACGTCCAACCGTGTGCTGCGCTACGCGCTGCGCAACATTTCGAGCCCGGGTTCGAACGCCTCTTCGGTGGTGGTCTCAGTCGGGCTGGCGCTCGCCATGCTGGTGGTGGTGCTGGTGCTGCAGGTGAACCTTCGCAACGAGTATCTGGGCGCTTCGGTGTTCGATGCCCCAACGCTCGTCGCGTCCGATCTGTTCTCCGACGAGGTCGATGCGCTGCAGAAGCTGAAGGATGAGGGCGGCGACATCACCGCCTTCGCCGCGACGCCGATGCTGCGCGGCGCACTCAGCGCGCTCAACGATACACCCGTTGCGCAGCTGCAGCCGCGTGGCCCCGAGGCGTCCTTCCTGCTCTCAGGCGAGATTCCGCTGACCTATCGGCAGGTGCTGCCGGCCACTTCCAGGCTGGTCGATGGCGCCTGGTGGCCGCTCGAGTATCAGGGGCCACCCCTGGTCTCGCTGCACCAGAGCCTCAGGGCCGGCCTCGGCATCAAGCTTGGCGACAAGCTCAGCTTCGCCATTTTCGGCGATACCATCACCGCCGAGGTTGCCAATTTCCGCGATTATTCCTGGCAGGGCGGCATCGATTTCCTCGCCACTTTCTCGCCCGGCGTGCTGGACGAGTACCCCGCGACGCTGCTGGGGGCGATCACCGCTGCTTCGGGGCATGAAGAGGCGGTGGAGCGCCAGCTTGCGTCGCTGTTGCCCGATGTCCGTTTCATCGCCATTGGCGCGACGCTGGAGCAGATTACCCGCGCTTTGAGCCAGCTGTCGCTGGCCGCCTCGCTGGTCGGCGGCCTCGCGGTCGGCAATGGCCTCCTGGTGCTGATCGGCAGCCTTGCCACCGGCCGCCGGCAGCGGCAGGCCGATGCGGTGATCTCCAAGGTGCTCGGCGCCAAGCGCTTCGACGTGTTGTCGGTCTCGGTGCTGCACTATGTGCTGCTGGCCGCCTTCGCCGCGCTCCTCGCCACCCCGCTCGGCATCGGGCTGGCGTGGATCCTCACCATGGTGCTGCTCGAGGTGGAGTTCGCGCTCGATGCGACGACGCTTGCCGCCGTCGATCTGGGCGCCATCGTCATCACCGGCGTGCTCGGCGCCACCACCATTTTCGGTGTGCTGCAGCGGCGCTCCGCCGGCTTCCTGCGCGAGCCGTGAGCGGTCGACGGCCGTGAGTCAGTCGCGGCTAGTTGCACAGTGTGCTCCACCAACTCGGTGTCACCCCAGCGAAAGCTGGGGCCCATCTCACTGCCGGCCCCAGCGGATGTTTGGGTCCCAGCTTTCGCTGGGATGACATCCGGTGGAGGAGGCGAGGCAGTGGGCCATTCGCTCACGGCCTCCTCCAGCAGCTGGCCTGACTGACAAGCCTCACGCCGCCACCGGCTGGCCCGGCACTTGGTCTTCGTCCACGTCCTTCTTCTTGGCCGGGAAGGCCAGCGCCAGGGCCGCCGCGGCGATGCCGATGCCGGCCGAAGCGATATAGAGCCAGTGATAGGTGCCGAACGTATCGTAGAGCCAGCCGCCGCCGACCGGGCCGAAGGCCATGCCGATGCTCGAGGTCATCACCATGCCGCCCAGCACCGTGCCCATCACCCGCGGGCTGAAATAGTCGCGGGCCAGCACCGAATAGAGCGGCATGACGCCGCCATAGGCAAGGCCGAGCACTGCCGCGAGGGCGTAGAACTGCGTCAGTTCGCTCACATAGATGTAGGTGTAGATCCCCACCGCCTGCAGCACGAGGCCGCCAACGATCACCCGCCGCACCCCGAGCCGATCGGCCAGCACGCCGAAGATCACCCGGCCGAACAGCCCGGCCAGCCCTTCGACGCTGTAGATGCTCGCCGCCGCCAGCGCCGAAGCGCCGCAGATCATCGCATAGCTGACGGTATGGAAGATCGGGCCGGAATGCGCGGCACAGCAAAGAAAGAACACCGAGGCGAGCACGATGAATTGCGGCGTGCGCAGCGCCGACCAGCCCATCGACGCCTGTTTGGGTTGGGTCGCGACGCTCGGCACCGGAGCCGGTTCGGTCACCGTCGGGGCGCGGCGGATCAACAGCGCCGCCAATACGATGACGATCAGCGCGCCGATGGCGATGCTCAGCATGGCGCTGCGCCAGCCACTGGTCTCGATCAGGTAGCTGGCGAACGGCGTGATCACCATCGGCGCGATGCCGCCGCCGATCGACACCAGCGACACCGCGAGACTGCGATTCTTGTCGAACCAGCCCAGCGTCGTCGAGATGATCGGCGCGAAATAGGCCCCGCCGGCCGCGCCAACCAAGCCACCATAGGCGAACTGGAAGACGATCAGTTCGCTCGCTTGACTGCCGAGCAACAGCCCGGCCCCGAGCAGCACCGTTGCCATCAGCACCACTGGCCGGGCCCCGATGCGGTCGCTGAGCGCCCCCCAGCCGAAGCCGGAAATGCCCATGACGATGAAACCGACGGTCATCGCCGCCGAAATGCCGGCGCGGCTCCAGCCGGTATCTTCCGCCATCGGCTGCAGGTAGACCGGGAGCGCGAACATCGCTCCCATTGCCACGCAGGTGATCAGCGCGCCCGCCGCGACGATGACCCAGCCATAGTGCTTGCTCATTGTTCCGTCCCTCAGGAATGTCCTGCCATCTAGACGAGCGGCGGCAGCGCCATTCGACACCCCGAGACAGAAATATCTGCATCGACGCCATCGTCACAACCACTTGCAGGGTGCAAGTTGTATACCCGGCCGAAAACTGCTTGTAAACTGCAAGTGGAATGTTCAATGAAGCGGTGATGAGGAGCTCTGCCCGTGGATCGCCGATCCGGATGCCCGATCAATCTGTCGGTCGAAGTGCTCGGCGATCGCTGGAGCCTAGTGGTTCTGCGCGACATCATGTTCGGCAACTTCCGCACCTACGGCGAGTTGCACGCCAACTCGCTCGAGGGCATCGCCACCAACATCCTCGCCAACCGGTTGAAGCGGCTGATGGAGGAGGGGCTGGTGACGGCGTCGGCCGACCCCGGCCACAAGCAGCGCACCATCTACAGCCTGACCGAGATGGCCATCGCGCTGGTGCCGGTGATGGTGCAGCTGGGCGCCTGGGGTGCGCAGTTCCTGCCCGCCAGTCCGGAACTTTCGGCCCGCGCCATCGCGCTGGCCGAGGGCGGGCCTCACATGGCCGACGACTTCATGGCCGAACTCCGCCACCTGCACCTCGGCGCCCCCAGGCCGGGGCGCTCGGTGCTGGCGGAGCTCGACGCCGCCTATCAGGCAGCGGCTCAGAAGCCGTAGTTCACCCCGAGTTTGACGATGTGCAGATCCTGCTGTGCGTCGAGGCTGCCACTGGAATAGTCGAGCTCTGAGGCCAGCGAGACGAAATCGTATTCGATCCCGGCCGTGACATTTTCGCTGAACGCGAACTCGGTGCCCAGCCCGATGGTCCAGCCGGTGGCGACGGCGTCGGCGGACTCGGGTGGCGGCGCCGGCAGCGGCGCCGGGGGAGTAAGCGTTGAACGCACCCCGCCGGCAGCAAGCCCGCCCTTGGCATAGAGCAGCAGCGTATCGGCGGCATAACCGAGGCGGCCGGTGACGGTGCCGAGCCAGTCGATGTCGTAGCTGTAGTCGAGGCTGTTGGGCCCGACGGTGGTCGAGTCGTCGCCGCCGATCCAGGTTTTCGCCAGGTCAGCCTCGGCGCCGAACACCAGCATCCCCGCCTGGGCGTTGAAACCGGCCCGCACCCCGGCCAGCCAGCCGCCGGCAGCGAGGTCGAGCGGATCGGCAAGGCCGCCCGGTTCGGTCAGCCTGACGTCGCTGTTGCCGGCGCCAAGGAACAGGCCGGCATAGGCGCCGGACCAATCGTAATCCGCCGCCGCGGCAATCGCCTCGGGGTCGTCGACGATCAGGTCGGCCGCCGCAGCCGATCCGCTTCCGATGCCGAAAGCGGCAAGTAGAATGAGCGCAGAAATTCGCATGGTGTGGCCCCCCATCAGTTCGCGCCGGGCCAAACTACGGGTTACTGCGTGATGTGGGCGTCATCCGTTGGGGGTGCGCAATCGCACACGTGGAGGGGCCCACCGGTGCCGCAGTCGGCTTTGGCGGCGGGACGCTTCCTAAGCCCCGGTAACCCTCCAGATCACGTCGCCGACGTCGTCGGCCATCAGCACCGCGCCATCGGCGGCGATCACCACGCCAACCGGGCGGCCATAGGAGTCCTTCTCGTCGGGCGACAGGAAGCCGCCGAGGATCTCGCGCGGCGTGCCGGTCGGCTTGCCATTCGCGAACGGCACGAAGGCGAGCTTGTAGCCCGACAGCGTCGAGCGGTTCCATGAGCCGTGCTGGCCGATGGCCATGCCGTCGCCGAAGCCGGGCAGCGTCCCCTCGGGCAGCCAGCAGAGGCCGAGCGAGGCGGTGTGGCCGCCGAGCGCGAAGTCGGGCGCGATGGCGGTGGCCACCTTGGCCGGATCCTGCGGCACGCGATCGTCGACGATCTTGCCCCAGTACGAGTACGGCCAGCCGTAAAAGCCGCCATCCTTGACCGAGGTCAGGTAATCGGGCGGTGTCTCGTCGCCGATGCCGTCGCGCTCGTTGACCACGGTGTAGAGCTCGCCGGTCGTCGGCTCGAACGCCAGGCCCACCGGGTTGCGGAGGCCACCCGCGAAGATGCGGCTTTGGCCGGTCGCGAGGTCGAGCTCGAAGATGCAGGCGCGCCCCTCTTCCACGGCCATGCCGGAATCACCGATATTGGATTGCGAGCCGACGCCGACATAGAGCTTGGTCTGGTCCTTGCTGGCGAGCAGGCTCCGGGTCCAGTGCCCACCCGGCTTGGTCGCCATCAGCTTCTTGCCGGCCGCGGTGATCTTCGTCTCGCCCACCTTGAACGGGTAGGCATAGACGCCGTCCGTATTGCCGACATAGAGCGTCTCCCCGATCAGCTGCATGCCGAACGGCTGGTTGAGGTTCTCGAGCAGCGTGTGCTGCTGTTCGGCCACGCCGTCGCCATCGGCATCGCGCAGCAGCGTGATGCGGTTGGGGCTTTCCCCCACCGCCGCGGCGCGCCGCATGGTGGTGAAGATGGCATAGTCGAACGGCGTCTTGATCGCCCCACCCGGGGTGCTCAATGCCTCGGCCACCAGCACGTCGCCATTGGGCAGCACATGCATCCAGCGCGGGTGCTTCAGGCCGCGGGCGAAGGCGTTGACTTTGAGCCCGGCAGCCGCAGTTGGCTTGTGGTCGCCCGACCAGCCGCGCGCCGTCGGCATCTTCAGCGTCGGGATGGCCTGTGGCCGCGCCGCCGGGATATCGGGCGTGCTGCCGTAGAGCGGGCTGCGCTTCGGCTCGTTGAAGCTGCGCGCCAGGATCGCCCCGGCGCCGACCCAGGCAACCACGCGGGCATAGAAATCGGCAAAGCTCATGCTGTCCCTCTGGAATTTGCGGAGTGCCCGCCCGGGCGCGCACCATACCAGCCGCATACTTGCCTCGGACGCGGAACGCAACGGCGGAGTGCCGTTCAACTTGCGACGGACCTGTTGGACTGCGGGCGGTTCTGGGCTACTCGATCGTGCGAGCAAGGGCGGGGCGAGTGGCGATGGACGACAGGTCGGGGCGAAAGCCTGTCTGAGTTTACGCGGATGGCGTCTGCGATCTCTTTCACGTCGGTCATATCAGGTTCTTCGAGAAGGCCCGGGCGCTCGGCGACCGGCTGGTGGTCGGGCTGCATTCCGACGATGCGGTGGCCACCTACAAGCCACGTCCGATCCTCGGCTTTGCCGATCGGCTCGAAGTGGTGCGCGCTTGCCGGCTGGTGGATCGCGTCATCGAAACGCCGGTGCCGCTGCATGTGACGATCGCGGATCTGGACAGCTACGGCGCCGATTTCGCCTGCCATGCCGACGACATGAGCACCGAGCAGATGGACTACTGGTACGGCGAGCTCGTCGCCAGCGGCCGCATCAAGGTGGTGCACTACACCCAGGGCATCTCATCGCGCGATATCATCGCCCGGGTGGTCGAGCGGCTGCGGGCCGGAACGCTGCGGATCAAGCTTTAGCCAGCCGCTTCAGGAAGCGGCGGCGCTGCCGGTAGAACCAGTAGAGGTCGCGCCAGTGCAGCGACAGTTCGGCATTCGGCGGCGATAGAAACCAGCTCCAGACGGTGACCGGCTGCCGCCAGCCCGGCCCGTAGCAATGCACCAGGTAGGCCTCGGTCTGAGCCGGCACCGGCAGCTCCAGTCCGCCATATTGCCGGCGCACGATCTCGACCGGCGGATGCGTCGAGCGCAGTACCGAATACGTGCCGGCCCGCGACAGATCGGTCCACCACCCGCCGGCCTGCCGAACGAAGAACAGATCAATGAGGATCGCCCCGAGCTCGAACTTCTGCTTGATGACGCCCTCGGCATCCCGCTCTTCGTTGTTGGCGACAAAACCGCGGGCCAGCATCGCCGCGCTGATGCGCGCGGGGTCGGCGCCGCCGCTGACGGCGAGGTCGATATCATCGTCATTGGGCAGCAGCCGGCCCTCGCGGACCAGCCCCAGCAGCGTGCCATAGGTGACCCAGGGACGCGCCTCCGCTTCCTCCAGCGCCGCGACCGCGAGCCCCAAGGCATGGAGCGCCTCGTCCTGCACGTCTCCCAAGGGACGCCGTGGCGCCCACGGCGTGTCGATGGTCCGGACGATCGGTGGCGGGCCGAAGCGGAGGCGCATGGCGCTCTATTCGATCCCGGCGGCCTTGAGGTCGGCCCAGAGATTATCCTCGGGCACATAGCCGATCCACTCGCGTGCTTCCTCGAGGTCCCACGCCATGCCGGTATTGTTCGACATGCCGGAAACCACGATGTGCGGCGCCGGCCATTTGCTGGCGTCGGCGCGCAAAGCCGCCACCATCAGCCGGTTGTGGTCGCCGTTCGACAGCCACATGTTGCGGTACCACAGCGCGTTGCGTTTGATCACCGCCTCGTCGGTTTCGCCGCGGTCGCCGCCGCCGCTGCCGGCGATGGTGCGCGCCAGGTTCTCGCCGCGCTGGCACCAGCCGATACGGGTCGAAACGGCGGTGATCCGGCCATTGGTGGCGGCGGCCCGGGCGGCGCAGACGCGCTCGCCCAGCGCCTTGGTGGCGCCATAGGCGGAGCCCCACTTGTAGCCGTCGTCATAGTAGCGGGTGCCGCTGATATGCGGCGTCGACATCCTAAGCTTGCCGTCGGCCGGCAGCGGCGCATCCTTGTAGCCACCCATGGCGTGGTTGGACGAGGCGAAGATGAAGCGGCAAGGCTTGGTGCCGCCGCCTGCCTGCTCGAGCAGGTTCGCCGTCATGTCGAACGAAGCGGCCGATTCGGCCCAGCTCGAGTTCGGCGCCGGGTTGGCCGAGGCGTAGTGGACGATACCGTCGGCGGCCTGTGCTTCCTTGCGCCAGCGTTCGTCATAGGGGTCGGCGAGGTCGGCCACCACCACCCGGGTCTTCTTGCCCGCCGTGAACGGGGCCATATCGATGGCGACGATCTCCTCCACCCAATCGGCCGTTTCCAGGTGCTCCCTGAGCTTGCTGCCCAGGTTTCCGGCGCCCCCGGTAATCACTACCCGCATAGTTGTTCTCCTCAGGCGGGGGCTGCCCCCGCTCTCTCGATGTCGCGTATAACACCCCCCGCGTCAGTCGCTACAGTGGAGTGTGCATCATGCAGATCGGTATTGTCGGGTTAGGCCGCATGGGGGGCAATATCGCCAAACGGCTGATGCGGGCCGGACACGATGTCGCCGTCTACGACATCGACGCCAACGCCCGTGCCGCGCTGGGTAGCGAAGGCGCCCGGCCGGCCGAAACACTCGAAGCGCTGGTCGCTTCGCTGACCGAAAGCCCGCGCGCCATCTGGGTGATGCTGCCGGCCGGCAAGATCACCGAGGGCACCATCGCCCATCTGAGCTCGTGTGTTGACCCGGGCGATATCCTGATCGATGGGGGCAATTCCTACTACAAGGACGATATCCGCCGCGCCGCCGAGTTGCAGAAGACCGGCATCCGCTATGTCGATGTCGGCACCTCCGGCGGCGTCTGGGGTCTCGAGCGCGGCTACTGCCTGATGATCGGCGGCGAAAAGGCCGCGGTCGATCATCTCGATCCGATCTTTGCAGCGCTCGCCCCCGGCAAAGGGGAAATCGAGGAAACGCCAAATCGCGGCAGCCTCGATCCGCGGGCCGAGCAGGGCTACATCCATGCCGGGCCGGCCGGCGCCGGGCACTTCGTCAAGATGGTCCATAACGGCATCGAGTACGGCATGATGCAGGCCTATGCCGAGGGCTTCAACATCCTCGAAAGCAAGAACGCCGAGGTGCTGCCGCCGGGCGAACGCTTCGAGCTGAACGTCGCCGACATTGCCGAAGTGTGGCGCCGCGGCTCGGTCGTGACCTCCTGGCTGCTCGACCTCTCGGCCATCGCGCTGGCCAAGGACCCCAAGCTCGAAGCCTTCTCCGGCCACGTCGCCGATTCCGGCGAAGGCCGCTGGACGGTAGAAGCAGCAATTGAGGAAGCGGTGCCGGCCGAGGTCCTGACCGCCGCCCTGTTCACCCGCTTCCGCTCCCGCCAGGAGCACAACTTCGCCGAGAAGATGTTGTCGGCCATGCGGCTCGGGTTTGGTGGGCATAAGGAACAGAACTAGGGCACTCTGCCGGGAAGGCGCACAGCCTTCTCCACCCACTCGGTGTCATCCCAGCGACAGCTGGGATCCAACTCGCAGCCCGTGCCAGCTGATGTCAGGCGAGGGCAGAGCCCTCGCCGCGGGTCCCAGCTTTCCCTGGGATGACAGCCGGTGGGGAGGCGAGAGGGCGGACCGTCTGTGAAATGCTCTAGCTGCGAGCCTCAGCGCAACCGCTGAAAACACGCCCTAAGGCGTCCCATCCGCCATCGCGGTGCAAAGCTGCGCCACGGCCCGAAGCTGCGTGTTCTGCTCAAGCGTCGGGTCGGTCGCCGCTACCGCTTCCCACAGGTTCCCGATCTCCACCTGCTCGACCGCACAGCCGCAATAGCGATCGCAGCGCTTGAGGTCTGACCCCGTGCCGAGGCAGGCAGTGGTGCAGCTCTTGACAAAATCCTGGCTGAGGCTCGTCACCGGCGGCGCCAGCACCGGCGCCGAGAGCTGCGTCAGCCCCCACAGCACGCCGATGATCAGCGGCTGGTGCAGCACGTAGATCGGCAGGCTCCAGCGCCCCATCCACGCCAGCCCGCGCGCCAGCGGCTCATTGCTGTGAAAATGCCCGAGATCCTCGCCGAGCGGTGACGCGAGGATCAGCCGCATCGCCGCGATGCCGAGCAGCACCACGCCAAGCCACGGGAAAATCGGCACCACGTCGCTGGTCGGCGGAGAGGTCGGCCAGAAGCCGATCCAGCCGAGCTCGCGGCTCGAAAAGACGGGATCGTTGTAGAGCAGGTTCGCCGCGATGATGGCGACGCCGATGGCCGCTATCAGCAATGCCGGCAGACGGAGGAAGGCGAGCCCCATGAGCGAGAACAGCGCAATGGCATGCAGCACGCCGAAGAACACGAAATAGTCGGGGAACATCCAGTAGGTGCCGGCCGTCACCAGCAGCGCACAACCGACCAGAATGCCGAAGCGGCGCCAGAACTTGTTCCAGCGGATCGCCTTGCCATGCGCCAGCACCAGCCCGGCGCCGACCAGCAGCAAAAAGCTCGAGAGGATCGACTTCTGGAACAGCACCCAGCCGAACACCGTGGTGACGTCGACATCGGAGTAGCCGAAATAATAGAGGTCCCAGGCGATGTGGAAGATGACCATGGCGATGATCGCCACGCCACGCAGCAGATCGAGCAGCTGGTAGCGGGGGCGCTGCCCGCTGCTCACGTCACGACTCACCTGATGCAACTCCTGCTCGCCTGCCGCGACCATAGTGGAACGCCGACCGGCGGCTCAAGCGCTGCAAGTCGGATGCGGGTTCGGCACCCGGTCGAGCGCGGCCCTGGCCGGATCGGCCGTGGCCGGATCGGCCGTGGCCGGCGCGGCGCCTCCCTACGCGTCGCCTGCAACTGAGCTCCAGCAAAATCGTCTACGTCGCCGCCTTCGCATCCCGGCAAAGCTCGGCTACCATCGGTGCGATGTATTTGGGTGGGTGCAAGGCGAGTTGATGGAGCAGATCCTCGTGGCGGCGGCGACGCTGCCGGTGAGCGTGTTGGGGCCGCGCGCGGTGCTGGTGAACGAGGGAGCTCGGACCGGCAAGCTCTACATCCTCAAATCCGGTGATCTCGAAGTGGTGCGCGACGGCAGCACGGTGGCCGCTATCGGTGATCCCGGTTCGGTGATCGGCGATATGTCGGCGCTGCTCGACCTGCCGCATTCGGCCACTGTCAGGACCCGCAACGGCGCCGAAGTGCATGTGGCCGACGACGCCGATGCCTTCCTCGATGCCCATCCGGCCGCGGCAAGGCACATCGCGAGGCTCCTCGCGGCGCGGCTGCACAAGACCACGGCGCTGCTGGTCGATATGCGCCGGCAGGCCAAGGTCCGCGAGGACCAGGTGATGTTCGACAAGATTTTCGCACTGCTCGAATAGCGGGAGTTGCTCTGGTGGCTGAAGAGACGGAAAGCTGGCTGAAGTTCGATTTCTTCCCTGCCGGCTCGGAGCTGATCGTGCAGGGCCGGCAGGCCGGCGGCAGCATCATGGTGCTGAAGGAAGGGGAGGTCGAAGTGCTGCGCGATGGCAAGTTCGTCTCCACCATCAAGCAGCCTGGCGCGATTTTCGGCGAGATGAGCGTGCTGCTGGAACGCCCGCACTCGGCGACGGTCCGCGCAGTGACCGACGTGCAGCTCTATGTCATCAACGATGCGCTCAAAGTGCTGGAGGCGCATCCGTCCTGGCTGTTGCAGATCGCCCGTCTGCTGGCGCAACGCGTCAATGCCACCACGGCGCAACTGGTGGCGCTGAAGAGCCGCGAGGCCGCAGACGACGATGTCCTCGTGCTGCCGACCAACGTGTTCTCCTCCTGGGGGGACCCGCAGATATGACCGGCAAGCCCAAACTCGCCATAACCTGTCGGATGGGCCCGCAGATATGACCGATAAACCCAAGCTCGCCATCACCTACTGCACGCAATGCAACTGGCTGCTGCGCGCTGCCTGGATGGGGCAGGAGGTGCTCTCCACCTTCGGCCTCGAGATGGGCGAGGTGAGCCTCGTGCCCGGCACCGGCGGCATCTTCGAGATCCATCTCGATGGCGTGCTGATCTGGGAGCGCAAACGCGACGGCGGCTTCCCCGACGCCAAGCAGATCAAGCAGCTGGTGCGCGACCGCATCGATCCCGGTCGTGATCTCGGCCATATCGACCACCCGCACGGCCCGGCCGCCAGGCACGGCCACTCCTGACGCCGGTCTTGGTCCGACGTCTCCCTCCCCTCGGGGCGACCCCATGCCGTCCCCTTGCGGAGAGGGGACAGGGGTGGGGGGCAGCCCGCCCCGGCTCCAGTTCGAGGCACCCCACGCGATGAGCCTTCGCAACATTTGCCGGCTTCAGCCGTTGCGTGAGCCCGGCGCGGTCCCCACATCACGCCCGTCCGCAACCCGAACCCCTGGACCCATCGCATGATCAAGCGCCTCGCCTCCCTCGGCTTCGCCCTCGTCCTCACCGGCGCGCTTGCCGCGTGCGGCAACAATAACGGCACCGATGTGGGCCGCGTCGGGGTCGACTGGACCGGCAACGACATCAATGTCGAGGCGGTCGCCGATCCCGAGGTTAAGGGCGTGGTCTGCCACGTCGCCTATTTCAACCGCTCGCTGATCGACCGGCTGCAGCAGGGCAACTGGTTCGAGGATCCGTCCTATTCGGCGGTGGATTGCGCCGCGGCCGGCCCGATCACCATCGGCAACATCAATACCAACAAGGGCGGCGAAGAAATCTTCAAGCAGTCGCGCTCGCTGATCTGGAAGAGCCTGCGCGTCTCGCGCATCTACGATGCCGAGAACAACTCGCTGGTCTATCTCGCCCACTCGCGCGAGCTGCAGCAGGGTTCGGGCAAGATGTCGCTCTCGGTGGTGCCGCTCACCGGCCTCGAGGTCACCTGGAGCAACGGCGCCCCCAAGGGCTCGCCCGCAGCGGCCGCAGCTCCCGCCGGCACGGCCGCGGGTGGCATCTGACGCTCTGGGCTTAGCCACTGCAGCTTTCTCGAACTCGGTGTCATCCCTCACGAAAGCAGGGACCCAACTCGCCACAGCTCAAGCGGAGAGATGGGTCCAGGCTTTCGCCGGGACCACACGCGGCGAGTGGGAGTGGCTGTGCCAATGCACACGACGGCCGAAAAGCCGCGCTCCCTCAGATCCGCATCGTTCAAACTCGATTCAAGCCCGACCGAACCCGGCAACGTCGGCGCAAGTTCTGCGCGCGCACGCTACCCCGATGCCCGTCAGCGGGCTTCGGGAGGCACGATCATGTTCAGCTGGCTGCCGCTATTTCAGCAGGGTTCGGCGACCATTATCGCTTCGCTGGTCTTCATCATCGTGGTGTTTCTCATCGCCCGGATCGCGCGGCTCAGCCAGCCGCTGGCTCTGGCCGTGGCGCTGGTCCCGCCAATGGCAATCGCCGTGGCCCTGGAACGCGGCTTCGCCAGCGGGCTCATCTGACCCCTGCAGTTTCACCGAAACCGTGGCCCTGCCGAACCTCGTGCCGCGCGGCTGAAACCCACCTATCACACTGATTTTGCTGCCAGCCCGGCGCTCGGGGAAGCGGTTGTTGTCGCTTGACGGCAAAACACAAAAAGATTTCATGCGGCGCAGTCGCAATCGGCTGGGCCGCGTTCGATAGTTGCGCGCGGCCGGAGCGTGATCAGGAAAGGTTCTGGGACCTTTCCGGTTCGATCTCGCGACAAAAACAGGACGTAGAGCTGGAGGGCGACGACCGCAATCCTGCTCTGTGCGCCGGAAACGGCAACGATCCGCATCAAGGAGTTCATCATGGCAATTCTCATCGGCGATACCGCCCCCGATTTCGAGGCGGAGACCACCGAAGGTCGCATCCGCTTTCACGATTACATCGACGGCGGCTGGGCCGTGCTGTTCTCGCACCCGAAGAATTTCACCCCGGTCTGCACCACCGAGCTCGGCTATACCGCCAAGCTCAAGCCCGAGTTCGACAAGCGCGGCGTCAAGGTGCTGGGCCTCAGTGTCGACAAGCTCGAGAACCATGCCGGCTGGGCCGCCGATATCGCCGAGACGCAGGGCGCGACGCTCAACTTCCCGCTGATCTCCGATGTCGATGGCGAAGTCGCACGCAAATACGACATGATCCATCCGAACGCCGACAACTCGCTGACCGTGCGGTCGGTCTTCGTCGTCGGGCCGGACAAGAAGGTGAAGCTCAAGATCGAGTATCCGGCCTCCACCGGCCGCAACTTCGACGAGATCATCCGGGTCATCGACAGCCTGCAGCTGACCGCCAAGCACCAGGTGGCGACGCCCGTGAACTGGAAGTCGGGCGAGGACGTGATCATCGTTCCCGCCGTCTCCGACGAAGCGGCGCGCGAAAAATACCCCGAAGGCTGGAAGACGCTGAAGCCGTACCTGCGCATCGTGCCGCAGCCGCGCGCCTGATCAGTTTTGTAGCGTCAGAGATGTCGAACGGGCGGTCCGCGAGGGCCGCCCGTTTCAGTTTGGTCGACGGAGTGTCCCACTCACTCGATGTCATCCCAGCGAAAGCTGGGACCCAACTCTCCCCGTGGTGCGGGCTGTGAAATGGGTCCCAGTTTTCGCTGGGATGACATCCGGTGGGGAGGCGAGATGGTGGGCAGGCAATCAGCTCGCTTGTCTCTAAACTGTGCCACAAACTCGGTGTCGTCCCGGCGAAGGCCGGGAACCATCCTGAGATGCATCGGCTCGTGCTCGCAACCGCACCACCTTAGGATGGCCCCCGGCCTGCGCCGGAGTGACACCGTGGGTGAGGCGACACCTCAATCAGAACCCGTCCGCCCTCAGGCGTTGCCGCGCAGCGCCCGGTTGATGGCGCCCAGCAGCATGACGATCCGCCCCAGCCCCATCAGCGCCAGCCCGCCGACGAACGGCAGCACCGCCCACTGCATCAGCCGCGCCACGTCGACGAATGTGGCAATCAGGTCCGAGCCGGGCGTATCGAGCGACGTATTGATCATCTGGATCAGGCCGGGCGCCCCATAGCCCGCAACGACGATTGTCGCCAGCACCGCAATCAGCCCGACGACATAAAGCAATCCCGCAACCATCCTCGCCCCCTCATGGCTTGTGGTGGGGTAGTTAAGAAGGCCCGGACGACTTCGTCAACGGCCAGTCAAAGCCCGAGTTCGGCCTTGAGTTTGCGGGTCAGCTTGTCGGCGATCAGCCGGTGCGACTCGCGGATATAGCCCTCGGCGAGCGCCGCCTCGAGCGCTCCGGGCGAAACCCGCACCCATTGCCGCTTGGCGAAATAGGCCGCCTGTTCGATCCCTTCGAGCCCGGTCAGCCCGTCGAAGGCAATCTCGCCCACCTTGAACACGAGGTCGCCGGAGGCATCCCCAAGCAGGCAGAACACCTTGCCGCCGACCTTGGCGACCAGCGCTTCCCACTGCTCGTGCAGCGTCACGCCGGCGAGCGTCGAGACGAATTCGGTGAAGTCGTCGCGGTCGTGCAGGCCCAAGCGCAGCGCTCCTGCTAGATCTGGTCGTGCCGGACGAACAGCCGGGTCTTGCGCGAGCGGCCGGCCCAGGCGAGCAGCACGCCGGGCACCGCCAGCACCGCCCAGCCCGGCATGGCGAAGATCGCCTCGGAGATCGGCTCGAGCACAATGCCGAAAAAGCGCCCGGCCAGGAACTCGCGCACCGTGGCGAGGCTCTCGGCATTGAGCCAGGTCCAGTTTTCGGCGAACGACGTAAACAGCAACTGGTTGGCGCCGAGCGAGCGCGTGCCGTCGATGATCAGCAGGATCAGCGCCACGCCGAGAAGCCAGGTGCCCAAAAGCCTGAGAAAAAGCCGCATCGAGGTCCGTCGCGTCCGGGATGCGCCGTGCGGGTTCCCAATGCCCACCGACTGCTGCGCACCCTTTTGCCACGTGGTCCGCGGCCGGGACAAGACAACTTTGCCCGCGCCTCGGTGCAATCCCCGTCATCGGCGCGTTATGTGCCTTGCGGTCACCACGTCGATGAGTATATTGCGCCCGCTCCGGCCGGCTCAGGCCGCCGGGCACGCAGACCCCGGGCCCGCCCGGCCCGCTGCATGCGGAGAGATGGCCGAGTGGTCGAAGGCGCACGCCTGGAAAGTGTGTAGGCGGGGAACCGTCTCAAGGGTTCGAATCCCTTTCTCTCCGCCAAGCAGTCTGCTGCTTCGGACTAGTTTCCCAGCCACAACGAGTCAGCTGGCAATATCAATTCCTTAGCCCACGTTTTCTCATCGGCGACCGTCTCACCAGAGCGCGATTCTGGGCGCAAAAGCGCGTGCAACAGCCCGGATTCTGAATCGAGCAGTTTCGTGGTTCGGTTGCACGAAGGACTGCTTCGCGCCAGAAGCGGTCACTCACACTGCCAATCTGAGGTTGCGCCGCAGGTTTCGGCGGCTGCCAGAGCGGAACGCGAAAACACTACTTCAATTACGAGTACGCAGGCGGGGCATGCCGTAGAAATTGGGCGAGGCGGGTGCTGGAGGACTCTCGTCGGAAGGCGTGCTCTGCCAAGCTCAATAACGTCGCCTGGCGTTTTTCCTGAGCGACGTCGATACCAATGTCTTCGAGATGCTCAGCGGACGGCGTCTCGTCGATACGGAGGTACCGTTCCCCCAAATCGTGACGCATCATAAAGTCTACCATCTGCTGTTGAACGCCGAACGCTATGTCGACCAACCGTGGACGCCTGATCACCCACTTCCATGCGCCCCATTTGCTCCCCTTCGACGAGGGCACCCCAAAGCCCGGAGCCGTAGTCCCGATACTGAGCACGCTCACATCGTCGATGGATTGATTGCAGAAGTGCACGGCTTCATGGACCGCGCAGACGTCGGGGGCGTTGGCTGCCAAGCCGCCGTCTGCGTAGAGACTGCTTCCGACCTTTGCGAGAGGAAAGTATAGAGGCGCTGCCGACGTTGCCAAAGCCACTTCCATGGCATTGCGACGGCCATCCTCCGTCAGGCGACCATCGTGCTGCGTCTTGAACATCTGGAGCCGCCCAGCGGTGACGTTGACGGCCGGAACGAGAAGTCTGGTGCGGCAGTCAGCAATCGTTGCAGTACTCCCAATTACCTCGTCAATCGTGCTGCGGAGCGCAACGCCGTCATACTGAGGCAGAAAAATCCCCTTGATCGTGGCCAAACCTTTGCCGATCACCGGCATCTTCGTTGGGAACACCGAGGTACCATTTCTCTGAAATATGTCGCGGATTTCCGCCGCCGGTTTCCCTAGGGCAAGCCCAATCGCCATGATGCCGCCAATGGACGTGCCGGCGATCATGTCGAAGCACTGCGCTAACGGTTTGCCTGCACGATCCTCTAGCCGAGCAAGAATCTCCGCCGTGAACAAGCCGCGGTAACCGCCGCCGCTGAGGCTGAGAATCTGGAATGCCATGGGAATCTCCGGGTAATTGTCGTGTTCTATATATGTTCCTACGTGGTGATGCGCTATGTTTGCGCAACCGAGTCTTGTGGCGCTGGCCCAGACTTGCCCCCGTTGAGGTAGCGCCATGGCCAATGTTGCTAAGCTTCTCTACTCCACCGTTGAGGAGTGCTTCCTCGACAACCTCGAACCCGATGCCTCGCCGCTGAAGGCGGCGCGGACAAAAATCCGCGATCATCTGCGGACCGAGTTCGCATTTCTAAGCAAGGAGATCTTCGGTAGGATCATTGCCCCGAAGTTTTTCACCCAGGGCAGTTGCGCCTACAAGACGCTGAACGAGCCGGCATGGCCGCCTGAGCAGCAGAAGGACATGGACGACGGTTGCTACTTGCCGCTCTCGTTCGTCCGCGGCGCTCGCCCGTCCCAGGCCGCCGCGCTGTTCTTCGAGTTTGTGGATAACGCCCTTAGGGATCTCGCTCGACGCGAAGGCTGGACCCACGTCGGCGACAAAGACACCTGCGTCCGCCTCGAGATCGGCGTGGACTCTCATGTCGACGTGCCGCTCTACGCTATCCCGGACGCAGAGTTCGCCCGTCTGCGTGACACGGTGATCGCTGCGCAGATGGAGGTCAACGAGCGAGCCAGGCCCGACACATGGGAGGCGCTGCCGTCCGACGCGGTACTGCTCGCCCATCGCCAGGAGGACTGGATCGAGTCGGACCCGCGCAAGATCCACGGCTGGTTCCTCGACGCCGTTGAACTCTACTCCGAGCGCCTGCGTCGTGACTGCCGTTACATGAAGGCCTGGCGCGACCACCATGCGCTCGACCGCTACAAGGTTTCCTCGATCCTGCTAATGGCATGCGTCTTTTACGCCTACGAGGCTATCCGCGGCCCGTTCTTACCGGACCGCGAAGACGAGCGCTTCCTCCAGGTCGTTGAACGCATTCCCAGGATGCTTAGTGGCAAGGTCGAGAACCCGAGTGAACGCGATGAGGATCTCAACCGCATCCCCGTAAAGCACCGCGAAACCGTTGCCAGGGCCGTGGAAAAACTGGCGAGCGAGATGCGACAGATCGTCAAGCACTGCACCGATGAGCGGGAAGCCGTTGACGCCATGATCGCCGTACTGGGCAAGCGGGTGCCTGATCGTACGGATTTAGTCAGCGTAACGGCCTCGGCGGTCGCCGCTGTTTCTGCGACGCCCAAGCGGCAGGTGGAAGCTCCCATGGTTGGGCGGTCCAGCAGTGGCTGACGACACCTCGAAGGCACGGCTGCAATTGCACGATGCCCTGGTGGGGCGAGCTTTCGAAAGAAGAGCCTGGAGGCCGGGCAACAACCGCTACGAGGGTGAGTTCTCTATCGGCGAAGGCAGCGTGCCGATCTTCGTCATCGTCAATGACCTCGAGTTCGTCAACTATCCGGTGATCGGCATCACGGCTGACTGGCAGTCGAACGGCCGGCTCCTGCCTCACGTGCTCGGGCCCGGCGGTATCATTTGCTACTACGCAGCCGGAGCGGTTGTGCTCGACCGGTACAATGCGGGCGGCACCATCCTGCAATGCCTCACGCAGGCCGAACGTGTTCTTCGCGATGCGCTGGCCGGGCGCCTCGACGCCGACTTCGCCGGCGAGTTCCGGACCTACTGGGGCGGCACCTGGCAGCTCAGCGACCTCCCGCTTCGCTATAGCGGTGAAGGGACATTCCACACCGTCAGGCTCCGCGACGACGAAGAGACCATGCCGGTGCTGTCGACCGGCAAATCGTGGCTCCTGGACCGTCCCGGCAGCCGCCCTTCTCCAAGGGGCGGCGAGCCAGTCCACATCGTAACAATCGACGAGCCGTTGACACTGAACCCCTTTGGCCCCTGGCCGCCGCAAGATCTGGCGGCAGTGACTGACTGGCTCAGATGGTTCGATCCTCGCCTGGTCGACGAGCTCGACGCCGTGTTGAGACTGGGACCCTTGTCGGTAAGTACGCTGGCGATCCGGGCGCCGAATGGCGTCTTCAGCTTCAGGGTCTCTGTGCCGGCTCGAATGAGAACCACGGAGCTGCTGGCCAACCGACGGAAGTCGTTGCCCAAGCTGCTCCATGCCATCGCCAAGGAGGTGAAGGTGGAGCGCTCCACAACCGTCGCCGCGGACCTCGACTACATCTACAGCAGGAACCTCGGCTCGATGAAAGGGCTGGTGGGCAAACGCATCCTGCAGATCGGCTGCGGCACCATCGGCGGCTTCCTGGCTCAACAGCTGGCGCAGTCAGGTGCTGGCGTCGGCGGCGGCCGCCTCAAGCTCGTAGATGAGGACATACTGCAACCCAGCAACCTCGGCCGACATCTTCTCGGCGTGCCGCACCTTGGTCAGAACAAGGCCGCCGCCTGCGCGGACTTCCTGAATACGCTGCTACCTGGCGCGGAGATCGAAGGGGTGGAAGCGGACGCGCTAGCGTTGACGGACCTCGATCGCTTTGACCTGGTGATCGACGCAACCGGCGAGGAGGTGCTTTCCCTGGCGCTCAACCAGCGCGCGATCTCGCGCCGGCCGAATGGGCCGGATCACCTATTCGTTTGGCTGCTAGGCAACGGCGCTATCGCTCAGGCCATCTTGGTGGGAGACCCCAATAAGGCGTGCTTCAAATGCCTCAAGCCCGAACTCGCGGGGCAACCGCGATTCCGCGCGCTGCGGCCGGATGTCGATGTCGAGATCGGCAGGATCCACGCCTGCGGTGATGCCGACTTCGTGCCTTTCCCGGTTTCACGCCCGGTGTCGGCGGCCGCTATGGCATGCGACATGGTGCTCGACTGGGCGAATGGTGTGCGTGGCGACCGCTTCCGAAACATCACCTTTGATGCTGGAAAGGCGTTCGAGATCGCCAACGCCAGTCCAGGTCGAACGGCAAGATGCCCAGCATGCGGAACGAGCCATTAGTTCTCAGCATCGGCACTGACAGCTATCTGGTTGTCCGTCCCAACGCGCTTGAGACGATCGAAGCCAACGTCGGCGGCCGATCCGACTTCACCGAGGCTGGCGGCATCCTGATCGGATCCTATCGGGGCAACCACATCGAGATCGTCGATTGCACGTTTCCGAAGCCGCAGGACGTCCGGCGCCGCACCTTGTTCGACCGGAAGGACAAGGGGCACCATCTAGCCGCGATGGCCGCCTGGCGCCGCAGCGGGAAGACTGAAACCTTCGTGGGCGAATGGCACACCCACCCGGAAGATCATCCTCATTACTCCGCACTCGATCGGCGCACGTGGGATAACCTAATGCGAAGGATACCCGAGCCGTTGGTTTTCTGCATTGCTGGCTGGAGAAGCACTTGGTGGGGCATAGGATATGGCAGATTGCTCGTCCCGCTGCGGCAATAGGCGATCGGCCAACCTACACTTATCGACGTCACTCGGAGATCATTAGTGCAACAGGGGCAGCTACAGGCGATCCTACAGTCTGTAATCGAGCGAGCAGGCGCAGATTTTGCGGGGCTTGGACTACTCGTATCGGACAATCTCGATGCGCTGCCGGTCGTCTCGCTTGTGGACGGCTGGGTGCAACGAGTTGAGCCTCTTGATGAAACGTTGACCCGCATCTCTCGCGGCAGTCATCGTTTTCATGACGGCTTTCACGTCGTGGACTCGGATGGCCGATTGACTGCCGTCTCTCAGTACTTTTCTCCGCCAATTGTCGGCGACCTCTGGTACCCCTCAGAGATCCGACGAGGCGGTCGATATGTAGCCGGTCTCTTCGGCTCAACGTTGCCGTCCGTTCATATGACGGCTGTCGCAAGCTCGACGTACGGCGTGATGATCTTCGTCAACGGCCGGGAGGCGTTGTAGGATGCTGTCGTTGCTGCCTGTTGATCGGGTGATTACCGTCGTCGCTGTGGCTTACGCCGTTACGATCTTGCTGGTAGTGGCAATCATTCTCACCGTCTTCCCCTCCCTAAGCCCTTGGCAAACACTCACAGTCGCCTTCTCGGGAGCTACTGCCCTGCAACTGCTCGTTCTTCTTGTGTTGAACGTAGCTTGGAAATGGGTCTGGTCGGCCATACCCGCGCTGAACCAGTTGCTGTTTCCCAATATTGAAGGCAAGTGGAAGATGGTCATTCACTGGCAGCGCGAAGACCGCAGTGGACAGGTGACAGCCACTGCCGTGATAAGGCAAACGCTCCTAAAGCTCAGCATGGAAGTTTTTTCGGAAGGCTCGGAGTCTGAGACTCTAGTCGCGCTTCCCCGTCGTGATCAGGAGTCTGGTCGTCCGATGTTATACTATGTGTATCGGGTGGTACCGAAGGCCGATAAGTCCGACGCTGGACACCCGTACGAAGGATCGGCGCTGCTAAAACTGGCCGACAAGAACACGCTCTCTGGGAACTACTTCACGAGCCAGAGTACCCGCGGGCGGTTCAGTCTGACACGTGCAGGCGCAAAGTGATCTTGTCGGCAACGTGAACTCGTTTCACAGGCCGGGAATACCAACCAGGCACCACCGAGGTCGAAGGGGCCGCGAGTGTCGTTGGCTACCTTGTGTCGGTACTGTCGACGCGGGCCGCCGGTCGCAAGGCACTCGGCTATGATGGCTCGAACGCTGATGGCTTGGCCCCTTCATCAACGGCCGCTTCGTGCCAGAAGCGGACATCGTCGGTTTCACCACACCACCGGCACTTCCCCATCCACCGTCAGCGCCCTGACGGTCATCCCCGCGGGCGTCTCGCCCCTGAGGATGGCCTCAACCACGTCCGGCGCCAGGAACGCCAGGTTCACCACCCGGCTCACATACCGGTCGGTGACCCCCGCCCGCTCAGCGATCTCCCGGAAGCTTGCCGCCTTGCCACTGGCCAGCTCCTCGAACCACGCCCGCCCACAGGCAACGGCACGGATCAGCGCATCATCTCGGGTAGGTCGATCGGTGGTGCGGTGCGGCGCTTCCACGACCAGCCGCGTCTCAACCCCGTGCCGCACCGCCGACATCGGCACCTCGAGCACAACGGGCTCGTGCACCGCCGTGTCGTCCCCGAGCAGCCGCCAGCGCAGCCCAGTCGGGCTCAGCTCGATCCGCAAGTGGTCCTTGCTCACCTGAACCTTGTTGACCAGCTGCTCGAGCAGCGCCCGTTGCTGCGTCGGCAGACCCTGCTGCAGCTCAACCGACAGCGCATTGCCAAGATCGAGCGCGGTCGAGACCTCGCTGGGTATGGCTGCCTTCAGTCCGAGTGCCGTCATCAGCCGCGGCTGGTCGGCGAACAGGCTGACGATCGCATCGATCACCACCGGCTCGATCTCGGTCGCTGCCAGCCGATAGCTGCTGGTTGGCCGGTTGTGGGCTCCACGGGCTGCCGATGCTGTGCTGGCATAGTAGCGGTAGCGCTTGCCGCCCTTCACCGTATGGGTGGAGGTCAGCTTGTTGCCGAACTCATCGACAACAAGGCCACTGAGCAGGCTGGGGTGCTTGGCATTGACCCGCTTGCGCTCGCCCTGCTGGTTGACCCGCAGTAACTGCTGCACCCGGTTCCAGGTTGGCCGGTCGATGATCGGCTGATGCAGACCCTTGTGCTTCTTGCCCTTGTGCGAGACGGCACCGGCATAGAGAGCATTGCCGAGGATCTTGTAGAGGTGCCCGCGGGTGAAGTTCAGCCCACCCATCTGCCGGCCGGACTTTGCGACATAGGATTTGGTGGTGAGCCCGAGCGTGCGCAGCTCTTCCTCGACCAGCCGGACACTGCCGAGGTCGAGATAGAGTTCGAAGATCTTTCTGACCGTCGCCGCTTCCGCTTCGTTAATGACGAGGGCCTTGTCCCGGACGTCGTAGCCGAGCGGAATGGGTCCGCCCATCCACATGCCGCGCTTCTTCGATGCGGCGACCTTGTCCCTGATCCGCTCGCCGGTCAGCTCGCGCTCGAACTGGGCGAAGCTGAGCAGAACGTTCAGCATCAGGCGGCCCATCGAGTCCTTGGTGTTGAAGGACTGCGTCACCGAGACGAACGACACACCGTGCTGCTCGAGCGTTTCGGCGAGCTGGCCGAAGTCGGTGATGTTCCGGGAGAACCGGTCGATCTTGTAAAAGACGATGACGTCGATCTCTCTGGCCCGGACCTTGTCCATGAGCCGGATGAGACCGGGACGGTCGGTGTTGCCGCCAGAAAACCCGCCATCGTCAAAATGGTCCGGAACGAGGATCCAGCCCTCATGCGCCTGCGATTTTATGTACGCCTCGCAGGCCTCGCGCTGGGCTTCGAGCGAGTTAAAATCCTGCTCGAGGCCTTCCTCGGAACTCTTGCGGGTGTAGATGGCGCAACGCAGCGGCTTGTTGAGGGGCGGCTCACGCATCGTCGCCATCCTCGTTCCGCTTCTTTCGACCGACGCCGAAGAAGGTGTGGCCGTTCCAGCTGGTGCCGGTGATCTCCTTGGCGATGGCCGACAGCGAGGTGAAGTGCTGGCCATCCCACTCGAACCCACCATCAAGCACCTCGACGGTGTGCACAGTCCCCTTCCAGTCGCGGATCAGACGGGTGCCCGCCCGCAGATGGCGCGGTGCGTCCGCGGTGGTGAACCCATCCGCGGACTCGGCCTCGGCGGCGATCCTGAGCAGTTTTCGTCGCGTCGACGGAGCAAGGCCACCGAACGCCTTCTCCTGCAGCTTGTAGGCAATGGCACGGATCAGCAGGTCGTGGCGGAAGCCGACAGGCGCTGCGGTGCGATAGAGCTGTCGCCAACGCTGGCGCAGCGCAGTGAGGTCGAGCTGGTCGAGCGCTGCGATCTCGGACCGCAGCACCTCGTGTCGGGTCGGCGGACGACCTGCGACCGGCTCCACCGGTACAGTCGGCGACAGGTCGACACTGTGCAGATCGTCCGCCATCAAGTTCAGGTCTCGGCGCTCTGGCGGAGGGCTGCGACGTGATAGCGACGCGTCCCCGAGCCATCCTTCTCGGACACCAGCTCCAGCCCCAGTCGCTTTTTCGCTGCTCCCGACATCCAGCCGCGCACCGAGTGCGGCAGCCATCCGGTCGCCGCCGTCATCTCTTCGATCGACGCACCCTGCGGTCGGCGCAGCATTGCAACAATGGCGTCCTGCTTCGAGGTTTTGGCGTCGGGTGCCGGCGTCTCGACCGGGGTAGCTCCCGGCTCGATGCCAATGGCAGCCAGTCCGGTGTCTGTGATGACCAGCGTCACCGCTGCGCCGTCCGCCTCGCGCCACACCACGTCGGACTCGTGCGCCGGCGTCTCGGCCACCAGCCCGGCGCCGAGCAGCTCTCTGACCATCTTGTCGACCGTCGCTTCAGACACTTTCAGCGTCTCCGGCACCGGAAGCACACGCAGATTGGTACGGGACGCCGCACCAGCAAGGACCGATCGCTTCGTATCGTTAAGTTTCGAGGGCATCGCGCCTCTCCTCATCAGTTCAGCCGAAGCGGAATTGCTCCGGTGTACTGAGACGAGCCCGGACTGAACTGCCGGCCGAGGGGCGCTGCTCTCACAGCGCGAGCAACACCATGCTCCGCTTGCTGCGACAGTCCAGCGGTATTTGGGAAGTGGCTATGCTTGTCGCTCGTGGCGGGGCGGTCGCACTTGCCAACACATGGCGCAAAGCAGACATCGGAGATGTTGGCATCACGTCACGCCCCAAATTCAACGGGCTACATCCGCCTCCAGAATCCCCGATTGTCTTCAGGCGGGTCGCATAGAATCTCGTCGGGACGCGGCTAAGGAGCTCGAATGCGCATACCGCGCTCAATGTCGCCGACCTTATCCGCCACCAGAGCGGCGAGGCGTTGCTCGCTGCGCCATGAGCCGATCGCTGCCACATGTGGCGTGATGACGAGATTGGGCGCCTGCCAGAGGGGATCGTCGTCGGCCAGAGGTTCGGGATCGGCGACGTCGAGTCCGGCACCGCCCAGCATGCCGCTCGAGAGCGCTGCGGCAAGGGCCGCCTGGTCCAGTAGACCACCTCGCCCCACGTTTATCATGAACGCCCCCTTGCGCATCGCGGCGAACTGGACCGCACCGAACGTGTGGCGAGTTTCAGGAGTGAGAGCGAGGGTCAGGAATACCACGCCGGCCTCGGGTAGCAGGTCCGCGAGGGCGTCGAGCGGTCGCACGCTGTCGCAGTTTGCGTCATCACGGGGAGTCCGTGTGGCGGCCAGAACCCGCATGCCGAAAGCCTTCGCCCGGCGCGCCACGTCGCACCCGATGGCACCGAGTCCCACAACCAGGGCTGTGTCGCCCTCCAGAGCGCGCATATGCGCCACGACCTTGCGGTCCCAGCTACCGCTGTTCACTGCCTGCGGGATGCCGCGGTACAGCGACAACGCGAGGGCGAAGGCGTGCTCCGCCACCGCTGGAGCCAGCGCCTCTCCCGGCCCAAACAACTCTATCGCCGGCGGCAGTCTAGCCCGCGTCAGCCGATCTCGCCCGGCGCTTAGGAACTGGAACCATCTGACTGGGCTTTCAGCCAGCTGTTTCGCGAAGTCTCTCGCATGCTCTTCAGGGCAGTCGGCAGCGACCACCATGTCGCAGTCCGGCAAAGCGGCCTGCACCTCCTCGAAGCTGTGAGCGATGGTGAGGTGCACGGGCAGCGCCAAGAGCGCTGTCGTCAACTGCGACTCGGCGAACGCCATGTTCGCCCAGTATAGGACATTCACGGGCGCTGCCCTCCGTCGTGTGGCCGCTACTCGTAGCGTTCTGTTACTTCGACCTTGTTGAGTGCGCGCGCGTCGAGATCCGCCCAATCATAGTGATAACCGAGTCCAGGCTCGTCGCTGACGGTCAGCATGCCGTCGACGATCGAGAGCGCGCCGAGCTTGTCGAGCCCGCGGATGTGTTCTTCATTGATAACGATCTGCTCGTAGTAGTCATTGTTCGAGATGGCGGCACAGAGTTGGGCATTCTCCAGGCCCATGCCATGTACCTGGGTCCGCATGCCGAAGCTTTCCGACATGCTGGCGATCTTCATCGAGCCGGTGATGCCGCATTTGTCGTAGGCGCCGATGCGGGTCATATCGAGCGCCTTGGCCTCGATCCAGCTTGCCATATTCCAGTGCGCACCGTCCGAGGTCTCGGCCGCGAGGATCGGGATCGTGAGCTTCTCGCAGAGCTTGGCGTAGGAGCCGAGATGGAACTCCCGCATCGGCTCCTCGTACCACATGTAGCCTTCGTCCTGCAGCGCGAGGCCGACTTCGAGGCTGTCGACATAGTCCCAGCCAGCCGAGCCGTCGAACATAAGGTCGACACCACTTCCGACCCACCGCCTCAAAGCCCGGATCAGCGAGATGTCGCGCTTGACATCACCCCAGGCGTGCAGCTTGAACGCCTTGAACCCAAGATCGGCGGCCAGCTTGATGTGCCGCTCAAAATCGTCCTCTGTGGGCCAAGTGACGGTCGAAGCGTAGGCGGGAATCTTCCGGTCGTTGCCGCCCAGCATCTGGAATACGGGCATCTGCGCTCGCTGCGATTTGATATCCCAACAGAGCATGTCAACGACGCCGATCGGCCGCATCGGGAACTCCTCGATGCGATCGACTTCCCAGACGAGGTTCCAGATCCTCTCTGTCATCAGCGGGTCTTCGCCGATGAAGTGGTGGAAGCGACGATCGACCATGTCGAACAGGATCTCGCCGGGTCGGAACTCGAGCGCGCCCGTCAGGCCCTCGTCGGTCTCCATCCGCACGACGGCTTTTCGTGGCCGACGTCCCGGGCGCACGTCGCCATGCGAGCCGGGCAGACCGTTGCGCCAGATGAACTTCGGCCCAGGATCAGTCTCGACGAGCCAGCAGGTGAAACCGGTGATCTTCATGCGCGCATTCTCCTCAGCGATGGTGTTCTAGTCGGGCAGGACAACGCCGAGCTTCGCCAGGAGGCCGCCATCCACCTTGTATTCGCCGCCGGTGCAGAACGACGCCTTGTCGCTGCAGAGGAAGGCGACCATGGCGCCGACGTCCTCGGGTTTGCCGACGCGCCCGATCGGGTGCGCCGAGCCCCAGCTCGAGACGACCTCGTCCTCAGTGCGGCCGGCGAGATTCTCCGACGCCGCAAAGCGCAGCATCGGCGTATCGATGGACCCTGGACAGACAGCGTTGACCCGGATGCCATCGCGAGCGTGGTCGAGCGCCATGGCGCGGGTGAGCGCCAGGAGGCCGCCCTTTGACGCGACATAGGCTGAGACGTTGGTCTGGCAGGCGATGCCCTGCACCGAGGCGATGTTGACGATGGCGCCACCACCGCGCTTGCGCAGTTCGGGTACGGCGAAGTGCCCCGTGAGGTAGGCGCCCTTGAGGTTGACGCCGAGCGTCCGGTCCCACTCGTCCTCGGACATGGTCTCCACCGTGCCGTAGGGCTGGACGGCGGCGCTGTTCACGACGATATCGATGCCGCCATGGCGCTGCGCCGCAGCATTGACGAGCGCTTGTACGTTGGCACTCACCCGTACGTCGCCGACGACGTATGACGCATGATCGCCACCAAGAATGGCGACGGCCTGCTTCAGCGCGACCTCGTCGGGTCCGAACAAAACGACTGATGCCCCATCCTCGACCAGCGCCGCCGCGGAACCAAAGCCGATCCCCGTCGCACCGCCGGTGACGATCGCGACCTTGCCCTCAAATTCCCCCGCCATGTCCTAGCTAGCCTCCCTGCCTTGAAGTTCAGTCACGTCGAGCCCGTATTCGCGGGCGATGTCGAAATACTCGGCGACGAGGCTCGCCGACATCGGGATGCCCGAGACTGCCCGTCGATCGGCGCAGGCCCACTCCCGGTCGCCCGGCGCCATCACCGTTGCGCCGGGCCTGGCCGGGCTCGAACGGATATCCAAGAGGTAGCTGGCCATCCCGGCGTCGTAGGCGGCCCGTGCCACGAAGGCCTCGGGATTGATGACGATAAAGAAATGCCCGAGCCGCCTTGGCGTCGACATGTCTGCGCCGACCATGGGCAGCAGGCGGCTGCAGTGCGCCATTCCGGTCATCACCGCCGAGAGCACTTCCATCATGCTGGCCAGGGCCGCACCCTTGAAGCCGTGGCTCTCGCCACCGATCGGCAGCAGCGCTGCAACCTGAGCGGGGTCGGCGGTGACCTGCCCGGTGGCGTCAACCGCGACGTCGGGCGGCACCCGCATCCCCTTGCTACGATAGTCCTGGATGCGGTTCCACGGCACGATGCTCGTCGCCATGTCAACGAGGTAGGGGCGTGAGCCGCCCACCGGGGCGGCGAACGCGATCGGGTTCGTGCCATGGAACGGCACAACACCATCATGCGGCAAGACGAAGGAATCCGAGTTGCTGAAGGCGAAGGCGACCAGCCCCTGCTCCGCTGCCTCGAGCGCATAGCAGCCCGCTGCGCCGAAATGCGACGAGTTGACCACCGACACTGCCGCAATGCCGGAGACCTTGGCAATCGTGCAGCCCTCGGCAATTGCCTGGTAGCTGGCGTAATGCCCGAAGCCGTCATCCGCGTCGACGATGGCGGTGCTTCCTAACAGTCGCTCGACGGACAATTGCGGGTCGGCGGTGATGCGCCCACCTTTGAGGACCTTGATGTAGTGCGGCAACAGGCGAACCCCGTGGCTGTCGATGCCACGCAGCGAGGCCGAGCTCAACGCGCGTGCAACGGCGTCAGCCGGCGCGGCGGCGGAGCCGGCCGAAACCAGTGCATCGGAGATGAAGCGATCCAGCACCTGATGCGGCACGGACAAGTCTTCGGCTCGGTCAATCATCTCGTGTCTCGGTTCGCCACCGTCATCGGCGACGGCAGGGCTCTGGTCTCAGGTCCGGCCCTTGCCGCCTGGGCCTACCGGCAGGCTGTGCCGGGGGATCTCGTGCTCGGCGAGGTAGCTGCGAACAAAGAGGATGTGGTTGTGCATCTCAGCTCGCGCCGCCTCGCTGTCCCGATCGAGGATAGCCTTCAGGATTGCGTCGTGCTGCCGGTTGCTGTCCTCGATGGCGCGCGGCACCTTGGTGCCGAGCACCATGCCGCGCATCACCGGCTCCTTCACCGCATCTACCAGTGCCCGCAGTACGGCATGATTGGCCAGTCCGGCGATAGCGCCATGGAAGGCGAGGTCGGCCGCGACGTGATGCTCACCGTCGGCCGCCGTCTGCAGCGCGTTCCAGGCTGCCTGCAGAACTTCACGGCCGGCCTCGTCGTCGCGCTGGGCCGCGAGGGACGCCAACTCGGGTTCGATCAAAATGCGTGCGTCGCAAAGCTCAACGAGGCTTACCTTTCCCATCTCGAGCAGCAGCACCAACGCATCGCGAGCCTGACGGCTCGATGGCAACGAGACATATGTGCCAGTGCCGTGTCGGGTTTCAACGAGCCCACGTTGGCCGAGAATTCCGAGTGCTTCGCGCAAGACGTTTCGGCTCACCGACAGCTGGATAGCCAGGTCACGTTCCGAGGGCAGTGCGTCACCCGGCTTGAGGTGCTGGTCGACAATCATGGTCTGAATGGCGTCGACCACTGCCGAGCTGGTGCTGCGGCGTTCCAGCGACTTGAAGGACGATCCAACTGTCATCGCCCATCGTTCCCCGTTGTGTTGACGAACATCGTTCGTTGAAACTGCATCGCTGACATTAGCTGGTCACCGAGCCGGCCGTCATGCCAGCAATGAACTGCCGTTGCATGATCAGGAACAGACCCACCGGCACGATGCTCACAAGGATCGCGCCCGCGGCGAGGGCCGTGTAGTCCAGAGAGTACTGCGACTGCATCATCCGCAGTCCCTGGCTCACCACGCCGATGCCGCGCGTGGTGACAAGGGTCTGTGCGATGATGAACTCCTGAAAGACATGTACGACCACGAAAATCGCGACGGCGCCAAGTCCCGGCAGACAGAGCGGCAGGGTGATGCGAAACATGCCGCCGATGCGGGAGCAACCATCGACCAAGCCGGCCTCCTCGATGTCGACGGGAATACCGAGGATGAAGGCGCGGCTGAGCCAGGTCGCCAGGGGCAGGCTGGACGCTGTGTAGACCAGCACGAGACCGATCGGGTTGTTGATCAGCCGAATGGCGGTGAAGGCCTGGTAGATCGCCAGGAGGTTCACCAGCCCGGGAATGGTCAGCGAGAACATGAATAGGAACATCAGCGTGCCGCGGCCCGCGAACTTGAAGCGGGCGAGCCCGTAGCCGGCAATGAAGCCAAGGGGCAGTACGAGGCAGCACGTGGCGATGGCGAGCAGTACCGTGCTCAGCGTGTACGACAAGAGGTGCCCGCTCTTCACGGCTCGTGCGTAGTTGTCGAGCGTCAGCGAGCTCGGCAGGATGTTGTTGCTGAACACCTCGCTCTCCGGCTGGATCGATTTGAGCACGATCCACAACATGGGCAGCGCAAAGACTGCCGTGATGCAGGCGCAGGTCAGGACGGTGAGGGCCAAACCACCTGGATCGGTCGCGCGGCGGCCCTTCAGGGAGAAGTCGTTGGGCGCGGGGACAGCGATGGTCATCTTCAGTGCCTCACGCCCACGTTCTTCTGGATGGCCATGAAGACCATCATGGCCATGACGTTGACCACCGACATGACGATGGCAATCGTCGCGCCGTAGCCGATGTGGAAGTAGACGAAGGACTGCTGGTACATGTAGAGCGCCGTGGTCGTCGTGGCCGAGATCGGGCCGCCACCGGTAAGGGCGATGATGATGGTCACAAGGTTGAAATTGCCGACCATCAGCAAGATTGCCGCGGTCACGAGACCGGGTGTCACCATCGGGATGGTGATGCTCCAGGTCATCCGGAGCCGGCTAGCCCCATCAACCTTGGCTGCCTCGTAGAGCGTCTGGTCGATCGACTGCAGGCTGGCGAGAACCATCACGACAACGAAGCCGACGCTGCGCCAGGTCTCGACGAGGATCAGCGAGATCATCGCACCATTGGCCGAGTTCAGCGGTCCACCGAAGGCCTGGCCGAGGATCCCGTCGGTGCGCAGCAAAAGGCTCCAGAAGACGCCGGTCGCCAACTCACTGATCACCCAAGGCACAACGACCAGTGCGCGCATCGTCGAGCGGCCGCGGAACTTGCGGTTGAGCGCCACGGCTATGGTGAAACCCACCACGACCGAGAGGAAAACGACACTTCCGACGAAGATCAGAGACGCCGCGAGGCTAGAGATCATCAAGGGATCGAAGGCGGCGCGTACGAAATTGCCAAATCCGATGAAATTCCATTTAGGCTTGCCGATGTCCCAGTCGGTGAAACTGGCGAACACGGTATAGGCGAGCGCGAGCAGCGTGAACGCACCGACGAATACGGCTCCTGGCCCGACCAGTAAATAAGGGAGCGCGCCGGGGCGGACGCCCCCGCCGCGCAGGCTTGTGCTTATGGTATTGGATCGTGCCATCAGGACCAGTCTACCTCGATAATGCGAGCCGAAAGCCCATCCAGAGATGCCCGGAAAATCCACCGGCCACCTTCATGCGTCACGCCATCGCCGCGCAGGGTGGCGTCGGTCGGAATGCCCATCAGCCGCAGGTCGATCAGTTGCTCCACCTTGAGCGCGTCCGAGCCGAGGTTGAAGGCCACCAATACGGCGGACTTCTGCTCGTCGAGCACGTGGCCATGCAGCGTCCGGTCGAGACCGACGAACCTGCCGCTGGCAAAGTACGGCTTCAGCGACAGGTAGGTGCGCATCGCCTCGACATGCCCGTCCCAGTTCTTGTGGCCCGGCTTGATGCCGCCGAGGCCGAGATGGCGGCAGGTCGAGGCGTACCACCAGAACGACAGCGCAGCGGTGTTGTCGAAGCCGAGATTGATATGGAGATAGAGCGGGATATCGAAGGCGAGGTTGTACTCGTAGAGCGACAGTGCTTTGCCCGAGAGCAGGTCCATGTAGGGGTTCCACATGTACTCAAAGCCCCAGTGCTCGTCGAACGTCACCTGCCCGTCGAGATTGTGCTCGTAGTAGAGCGGCATGTAGTCCTGGATACCGCCCGAGACGCGGTCATGCGCCTCAATCAGCAGGTCAGGATACTTCGCCTTGACCCTCTGCATCACCTCGATGACTCCGCGCGAGTGCTCTTCGAGCGACATCGGGACGGCATGGCCATGGGTCGGATCTGAACATGGCTCGCCATTGTGATGGGCAATTCCGGTCTTGCTGCTCTCGAGATGGTAGTCGCAGAAGTCGAACATGAAGAAGGTCGTGCCGGCCTCGGCCAGCGCAAGCAGCCGTTCGGTCTTCTGGTCTTTCCAGGCGTCACTCGCGGGACAAATGTAGCCGCCCTCGTAAAGGCCGTGCCAGCGCACAACGTCGCCGTTGGCGTCGCGACGGTAGATACGTGGGTCCTCGGTGGTGGACTTGGTGTGCATCATCAGATGCAGCGAGAGTTCAAGATCGTAGTCGGACTTCAACCGCTTTACGAAGTCGCGCAGAGGCCCTAGGCGCTCCGTGTCCCAGACCGAGCTGCCCTCGAACAGGTCCCAGACCGGATCAAAATAGTAGGCCTCTGCGCCGAAGGCCTGCGCCACGCGGGCCTGCTCCCAGACCTCCGGTAGTTCCTGCAGCTTGGCGTTCGAACCGCCGCGCCAGCCCAGTTCGTAGAGTTCGTTCCAGTGAACTGGCGGATTGAAGTCCTTCGGCGTGACGTGCCCGCGGTCGCGCATCAGTTGCGCATAGGCGCGATGGCCATCTTCCCAGCCACCCTCGAACGGCACGATGGTCGTTGTGCCGAAGCGGAACTCGTGGCGCGAGGCAGTCAGCTCGACTGGAATGCCCGGGGCGCCATGCGTACGGCCGGCACCACCGAAACGCAGGCAGACATCGCCGACGTCGGCGAGCCTCACATGGCCGTCCGGAACGTCCTCACCGATCCGGGTGTAGAACTCGCCATCGGCAAGAGCGAACTCCAGGTGCTCCTGCGTGTACTTGGCGAACACGAAGCCGCGCCCCTTACCGTGCCAGCTCCAAGCCTCGGACGGTCGGTTGGGCAGGTTTCGGCCGGCCCAGTTCGCCGGGACCAGGTCAGCGGCTGAATAGCTGTCGACCATGTAGTTCTGCGTCTGGCCGCGCCGGCGGCGGAACGGCACCGGAACCAGCTCGAACGCGTCGAGCCCATCCACCCAAGCCGCCGTCTGGTTGGCGAACATGCGTTTGCGGAATCCCAGCCGATAGTCCGAGAGGATATGCACGTCACGCCCGAAGCGATGGACCAGTGTAATCTGTTCGTCGAAGCGGTCGTTGCCGTCAAAGAGCGTGAAGGCGTGGCGGACCACGATGTCGGTCGGACCGTCCGGCCCGAAGTCGACGCGCCCCGTCACGACGAGCGTCGTCGATCCGGCACTTTCCTCCACTGCCCAATCCATGAACCGGACGGCGCGAGAGGAGACGGCCGGGCCACAATAGCCCGAGCCGCCCTCAGCCGAAGCAAGCACGATCTGGTAGCAATAGTCCGCGTCGGCCAGTACCTGGCCGGTCGGAAGGTGCACCAGGCTGCGTGGGTTAACGGAGGGCTGGAGTTCGATCTCCAGCCTCCAGCTACCGTTGCCGAAGGTGAGAGAGCGGTCGCCCGAAGACGATTGCGCCTCAACAGCGGTCGCCCGCTGCATTGTGCTCGCGTTCGCCATTTACGCCGATCTCAGCCAGTGACCTGGGAGTTATAGGCAGTCTCGGCGGCCTTCAGCGCGTCTTCGGCCGAAGCGGCTCCCGTGATGTGCTGCTGGAACGCGATGCGGACCTGATCGAAGAGCAACCCCGAGTCCGCCGCCGCCGGCATGCCTCTGCCCGCTTCGCCAGCATAAGAAGCCTGGAACTTCCAAGCATCGTCCTTGGCCTTGCCCGCTTCGGTTTCTGCAGCTGCCGGACGAGTGGGCAACTGCCCATCCTTGGTCGCCATGATCGAGGCCTGTCCGTCGACGCTCGAGAAATGACGGCCGAACTCGAAGGCGAGCTTGGTTATTTCCGCGTCACGCTCCGGCCGGTTCGGAATTTCAAACGCCCAGAACCCGGACAAGGTCGCGTCCTTGGACTCGGCGGTTGGGCGCGGGGTGCGGAAGTAGCCGATCTTGTCAGCTATGCCTTCCTTGGCAAAGCGGCTCCACAGCCACGAGCCTTCCTTCATCACCGAGACCTTGTGGCCGAGCATCAGCGCGTCGTACTCGTCGCCGGCCGAGATCGAGACGAGGTCCTTGCGAACCACCTGACGGACGTTCACGAGGTCATTGTAGAACTCGAACACCTTGTGCATCTCGGGCGTGTTGAGCGTCGCGCGGCCGTCGCCATCGATGACGTCGCTGTCCAGCATCCAGATCTGTGAGAAGATGGTCTGGGTCGGCGTGTGCACCGAGTTGCCGGACCAGAAAGCGTATGGGGTTTCGAACCCGGCTTCCTTAAGTGTGGAGAGCTGGTCGGCAAACTCGCTCCAGGTCGAGGCTGGCGCCGACAGCCCGGCCTTCTCGAAATCCTCTTTCCAGTACATCTCGTGGCGGCAGTCCGTGGTCATCGGGAGGCCGTAGATCTTTCCACCGCTCGAGGCGATGCCGCGCAGCAGATACTGGTTGTACTCGTCCCAGCCACCATCGAAATCGTCGAGCGGCGTCAGGAAGCCACCCTTGGCAAGCTTCGGGATATTGAGGTCGTTGACGTAGACCAGATCGGCCTGCGTGCCGGCCTGTGCATCCAGAATGACGCGCTGGGTGATCGATTCCCACGGAACTTCCGTGATCTCCAGCTTCACGTCGGGATATTTTTCCTTCCACGCCTGCATCACGGTCCAGGTCGGGATCGCCCAGTTGCCATCGTCCTCGGGGCGCTCGGCAGACTCGTATGCCTGAGCAAACTTGAACACGTCGGGGCAGGTAAACTTCACGGTGCGGTTGCCCTGCGCAATGGCCGGCGCGGCGAAACCAAACTGGCTAATGGCGACACCGGCTGCACCAGCCGCTGCCCCCTGCAGCAGCGACCGGCGCGACAGGAACGCGAGCTCGGCGATCGTGCGTTCAAACTTTGTCATCTCTTTCCTCCCTCAGCATTGTGGTAGGTGGTCCTACCACCGGACCATTCGCATGTTGAAGTGCACGCGGTCAAGCATCTGGGAATGCTACGTTGGGAGAATGCCAGGGGGGCGCTGGCCGCGTGCTGTCAAGCCAATGGGATGCGCCGCGGGCCTTTGGAGGCATCTGGCCGTGCATGCGCGGGCGACGCGCTCATCGATTGAGCCTACTGCCCAGGCGGCGTACAACCTAGTCGGGCAAGACCACTCGCTCTTAAGCACCGCTATTGCAGCAAGATGCGCATCGCGCTTTAGCCAAAGCGTTCGCCACGAGCGAAACCGTGCGAGACCGCGGGCCCAGATAGAGGGCCCGCGGCTCCAACCATAGTAGATGCGGCCAATAAACTCATAGCTGCTTGCACCGTGCGCTGCTGCTACCCCTCATCGCACCCACATCCGGGGAGGACCCATCGATACTGACCGCGGCTGCGAGACCGCGACGGCTCCCCGATGGGCGACGGAGGCGTGAAGCTGGAGGGCGTTTCCGTCCGGTTCAGGCGATTGACCCCTGTGGTAGGTCACATCGGCCAATAGCGGTGCGGACTGCAAAGACGACCTGCCCAAGTCCGCCCATTGAGGATCCTTGCCTCGTCGGGCGCACGATCCTTCCACCAAGGGTGCAAGCGCTGGAAAAGCTGCTCGGCTCGTTGTCGCAGGCGGCATTGAACTGAGGGAGCTTCACGCCTCCGTCGCCCATCGGGGAGCCGTCGCGGTCTCGCAGCCGCGGTCAGTATCGATGGGTCCTCCCCGGATGTGGGTGCGATGAGGGGTAGCAGCAGCGCACTAGCGGAGCAGCTGCGGATATTTCTTCCGATCGCCGACGGCAAAGCCCCCGGCGATCGACCTAGACCCTAGAAGCATGGGAATGAATTCCCCTCGGCGACAGGGCCTGAAGCGTC